>Ga0180434_10010205_pt1 | contig 10103 bp, 16 predicted proteins | sample SS_ome_7_FD_132453 | JGI IMG/M metagenome (GOLD analysis project Ga0180434, IMG submission 132453) | Hypersaline lake sediment archaeal communities from the Salton Sea, California, USA - SS_1_D_2 metaG | ecosystem: Environmental > Aquatic > Non-marine Saline and Alkaline > Hypersaline >... | reverse complement strand
GTCTTACTGTGAGCATCAACTCCTACGTATAGCATCTTGTGCACCTCCTTTCGCTATTAGTTTCCATTTATTTCGTTGGATTATATATTGGTGCACAAGTGTTTTTCATCATATCTTTCAAATGCGAGCTCTTTAAACCTATAAGCTTCAAAATATACTAATTCTACCGGTAACATTCTTTTTGTCGAAAAGACCTTTCCTTGACTGTGCTCCAGTAATCTTTTCTTCAGATTATTAGTACATCCTATATAAATCCATTGTGTTTTATCACTTCTGAGCAAATACACATAAAACCAATTTCTATAAGGAAGGGCGGGACTCATCCCAGAACGTTCCTAATATAGTCGAGTCTATTTAAAAGCTCTGCAGCAGCCGAGTTTAAAACACCGGTTACAATTTTGGGGTATATCCCCACAACTACGATAAGTACCACGAAGATAAACATAGGGAACAAGGCAGCGATAGGAGCTTCTTTGCCTTCAGGGTCAGTTTTTCCTGTTTTGAAGTATAGAACCTGGACGACACGGAAGAAATATGCCCCTTCAATTACCGTGCCTAACAAAGCAAGGCCAATAAGCACGAGAAGAAAAGTTTCTTTAGCAGCCAGGGCAGCTCGAACAATCAAAAATTTGCTGGGGAAACCTATAAAGGGCGGCAGTCCTACAAGTGAAAATGCGCCGATAGTAAAGGCTAAGCAGGTAAGTGGCATCTTCCTGCCCATCCCTTCAAGGGCCGAAATTTCCATCGAGCGGGCACGATAAATCATATACCCTGCTGCTAAAAACAGCAGTGCCTTGCTTAGAGTATGACTTACCAGTTGGAACAAACCGCCGGTTACTCCGTAAGAGGTAGCTATGGACAAGGCGAACAGGATTAAGCCTACTTGGCCTATGCTGGAATAGGCAAGCATCCTTTTGATATTACTCTGGCAAAAAGCGCACAGCTCACCGATTAAAAGGGTTAAGATTCCTAAAAGTGCCAAAAACAATAAAATGCTTGAGGCGCCAAATATAGTAAATATAACCCTGAGCACGGCGTAAAGCCCCACCTCAATGGCTATGCCGGATAGAATTGCGCTTATAGATGACGGCGCTGATGAATGGGCATCAGGCAGCCAGGCATTTAACGGGAAAATAGCTGCCTCCACCCCCAAGCCGGTAATAATTAAGACCATAGGAACGAAAACTGATATGGGACTAACTGTTCTTATATTCTGAGCAATATGAGCCATATTGAGCGTCCCGAAAAGGCCGTAAAGCAAGCCTACTCCTATAAGCAGAAGACTTGAACCAACAGCGCCTTGGATTAGGTACTTTACCGCTGACTCAATGCCTGCCTTGTCTCTTAGGTAAGCTACGAGGGCATAGGATGAAATGCAGAGAATCTCAAAGAAGACAAAGAGGTTGAATATATCCCCTGTAAGCACAACACCTGTAGCTCCTGTGAGAAGCAAAAGATAAAGCATATGGTATTTTTCGGCAGGACCTTCTTTTACCCCGCCCTTTTTACTCTGAAGAACTTCTTCGATATAGAAAGGGTCGGGGTGAATGTAATCCAGCGAATAGACAGAAACCAAAAGACCTACTAAGGCAATGATGGCAGAAAACAACACGCCCACCGGGCCAGCTACCAAATTGATACAGAACGGAGGTCGCCAGCCGCCGATAGAGATGACTACAGGATTTTCCAATGCCCTCGGCAGCAGCAGCAAAGAAATAATAAGGTTAAAGACAAGCACAATTGGTGGCACAAATTTGGCTATTCTTTTTGAAAAAAGTGAGAGCGCAGGAATAGCAAAAGCTAAAGCCAAAGGTACTGCAATAAGAAGTACAGGATTTACCATCTTTGCTCCCTTATTTTACGAAGGTTAAGTGTCCCATAATGCTGATATAATCTAATAGCCAATGAAAGGGCTAATGCTAAGACTGCTACGCCAATTACGATAGCCGTGAGCACCAGTGCCTGAGGTACAGGGTCAACCATATGCTCAGAGTCTATCCCGGGTCTGGAAAAAATGGGGGCAGTTCCTTTAGCGATGTAACCGACGGAAATCAAAAACAGGTTTACACCTGTATCCAAAATGCCAAGACCAACGATGACTTTAATAAGATTATGTTTAACTAAAATGATATAAAGCCCGACGAATATAAGTCCAAAGGCTCCTATATAATAAATGTAATTATCTAAAAAACCCATTGCGTCGTTAACTTTCCTCAATTAGATTGTCGATAATACCGGCTAATTCCGAACCGACCTTAACCCCAATGGCAATATAAATAATGGGGATAATGCCGGCACTGAAGAGTGCATTCGCTGTTCCCTTAGGCAAAAAGTTTAAAAGAAAATAGTCGCCAAAACCTAAACCAAGCAGGCCTATTACTACAAAGACCAAACCTCCTAAAGACTCTGCAAGATTAGATGCCGCCCGACTAATCCTTCTTTCCCGGCAGCCCAGATAAATTAAAAGAAAGCCGGAGGCAATGATCGCTCCTCCCTGAAAACCTCCTCCGGGGGTGAGGTGTCCGTGGATAAAGACATAGGTGCCGAAAACCAGAATAAGAGGAAACAAAAGCCTGCATCCGGTATAGAGGACCAGGCTGGCTGGCCGTGTTTTTCTCGGTCCTTCTCTTGCACCGGCCGTTAGCACCGCGCCTAAGCCGATTGCAGCAATGAATAAAACCGTAACCTCGCCTAAAGTATCGAAGCCGCGATAACTTACCACCACTGAGGTAACTATATTGGTAGCCCCGGTTTCTTTTACACCCTCGTTAATATAATGCCTGCCTACTTTTGTCTTAGGCACGCCGAAGGGAATCTTTGCCAGCGACTGGCTGATTCCCAAGGCTACTATTACTAGTAAAAGGATGCTGATTATCCTTCTCATTCTTCGTACCTCTTTGTTCTGCTGATGGCAATAATAAATATGGCCGCAGTCAATGCCGCGCCAATGGCAGCCTCAGCCATCGCTACATCAGGTGCCTGAAGCAAGTAGAAAAGTATGGAAGCAGCCAGACTTACCAAAGCTGCAGCAATTACAGCGCTAATTAAGTCTTTAAAAACAGAAGCTGCGACGGCTCCAACAAGCATTAAAAGTACTAAAAATAAAGCAAGAAAAGTCATTGCTTTTCCTTATATTCTTCAAATTCCTTGGCCTTATCGACAACACTTCTATCACACAGAGAAACACCGCTCTTGCGAGATGCTCTTCCCAAGGCGTGGTTAGAGATAGGATTGGTGATAAGGATAAACAGGGCAATAACTAAAGTTTTCGGCAACCAGCCAGGCTGCGTTATTCCAACGCCAATGATGGTCAAGAAAGCACCCAATGTTGTACACTTTGTTCCTGCCTGAAGTCGGTTGTAGACATCAGGCAGTCTGAATACCCCCAAGCCTCCTAAGAAGAGAAATATTGTTCCGATTGCTGTAATGATAGTCCCTGCCAAGTGCACTTAAATTCCCTTTTCCAAAAATCTTGCAATAGCCACTAAACTGATAAAAGTTAAGACCGCATAAACCAGGGCGACATCCAAATAAACGTATCTTTCAAAGATAGAACCCAAAAGGACAAGCAAAGCGGTGGTAATCGTAGCCACCGTATCCACCGCTACCGCCCGGTCTGGGGCGGTAGGGCCTTTGAGCATACGTAAAAGGCACAAGACAACACCAGCCGCTATGATTGAAAGAAAAACAATGTCGCTCATATCAAACGCCATAATTCATTTCCTTATTTGCATATACGAATAATACGATTAAAGCACCGAAAAAAATCTATTTCCTCTTAATTATTTCCACAATTTTTCTTGCCCGCACATCAATAACTCTATAGCATGTCCTAGTTCCTTCTCTTCTGCCTTTAATGATACCTGCATTTTTCAATACCCTAAGATGCTGGGAAATCGTAGATTGAGGTAATCCTAATACCTTCTGGATCTGGGCAACATTGCATTCGTCCTTAAGAAGACCAACGACGATTTTTAACCTTGCAGGATGGGCCAGTGCCTTTAATATCTCGCTAATTTCTTCATATCTTACTGCCATGCCCGCCTTCTACTTCTCCGTTTCAAGCGACAGTTACCGCTCATTATGACATCTTCATTTTCCACAAGAAACTGTTTACCTTTGTTTATCCGAATATCAGCCTCAAATACTTCTCAAATCTTCTCCCAATGATATTTGTTGCTTCATCAATATCTTCGGTCTTTACATTTATCCAGTGAATCAGAAGTTCATCGCCAATAATATCCAATGTAAACGTGCCGGGGGTCAAGGTGATGGAATTGGATAAAATCGTCTTTGCGATGTCGGATTTAAGGCGAGTCTTTATGACCACAATACCTGGCTTTATGGGCATTTTGGGATGAAGAACCCGATAGGCAACGTCAAAATTGGCCTTGATTATCTCCCAGAAAAGCACAATTATATATATCAGGGAAAATAAAAACCCCTTTAGACTTAGCAGCGGGAAACCTAACTTAGAGTAAATGTGCGCTGCGAAGAGTGAAATAATTAGACAAACCACACCCCCGGTAATCAACTCCGGCAGGTCTAATTTTGAACTCAAGGCCAACCAAAGAGCGAAAGATATCACCAAAAGCCAGGCGAAGCTTTTTGCCTTTTCAGATATTGGGTAAACAGTCCTATGCATTTACAAAATCAAACTTTTTTAGCTGTATGTTTGTATACACATTCACAATAAAACGCATTTTTAACCTTATCGTTGGTTTTGTCAACAGATTTTTCAAATTTTTGAATATCTGAATATTTGAATTTTCTTGACAGATGCAACAACTGTTCTAAACTCTTTTTTATGTGAACATAAACCGAAGCGATGGACAGGGAGTTTATGAAGTACCGTAAAATTCCGGATGAAACTGTTCGACGATTGCCGATTTATCTTCGAAGCTTGCTGTCTTTGTCGGAACAAGAACGCAAGAATATATCCAGCCATAACCTGGCTGATTTTCTTGGGCTTAACCACTGAAACAATATCGTTTCAGAATCTTATCAATATGGCCTTAATCTTGTCGATGGTTATATGTACACCTCTGTACTCAACACGGGTTACTACGACAACGCCAGTAATAAAAATTGGGAATTTGAGGAAGATAATCCTGTTATAGAAACGAATTTTCCGTATGAGACTGGCACAGGATGGATGCCTATATGTTATCTTGACCAGGAATGTAACTTCATAGATGGCGGGTACCAGTATGTAGAGGAAACACAAGTCGTTGGTAAAACGACCGATGTTAACAGCTTGCCCGATTGCAATCAGACAGATATTGGCTTCCGTTATCCCAATTGGGCATTTTCGAATGTGGACGATAGCAGTTCACTTTCTGCTGATTTAGATGGAAGTATGAGAGTTGATTTCAACGATTTTGCGACTTTTGCTAACTACTGGCAGCAATCAACCACAAGTGAAGCTGACCTTGATGGCAGTGGCTTTGTTGATTTTAACGACCTATCTATTTTCTGTGACCAATGGTTGCGTACGCTTTCATTGGGAATTACACTTAATCAGGACCCGAATTTAGTTTCTGATGTACTGTTGGCAGAACTTGTCTGGCCTTCGGATGAGCTTTCCTATTACCTATTTATGGACGGTCGATGCCTCGGCACCTTCTTTGGCGATGATATAGAAATACCGACCTATGAATATTGCAACGGCTCTCATGAAGTCAAAGTAGTTGCAGTAGCGCTTGATGAACAAGTCTTGGTTGCACCGACCATAAATATCACCGTTAGTAACAGACTGCATTGCTTAACCGGTAGTGAGGCCTACAAGTACAATCAGGCTTATCGGTTCGCAGGTTTTTATGATCCTAATGATGGTAGTACTATAAATTTCGAGTTGAGAGATTTGGATGAAAGTGTTATCTGGCAGAATTCATCCGGTGGACATTTTAACGTGACGGTGCCGGCTAGTGTTTTGCAGAGTCCATATAACAAACTTACAATACAGGAAGTTGCAGGTACGGGCGGGGCCGCTGCGGCCAGCGGGCTAAAGAGCTGGATAAAGGACATAGTCAAGGAATTTGATATCACCAATGATCCAAACTGTGCTAACGCACGGTCTTTGCTGGTCGGAGTTAAAAAAGGTTTTATGGGAATCGGTGACTGGACTTATAACAGAAGGGAAGTCTGGAAAGAATACCTCGATGCCTGTAAAGAAGGAAACTTTGCCCCGACCATTTGCCTTTTCTTTAGCCAGGCAACACGAGCAAATATCAAAACAGCATTTGGATTGTCAAAGGTAAAATCAGTAATGATTATTACCGATGGTAACCGTCAAATTAGCGATACTCACCGAACCCATTTTGCTGCGTGGGATGGTCTGTATTTCTCCTATTTAAGAAGGAACTGGACCGGTAATCCCAATGACTATGAACCATTACCGGATAAGTACGAAAAAGGCTATTCTGTATGGGACCAAAAAGGTTCTTTTCACTGGCGCAACAAGATGTATGTTTTTATAGATGCCTGTAAGAACGGGACCTCGTGTATGCCTCCTGAATGGTTTGCTGGAATACCAATACCAGAGCCAGAGGATAATAACTATTCGGAGGAGGAGTATTGGCGTACAAGTGACATGGCGAGGGCTTTTGATATAATACCAGATATTTTGGAAACAAGACTGTATATGAGCTGGAGAGGGTTTGCTTTCAAAGGAAATCCTCTGACTCACTACAATAATTTCCTCCAAGATATTTGGTACCAGGTTGGCCCAAGAGATAAATCGTTTGAATATGGCATCTCGCACGCTGCTACTTCAGAAACGGGCAACAGAATACCTGCTTCAAACTTTAGTTGGGTTGGGAATACAAACATATATTTTGACAATTAAGGGATGTAGTAAAATGAAAACGATGGTAACAATTTTCAGTTTAATGGTATTGGGCCCACTTGGTTGTCACTCTAACAATTTCAACATGTCCAACGTTCAGTGGGCTCCGACCATTGAAGAAGTTGCCCGCGGACGCGACGTAAAGCTTGTAGTCTTCTTCCGCGAAGAGGGAACTCTTGATAAAGAAGGGCAGGCTTGTTCCAGCTTTGAAAGAAATTGCGAGAGTTGATGACCCAGACAAAATCGAACGAATTCAAGAGGCTTTTCAAGTGGGTCATTGCTGTCAGTGTCAGGATGATTGCGTGCCGCTATGGCCGACATGGATGGGTGCAATCAACAAAAACAATCAAGGGCTACTGATAAACTTAGGCTGGCAACATAGGGCTAAAAGAGTAGAGTGGCGGACGCACTACTCTGAAGAACTTTATGATATTCTTGCCGAATATGGAATTATTAGGCAGCGAAAGTAAAACTGCTTGTGATGGTGATGATTCCACATATAAGGGCCGGCTGGGCGTGGTCGGCTCTTTTGAAGTTAGGGATGTGCTCATCATGAAAAAGGCTGCATTTTTATTCTTTCGGGTTTGTTGTGTGACGAGCAGTCATTGTTTTGGAGCGAGCGATCCAAACCAAACTGCCGGTAACGTATCTGCTGTCGATTCTAACAACATAAAAACAACAGCGGCTGGGAACACCGAATTTGCCTTTGATCTCTATGGCAAATTGAAGAATGACCCAAACGCAGTTGCACCAAAGGGGAATTTATTTTTCTCGCCATACAGCATCTCAACCGCCCTTGCGATGACTTATGCAGGCGCCCGCGGCGAAACAGAGAAGCAAATGGCAGATGTCCTGCATTTTACATTGCCAAGGCAAAATCTCTACTCTGCATTTGGTGCTCTCCAAAAGCAACTTGTTCAAAAAGACAAATCATGTGGTTACCAGCTATTACTTGCTAATGCCCTTTGGGGACAAAAGGGTGAACCTTTCTTAAAGGAGTTTTTGGATTTTACTGAATGTTACTACGGGGCAGGTCTCAGCCAGCTTGATTTTGTTAATGAAGCTGAGCAATCACGGCATACAATCAATAGCTGGGTTGAGGAAAAAACAAACAATAAAATCGAAAACCTTATCCCGCCGGGCGTTAAAGGTATCTTGAGTTTTTCGCCGTGCCATAAAACAAACCAAAAAAAAGTCAAAGTAATAACCATCGATATTGCTATGGACCTTGCACGTTTGCCGTACTATATGCCCACAAGTCGAGCCGCTAAAGCGTAAGGTAAGTACAGTTACATCCGCGTTTTGAAGGAAGCTTGTTTGTGCTCTGCTAAGCATTTCCAGCAAGTGCGTATGATTCGCAGCGAGATACGGTCTTTCTTAGTTCGATACCTGCCCTTTAGTTTCGCCGATTAGCTTGTCCAACAAAGCAGCGTATTCAGCTTCGGTTCGCAATCCTACCAGACGGTCTACCTCTTTACCGTTTTTAATAATCAGAACTGTCGGGATTGCCGTAACTCCATATTTTTTTGCTACAGCGGTGACTCGGTCAACATCTACTTTGCACACGGCGATTTTACCAGCGTACTTATCAGCAAGGGACGATATGGTTGGAGCCAGAACCCGGCAGGGCCGGCAGCGATTAGAGAATAAGTCCACGAGACAAACCCCAGGTGCGTCAAGCACGCGGGTTTTGAAATCAGTCTTGCTGTTGATGTGGATAATGTTCGAACTTTCCTTTGCTTCTTTTGGCACTCGTGAAAACACCGACACCAATAATGCCCCCATCACTGCTCCATAAATCGCGCCGCGGTATGGATTTGCCGTCAGTGGACAGGTGCCGGACGAACACTTACCGAAATAACCCAAACCGGCACCGATTGCTCCGCCAATCATAACACCTAATAGAATCCTGGTAATCATAGTTTTACTTCTCCCTGCAATTTTCTCGTGATTTCCGGGATGAACTGGGTTTAACAAAATTGCAAAATCTGCACCGAAATCGTTGATGTTAGAATATCTGAATTTCCTCCATTATGCAAGGGATAAAATTCTTGGCTTGTAGATTCAGATAACAACGGTTGCAAAATGCACCTGTATATAGTACAAGTAAACTATGCCTGATAGGCGCTGTCTCTTCGGTTAAGGCCGATGTGCGTATTATTACTGCAACTAATAAGAAACTCGACCAACTTCCCAAGCAGTGCAAATTCAGAGAAGATTTGTATTACAGAATCAATGTAATGAAACTGGAATTGCCTCCGCTGAGAGACAGGAAAGAAGACATCCCGCTGCTGGTAGAGCATTTTATAAGCCGGTTTAACCGCCTGCACGATAAGAATATCTGTTGTGCCACCAATGAAGTTACCGCAACTCTGATGGCCTATGCGATAGTGGCAGTTACTGCACTAATGGGATTTACAGGCCATACCATAGCAGGAGATTTTAATTTCATGTGGACTGTCCCCATGGTCTGTGTAGCTGTAGCAGGTGGCTTATTAGGAGGCAAAATTTCCATTAAAACCAATGCTGCCAAACTGCAAAAAATATTCGCCTACAACATCTCCCTGCAGGAGTTTTTTCTTGGCCGTTTCCCAGCTAATTATTTCAAAATTGTTTTTGACAAAGAATTCTTTTTGACGTCACCAAGATTCAATTGTGTCAGGGCTTAAATTCGAATCAGTTGTCCATATTATACTTCGTTCTTCACCCTCAACCTGCGTTGCAGGTATTTCTGCCGCCGAAATAGTAACCGTAATTCTATTTGACAAGCTTGAACTTTTGCCAAGGGGAAATTCATATAATACATATTCACCTGGTTCGGTAAATTCGAAAGCTGAGCTTAAATCTCTTAATACATACTCACGATTCTCTCCGGGCTGAAGAGTAAAGCTACCGTTCGGCTGTAAATCATTTACATCAAAGTAACCTTCAAGAGGTTCTAGTTTATCACGGACGAGACGTTTCTTTTCCGACTTCAATTCTTTGATGGGGATCAATCTGCCATGTTCCGTCAGGCCTCTTGGTAATTCTATTTTGGTATGTGAGCTGGTGATCCGCCAAGCCCTCCTGCCATCATGCCCATTCCATTGGGTAACTGTCTTGTTCTTTCTTTTTGCATCCTCAACCTGAAAGGTCGATTTTCATCGCCTCGTTCAGCAGAATCCTCAGCACATCGGCAAAACCTTCAAAACCATTTTCAATTAACATTTCCATTACAACATCCAGCTTGTTATCATTGTTTCGGTGGGCCATCTTG
>Ga0180434_10010203_pt1 | contig 10104 bp, 8 predicted proteins | sample SS_ome_7_FD_132453 | JGI IMG/M metagenome (GOLD analysis project Ga0180434, IMG submission 132453) | Hypersaline lake sediment archaeal communities from the Salton Sea, California, USA - SS_1_D_2 metaG | ecosystem: Environmental > Aquatic > Non-marine Saline and Alkaline > Hypersaline > Sediment... | reverse complement strand
TACGAATGGTACATAAGCGCATCATCCAGATTCTCAACAAAGCACAGCTGGTACGAAGCAGTCAACGAGCTTCTTGTGAATGCTTCGGGACTTACGAGGAGTGAAGCAGGAAAAATTGTGGAACTTGCAAAAAGAGAGGAAAAAGGAAGAAAGCTTGAAAGTACTGTAAAACCCGAGGTTTTCGAGGCAATTGCATACTGCCTGAAGCCGAGGGAGGAAAGGATGGGTGCGGAACAGCTCAGTGAATTGTTCAAGCATTTTAGAGGTGACATTCATGAATAGGATACAAAGAAAGGAGAGAAAAGGAACAAACGGTGAAACCAAAAGAAAAGCTGCATTTGAAAATCCAAGACAGCTTCCGGTACTCCCGCCCGAAATTACGAAGGATCTGGTAAGTCACATAGGAAGAGGCAGGGATGAAGACCGTTCGCAGATACACGATGCGGTAGAACGCACTGTCCCGGAGGAAGACAAGGGAGATGAAATCGCAGGGACAACCGGACCCGAGCTGGACAAGGGCGTAATAATAACGAAAAATTGGACTATTAGGGAAGAAAACAGAAACGCGGTGGAAAAACTCGAGATAGTTGAAAAACTTTCAGGAAAAAACAACATCGCGGGGGACGTATGGCAGGCAAGAAGATACTGGGACGGTGTTTATTACGGGGATGTGGTACTCAAAACACCGAAAAGGAGTCTGAGGGAATCACGGCTCCCGGCAGAACTATCCAGGATATACATGGACTTGAAGGGAGAACAGGAAAATCTTGCAAGATTCAACCACCCGAACATAGTTTCTTCATCAGGCCCGACGTTTACCTATAACGGGGAGCCGGTAATACAGATGGAATTCCAGGCATGGTCATTTACCGATTATATATTCTTCCACAAGACGGAGCATGAGATGACCGGGGCGTTTATGAGCGCCGCGATTCAGGTGCTTGATGCGGTTTCCTATCTTGCGGACATGGGGTATGTCCATGTCGATATAAAGACCGACCACATCAGGCTTGATGCAAGGGAAGACGCCATGGGCGGGATGGGCTGGTTCATTAAAATAATTGACCTTGACAGCATAATGCCGGTCGGAGATATAAGATTCTCTGCTTTGAAATATAATCTTTCGGCAGACCCTGAAAAATTCATGAAACTGCATGAACCCGATGTCATGATTACTGCGGAACCTTCGGAAAGCATATACGCCATGGGGGTAACACTGATAAGGGCCCTTGCAAAAAGGATGAGAGTGAAGATTCTTCCGAGGGGACTGAATGAGATGGTCGGCAATGGCAGGATAACCGGCGTCAAGCAGATAAACGGAAACATCATTCTTACCGATGAAGCAAAACTCAGGGAAAAAATAGAAGAGATAAGGGCGATAGATGAATTTAATCTGCTCAGGGTGTACTATACGAATAAGTTCAGGAGGATACTTGCGGGAAAATTCGACCAGGACCCCGGAGGCCTGGAAAAACTGATCAGGACATACAGGGAAGTTCCTGAGATAAGGAAGGAAGCGCTGGAAAACGTAAGGGATTCTGATATCGAAGCTACCGTTCATCCTGAAGTTTTTGCATCTCTTGCGGAGTGTATAAGGCCGTATGCGCAAAGACATGATCCGAGAACAATGCTCAGGACATTAGAGGAAAGATGGAGCGAATATCTGGCATTAGAAAAAAAGACCGAAGAGTAGAAAAAGCGTCGGGATGATTACCGCGCCCATCAGCTGTATTCTTTCAACTCCCAATTTCACAGTAACCCAGCCTAAAGCAGATGACAGAACCAGAATCAGTATCCCGATATAGCCGTTAAGCAATGCCGCAACAATAAACAGGTAGACAAGAAAAACGAGCGCAATCGGCCTAGAGTTGAGCACCGCAAAAGACGCTATTTTTTTCCTTATGCAGAAAAGAAACAATGCTGCCACTGCCGCGCTGAAAAGGAATAATGCGAGCAATAGTAAAATATTCTGCTCAATATCCATGAACTCGGAAAGCCATGCGGTGGTCCCTATTCTTGACTTGTCTATCGAGACGTGGGTTGAAAGGGAAAACATCGCCTCTGAAATAGATATCGAGCTTATTGTCGAAAGATATGCAAGGGAATTCATCGGAACCGCAAACCCCATGAAAACCGCCATCTGCGAAGGAGAGCTTATCCCGGGGAGAATGTCCGCAAAAAGACCGAAGAAAACTCCCAGCATAATGTAAAGTATCAGTATGTTCTTGAAAGGTTCTTCCGGTTTCTGTTCGGGTGTTTTGCTCTGCTTCATCGTAAGCAGGGTTCCTACTGCGAAAAGTCCGGAAAACAGCGGCATGAACGGGTCGTAAACCCCGCTGTTCAGTGCAAAATAACCCAGGATGCCGGCAGCTGCGAATACTGCAAGCGCGTGCAGTCTTTTCCTGCTTTTAAGCACCAGGACCGAAGCAAGAACGAGAACGATGTACTTCATATAAGGCTGCAGAAGCCCGTAGATAAATGGAAAGAGATTCAGCGACGGGTAGAAAAGAACGAAAGAAAAGAGGGCGGCCAGAAGGCATGAAACCAGCACCGTTTTCAACGCGGTTAAGCCTTTGCCCGCCATGGTCATTCTCTGGCCCGGAAGCGCGGCAACGACCGTTCCCGCTTCAGGAATACCGAAGAATATTGCGGGGATGAAGGACGCAATGAGATTTGCAGGGAACATTCCTATGATTATCATCGCAACCGATGCATCGCCCAAGGGAGCGGTTGAAAGAAGGGAAGCGACGGTATTCGGATGTATGCCTGGAAGAAACCCTGCAAAGATGCCTATTATTATTCCGAGAATAAAAGAAAGTACGTCCATTATCCTATCACTGTATGTTCCACCCTGATATGCGGTCCTCCATCCTCAACCGGAACACCCTGGCCGAGCTTTCCGCATATCCCGGGACTGCTTCCGGTGTCCTTTCCGACCGCTACGACATTCATAAGAACTTCTAGAAGGTTTCCGGTTATCGTTACATCGCGGAGCAGCTTGTCTTTTTCACCGTTCCTTACGGTATAAGCTTCCTCCGCCTTGAACATGAAGCCCCCGGTGAAGGTGTCAACGCTTCCGCCCAGCATTCCTTTCAGGTATATGCCCTCCCTCACGTCAAAGACGTCCTCCATGGAATGCCCTCCCGGCAGAAAGAAGGTGTTGCTCATCCTGACTATAGGAACATAAGAGAAATCTTCCGCTCTTGCATGGCCGTTCGGCGCGGTTTTCGTTTCTTTTGAGGATTCCCTTGAATTAAGATAATCTTTCAATACCCCGTTCTTTATTATCTCGGATTTTTTCCCTTTGACGCCTTCGTCATCGTATTCGTAGTGTCCGAAGCGATTCATTGAGGGGTCGTCCACTATGTTTACAAGCTCGCATCCTATTTTCCCGTTCATTTTTCCCGCGAATATTGATTCTTTTGAGGAGACGGCATCCGCTTCCGATGCGTGGCCTACCGCTTCGTGCGTCAGCACTCCGGTCATCTCGGGGTCGAGTACGGCGGTGAATCTTCCGCGGGGAGGCGGTTCCGCCTTTATCAGTTTCCTCGCCTTTTCACCCGATTTGATGCACGGTTCGCTTATTTCCAGTCCCCTGAATCCGGTTCTTGATGCGGAGGTTTCGACCGCCCGCTGGATGACTGAGTTGCGCCTGGCGACTGCAAAACAGGAAAGATACGTATGGGACTGCTCCTGTATTATCTCCGCCCCTTCCGAAGAATAAAACTCAGTTATAGTCTGTGAATCGCTGCAGCCGATATTGGTGGAAATGATGCTCCCCCCTTCCATCAGTTTTTTAGCCTCAATAAGTTCCATGGCCTGGATTTCGGCATCGGTAACGCTGTATTTGTCTTTTACGTTTTTCTTAACCGGTTTGATTTCAGAAAGATTGCTGGTGCTTTTCTCCACAGAAGAAAGTTTTTCCGCATTCTTCAGAAGTTTTTTCATGTCGAAATTCGCGTTATTGGAGCTTGCGAACCCCCAGGCTCCGTCCTTCAGCACCCTTACAGATATACCGAACATTTTTCCAGAATGGACTTTCACCTCTTTGTCCTTAAGCGAGATGCCGGTATCCGTTCCCCGCTCTATCCTTAAATCGGCATAATCGTATTTTGAAAGAAGGCGTGAATATTCCATGATCAGACCACGCTTCTGGCTTTTTTCGAATATTCTATTATTTTCCTTTTTTCATCCTTGTTTTTTGCTATTCCGTAGAAGATGTAGTTTTTCATCGGAACCGAAACTATCGTTCCTCCTGTAAATGAGATTTCAGATTCTTTCTGTACGTCCTTCGTCCTTTCCATCAATGCCTCCGCGATATTGGAGCATCTGGATACAAGTCCTGGGGCTGCATCGGGAAGTGCGACCGTGGATTTGATCACGACGCCGTCTTTTCTCATAAGCCCTCCGCCTATGCCCTCTGTTTTCATTTCGTTGAGCAGTTCTTCCACCCTTCCTCCTTTTTTCTCGGCTATTTCTCCTTCTGCCATTAAAACCACCTATACGATAACCATCCCGGCCGCTCCGAGCTTTACGGGAATCTGTGCGGGAATCCGCGGGACCTCCAGGCTGAATTTGCCGCCGGTTTCCGAAAGAACGAATATCTGCTCCATTCCCCTTTCGAGAAGAGTGAGCACCTGCTTGTCATGAACGCCTTCCTCCACCGTATAAAGCGCAGTCGCTCCCGCGCCTTTCAGTCTTCCTTCGATAACGGTAAGGAATTTCCTGATTGAGTTGGGCGGATTGTAAAGAACGAATGTCGAAAGCGTCTGGAAGATGACCCGCATTTTCTTTCCAGAGCTGTCCGATACCGCCTCGCTCAGAGTCAGTGAGAGGTCGTTAAGAGCTCCGGGGCTTGAAAGAACGGTAATCTTTTCTGTCGACTGGGGCTTCTCCCTGCCGCCCAACGTTGACGAATAACAGTCGATGAAATGGATGTTTTCCCCGCTAAGGTCTATGTTGAAATTTTCCGCCTTCTTTATTATTTCAGAAGGCGATGAATCACCGCATATGAAGTAGACGTTTTCTTTCTTCGGGTCCGCAGCAGCTGCGAAATGATATGCAAAAACCGCTTTTTCTATTCCGGTAGGCCCTATGAGCATTACGTTTGCAGGATTGGCGTATCCTCCTTCCAGAATCAGGTCTAGGTCGGAAATGCCTGTTGAAAGCTTGTTTTTTCTCAGAATCGGTTTGTCCTGGTCAACTTCTAGTTCAAGAGCCATTTGCAATCACGAAGATGATTAGCCTTGGAAATTTTATAAAGCTATTTAAAACTGAAAGAGGATATTATATCATGGGAGTAAAGAAAGCCTACTTCTTGGATGCCGGCTATATTGTCAGGAAAGGCAATACGTATGCGGTTCTTACTGTAAAAACCAGGAAAAAGGTTGTGAAATTATACTACAGATACGACCCTTATTTCCTTGTCGATGCTCCTGAAGAGAAAAGAGAAGCAATTGAAATGATGGAGGGATTCGTAAGGGGCGAATCGGTAAGTCCGATAGCTGTTGAAGAGGTAAAAGTCCTTCTTGGCGGGGAAAAGAAAAAACTGCTGAAAGTAATCTGCAAAAAGCCGGCTGACGTTCCAGTGCTCAAGGGAATGCTTCCGTTCAAATGCTACGAATATGCGATTCCGTTTGCAAAAAGATTCATTTTCGATTTCCAGCTCGTTCCGAACTGCGTAATAAAATACGAGAGAAAAGGCAGGCTGATTACGAAAATAATCGGGACGGGAGACGAAGAGGCTGAGCTGAAGAAACTTGCTTTTGACATTGAAACGTACAACCCGCTTGGAATGCCCAGGGAGAAAAAGGACCCCGTAATCATGATAAGCTACTGCGGAAAGAAGAAGGGAGTCATAACCACCAAAAAATCGGATGAGGAATACGTTGAAACGGTTGGAAGCGAGAAGGAGCTGATTGAAAGATTCTCTGAAATTGTGCATGAAGAGAACCCTGATGTTATTTTCGGATACAATTCCGCTAATTTCGATATACCCTATCTTGAAACAAGGGCGCAGGTTGTCAAGGCGCATCTTTCAATGGGAAGATGGGAGCCTTCATTCAGGAAAATAAGGAAAGGAATGATTAACGGAATGGAAATCAACGGGCGGACGCATATAGACCTTTATCCGATTATAAGATTCTTCGGGTTTATCGGGGTTGTCAAGGCAACCAATTACACATTGGATGCCGTTGCTTCGGATGTTCTCGGGAAAAGAAAAGTGGAAATGAAAAAAGACGAGATGTGGAAGCTCTGGGATGAGGAAAGAATAGACAAGCTTGCATTCTACTCCCTTACGGACTCCGAACTTACTGCGGAACTGGGGGAAAGATATCTTCCGATTGAAGTGGAATTGAGCACTCTTACGAAAATGCCCTTGTTCGATACAAGCCTTTCTACAAGCGGGCAGCTAGTCGAGAATTTACTGATTTACAATGCGGTGAAGAACAAGATGGTTATTCCTCCCAAGCCCGCGGGTGAAGCGGTTGGAGAGAGAATAAACAACCCCATCCAGGGCGCTTTTGTAAAACTGCCCGAACCTGGGATTTACGAGAATATTGCGGTGATGGATTTCAGGGGTCTGTATCCCTCGATAATAGTCGCGTACAACATCGACCCGGATATGCTCACCGATAAAAAAGGGAAGAATACCGTTGAATCACCCACGGGTGCTGTTTTCAAGACGAAACCGAAGGGGCTTGTTCCGTCCGTCCTTGATTATCTTATAGATTTCAGAGTTAAATTGAAGAGGAAACTGAAAACCCTTGACCCCGACAGCGATGAATACGTGAGAATTGCAGCGCGTTCGCAGGCAGTTAAGATTCTCTCGAATTCGTTTTACGGCTACCTCTGTTACGCAAGGTCCAGGTGGTATTCGAGAAAATGCGGGGAAAGCGTAACCGCATTCGGCCGCAAGCATATCCAGGAAACAATCGAAGCTGCGGAGAAAAAAGGATTTGAAGTACTTTACGGGGACACCGACTCTGTTTTCCTCATCTATAAGGATAAAAAGAAGGTCGTTGATTTCGTTGCCGAAGTCAACAGGTCTCTTCCCGGAAAGATGGAACTCGAGCTGGAGGGATTTTACCCGCGGGGCGTGTTCGTAAGCAAGAAAACCGGTGAGGGAAGGGGAGCGAAAAAGAAGTATGCAATGATAAGCGAGGACGGCAGGATAAAGATAAGGGGATTCGAGCTTGTGAGGAGGGACTGGTCGAAGATTGCGAAAGATACCCAGAGGAGGGTGCTTGAAGCGATACTGAAGGAAGGAAGCAGGGATAAGGCGGTCGGGATTGTGAAAGAATCCATTGAGAGATTAAAGAGTGGAAAAGTGCCCATGGAAGAGCTTGTAATCATTACGCAGCTGAACAAGGACCCGAGGGAGGGATACGAAGTGAAAAGCCCTGAACTTTCAGCAGCGAAAAAGCTGATGAAAGCGGGCAAGCCTGTCGAGAGGGGAAGCATAATTTCATATGTCATTACGAGGAAAGGGGCGACTATTTCCGAAAAGGCGGCTCCTCTTGAAATGGCAAGGGATTACGATGCGGATTATTATATCAATAACCAGGTTCTGCCTGCAGTTATGAAGATTCTGAAGGAGCTCGGCTACGACGAGTACGGATTGAAAGTAGGCGGACAGCAGAAAGGGCTTGATTCGTTCTTTTAGAAGCGTTTTTAAAGAAAACCAAGCATAGAGGTATTACTGTGGGCAGGGTTGAGAATGAAAGAGTTAGAGGTTATACCAGCGGTACTCGCTAAAAGCAGCGAGGATATGCGGCTGAAGATAGACCTCGTCACGCCTCACGTAAATACTATTCATATAGACATGATGGACGGGAAATTCGTCCCGAATACGACCTTATCTACCGAGGAGACGGTGAAAGTGCTCGCTCCGGGCAAATACTACATTTTTCACTGGATGGTTGAAAAGCCGGAAGAGGAGATTCCGAAGCTTGGAGGAATTGCTAAAGATTCGCTACATCTCGTACATGCCGAGGTAATCGGAAGGGAGAGATGGGATTTGCTGAAGACCATGGGAAAAACAGGTCTTGCGGTCAATCCCGAAACCTCACTCGAACTTATCGGAGAATATATCGATGAAACGGACGAATTCCTGGTAATGTCCGTTCATCCGGGGTTTTCAAATCAGAAATATATTCCTGAAGTTGAAGGAAAGATAAGGGAGCTCAGGAAAAGGAAGCCTGATGCGAATATAGAGATTGACGGCGGAGTAGGACCGGCTACTGCAGGAGGGGCTGCTTATGCCGGAGCTAACAGGCTTGCAGCCGCGAGTGCAATATTCAAGCACGATAATATTCCGGAAGCGATTGAAAACATAAGAAAAGCTGCTGAAGAGGGAAGGAAAAATGTTCAAGAAAATAAATAACATCAAGCAATTGAAACTGAAAGCCAACGAGATAAGGCAGGATGTCGTTAAAATGCTGAATGCCGCAGGCTCGGGACACCCGGCAGGTGCAATAGGCCTTGCGGACATTTACGCTGCTCTTTATTTCAACATTCTTTATCATGACCCGGAAAATCCGGAATGGCCTGAAAGGGACAGGGTAGTGCTTTCAAACGGCCATGTCTGTCCTGTTCTTTATTCTGCGCTTGCAAATACCGGCTATTTCCCGAAAGACGAACTGCTTACTCTTAGAAAACTCGGTTCAAGATTGCAGGGGCATCCGCACAAGGGAACCCTCCCCGGGATTGAAAATTCTTCAGGACCTCTCGGCCAGGGGCTTTCCATTGCCGTGGGAATGGCAATCGTTTCGAAAAGGGAGAGAAAGAAATGGAGAGTTTATGCTTTGATGTCCGACGGTGAGCTGGATGAGGGCCAGTGCTGGGAGGCCGTAATGCTTGCAGCAAAGCACAGGCTTGGAAATCTGACTGCGGTTATCGACCGCAACAACATCCAGATTGACGGACATACTGAGGAAGTTATGCCTCTCGAACCCCTTGCAGACAAGTTCAAATCATTCGGCTGGAACGTTATCAATATTGACGGGCACAATATCAAGAAATTCATAGACGCATGCGAGGAGAGCAAGGCGGTTTATGAAAGGCCTACTGTTATCATAGCGCATACCGTGCCCGGAAAAGCGATTTCATTCATGGAATTCCTGACCGAATGGCATGGAAAGCCGCCAAACGACGAGCAGGCAGCAGATGCAATCAGGGAACTGGAAAAGCAGAAGCAGATGATTGAGGAGGAGGATGAATAATGACGCTTATCAAAGATATTCATAAACCTGAAGCAAAGAAGGCGACAAGAGACGGAGTAGGCAAAGTTCTTGTTGAAGACGGAGAGAAGAATGAGAATATCTGGGTTGTGAGCGCTGATGTCGCGGATTCCACCAGAGTAGGGGATTTCATGAGAAAATTTCCGAAAAGGTTCGTACAGGTGGGTGTTGCGGAACAGAACATGGCGGGAGTTGCAACCGGACTCGCATCCGTTGGAAAGATTGCTGTTATGTCCGCTTATGCCGTATTTTCACCCGGAAGGAACTGGGACCAGATAAGGGTTTCCATCTGCTACAATAATGTTAATGTCAAGATACATGGTTCTCACAGCGGTCTGAACGTAGGGCCGGACGGTGCTTCACACCAGGCTCTTGAGGACATTGGGATTACGAGGGTGCTTCCGAATCTTGTTGTTATTGCGCCTGCGGATGCGCTTGAAGCTGAGAAGGCGATGAAGGCTGCACTTGAACATGAAGGACCGGTTTACATCCGCACTTCAAGGGATAAAACCCCGGTATTCACTACCGATGAAACTCCTTATGAGATTGGAAAGGCAAATGTTTACAGGGATGGAAAGGATGTTACGATTATTGCACACGGCCTACAGGTTTACCAGGCGCTTCTTGCTGCGGAAGAGCTTGCAAAAGAGGGAATTGAGGCAGCTGTTATTGACTGCCACACGATAAAACCGATTGACAAGGATACTGTTGTTGAATATGCAAAGAAAACAGGACTTGTCGTTACTGCGGAAGAGCACCAGGTAAACGGCGGATTGGGAAGCGCAGTTGCAGAGGTTCTTGCTGAAAATCATCCTACTCCGATAAAGATTCATGGTATTTACGATACGTTCTGCGAATCAGG
>Ga0180434_10010202_pt1 | contig 10106 bp, 7 predicted proteins | sample SS_ome_7_FD_132453 | JGI IMG/M metagenome (GOLD analysis project Ga0180434, IMG submission 132453) | Hypersaline lake sediment archaeal communities from the Salton Sea, California, USA - SS_1_D_2 metaG | ecosystem: Environmental > Aquatic > Non-marine Saline and Alkaline > Hypersaline > Sediment... | reverse complement strand
GGCTTGGGGTGCGGAGCACCCACGATGGCCAGGAAGTCCTTTTCTTCGAGGACCGCTTTGACCACGCCTTCTTCAAGTCGGCTCGGGCAACGTCGTTTATGAAGGACATCTTTGCCCAGGAGCGCGCGGAACGCTTGCGCTGGATTGGACCTTTGATTGCCGGCGAACTGCCCGATAGCGAGTGCTGGCTTGTTCCGCCGAAGGGGGACAGGCGGTATCAGGGCAATCGTTTCCCCAACAGATTGTATATTCTTTGGAGTCAACGCTACGTGGTCTGGCTGGAGCCGTTGCGTAGTGGGCCCTGGAAATTCTCGTCTGCCTATCCGGCGGGCGCTGCTGATATCCGGCGTTACTGCGGTGACGGGAGAAAACTGTGGCAAAAAAATACCCCGTGATTAGCGGGCTCACGGGGTCAGAAGCCAAGTCCTGAGCCATGAGGCTAGGACCGACTGCTCCTTTCGGAGCATCGACCATATTATGGCCGCGCGCTTAGCGTTTGTCAAGTCCCCAACCCCTATGGCAGGCCCAATGCCATCTCGCGACGAATCTGGGCAGGCCCCCGCCTTCTGGTGCGACGCCATGCTGGGCGGCCTGGCCCGGTGGCTGCGGGCGGCCGGCTACGACGCCGCCTGGGTCGAGGGCATCGACGACGCCGACCTCCTGCGCCGGGCCCTGGCCGACGGCCGCATTCTGCTGACGTCCGACTCCGGCCTGGCCGAGCACGGGGCCATCCGCACCGGCCGGGTCCGTGCCCTGACCATTCCGCCGGGCCTGGGGAAGTTCGAGCAGTTACGGCTGGTGATGGAGCGGCTGGGCCTGGCGCGCTGCGCGCCGCGGTGCATGGCGTGCGGCGGCCGGCTGGTGCCGATTCCCAAGGAGGCCGCCCGGCCCGAGGTCCCCCCGCGCACCTACGCGTGGTGCGACACGTACTTCCGGTGCGACCGGTGCGCGAAGGTGTTCTGGCAGGGCACGCACTGGGAACGCATTGAAGCCCGCCTGGCATCGCTCTGATGTATCTTTGACCGCCGGTTTGCCCTTTGGTGTTTCTGCGAGGCGGCTTACGGGAGCCGTTTTCGCGGTTTGGTGGAGACCAAGGCCCTTTTCTGCCGATATCCCGGCATTGGAAGCACCGGCCCTTTTCCAAGCCCGCGCTATTGGGATGGGTATGGGGGAGCCTTGAGCGACTGGTACGTGGTCTGTGCCGTGCTGCGCCTGGGTGTCCTGGTGACGGCGGCCGCGGCGATTCCCACGCTGGTGTGGCGGCGGGTGGGCGGTAAGCCCCTCAGTTACATCGTTCTGCTCTCGGGCATCGCGGCGCTGGCCGGGTGCGACGTCCTCCGTCTCGTGGGCGCCACCGGTGCGAACGGATCGGTCTGGGCGGCGCTGGCCGAGGGGCGGTTCCCGCTCGAGACGGCCGGCTTTGGCCTCGTCCTTGGCGGGTTCCTGGCGCTGATGGACAACGTCCGCCGGGCCAAGGTCCGCCAGCGCCGCGAGGCCACCGACGCCAACGCCCGGGCCGAAGAGGCCCGCCTCCACAAGGCCAAGTTGGAGGCCATCCTCAACGGGGCCGCCGACTACTGCATCTTCACCTGCGACCCGGCCGGCCGCATCACGTCCTATTCCAGCGGCGGGGCCCGCGTCCTCGGGTGGCAGCCCGACGAGGTGGTGGCCCGGAAGTCTATCGAGGTTTTCCGGCCGCCGGCCCATCGGCTGACCGTGTCAGACGTGCTGAACACCGCCCGCATCGAAGGCCGCTTCGAGGCCGAGGTGCCGATGGTCCGCAAGGACGGCCAGCGCATCGCCGCCCTGTTGACGGTGACGCCGCTGGCCGGGCCCGACGGGGGCATGGACGGCTACGTGGCGGTGGCGAAGGACGTTTCGGAGATGCGGGCGGCGCGCGAGGCGCTGCGTCGCGAGCGCGACTTCGTGCGCGGCATCATCGAGACGAGCGGCCTGTTCATCATCGGCGTTTCGCCTGCCGACGGACGGATCACGCTCTTCAACCACGGGGCCGAACGGATAAGCGGCTTCCGCCGCGACGAGGTCCTTGGCCGGACTTACGCCGAGGTGTTTCTTGACGAGTCCGGCCACGGGCGCGTTGAGAACCTCCTCGAAGAGTTCCGCACCGGCGCCCGTGAACCCGTGGGCCAGTACGAAAGCACGCTGCTCTCGAAGGACGGCCGGCCGCGGTCCCTCTTCTGGACGTACAGCGCCTCGGTCGACGAGGACGGCCAGGTCACGTTCATCGTCGGCTTCGGCCAGGACGTGACCGAGCGGCGGCAGATGCAGGAGTCGCTCCAGGCAACCCAGCGCGAACTGGAGGAAGCCAACCGGGCCCTCTCGCGCCTGGCCACCACCGATTACCTGACGGGCCTGGTGAACCGCCGGCAGGCCGACCTGCTGCTGGAACGCGAGGTTGCCCGCGCCCGACGCCACTGCACCCCCGTCTCGGTGGTCATGATGGACCTGGACCACTTCAAGGCGATCAACGATACGCGCGGCCACGAGGTGGGCGACCTGTGCCTGAAACACGTGGCCGAAATCCTGCGCGGCCGGCTGCGCGGCACCGACATCGTGGCCCGGTACGGCGGCGAGGAGTTCCTGCTCGTCCTGCCGGGCGCCGAACCCGAGCAGGCCGCCGTCCTCGCCGACCAGGTCCGCCGACGCATCCAGGACACCCCCGTCCAGCACGACGGCGACTCCATCCCGCTGACCATCAGCGCCGGCGTCGCCGTGTTCGAACTCCACCGCAACACGTTGCCCGACACGCTCGTGCGATGGGCCGACGAGGCCATGTACTGTGCCAAGAATCTGGGCGGCAACCGCGTCGTCGTCTGGGACGATATGCAGGAAGGCAACGTCGAGCCCAGCCTGACGGCCACCCATCAGGCCCAGGAACTCCGCCGTTCCATCGAGTCGCTCGGCCGGCAGAACCGCCAGGTCTTCCTCCGCAACCTCTACCAGATGATCGATACCATCGAGTCCCGCAACCCGTACACCGAAGGCCATTCCCGGAACGTGGCCCACTATGCCACGGCCATGGCGCGGGAACTCGGCCTCGGCGACGACGACGTGGCCCTCATCGCCCGTGCCGCCATGCTCCAGGACCTCGGCAAGTCGGCCATCCCCCAGAGCGCCATCTGGAAGGACGAGCCCCTCTCCAAGGGCGACTGGGCCCTGGTGTGCCAGCACCCGGCCGCCACCGTCAAGATCCTCGGACGCATCGGCTTCCTGCACCGCGAGGTGCACCTCATCCGGCACCATCACGAGCGTCCGGACGGCCGGGGATACCCGGACGGCCTGGCGGGGGAGGCCATCCCGCTGGGGTCGCGCATCATGGCCGTGGCCGAGGCCCTCGACGCCATGACCCGCGACCGGCCGCACCGCCCCGCGCTGCCGCTGGCCGAGGTGCTCGAACAACTCCAGGCCGGCGCGTTCAAGCAGTTCGACCGCCAGGTGGTCGAGGCCGCCGTGACCGCCGCTCGGACCGACGACTGGCCCCTGACCTGCTCGCCGGCGACGGCCGGGGCGGGGACCGGAGCGGGGGCCGACGCGCCCTGACGTGCCGCCGCGGCACAGCAGGTCATTCCGAGCGAGCGCAGCGAGTCGAGAGCCTGCCCTGAGCGAGGGCCGAAGGCCCGAGTCGAATGGGAATCTCGCCGTTCCTGCGCTCCCCGCGCAGCAGCCTTCCCGGGTCACCGCGCTGCCCGATCGGTCACCCCGTCACGCCCGGAACAGCATCCCCAGCCTTCGGCCCATCAGGACGGTCGCGCCCACCAGGGTAACAGCCAGAAAGACCATCGCCCACACGCCCAAGGCGCTGGCCACCATTTCGCCGCTGATCGCGTAATCGCTCAGGTAGATCCGGTAAATGGTCCGCGTGACCGGGTTGAACGGGTCGTTCTGGGCCAGGATGAGGCTGTCCGAAACCTCGAGCATCGACAGGGCGAACGTCAATATCGCCCCCGCCGCCAGGTTCGCCGCGATCAGCGGCACCGTGACCTTCCACAGCGTCCGGACGGGCCCGGCGCCCAGGCCCTGGGCGGCCTCTTCCAGCGTCGGGCTGGTCTGCTCGAACCCCGCCACCGCCGACCGCACCATGTATGGCAGCCGGCGCACGGCGTAGGCCACGACGAGCAGGGCCACCGGGTTCGCTTGGGGATACAGGTAGTTGACGTCCCACAGGCCGTGCGCGACGAACCAGTCGCCCCAGTCGGCGTAGCAGTTCAGGTACCCGAACGCCAGGACGATGCCGGGCAGGGCGATGGGCAGCATGACCAGGGCGTCGAGCAGCCGGCGGCCCACGAACCGCTTCCGCGCCAGGACGTATCCCACGCCCACGCCCAGCACCAGGTTGATCGCCACCGCCCCCGCCGAGTACAGGACCGAGTTCCGGATGCTCGGCAGCGTCCACTTGTGCTCCAGCGCGGCGGCGTGGTGCGCCAGCGTCAGTTCCGTCGGCAGCACCGTCGCGTGCCACTTCGCCGACAGGCTGTACAGGATGACCGAGATGTGCGGCACGGCCGCCAGCAGGATGACCGTCCCGAAGAGGAGCCACGCGCCGACCGTCGCGGCCGGGCCCAGGCGGGCGGGCGTCGCTGCGCGGGTCGCCACCGCCATCTGCCCGACCGCCTGCCGGCCGAAGACCGTCCGCGCCGCCCAGAACAGCAGCACCACCATCGCCAGCAGGATGACTACCAGGGCGTTTGCCTCGGGGCTGGACGGTTCGCTGATGCGGTCGAAGATCTGCACCGCGATCACCTGCCGGAAGTTGAACACGAGCGGCGTGCCCAGGTCCGTCAGCGCCCACAGGAACACGATGATCGCCCCGGCGAAGTACGCCGGCAGCGTCAGCGGAAACGTCACACGCCGCAGCACCCGCCACGGATCGGCCCCGACGCTGCGGGCCGCGTCTTCCAGCGACGGGTCCACGTTGGCCAGCCCCGCCGTCACGTTCAGGTACAGAATCGGGAACAGGTGCAGCGCCTGGAGAAACACCACGCCCGCCATCGGGTGGACGCTGAACCAGTCGACCGCCTGCGACCGGTCCATCAGTCCCAGGCCCACGAGGGCGGCATTCAGCGCGCCGTACGGACCGAGGACCTGCTTCAGCCCCAGCGCCCCGACGAACGGCGGGAGGATCATCGGCACCAGCAGCCCCGCACCCAGCAGCGTCCGCCCGCGGAACGACGTCCGCGCCGCCATGTACGCCAGCGGCAGCGCCAGGACCGAGGCGGCCAGCGTCGTCGCGACCGCCAGCACCAGGGCGTTCAGCAGGCCCGCCCGGATCGCCTCCTTCGCCAGGGCGTTCCGCGCGTAGTGCAGCGTCGGGCCCGTCGATTCCCACAGCGCCGACCGCAGCACGTTCGCGATGGGGTAAAAAAGAAAGAGACCGAGAAACGCCAGCACCAGCAGGATGAGAAGCCAGGTTTTGGCGTCGGGTCGCATGGGCAAGGATTCTGCGCGGCGGGTCTCCGTACCCGCCGCGCGGCCTGTGTGTGGTCCGGCCGGCTCGTCCGGCCGGGAAGCCGTAGCCCGCCGCGCGGCAGGTCCGCCCCTACCGCGCCAGGGCCGCGTACCGCTCGGCGAAGGCCCGGCTCCAGGCGGTCTCGATGTCGCTCTTCTGGCGGAGGCGGGCCTCTTCCTCGCGGGTCAGCCGCTCGCGGTCCTCGGCCGAGGCGTCATCCGGCACCAGGATGGGCCGCCACACCTCGCGGCCGAGGCGCATCATCTCGTCGGCCGGGATGAGCGGTTCGGTCAGCCGCTGGACCTCGTCCTCGGGCAGGCCCGCGTCGATGAGCGTCTTCCACGCCTGCACGAGCGCGTCGTGATTCTCCACGAGCGCCACCCGCAGGTAGTCCGCCAGGACGGTCTGGCGGGTGTTCTCGACCTCGGCGCTGTAGAAGTCCGCCGGCGGGGCCTGGAACGGGTTGAACGGGATGGCCACGCCGCGCTGGGCCGCCTCGCGGTACACGCCGGGCAGGGCCGCCAGGCGGTCGAGTGTGAACTCGGCTGGCCCGCCCGGCGTTCCCGCCGGCAGCATCCACAGCCGCTGGCCCGCCGGCCGCATGACGAACTCGACGAACCGCTCGGCCACGGCCCGGTTCGGCGCGTGCTTCAGGATGCCCACGGGGTCGCAGTTGACCACCGTCAGGCCCGGCGGGGCGACGAAGCCCAGGTTCCCGCCGCCCTCGCTGTGCATCTGCCGGTAGGCGTAGAAGTCGATGCACGGGCCCACCGCCAGAAACCCCTTGGCGCAGTCGCGCGGAATCTCCGCCGACGTGCTGCCGAATTGCCGGGCGTTCGCCCCCATCCGCACGAGGATGGCCGTGCCCTTCTTGTACCCATACGCCTGGAGGACGATGTCGTAGGCCTTGCGCAGGCTCGAGGACCGCGACGGGTCGCCCGCGCCCACCAGGCCGAACAGGCGCGGGTCGGCCATCGTCTCCCAGTCGCGGACCGCGGGCAGGCCCTTGTCGGCGATCACCTGCTTGTTGTAGATAAGGCCGAACGTGGATATGGCGGCGCCGTACCAGGCGAAGTCCTTGTCGTAGAGCGGCTGGCCGGCCGCCGTCGGCGGAATCGCCGACAGAACGTCCTCCGGCAGGCGGTACGGCTCGAGCATGCCCAACTGCTTCATGCGCGCGAAAATCATCCCGCCGCCGAACACGATGTCCACGTCGTACCGCCCCGCCGAGAACTTGTCCTGGAGCCGCTTGAGCATGTACGTGCCGCCCGCGCCCGGGTCCGGCCACGTGACGGCCACCGGCCGGCCGGTCTGCTCGCGGTACCACGCCTCGAAGGCCCGGGAGAACTCGGCCCGGATCTCGTCGCTGTGCACGCTGTAGATGACGAGGCGGTCGGTCTCGGCGCCGGGCTCCTCGCCGCCGCACCCCGCCAGCCACGCCGCCGCGACCGCCGCCGCTGCCAGCATCCCGGCCTGTTTCACGATTCGGCTCCTTCGCTCTGTTCGTGTCGAACCGGCCCCACGGCCCCAGCGCCGGCTGCAACCTGCTCGGGCCGATGCGGAAACACGCGGACCGCCTCGGCCGGCAGGACGACCCGGGCCGGGCCGCCGGGGGCCACCGGCGGCAGATCCGTCGGCCGGTCCGAGACGACGACCTCGGCGTCGCCCAGGCGGACGCGGACCTGCTCGGTCTCGCCCTGGAACGTCCGCGCGAGGACCTGCACCGCAAAGACGTTCTCGCGCGGCGCCTCGCCCTCGGCCGGGAGCAGGCGGACCGATTCCGGCCGGAGGCTCAGCGTGACGGCGTCGCCCGGCCGCAGGTCGGCGGGGGCCGCTGCGGCCCGGATGCGTCCACCTGCCGCCTCGACCTCGACGGCGGCCCCGTCGCGGGCCTTCACCCGGCCGGCCAGGAGGTTCGTGGCGCCCAGGAAGCCCGCCACCCAGGGCGTGGGCGGGTCGAGGTACAGGTCGCGCGGGGCGCCCAGGGCCTCGATGCGGCCGTCGCGGACGACGGCCAGGCGGTCCGCCATCGACAGGGCCTCGTCCTGGTCGTGCGTCACGTAGACACTCGTGACGCCGGTGGCCCGCTGGGTCCGCCGGATCTCGTCGCGCATCTGGAGCCGCAACGCCGCGTCGAGGTTCGAGAGCGGCTCGTCCAGGAGCAGGTAATCCGGGTCGATGGCCAGGGCCCGCGCCAGGGCCACCCGCTGCTGCTGGCCGCCCGACAGTTGGGTAGGCTTTCGACGGGCGAAATCGGCCATGTGGACGGTGGCCAGGACGTCCGTGGCCCGGCGGCGGCGCTCGGCCCGGCCCATGCCCCGGACCGCCAGGCCGAACGCCACGTTCTCCAGGACGGTCATGTGCGGCCAGAGGGCGTAGTTCTGGAACACCATGCCGCAGCGGCGGCGGTGCGGCGGTCGGCCGGTCACGTCCGCGTCGCCGAAGAACACCCGGCCGATGTCGGGCGCGTAGAACCCCGCGATGACCCGCAGCAGCGTCGTCTTGCCGCAGCCGGACGGGCCCAGCAGAAAAAAGAGTTCGCCCGGCTCGACGGCGAGCGAGACGTCGTCGACGGCCACGACCGGCCCGAACCGTTTGATCACGTGCTCCACGCGCAGCGGTTTCACGGGCAGCCTCCGCGGGGAGTGTACCAGGGTGCCGCACGGCGTGTAAACGGAGATGTCGCGGGGGCGGAAGTCGGAAATCGGAAACCGGAAAGCGGAAGGCGGAATGGCACCGGCCACACCATTCAGCCGCCGGGCTTGCCCGGCGCGTGTTCCCACCCCGCGAGATTCCACCGGGCGATTGACGCCGCCGCGCCGCCCCTCCATAATCGTGGCACGGAAAGGACCGTTGCCGCATGACGCCGCCCCGGCCAAGAACCCTCGAAGTCTGGACGTACGAGATCCCCATGCGGATCCGCTTCGAGCACGCCCGGGCCGCGCGCGACACCAGCACCGGCCTCCTGGTCCGGCTGACGCTCTCGGACGGCTCGGCGGGCTGGGGCGAGGGCATCCCGCGCGACTACGTCACCGGCGAAACGGTCGACGGAGCGGTGGGTGTCATCCGCCGGCACTATGCCGACCGCCTGGCCTCCGACGCCCCGCTGGCTACCGTCCCGCTGGAAGAGGACGGTGCCGTCCACAACGCCGCATGGTGCGCGTGCGAACTGGCGTACCTCGACGCCTTGGGCTGGTCGCGCCGCCAGCGGGTGGCCGACATGCTGGCGGGGCAGGTGGGTCTGAAGCCGCACCGGCTGCTGCGGCGCGTCAGCGCGGTCCTCGGCAGCCGGCCGGTCGATCGGATCCGCCGGGCGCTGCGGCTGATGCGGGCCCTCTCGTTCCGCGATTACAAACTGAAGGTCGGACCCGACCCGGACGGCGACGAGGCGAACCTGGCCGAGGTCAACCGCCAGTTGGGCCGGGGCCTCCGCCGACGGCGCGGACCCACGCGGCGGACCCTGCGGGTCGACGCCAACGGCGCGTGGGACCTGGAAGAGGCCGTCCGGCGGGCCGAGATGCTTGCGCGGTACCACGTGCTGGCGGTCGAGCAGCCGCTGGCAAAGGGCCGGGAGGACGCCCTCGCCGAGCTCCGGCGCCGCACGCGCGTGCCCATCATGCTCGACGAATCGCTCCTGACGCTGGAGGGGGCCGAGCGGCTGGTCGCGGGCGGCCAGGTGGACCTGTTCAACATCCGCATCTCGAAGAACGGCGGCCTGGTGCGGAGCCTCCGGATGGCCGAACTCGCCCATCGTACCGGCCTCGACTTCCAACTCGGGTGCATGGTGGGCGAGACGGGGGTCCTGACGGCCGCGGGGCGGGTGTTCCTGGAACTCGTGGGCCGGCGGGTCCGGTTCTCGGAGGGCTCGTACGGGCGGTTCCTGCTTCGGGCCGACGTGACGCGCGAACGGCTCTCGTTCGGCTACGGCGGGTTCGTCCGGGCGATGACGGGCCCCGGGCTGGGCGTCCACGTGTCGATGCGGAAGGTGCGGCGGGTGGCCCGCTGCGCCCTTCGGCTGGAGTACTGACGAAGCCCGGCTGCGCCCGTTGGCCGGAGGATGGATGATGGCTTGTGCGCGCGACGACGACCGTCCCCGCCCGCCGAAGTTTCCCCGACGTTGTTGGCGTCCGGGCCAGACCGAGCGCGTCGAACGGCCCGAGAAAGGCGCCGGCTACGACCGCCGGCACCAGGACCGCGAGGCGGAGGAAGAGATCGACGAGGGCCTCGCAGACAACGACGACAACAACAAGGATCAACAGGGAATGTCCAATAACCAATGATGAAGGGAACGGCGGCGACGGCAACAAAGGCGATTTCGGATTTCGGATGTCGGATTGAACCCGGCTCCGCTTTCGGCTGCGCCGGGGCGGGCGGCAGCAACGGCGGGCCGCGTTACGCCTCGCCCTTGTCGAGGTCGGCGTCGTTGTCGGGGATCGGCTCGGTCTCCTCCTCGAGCCGGCCCAGGACCCGCAGGGCCTCCATGGCGGCGAGTTGTTCGGCGGTCTTCTTGCTGGGACCCCAGGCGCTGGGGTACCGGCGTCCGCGGATGACGACGGCCACCTCGAACGCCTTGGCGTGGTCGGGGCCCTTTTCGTCCAGCAGTTCGTAGGTGGGCGTGGCGCCCAGGTCGTGCTGGGCG
>Ga0180434_10010201_pt1 | contig 10106 bp, 5 predicted proteins | sample SS_ome_7_FD_132453 | JGI IMG/M metagenome (GOLD analysis project Ga0180434, IMG submission 132453) | Hypersaline lake sediment archaeal communities from the Salton Sea, California, USA - SS_1_D_2 metaG | ecosystem: Environmental > Aquatic > Non-marine Saline and Alkaline > Hypersaline > Sediment... | reverse complement strand
CTGCGGACGATGTGTGCAGCAAGTACGGGATCAAGGATTTCCTCGTCGGTGCCGGTACGGATATGGTTGCGCCGAAACCGGAGATGTATGATTACGCCCAGACGTGGAACCGCGTGGTGAAGAAACCGCCCGTGCGGTTCGCGACGAGCACGCGGTACATCAAGGATCTCGAGGCGGCGGGCGTATCGTTCCCGGTCATGTCGGGAGAGATTCCGAACCCGTGGTGCATGATTCACGGCCCGACGCATGTTGACGCCGTCAACGCGATGCGTGAAGCCAGAGGGTATCTCACCGACGGGGAGAAGTTCGCCGCAATCGCCTCGATCATTGACCCGGGCTACGCGTATCCCAAAGACCGGTTTGAGGAAGCGTGGGAAGCTCAAATATTCCCGACTGACCACAATTGGGGCGGGACGGAAGGGTTGAGCACCGACAGGATCTACCTGGAAAGCTGCGTGAAAGCGAGAGACCTGTCGAAGAGCGTACTTGGCGAGGCGGCATCGTGTATAGCCGCCAACCTGTCACGAAAGGAGGAAGCACCGGCGGTCGTGGTGTTTAACGGGCTCTCGTGGGAACGTGACGGGCTCGTCGGATTCGGTTCGGCTATGGCACGAGCCGTTCATGTTGTGGACGAGAACGGTGTGGAGATACCGGTCGAGGTCGATGGAGATACGATGCGGTTTGTTGCAACCGGCATTCCGTCGGTGGGATACAAGATCTTCTATCTCAGGGAAGGCGAGTTGGAGTTGGCTGAGACGTTTCGTGCGGGGCAGGACTTCATTGAGAACGACTATTACCGGGTGACTGTAGGCGGACGTGGCGTAAAGAGCATCGTTGATAAAGAGACCGGCCGTGAACTGATAGATTCGAGCAAGTACCTCGCAGGCGAGTTCATCACGTTCAAGAACACCGCGGACGATGTACGGCCGGAGAATTCGCTGGAAGATTATGAGCTGGGGTGTGAAAGGACAGCCGACATTTCTGCTATCGCCATAGAGAAGAGCGATCTCTGGCTGACGCTGAGGTACAAAGTTAACGCCGATCATTTTGACGCCGTTACCAGGATCGTCCTGTACCGTGACATGAAGCGTATCGATTTCTTCGTCGATCTCAACTGGTACAACGTGCATGACAAAGAGTTGCGCATGACATTTCCCGTGAACATGTCCGATACGGCGCGGGTAAGTTACGACGTCCCGTTCGGCGTGGTGCAGATCGGGAAGGAGTTCGATTGCGCATGGAGACGCCAGCGCGAGGTGCAGAACTTCATGACGGTGTCGGAACAGGGTCGCGCGGTCACGCTGGGGGTCTCGTGCGCGGTGAACGATTATGAGGACCGGTCGCCGCCGGCGGCCGCGACGCCTGTTCTGCAGCCGATTCTCATTGCGTCTATCCATTCATGCGGTGGGGACAAGTATTACTACCGGCAGAAGGGGATGCATCAGTATCGGTTCTCGCTGACGACGCACGCGGGTGACTGGAAGGACGCCTACCGGTTCGGTTACGAGTTCAACCACGCGTTGTATCCGGTTGTGTTGCCGGAGAAGACCGGTGGCGAGCTGGAGGAGAGCGGTGCGAGTTTCATCGCTGTGGAACCGAACAACATCATCATCAGCACGTTCAAGAAGGCCGAGGATGACGACAGGTACGTGCTGCGATGTTTTGATATTGAGGGGAGTGGCGCGCGTGCCGAGGTCGAGCTCTTCCGACTGCTGAGCGAACTTCTAGAAACGAACATCATCGAGGAAGAACCGACCGATATCACCGCGCAGGGAGACGGGAAGACTTTCACCTGCGATATCGAGCCTTATGGAATACGGACGTATAAGCTGACGCTGAGCGCGCCGGAAACCGGACCTAAATGACCTGTAGCTGCCGCAGCGTTTGTCCCGCAGCCTCCAGGTTTTCCATCGGCGACCAGCCGTAACAGTACAGGAAGACGCCGTCAGACCGGGCACGAACCGCCGCCCGGATCGCGTCGTTCACGATATCCGGTGTCGTCGTCGGCCATACCTGGATACCTGCGTAGAGCGGTTTCCGCTCTTCCATGAGCCGCTGCGTCAAGGTCATCTCGGTCTCGACCCACGATGTCGGGAAGCTCGTCCGGCGGAATTCCTCGAACGTATCCGGCAGTTCCATTCCCTTCGGGGTGAGCATCCGTCTCATACGCTCGTACAGCTCCTGCTGCGAGCCGAGCCCTTGTTCCGCCATGGTCCGCACCGCGCGTATAGCGTGGTACCCGTCGCTGAGATGGTACAGCATCGGTTTGATCCAGTCGCAATAGTGAGCGAGCCGCGTCGGATCTTGGCCTACCTGCCAGGCGACGCTCGGCGAGAACATATCCAGTCCGACCTCCACCTTGGGATTGATGGCCTTCACGCGTTTGTAAAGGGTCTCCACGTAGCTGGTAATCGTGTCCGTCTTGAACCGGACGAGGTCGGCGAGTTCCGGGAGCTCGCAAATGTAGAACACCGGATCGATGCTGAGTCCGAGCGTCGTCAGCGAAAGATAGCTCATCATCGGTGTCTTGCCCGCGACTGCAAGGATGGCACGCCGGAGGCTGTCCGGGTCGAGGTCGCGTTTTCTCATCTCGCGGACGCAATGGTCGCAGAAACAGGTGGTGATATCGTCCGGGAACCGGAACCTGTCAACGAATACGCCGTCGAGCTGGCAGTTTCGTACGAGATCTTCGTACACGGTCAGCGAGAATTCGCGCGCCTCCGGGCTGTTCGGGCAGAACCAACCGGTATGCCGTTCACCGCCGGCGCTCACCACCTGATGGTCGGGATATGACGGTCCTTCCTGGGGGTAGTTGAACGAGGAGACCCAGGCATGGAACCGCACGTCGAGCTTCCTGCACGCTGCGGAGACGGATCGGATTGCGTCGAAGTTGTTGAAGTTCTCCTCAGGTGTTCGCACCGGTTTGATGCCGGTTTTCTCGTAAAGCTGCGGGTCGAAATCGAAATAGAACCCGCCCTGCGTCGGGTATCGGTCGAATTTCGGGTTATGCGGCAGCCGCATGTTTTCCTTCACGTACGTCGCGCACGTGAGCACCGCATTGACCCCCGCTTTCTCGCGGGAGGTGGTGATGACGTGTTCCGTGCCTTCGTGAAGAAAATCGTGCGCGTGTGTCTGTATGCCGACACAGAAGCTGTTCCGTGAATTCGCGGTCTCGCCCGATTGAGCGCCTGCGTTGCGTGCTATCGCGAATGCCGCTGCTCCAAGCGGGAGCTGCACGAGAAAACGTCTGCGTGTCGTCGCTATTCCACGATGTGTGCGTTTGCCGAACATACGTTTCCGTCTCCTCCCGTTTGCTAGTGTGCCGCTAGGGCCGTGACCTACGTGCAGTACTTCTCGCGGAGCTTGCGCAGACCCTCGAGGCAGTGCCCAAGGGGGTACCAGGCACATTCGTATTTGCCGGGACCGCACAGTTCGGCGAACTTCGCCTCGTCGATCGCCTGCGCGAGACGTCGTTGTATATCCTCGAGCGTATGTTCCTCGCCGACATGGACATCAAGCAACCGGCGCACCTCGGCGTCCTTCTCGATCTTGTCCACCCAGCCGGTGACGCATTTGCCTTCCTCGTCGCTCCAGTACGGGCAGACGTAGCAGAACACGTCGTACCCGTAAATGGTTTCGATCACGGCGTCCGGGTCCTCGGCAAGATCGTCGATGAACGCCTCGTACGCCTTCGCGAACTCAGGCTCGTTCCGTAACCCTTCAAACCCGAGCAGGCACAGATGATGGTGTCCCATAAGGCTCATTTTGCGTGCGAGGTTCACCGGTTTTTCCCATAGCTTATTCATCGTATCCGTTCTCCCGTCCAGAACTCCGTCGCGTGGTGCCGGTTCGCTTCAGTACGGTCCACCGTCGTGTGTCCGCAATCCAACGCGCGCGTGGGTGCACCGGTAAGGTGCGTTCGTGCTGCCATTTCAGTGCCGGTGCAGGTTGTACTATATCGGGCTTTCGTGGTGCTGTCAAACAGTCCGGACGACGTGGACGACCGGCATTGAGAGGGCAAAGACGTGCCACCCTGCGTTTCTGTCGCCCCCTTCGGGGGCTCTTTATCTCGGGGGCGCGTATACCCAGGGCTCGCTTCGCGTCGCCCTGGGCTACGTTCTGTCGCCTCCTCCGGAGGCTCGATAAGGGAAATGACCCGGTTAAGCAGACACTCTTGTCGTGCTTACGTGGGGTTGGGTTCCAGGCGTTGGGTGCGAGCGGCTCAGTGCAGCGTCGGCCTTCGCGTCGCCCTGGGCTACGTTCTGTCGCCTCCTCCGGAGGCTGAGCAGGCCGGGCCGCACGCCGCGGGCAGACATCCGTGCCATGCGGGAGTGACGAGTTCCACCTCGGCCGCCATGTGGAGTGTGGTAGCTTGCTACCGCGCAGTCCTCCGGCGCCTTGCGCCGGAAATGTCGTCACCAGCAACCGCGCTCCCACGTCAAAGGCGTGGTCGCCAGCAACGACGACGAATTTCATATAACCCGGCAACTCATTTCCCGGGAAAGGGGTGCCTGATCCGGACGGTGTCGCGGAAAGTGCGTTTCCGGGCTACTCGTCGACGGTACGTTTCCGAGATGGGGCGGCAAATGTGGTTGACAGAGGTAGGGTTTCGTGGTATTCTGACAATGGAGGATCGGGTTTCCGAACGCATATCCGGGAGAAGTGTTCAAATTGCTGCATCAAGGGGGTGATGTCGCAGACGCGAACTGACCGAAGGGGAGGTGTTTGTCCGTCAACGTGGACGGTCAACCTGACATGAAAGGGGGATGCGCCATGAGAGGCCGTAGAGGATTTACGCTGATAGAGTTGCTGGTGGTGATAGCGATCATCGGTATCCTGGCGGCAATATTGCTGCCGGCCCTGGCGCGAGCACGTGAAGCTGCGAGGCGCAGCACCTGCCAGAACAACCTGAAACAGTTCGGACTGATCTTCAAGATGTACGCCAACGAGTGGGAGGGTCGGTTCCCGCCCTGTGGGCTATGGACGTGCGAGATTCCTGAAGAGACTACTCAGCCAGTACCGGTCTGGGACACGTTCAATGGCCAGGCGGTGTACCCGGAGTACATGACCGATCTGAACATCATGTCCTGCCCGTCAGACGCCGACGCTCGCACCGGGCTGAGGGAAGGCAGCTGGTTCCATCACATGGAGGACTCCAGCCAACCGATCGATCCCGGCTGCTTCTTCGCATTAAGTTACGTCTATATGCCCTGGATAGCACCCGGAACAAGCGACCAAGAGAGAGAGGCGAACACCGTTGCCATGTATGTGCATCTCTATCTGACGATAGACGGGCTGTCTGAGGAGGAGAAGATCCGCGACTATATGGACAGCGATTTCACGGTCGGCGATGCCACGTACTACCAGTTGCGCGAGGGGATCGAGCGCTTCATGATCGAGGATATAAACAACCCTGCCGCCACCGCTATAGCACAGAGCGAGGTGCCCGTGATGTGCGACGAGTTCGCACAGACGGGAGAGGACGCTTCCTTTAACCACGTGCCGGGCGGTATCAATGTGCTGTATCTCGACGGTCATGTCGAGTGGATCGGATATAAATCCAAGTTCCCGTGCACGGAACAGCTCGCGATACTGTTTGGCATATAGACGCTAACGGCAAGTGTTACGCCCCTGTGGATGCCAGTTCGCAGGGGCGTTTCTATTCTTGTGAATTTCGGGAGCAGCGCAGGAGCCGTCCAGCCTAATGGTGTGTCGCAGGTGAGGCCCTTGTCGAAGATCCGCCGTGTCGGGTGGCCTCCCGTTCGCCTAGTCTAATCTTCGACGGGAGGGTTCAATACCCTCCCCTACAGTGATCCTGGCTCCGGCGGCTTCGCCGAACCCACATTTGTCTATCCGTCCGAACGTGCGCCGTTCGCTGGACAAACCTTCCTCTGGGCTGGTAAACTGTCACGTGTGGGATAACGGTGATATAGTCGCGGGTTTGGGATAGTGACAGGTGGCGATCTGCGCGGGCGGCGGGCACACCTCGGCGCATGTTCGACGAGACGCCCGCCCCACCAGCTAAGCTGTTTAGTCAACCCTGAATACAGGAATGGATGGTGCTAAAGTGAAAGTGTCCAGGACATTGTTTTTACTGTGGTTCGTCGTTTTTCTGGCGGGAAATGCGTTCGGTTCGGACTGGCCGATGTGGCGGTACGATGCGGGTCGGACCAGCGCGTCGCCGGATGATCTGCCTGCAGGGCTTCATCTGCGCTGGGTACGCGAGTACCCGCCGTTGGAACCAGCGTGGCCGGACGAGCCGAGGATGGAGTTCGATATCGCCTACGAGCCGGTCGTCGCGGGCACGACGATGTACGTCGGGTCGCCCCGGAACGATTCGGTCACGGCGATTGACACGGAGAGCGGTGCGGAACGGTGGCGGTTCTATGCGGACGGACCGGTGCGGTTCGCACCCGCAGTCTGGAACGGCAGGGTCTATTTCGTCTGCGACGACGGGTGTCTGTACTGTCTCGACGGGGAGACCGGCAGACTCCTGTGGAAGTTCCGGGGTGCACCGTCGGACCGTAAGGTGCTCGGCAACGAGCAGTTGATTTCCGTGTGGCCGGCACGCGGTGCCCCGGTGATTGTTGACGGTATCGTCTATTTCGCGGCAGGTATCTGGCCGTTTGAGGGCATTTTCATCTATGCGCTCGATGCCGAGACCGGCGATGTGGTATGGCTCAATGACGGGAGCAGCGCTATTTACATGCTGCAACCTCACAGGAGTCCGGCGTTCGCAGGAGTTGCCCCGCAAGGGTATCTCGCCGCTATACGGGATAAGCTGCTTATTCCCGGCGGTCGATCGGTACCGGCATGTTATGACCGTACAACGGGCGAGTTTCAGTACTACCATCTCGCGGCAACCGACAAGATAGGCGCGTTCGATGTCGCCGCCATAGGAGACCACTTTTTCAACGCCGGGTTCATGTTTGACCTGGAGTCGGGGACAAGCCTCGGTGTGGTTCGTTCGGACGTTGCCCTGACAGAGGACACAATTTACGCGCTCAATTCCGGGACAGTCCGGGCGTTCGATCCCGCGCGGCTGAAGGTCGAGGAGAGGGATGATGACCGAGGCAGGAAGTGGAACAGCCTGACCATGCCGGAGATGTGGCAGCTTGACCTTGACGCTACCACGCATATCATTGCAGGCCGACGGTTGTATGCGGCTGGTGAGGGTGTGGTGCAGGCAGTTGAGATTCCCATGGCCGGCGGTCACCCCCGGATCGTGTGGAGAGGTAGGATCGCCGGTACGGCACGGCGGGTGGTTGCTGCGGACGATAAGCTGTTCGTCGTGACGGTGGAAGGTCGAATCTACTGTTTCGGCGAACGGCGGTTCTGGCCTAAGTCGTACCGGTTCAGTCCGGAGCAGGCACAGTACCCGTCGTCGGAAGGGCCTGCGATGGCGCGCGAGATTCTCGAGCGCACCCGTGTAACGGAAGGCTACTGTCTTGTCTGGGGAATAGGGTCGGACGGATTCCTGGAAGAGCTGGCTGCTCGGTCCGAGCTGCACCTTATAGCTGTAGATCCGGACGCTGAGCGGGTGGCAGCGGCGCGTCGTCGTCTCGACGCGGCGGGTCTGTACGGTGCGCGTATCGCCGTTCATACCGGCGACCCCGTTTCTTTTCCGTTCCCGCCATACCTGGCGAGCCTGATCGTGTGCGCCGACGCGGACGCGCTGGGGGCGACCGTGGACAGGGGATTTGTGGAGAGCATATTCTATCCGTTACGCCCGTATGGCGGCGTGGCGTGCATCGGGCCGGCCGGTGCTGGAAACGATGCGCTTAGCAAAGCGTTCGATGAGGCGAAACTCGAGAGCGCCGATCTCGACCAGTCGGGCGATTACCGGCTGCTGACGCGTGTCGGCGCGCTGCCGGGCAGCGCCGACTGGACGCATCAGTACGCGGATCCGTCGAATACCGTTGTGTCGAAGGACAGGCTCGTGAAAGCACCGCTCGGGCTGTTGTGGTTCGGCGGATCGTCGAACAAGGACATCCTGCCGCGTCATGGGCACGGGCCGTCGGAGCAGGTCGTTGACGGACGGCTGTTTATTGAAGGGCCGGATGTCATCCGCGCACTCGACGTCTACACCGGTCGGGTGCTGTGGAGAGTGTCGCTACCGGACATCGGCAAGGCGTACGACAACACCGCGCACCAACCGGGCGCAAACGCGCTTGGCAGCAACTACGTGTCGGTCCACGACGGTATCTATGTGGCATATGGAGAGAAGTGTCTCCGGCTCGATCCCGCCACCGGCGAAAAGCTGGCCGAGCTCCGGTTACCGGTCGAGGCGGGTAAGGAGGAACCGCCCGAGTGGGGATATCTCGGCGTGTGGAACGATCTGCTAGTCGCAGGGTCCGGCCCGGTGATATTCGACGAGGAGGTCCGTGGCTATACCTGGAATGCCGTTTCGAGCAAACGGCTCGTCGCCATGAATCGGGATACGGGCGAGGTCTTATGGAAACGTGAAGCGGTATACAGTTTCCGGCACAATGCTATCGCTATCGGCGCAGGGAAGGTGTTCTGCATCGACATGATGACGCCGGCAATGCTCGACCGAATGAAACGGCGAGGGCAGGTGCCGGACGGCGACGGGACGCTTCTGGCTCTTGACGCGCGGACCGGAGCGGAAGTGTGGAGCACGAAAGAGAACGTCTTCGGGACGTGGCTCGGGTACTCGGAAGAGTACGATATTCTCTTGCAGGCCGGCAGGCCGTCGAGAGATATGCTGGGCGACGAGCCGGGCGATAGGATGATCACATACAGAGGTCGGGACGGAACGCTGTTGTGGGACAAGGTGGTCGAGTATCGCGGGCCGTGTTTGCTGCATCACGCCACCATCGTCGCGCAGGAGCAGGCGTTCGACCTGCTCACCGGCGAGCGAACGATGCGGAAGCATCCGCTGACGGGCGTGGACGTTCCGTGGCAGTTCACCCGCAACTATGGCTGCAACTCGGCAATCGCGAGCGAACATCTCATAACGTTCCGGTCGGCGGCTGCGGGATTTTTCGACCTGAACGCTAATGGCGGTACGGCGAATCTGGGTGGGTTCAAATCCGGCTGCACGTCAAACCTGATCGCTGCAAACGGTGTGCTCAACGCGCCCGACTATACGCGCACCTGCACCTGCAGCTACCAGAATCAGACGTCGGTGGCGTTCGTGCACGCGCCCGAGGTTGATATGTGGAGTTTCAACGAGTTCGAGGCCGGCACAGAGCCGGTGCAGCGAGTCGGGATCAATTTCGGTGCGCCGGGAGACCGCCGAGCGGAAAACGGCACGTTATGGCTTGACTATCCGAGCGTCGGCGGTCCGTCACCCGATATTCCGGTGCAGACCGCGCCTGAGAGCCCGGAGTGGTTCCGTCATCACACGTCGCGTATAGGAGGTGACGGGCTGAAATGGGTAGCCGCATCGGGTGTCAAGGGTATCACATCGGTCACGCTCACGTTGGCGCCGGACGCAACCACCCCGCGACGGTACACTGTCCGACTCCATTTCGTGGAGCCCGATGAATTGCAGCAGGGGGATCGAGCGTTCGATGTTGCGATACAGGGTCAGCGGGTCCTGCAGGGTCTTGACGTGGTGAAGGAAGCCGGTGAACCGTATCGTGCCCTTGTAAAGGAGTTCACCGGTATCGAGGTCGTGGAGGAGCTGAAAGTCGGTTTTGCAGCGTCCGGGCGTGAGGCGAAATCCAGCCCGATCGTCTGCGGCATCGAGGTGGTGCAGGAGTGAGGGCGGGTCGCGAACTTACGCTGGAAGCTCTGGCTCTTCTCCTTTGACAGGTGACATTTGGTCGTCTTAGTGGCGGTCCTCCAGTCAAAGATAATCGCTGTGCATTTGTAGGGCCCCTGTTTGCTGTGCCCATGGCGGGCGAGACGCCCGCCCTACCATCGAAGTGGGTTATGCGCCATCGATATGAAACTGAACAGAGGTGAACCGCGATGAAATCTTTCTGCGCTGTCGTTCTCTGTCTCGCTGCAACGTGCTCAATCGCTGCCGCACAAACGACCGAGTGGACGTTTGATCTTGACCACCCCGCGAACGGCCCGACACTTTATCCCGATGCCGAACACCCAACGGGTGTTGTAATCACGTCCGGCACCAACGT
>Ga0180434_10010199_pt1 | contig 10108 bp, 6 predicted proteins | sample SS_ome_7_FD_132453 | JGI IMG/M metagenome (GOLD analysis project Ga0180434, IMG submission 132453) | Hypersaline lake sediment archaeal communities from the Salton Sea, California, USA - SS_1_D_2 metaG | ecosystem: Environmental > Aquatic > Non-marine Saline and Alkaline > Hypersaline > Sediment... | reverse complement strand
GATCGGGGTCGTTCTGCGCAACGTCTTCACCTCCGAGGCACTAGACGCGGTCGGGTCCATGCTGATGTGCGCTGTGGGCTGGCTGGCCTGCTCGGCCGTCGGGGCGCTGCCGTTTTATCTGGGGATGGAGACCCCGCTGATCGACGCCTACTTCGAGTCGGTCAGCGGGTTCACGACGACCGGCATCACCATGCTCCAGGGGCTGGAGCACTTGCCGCCCAGCATCCTGTTCTGGCGGTCGCTGATCCAGTGGCTGGGTGGCCTGGGCATCCTCTCGTTCTTCCTGGGAATCCTGTACACGGGCGCCAGCGCCCACCAGTTGTTCGGGGCCGAGAGCCACAAGGTCTTCGCCCGGCGGCCGGCGCCAAGCCTGCTGCGGACGCTGCGGATCCTGTGGCTCATCTACGCGGCGCTGACGGCGGCGGTGGCGCTGGCCCTGGCGCTGGAGGGCGTAAGCGTCTTCGACGCCGTCGCCCACGCGATGACGGCCCTCTCGACGGGCGGCTATTCGCCGTACGACGCCAGCATCGGCCACTATCGCGCCGCCGGCTACCCGCATTACATGCTCATCGAGTACACGGTCATCGTGGGGATGATGCTGGGGGGCATGAGTTTCTTTGTCCATTACCGGGTGCTGCGGGGCGGCGTGCGGGCCCTGTGGGACGGGTTGGAGATCCGCCTGTGGTGGCTGATGCTGGCGGGGGCCACGGCCCTGGTCATGGCCGATCACTTCCGCCGCTTCGCCGCCGAGGCCGCCTCCCCCGCCGGCTGGGAGAACGTGTTCCGCACCAGCCTGTTCCAGGTGATGGCGCTGGCGACGACGACGGGTTTCGGCACCGAGGACATCGGCGGCGACTGGTTTCCGGCGGCGGCCAAGCAGGTCTTCCTGGTCCTGATGGTCGTCGGCGGATGCGTGGGATCGACGGGCGGCGGCCTGAAGGTCCTGCGGGTGGGCGTCTTGCTGAAGATGCTGAGGCGGCAGATGGATCGGCTGATTTTCGGCCGGTCGGCCCGCCTGCCCGTGGTGGTGGACCGGGTGGTCGTGCAGACCGAGGAACTCCGCCGCATCGCCGCCCTTTTCTTCGGGTGGATGCTGCTGCTGGTCGCCGGCGGCCTGGTGACCGCGCTGCTGTCGGACCACGGCCCGATGGCGTCGGCGAGCGGCATGTTCTCGGCCCTCGGGAATATCGGGCCGTGCTATATTCCGGTGGCCGGCATGGCGGCGCTGCACCCGGTCGTCAAACTCGTGTACTGCCTGGGGATGATCGCGGGGCGGCTCGAGATCCTGCCGCTCCTGCTCCTCTTCTCTCCGCGGACATGGAAATAGGGGAAGGCCATGTATATCATTATCGCCGGCGGCGGCCTGGTCGGACGGGGCCTGGCCCAGCGGCTCGTCAAGGCCCGCCATGACGTGGTCGTCATCGACAAGAGTAAGGCGGTCTGCGAATGGGTGGCGGCCCGGCTGGGGGCGCTGGCGCATCACGGCAGCGCCACGAGCATCGACATCCTCCAGCAGGCGGGCATCGAACGGGCCGACGTGACCGTCTCGACCATGCGGGCCGATGCCGACAACCTGGCCTTCGCCATGCTGGCCAGGAGTTTCGGCGTCGAACGCGTCATCGCCCGGCTGCGCAACCCCCAGTATGAAAGCGCGTATCGCCTGGCCGGCGTCACCACCACCGTCCACGTGTCCGACGTCTTTGCGGACCAGTTGCTCCTGGACATCGAGCAGCCACACCTTCAGCAGGTCTACACCTTTGCCGCCGGTCAGGCCTCGATCGTGGTCGACACAGTGCCGGACGGGTCGGCGGCGGCCGGCAAGACCGTCAGCGAGATCGCCGCCTCGCCCGACTTCCCGAACGCCTGCGTCATCACCGGCATCTACCGGGCCGAGACGCAGACGTTCGTCGTGCCGCGGGGTCAGGCCCAGATCCAGGCCAGCGACCGCGTGTTCCTGGTGGCCGAGCAGGCGAACCTGCGCAAGGCCTCGAAGTTCCTCCATCGAAAGGCCTGACCGCGGGCGGCGCGAGGCCGGGCGTGTTCCGCCAAGGAGGACCTGATCATGCGACGACTGTGGCCCTGGGCCCTGGCGGCAGCGCTGGCAGCGGTGGCCGTGACGGTGCTGGTGGCGGTGATCGCGCCCGGCCCCGGCGGCGAGGCGGCCCCCGACCCCGAGCCGCCGTCAACCGAAGCGCCTCCGCCGGAGGGCGCCGCGCCTGCCCCGGATACGCCCGTGCCTGCCCCGGACACGCCCGCGCCTGCGCCGGATATGCCCGCGCCTGCACCGGGTGTGACGTCCGTCGCCCCGCCGGTCCCGCCGTCGGTCCGCACGGTCCGCGACTTCGGGGCTGTCGGCGACGCCGCCGCCGACGACACCGCGGCCTTCCAGAAGGCGGTCGACGCGGGCGTCGGCGACATCGTCCTGCCGCGCGGACGCTACCGCCTGACCCGGCCGGTGGTCATCGACCTGAATCGCGTGGGCCCCACGGCGGTGTGGGGCACGGGGACCGCCACCCTCGTCATGGCGGGGCCGGGGCCGGCGCTGCGGTTTATCGGCACGCACGAAGGCACCGCCGCCCCGCGTACGGTCAAGCCGAACGTCTGGGAGCGTCAGCGGTCGCCCGCGGCCGTCGGCTTCGAGATCGTTGGCGCCCACGCCGACGCCTGTGGCATCGAGGCCGCAGGGACCATGCAACTTACCCTCGACCGCCTCACGATCCGCAAGACCCTCCACGCCGTGCACCTGGTCAAGCGGAACCGCAACGTCATCGTCACCGCGTGCCACCTGTACGAGAATCGCGGCGTCGGCCTCTTCCTGGACGACGTGGACCTGCACCAGATCAACGTGACCGGGTCGCACATCTCGTACAACGGCGGCGGCGGCATCGTCGTGCGGGCCGGCAACGTCCGCAACCTCCAGGTGACCGGGTGCGACATCGAGGGCAACATGGACGCCGACGGGCCGCCCACCGCCAACGTCCTGCTCGATTCCACGGGCGGCAAGGGCGGCAGCGGCGAGGTGGCCATCGTCGGATGTACGCTTCAGCATGCGAACTCAGCGCCCGGGTCGGCCAACGTGCGGATCATCGGCCGCGACGCCGGCGGCGTGGTCCGCGGCAACATCCTCATCGCCGACAACGTCCTCAGCGACGTCCAGGTGAACGTCCAGATCGCGAAGGCCCGCGGCGTCAGCATCGTCGGGAACACGTTCTGGAAGGGGTTCGCCCACAACCTGCTCGTCGAGGACACCCAGGGCCTCGTGGTGGGCCCGAACCTGTTCGACCGGGCCCCGTCGTACCAGGGCGGGGAGACCTCGGCCAACGCCATCCTGCTGCGCCGCTGCGCCGATGCGACGCTGACGGGCCTGCACGTGACGGACGTCCGCGGCGGGCCGGCCGGCGTCGTCCTCCAGGACTGCTGGCGGTGCAACCTCTCGGGCCTTACGATCCTGGACTGCGACGGGCCGGGCCTGCTCCTCCGGAACGTCTCCGACAGCCGCGTCTCGGGGTGCCTCATCCGTCGCGGCGACGCACCGAAGGACTGGGCGCCCGTCGTGGTCGTCGGCGGCGAGGGCAACACCGTCCAGCCGGACCTGTTCCCGCCGCTCCCGCCCCCATCCCCCCTGCCGGCCGCGCCCCCGCCTTTGCCGGCCGTGGACGGGCAGGGGGACGGCGGATAGAATGCCCCGGCGGCGGCCGGCGCTGCGGGTGCACAGGCGAATCGCGAGAGGAGCGCGCCATGAGGATGACGAGATCGGCCGTGTGGACCATCCTGGCGGCGGCGGTGGCGTGGTCGCTCGCGCCCGCGGGGGGCGACGCGGGCGAAGCGCCGGCGTCCGAGGCAACCGGCCCCGTCCTGCGGGCCGGGGCGGCCGCCAGCAACATCACCCCGTGGCTCTACCAGCCGGTCATCGGCGGCTGGAAGGCCGCGCCGGCCGAGCACATCCACGACGACCTGTTTGCCCGCTGCCTGGTCCTCGACGACGGCACGACCCGCCTGGCGATCGTCGTGTGCGACAACCTGGGCATCCCGCGCGAGGTCTTCGACGAGGCCAAGCGCCTCGTCCACGCGCACACGGGCCTGTCGGTCGAGTGCATGCTGATGGCGTCCACGCATACGCACTCGTCCATCCCGTGCTCGTGGAAAGAGAAGCCGTCCGACGGCGACGCCTTGGATTACGGCCGGCTGGTGGTCCGGCGGATCTCGGACGGCGTGCGCCGGGCCGTCAACCAGTTGGAGCCCGCGCGCGTCGCCTGGGGCATCGCCGAGGTCCCTGACCAGGTCTTCAACCGCCGGTGGCTGATGAAGCCCGGCACGACGCTGCCCGACCCGTTCGGCGGCACGGGCGACCGCGTGAAGATGAACCCGGGGCACCAGCGGCCGGAACTCCTGGAGCCATCCGGGCCGGTCGACCCGCAGGTCTGCTTCCTGTCGGTCCAGTCGGCGGACGGTCGGCCGATAGCGCTGCTGGCGAACTACTCGCTGCACTACGTGGGCAACACGGGCCGGCGGGTGATCTCGGCCGACTACTTCGGGGCGTTCGCCGACCGCATCCAGCAACTGATTGGCGCCGACCGGCTCGACCCGCCGTTCGTGGGGATGATGTCGAACGGCACCAGCGGCAACATCAACAACATTAACTTTGCGGCCCCGCCCGAGCGCCGGCCGCCCTACGAGAAGATCCGCCTGGTGGCCGACCGCGTGGCCCAGGCCGTCTTCGCCCAGGTCAAGACCCTGTCGTACCGGACCGACGTCGCTTTGGACATGCGCCAGCGCGAACTGGAACTGGCCGTCCGCAAGCCCACGCCCGAGCAGTTGGCCAAGGCCCGCGAGATGCTGGCCGACCCGGATCGGCCCGACAAGTTCCCGCACGAGCGGACCTACGCCGGGCGTATCGTCCGGCAACACGAGGCCCCCGACACCGCCCGTGTCATCCTCCAGGCCGTCCGCATCGGCGACCTGGGCATCGCCACCGTGCCGTTCGAAACGTTCGTCGAGACGGGCCTGGAACTGAAGGCCCGCAGCCCGTTCAAACCCTCGTTCACCATCTCGCTCGCCAACGGCAGCGGCGGCTACCTGCCCACGCCCGAGCAGCACCGCTTGGGCGGCTACGAGACGTGGCTCGGCACGAGCAGGGTGGAGATCGAGGCCTCGACGAAGATCACCGCGGCACTGCTGGAGATGTTCGCCGACATGAAACCGTAGGGCTGCGGTGCGTCCGACGCGCCATGCCGACACCACGCACAAGGAGATGACTATGGCATCGCACTCGACCCGAACCACGCGGCGTGCGTTCATGAAGACGGTCGGCGCAGGGGCGGCCGCGACGCTGGCGGCGCCTGCGCTGGGGGCCGCTCGCGCCGACAAGGCCCGGCCGAACATCCTCGTCTACGTCGTCGACGATCAGGGCACCGGCGACGCCGGCTGCTACGGCAACCCGGTCGTCCGGACGCCCGGCCTCGACGCCCTGGCCGAAGGCGGCGTGCGGTTCACCAACGCCTTCGCCACGACGGCCTCGTGCAGCGCGTCGCGCAGCGTCATCCTGACGGGCCTGTACAATCACCGCAACGGCCAGTACGGGCACGAGCACGCCTATCACCACTTCATCTCGTTCCCGTGGGTCCGCAGCCTGCCGAACCTCCTGGGCGAGGCCGGCTACCGGACCGCCCGATGGGGCAAGTACCACGTGGCCCCGGAAGAGGTGTACCATTTCGAGGAAGTGGTCGGCGGGGGCGGATCGCCCGCCGACGGCGCCGACCGGTGCAAGGCCTTCATCGCGGCCGAGTCCGACAAGCCGTTCTTCCTCTACTTCTGCACCACCGAGCCGCACCGGCCGTTCCGGCGCGAGGGCTCGGACGCCGTCGCCCCGAAAGACGTGATCGTCCCGCCGTACCTGCCCGACATCCCCGAGTGCCGCGAGGAACTCGCCAGATACTACATGAGCGTCCAGCGGGCCGACGCGGGCCTGAAGCGGCTCATCGCGATCCTCAAGGAGACCGGACACTGGGACGACACGGTCGTCCTCTACTGCTCGGACAACGGCATTGCGTTCCCCGGGGCGAAGACGAACGCCTACGAGCCGGCGCTGCGGCTGCCGTTCGTCGTCCGCAACCCGTACCAGGATCGGCAGGGATACGCGTGCGACGCCCTGCTGAACTACACGTGCATCACGCCGACGCTGCTCGACTTCGCCGGTGCCGCGCCCGCCGATTACGAGTTCCACGGCCGGTCGTTCCGCCAGGCCATGCGCGACGAGCACCCCAAAGGGTGGGACGAAACGTACGCCTCGCACACGTTCCACGAAATCACCATGTACTACCCGATGCGGGTGGTCCGCGAGCGCCGGTGGAAACTCATCTGGAACATTGCCCACGGCCTCGACTACCCTTTCGCCAGCGACCTGTGGGAATCCGACACCTGGCAAGGCGTGCGGCGGCGCGGCCTGACGACCTACGGCAAACGGCCGGTCGAGGCGTACCTGCACCGGCCGGCGTTCGAGTTGTACGACCTGCAGAACGATCCGGACGAGGTTACGAACCTGGCGGGCGATCCGCAGCACGCCGCCACGCTCAAACGCCTCCAGGACAAACTCAAGGCCATGCAGAAACGGACCAAGGACCCGTGGATCCTGAAGTGGGAGCACGAGTGAGACAGCGGGCGCATGTAGGCCGGGACGAAGTCCCGGCGATCTATGGGTTTTGGTTGTTGCAGGACGGGGAGGAGAAGGGGGGACGCACCGTGAGCGACTTCCGGAGGAATTACGTCCCGGGTGGCACCTACTTCTTCACGGTTGTGACCTACTGTCGGCGTCCGTTCCTTACCCAGACGGCAGCGCGCCGTTCTCTTCGCCGGGCCTTCAGGCATGTGCAAGGCCGCTGGCCGTTCGACATCGTGGCGATTGTGCTGCTTCCTGACCACTTTCACACCGTGTGGACTTTGCCCCCGGATGACGTACGGTATTCGTTGCGCATGCAGAAGGTGAAAGAGCAATTCACCCGTACGTTTCTTGACGGCGGTGGTGTGGAACTTCCGGGCACGCCCTCAGAGGAGGCACACGGTCAACGGGGTATCTGGCAGGGGCGCTTCTGGGAACACACCGTGCGAGATGAAGCGGATCTAAAGTGGTGCGTCGATTATGTCCATTGGAATCCTGTGAAGCACAGATATGTCAGACGTGTGGCCGACTACGCCTGGTCGTCGTTCCACCGCTACGTCAGATTGGGAGAGTATGCGGGCAACTGGGGTGAAGTGGACCCGTGTCCTGCCTTTGAAGTGCCTGAGTGAGCCGAAGGCATGGATAGATTGCCGGGACTTCGTCCCGGCCTACATGTGTCGCGTCCTGTACTGCTTGTCCGCGAAGGCCAGGTATTGCTGCCAGTCGTACTCCGACAGGTCGTGGCCGCCCGTCCTCACGTGGTAGCCGATGCGGCCGGAGACGGGCGTGTCGAGCGGCGGCATGGTGCGGGTCGGCAGGCCGTCGGTCCCGAGCAGGCGGTAGACCGGATCGGCGCCGACGCACGAGAGGAATTCCCCGCGCGGGTCGGCCCAGAGGTCTTTGTCGGCGCTGGCGACGTATACCGGCCGCGGGGCCGCCAGGGCGATGAGCATATGCTGGTCCACGGGCAGGGCGGCCTCGTTGCCGTTGTACCGCTTGAAGGTGGCGCAGAACCAGTGGGGGAAAGATTTGTTGATGCGTTCGACGGTCTCGCCCAGGGCCCGCCGCGACAGCGCCGCCCCGCCGCACCCGGAATCGTTCGAGATGACCACGGCGAACCGCCCGTCCCGGGCCCCCGCCCAGAGGGCCGTCTTGCCGAGCCGCGAATGGCCCAGCACCGCCACGCGGGCGGCGTCCACTTCCTTCTCGGTCTCCAGGTAATCCATCGCCCGGCTCAGGCCCCATGCCCAGGCGGCAATGCTGCCCCAGGCGTCCGGCCCGCGCTCGCCCTTGTCGAACGCCCCGTGGACGCCGTTCTTGAACCCGTCGTCGAAGTCCGGGTCGATGTCGCCGTAATAGGCCGTCGCCAGGGCGTACCCTCGCTCGAGGATCAGCGGAATGGGGAACCGGCGGGCCGACCCGCCGCGCGACTTCTCGGTAGCCCGGTGGTCCACGATGCCCTCGCCGCGGTCGCGCATCCAACTGGTCGAGAGGCGGATGCCCGGCTCGTCGCAGACGGCGTGGTTGCCGGCGAAGTTCAGGAGCAGGAACACCGGCACGGGGCCCTTCGCGGCGGCGGGCAGGTAGAGGAGAAGGTCCATCCGCGGGCCGCCGTCGGCCCCGGCGAATCGGACGGCCGCCTGTTTGCGGACGGCCTTGCCGTCGAGAGCCCCGTCGGTGCGGTCGAAGACCTCGAAGGTCATCGCCTCGGGCCGGCCGGGCGCCCGCCCGTAGACGTGCGTGCGGAAAAGGTTGAGGATCTCCGCCCGCCGGGCGGGCCACTGCGACGCGTCGGTCACCTTCGTGCCGTCGCCCATCGTGAGCGGGTCGGGCAGCGTGTACGTGGGGATCTTGGCCTCGTCGTAGCGGGTGCCGGCCCGGCGCTTCTCGAGCGACCGGACGAGGGCGGGGTCGGCGTGCCACGTGGCGGGCTTCGGTTCGGCGGCGCGGGTGGCGGCGGTGATGGCGGCGGCGGCGCCGGCGGCCTGGAGGAAACGGCGGCGGTTCATGGGTTCTCCTTTCGCTGCGGTGCGCGGGAAGCCGCACCTCGCGCTCCGCTTCGCGTCGCGGCTAAAAGGGTGCGCGGCCACGGGGTGCCACGGATTGCTTGCCATCCGTGTTCTCCGGCCCGGCGCACGGTTTGACAAGCAAACCGTGGCACCCGGATATCACGCAACCTTTCCGGCCCCGGCGCTAAACCCGTTCCACGCGCGTGTAATAGGCGCTGCACAGTTCCCGGCCGTCGGCGTCGTAGAACATGGTGCGAAGTTGATACTCCCCCGCTTTGAGCCGGGTGGCGAAACGGACCGACTTGGCGCCTTCCTTGTCCTGGGGCGCCTCGGCCCTCAGGTCGACGTCTCCGATGCGAAGGCCCGCCGACACAATGGGCACCGCGCCGCGGCGGGCCTTGTCGGTTGGAAGGAACGGCTCGTCGAGCAACTTGTCGGACTCCGGCCACCAGCGGTACAGCGTGAACGTGTACAGGCCGTCCTGCTCGACGCGGACGTTCCACCGGCCCTTGCCGTTGCCGCGCAGCAGGTTGCCGCGGTTGTCGGCGTAGTCACCGTCCCAGTCGCTGGAGTAGAGCATGGTGGGGTTGGCGCGGTCGCTGCCAAGGCGGACCCACCGTGTCCGGGCGAACGGCTCCTGGACCCCCTCCCACCACCGGTCGTAGTGCTCCTGCATGGCGGCGACGACGTCGGGATGCTCGCTGGCCACGTCGGTGTCCTGATGGGGGTCGCTGCGCAGGTCGAAGAGTTGGCCTTTGACCAGGCGCCACTTGTTCCACAGGACGGTGGCGTCGCCCTTGCGCGGATGGGCGCCGTACTGGACGACCAGCATGCGGTCGCCGAGGCGGTCGGCCGAGCCGGTCAGCAGGCCCGCGAGGCTGGTGCCGTCGAACCGGGTGTCCGGCGGGGCCTTCAGGCCGCACAGGTCGATCAGCGTGGGCAGGAGGTCCTGGACCTGCGTCAGTTCGTCCACGTCGCGCGGCGTGCCGAGGCGTCCGGCGGGCCAGCGGATGAAACACTGCACCCGGTGGCCGCCTTCCCAGAGGGTGCACTTCTTGCCTCGCATGCCGGCGTTGAAGACCTTGTCGCCCGCGGCGGTCCCGTTGTCGCCCATGTAGACGAGCAGCGTATTGTCGCTCAGCCCCTGCTCGTCCATCCACGCCAGGAGCCGGCCGACGTGCATGTCGATGTTGGCAATCTGCCCGAAGAAGCCGGTTGGCAGGCCGCGTTTCCCGTATGGCTGGGTGAACGCCTCGGGCGCGAGGTGCGGCCCGTGCGGGCAGTTCGTGGGCAGGTAGCAGAAGAACGGCCGGCCCTCGGCGTGGCGGGCCTCCATCCACGTCATCGCTTCCCGGAACCAGACGCCGGTGCAGTAGCCTTCGTACTTCCGGCGCCGGTCGTTGTGGCGGTACGTGTCGTCCCAGTAATCGTTACTGAAATGGTC
>Ga0180434_10010198_pt1 | contig 10109 bp, 12 predicted proteins | sample SS_ome_7_FD_132453 | JGI IMG/M metagenome (GOLD analysis project Ga0180434, IMG submission 132453) | Hypersaline lake sediment archaeal communities from the Salton Sea, California, USA - SS_1_D_2 metaG | ecosystem: Environmental > Aquatic > Non-marine Saline and Alkaline > Hypersaline >... | reverse complement strand
TCGCCCGTGATCGCGATGATCGCGTCGGCGAAGTCCGCCGGGGTCGCCGTGGTCACCGCCGAGAGGTTCGTCGCACCCGCGGCGCTCATGGCGGCCACGACGTCGGCGTTCCCGGTGATGCCCTCGGGCTCCTTGTGACCGGAACCGGAGATGAACCCCTGCCCCTCGCCCTCGGCGAATCCGAGCGCGGCGTCTTCGACCAGCTCGGACTCCATGTCCCAGTTCCCGTTCATGATCATGTCGAGCGTGATCGGGATCGAGATGCTCTGCCGGTAGGGCGTCGCGGTCACGAGGCGGTAGGCCCCGATGTCTTCCTGGTTCTCCTCGGCCTCGCCCTCGAAGGTCGCGCGCGGGATGTCGGTGCGGACCGCCATCTCCACCGCCTTCGAGGCGATCGTCTTCACGCGCGCCAGCGAGCGAATCGGATCGAGCTCGACGATCTCCTTCATGAGCATCGAGTCCATCTCGGCCGGAGCCAGGAAGCCCGCCGCGGTGTCCACGTCCGTCCGGAGGGTCGCCTTCTGCTCTTCGGCGAGCTGGATGTACGACTTCTCCGCCCAGGACGCGAGCGCCTTGTACTCCTCGGAGTCCTTCCAGGCGTCCTTCGCTTCGCCCTCGTTCCCCGGTCGCTGGGCGATCAGGGCTTCGAGGTTCTTCAGCTCCTCGGCGAGATGATCGGCGGAGACGGCCTTCGTCGTCAGCTCGTCGATCTTCTCCTTCTGCTCGGCGATCTCGGTTTCGAGATTGTCCGTGCGCTTCGCCAGGAGAACGGCCTTCTGGTTCGCGTCTTCCTGCTTTTCGAGCAGGCCGAGGATCCGCTCCTTCTCCTCGCCGAGGAGAGCGTGCTTCCGGACCTCTTCGTAGTCCTTCCGGAGTTCGCCGAGCTGCTCGACGACATCGTTCGGGTTGATCTCTTCGGACATCGTATGATGCCTCCCTGGTGATGGTGTTTGCGTTTCCACCCGCCCCAGGCCGACCTCCCGTCAGGCTCGCAGCGGCTTGCTAGGACCGACCTCCCGTCAGGCCCTCGCGTTCTCGAAGGGTGCCCGCATCGCGCGGATCGCCTTCGCCACGTCGGAGAGGACATCGGAATCCTCCCGGCGTGTCAATCCCTTGCACTCGGAGACGACCTTCCGGAGGGCATCGCGGCTGAACAGCCCCGACTCCTTCAGGCACTCCTCCAGCTCGCGCGTCGTCATGTCGGCGAGCCGCTCGATCGTGATCTGCTCCTCGGCCTTCACGCCGGTCACGCGCGCGTCCTTGTTCATCGGCTCGTCGACGAGCGAGCCTTCCAGGATCGTCGCCTTCGTGATGACGCGGACCTCCTTGTCGCCCTGCTCCTCGAAGAAGTAGTCCGACCGGCTCGGGATGAAGAACCCGATGGAGAAGTCCGAGATCGCACCCTGACGGGCCAACGCGTAGACCTCCTGCCCCTTCTGGAGCCCGAGGTTGATGTGCCCGACGCCGAAGAGGCCGCGCGGATTCTCCTTCACGGACTCGATCGGGAACATGCCGATCTGCTGATCGCGCTGGTGCATGTAGTGGAATCGGATCGGCCGATTGCCGCGAGCGCGATGCTCCTGGATCGATTCACCGAAGACCGCATCGCCGCGGAACTCGTCCGGGAATTGGTTGTCCTCGATCGCCTTCGAGGCGATGTAGCCCTCGACGACGCCGACCTCGACTCCGTTGATCGTCTGCACCTTGGCTTCTTCGGTGACGAAGCCCCCGCCTGCGATCTTCATACTCACGGCAGTTCCCCCGTAGGTGATCGCCGAGGAGCGTACCGCGTCAGGAGACGCGCTGCTCGGGATGCCCGAAGCTAGGCATCTCGTCGAGCCCCTCCAGGCCGAAGTCATGCTCGTCCATCATCGCCAGGAGGACGTTCACCACGCCCTCCGGGTATCGCCACAGCTCGTCTTCGGCGAGCCCGCCTTCGATGTGGACGACGTTCGGATTCTCGTCCAGGTGGCGGAGGATCTCGGCCTCCAGGGTCGGCCGGGTCGGGATGGATAGCTCGGCGATCTCGCCCGTGAAGGCCGCCTCGTCGGTCATCTCCCACACGAGGAAGCCGATCTCCTCGCCGTTCTGGGTGATCGAGAGTCGGGTCGGCTCGGGCATCAGTAGCCTCGCAGGGTCGCCCAGATCAGGGCGAAGTAGTCGGGATCGCGGCGGAGGATGTTCTCCAGCTCCTTCGGAGAGTAGAGCGCCTGGATGCCCATACTCAGGACTTCGGTGTCGCCCCAGGGATAGACGCGCCCGATATAGGGGTCGACGAAGCCGCCGTCTTTGAACTCGCCGCGGTCGCGCTTCTCGTAGGCCTGGACGCTCTGCGTCTTCGGGATCCCGTTCAGCTTCCGCTCTTCATCGCGCCCGTCTCTCCAGGCGGCGTTCCGCGTCCGCAGCTTCGGATTCCGGAACTCGATGTGATGCCCGATCTCGTGGGCCATCGTCGTCCGCGTGTGGTTCACGGTCAGGGCGATCATGTTGTCGCGCTGGTTCGCGTAGGCGCGGAAGTTATGCCGGAGCGCGCGCGACAGCTCGACCTTCATCTCGCGCAGCTCGGGGGCCTGGAGCAGGCTCGGGTGGACGAGGCCATCGGTCAGATCGCGGAAGACATTCCGGAACTGCTCGCGCTTTACATTGGTCTTCCCGCGCGCGCCGCTCCCGACGAATTCGACGTACTTCCCCAGGTTGAAGTCGGACGGGCCGTTCAGCTTCGCCAGCTTCTTCCGGATCTTCTGGAGCGTCTCCAGGTCGACGCGCTTCGGCAGCTCGCCTAGCTCCTTCGCGATCTCCTCCTTCGCGCGCTGGATCGCCTCCTTCGGGATGCCAGAGAACGCGGGTGCAGCGGGCTCGGGCGTCGGCGGCGGCTTCGGGACCGGCGGCTTCTTCGGAGGCTTCGGCACAGGGACCGGCTTTGGCTTCGGCGGCTTCGGCGGCTTCGGCGGCGGCGGAGGCTTCGGCGGGGTGGGAGGCTTGATCGGCTTCGGGGGCGTCGGGGTCGGCGGCTTCGGGACGGTGATCTCCCGACCGATGACCAGCTCCGACTCGGTGCCGGGTGCCGGGATCTCGCGATCTACGAGGAGATCCCCGATCACCTTCCGGCGCAGCTCGCGCACGGTCGGCTGATCGTAGATCGCGCCGCAGCGGCATCGAATGATGTTCCCGGTCGATGCCCCCAGGCTCGTATCCCCAGGCCATCGGAGCAGCTCGCCCGACACCATGAACGGCTGATCCGTCCGGACTCGCTGCCCATCGGCGCGCAGGTGATCGAAGCGGCTCTCGGGCGCGGCACGCACGCGAGAGTCCCCGACGCTGCGCCACGTCTTGAAGGCGACAGGATCATCCTGCTTCCGCTCCATCCCGTCCTGGTTCAGGAGGACCGCGATCTCGACAGCCTTCGCCGTCTCCCCTGCCCAGGTGGTTTCCGTCGCGCAGAGCTGGAGGATCAGCGCGCGCTCCCGGCGGAAGAACGCGGTCTGCACGAGGACGCCTCGCTCGTCCATCGTGATCCCGCCGTCCGCCGCCTGGGCTTCGCTCGCGACCCGATGCGCGTAGTCGACGAACCCGGCAGCGGTCGCGAGATGGAGCCCGGTCACTTCGTCCGCGCGATCGGTGGCGAACTTCTCCAGGTGAGCTCGGATCAGTCCTCGCTCCAGATCGCCGGGCTTCAGATCGTCGGGGAGGGCGTCCGATTGCTGCGTGGCGAACTCGCCCATGACGCGATCGTAGTGGGCGCGCAGCTCGGAGCGGAGCAACTCATGGGCGGTGCGCTCGACATCGGTCCGGAGGCCGCGGGCGGCATCGCTGCCGACTCGGCGCGCGAGGGTGCGGGCGAACTTGTTGGCCCATCCTCGGAGCCGGTTCTCATGACGGAGCCGGATCGCGAGATCCTGCTCAATCGTCATCGCCCTCGTCCTCTCCCGGATCTGGCGCAGGAGTGGGCGGTGACCCAGGCGTCGGTTCTCCCGAGGGAGGCGAGCCTCCAGGCAGCACGAGATCGTCGACCTCCTGGGCCACCGCCGACAGCGGTTGCATTGTCCCAGGCACGAGCAGCTCGTCGCCGCCCTCGGCGGGCTCCGCGCCGGGGATCTCCTTCCGGATCTCGTTCACCGTCTCCAGGCCGGACTTGAATCGGTCGGTGCGCTCTCGGATCTTCCGCGCTCGGAGGACTTCGATCTTCTGCTCGTCGAACCAGAGTCGCCAGACGATCGGGTCCAGGCCGAAGCGCGGCATCAGCCAGTCGCCGATCTCTCCGAAGATCGTGCCGACGAGGGGGATCACCGCGTCATCCCAGAGCGCCAGGAGAGCGGTTTCGTAGTTGTTGAAGGTCGCCGCGTCCGTCGATTCGAGGACGAGCGGGACCTTGTATCGCTGGAAGAGGACGCGCCGCATCATCTCCTGCCCGGCCTGATGCTCCATGTCGCGGTTCGTCGTGCCCATCTCGTGAATGTCGACTTCGCCGCCCTTCGTCACGAGGACGCGCCCGGCATTGTCCGCGCCTTCGACCTGCCCGAGGATCGCGTCCTTCGTCTCCAGAAACTCGGGCATCTTCATCGGCTGCTTGAAGTGGAAGACGAGCGAGGTCCGTCCGCCCTGGCGGAGCAGCGAGAGGTTGTACTTCGCCCCTTCGATCTGGGTCCAGATGTCGCGAGCCGCAGCGACGAGCTTCGACTGTCCGCGGAGGAGAGCGTCATCCTCCGTCGAGAAGCCGACGATGTTCTTCAGGATCCGATCGTTGCCGCTCCGGAACTCCGCGCCCATGTCGCGCGGCCGAGAGGTGTAGGTCCCGGTGAGCGCCTTGCCGCCGACCTTCCAGGCGCGCGGCAGGCCCGTCGAGTTGTCGGGGACGACGGAGAGGTTCTTCGGGTTCAGCGGCTGGATCATCGAGGGCGGCGCGGACTCGCGACCCAGGGCGACGAGCGGACTCTCCGCGGCGATCAGGTAGTACTTCGCGACCGTCTCCAGGAAGCGAGCGCGCCGGAAAAGCGGGTGCGGCCGCCGGAGCAGATCGAGGATCTCGTGACGGCTCTCGGTGTCGTCCGTCTCCTGGTTCTGAAGGATCGGCGTGATCTTCGCGAATTGCTCGGCGACGAGATCGATCGGGATCGCGACCGCGCTCGACTGCTTGTAGACCGAGAACTGCGCCGAGACGGAGCCGACCGTCGTGGGATCCGCCAGGGTGAGCAGGTGACCCAGGGCATCATTCACGCCCAGGACCGCCCCCTTCACTTCGCCGGCCGGATTCTGGCGCGCGAGGAGATCGACGTAGCCCTCCCGCCACACATGATGCGGCTCCGGTGCCGCCTTCGGAGAGTGATGACGGATCCCCAGGCGCTCCGCGAGTCCCATGTGTGTCCCCCCGATCAGCCGCCAGCGATGGCGAACCCATCGTCCGGTTCTCCGAGAAGGTAGGTCAGCCCCCAGACGAGGGCGTCGAGTCGGTTCGGGGAGTATCTCGCATCGCGGCCGACATAGGTAGTCAGCTCCTCCTCAAGCTCCACGAAGTCGCCGAGATGGGTCACGCGGAGCTGCTCCTCCTCGTATAGCTGGGCGACCGGTTCGGCGCGGGCGAACTTGCTCTTCGCGGCCCGGACCTTCTCGACGCGGATCATCGGATCCACGTTCTTGATCACGCTCTCGACGAGATCCCCGCCCTGGTTCACCTCGGCGACGATGCAGTTGGCCCCGTACTGGTGATACAGATCCACCACACGATGCGCCCAGGAGTCGACGGAGAGCTTCTCCGAGAAGTCGCCGTGGACGATCCCCCCGTCGAAGTCATCGACGCCCGCCCCCTCCGGCCGATCCCTGGAGCAGACGACGATCCCGCACTCGTCGGAGTCCTTCGTGTGGGAGACGGCGGGATCGACGGCTACGACCGTCTCGACAATCTCGTTGGGCTCTCGGAGCTTCGCGAGGTTGATCATCGCATCGGTCCAGAGCGCGCCCTCGATCGCGTCGATATAGAGCCCTTCCAGGAAGCGCTGACGCTTGCGCTTCGGGAGCCGCTCCAGCATCCGGACATACTTCGGATCCAGGTTCGCCAGATTGTCCTTCGGGTTCATCCGGATCACGGCCGTGTCGTAGTCGAGCGGCTCGCGCTCGGGCGTGATCCCCTGATGGAAGGTCCGGTACGTCCACCACGTCTTCACGGTCGGATTCTGGTCGAAGAAGAATCGGAGCGAGAGCCCGCTCGTCTCGGCGAGCCGGGTCGTCAGCGTCTCGACGGCATCCCAGGAGATCAGCGAGCACTCGTTCAGGAAGATCGTCGAGTACTCCTTCCCGAGAACCTTGTCGATGTTGTCCTCCACCCCAGCCAGCCACAGCTCGCTCTGCCCACCCTTCCGAGTCGGGAAGTAGAACACGTTGTCCGACTTGTTGTGTTCGTAGGGGAGATCGGGGAAGCAGAGCTGGAAGACCTTCGGGATCGTGTCCAGGCCGAGGGCTTGCCGCGCGTGGTTCAGATGGGATCGACCGGCGAGATGCCGCGAGGGCGTCTTCGTGCCGCGGACGATCTCCTGGCGGAGCGCGTTGAAGGTCTTCCCCGAGCGCGCGCCACCTTCGGCCATGACCCACTCGTGGAGGGACATCAGCCGTGAATGCTCGCGCTGCTTCTCCGTCTTCGCGAAGCGAGCCGCCTGGGAGGCGACGAGTTCCAGCGGCGCAGCCATCGGGCTAGCCCAGGTCGATCAGGAACTTCGCCAGAGCGGCGCGGCGCTCCTGATCTGCGAGGCCGCAGCCGATCGCGAGGAGGATCATCCCGATCGCCATGAGCAGGGCGGCCTGGAGAGCCTGGGGTCCGTGGTCGAAGTCGTCGCTCATGCTTCGTCGTCCTGGTCGTCGTAGATCACCTGGACGGGGCCGGGGAACTTCATGTTGATCTTCGACTCCTCGGGCCAGAGCTTGTTCACGAGCAGCTCCATCGCCCACCGCCGCGGATTGTTCCTGAGCGCCTGATCGACGAGGACTCGGCCGAGAGCCTCGCGGCGCTCGACGGGACCGAGGTCGGAGTTCACCTCTTCGTCCAGGATCTTGTTCACGACCCCCTCGAAGGTCCGCGATCCGGCGGGCCGTCCGTCAGGGTTCCCCGACTCTCCGGGCTGCCACCGGGAGGCGAGCATCCCAGGCGAGAGCAGGGCGGCGCGATTCTTCGAGCCCGGCTTCACGCCGTACTTCATGCAGCAGTCGTCGCAGTCCGGATCGGGCCCGAGCTGTCCGTGTGCGGCGCACCCCAGAAACCGGGGTTCCTCGTCGGCATTCGGCTGGTCCACGGCTGATCTTCCTCCCATCCCGAGATCCTACCGGATCCGGCCTTTGAGCTTCCGGACCTTCGAGTCGAGGGCCTCCCGGATCACCCAGGCGAAGAGTGCCGTGGCGAGGGGGGCCTGCCACAGGGCGAAGAAGATCCCGGCGGCGGCGATCAGGAGGGCGACGACATGCTTCCAGGAGAGATCGGGGAGAGTCATCCCTCGCTCCTCGGGGCGAGCCCCTGGGCGACCTGGAGGAGGATCGCGCCGCGGAGATCCATGAACAGATCGGCCTCCAGCTTCAGGGTGCCGCGGCGCTCGGGGGTGAGTCCGGGGTGGCCCGAGGAGATCTGTCGCCCGGTACGCGCGGAGATCCCGAGGAGTTGCGTCAGGTGGCTCCATTGGGAGGCGCGGAGGTTGATCAAGATCTCGGGGTCCGTCTCGCTCGGCGGATCCTGCGGAGCCTGGAGCGCGCTCGCGCGGCGGAGGCGGTTGATCGTCTCCTGGGCGGCTTCCTGCGTCCCCAGGATGGAGATCGTGTGCTTTCCGACGCGGACGGGGAACTCGTAGACCTGATCGTCGGTCACGGCTTCTCCCCCTTGGCGAGAGCGAGGAACTCGGCGCGGACCTCCGGATCCCGGAAGCGGCCGTGGAGGGAGCTGGTCACCATCTCGGCGGGGGCCTCGATCCCTCGCATCGCCATGCACAGATGCCCGGATCGGATGACGACGGCGGCATCCTCGCAGGGGATGTGCCGAAGCATGTCCTTCGCGATGTCGTCGGTCATTCGCTCCTGGATCTGGAAGCGGCGCGCGTGCATCTTCACGAGCCGCCCGAGCTTCGAGAGCCCGACGACGTGATCCTTCGGGATGTAGGCAACGGTCGCGGTCCCGTGGAAGGGCAGGACGTGATGCTCGCAGAGCGAGTAGAACTCGATGTCGCGGACACAGACCATCTCGTCGTAGGTCGCCGTGAATCTCTTCGCGAGGATCGCCGCGGGATCCCCCCGGTAGCCGTCCGTCAGCTCGCGGAGGGCCTTCAGCATCCGGCGCGGAGTGTCGCGCGTCCCGTCCGTCGCGGTGTCCATGCCGACCGTCTGGAGGAAGCGGCGAGCGATCTCCTCCTCGTCCTTCGGCATGTCCTCGTTGCCGACCTCCCAGGGGAAGACCAGCCAGCGCCCGCGGAGATCGGACTCGCCCTGCTTGTTGTACGCCGCCCAGAAGGCCGGAGCGCAGTCGGAGGCGATCCAGTAGTCGCGGGTCGCGCCGGAGTCGACGAGATCGTCCACGATCAGGTCGGCCTCGTTGGGATTGTCCACGAGCTCGCATCCGAAGAACTCGGCCGCGATCTGGGCGATCGGCCAGCCGCCGCGCGGGACGCCCCAGACCTTCTTCCCGCGATACGGCTCCGGGAACTTCCCCAGGACCCGAGCGCGGACATCGTTCCAGGTCAGGGTCAGGACGTTGTGATCGGTCATCGGACTCCCCAGAGCTTGTGTTGCTGGACGGAGAGGGCCCAGCGCGGGTTCTCGGCGCAGAGCTTCAGGCAGTGACGGAGCGAGTCTCGATCGATCACTCCCTCGGCGGAAGCCGCGGGCGAGAGGAAGTAGTGATCCGCCTGGAGCCCCGGCTTCGGGATTCCCTGGAGCGGATTCCGGACATAGCGGACCTCGTCGACGAAGAGCCCGAGCCTCAGCGTATGCTCCGCGGTCTTCGGCGAGCAGCTCACCCAGTCGGGGATCTCCTCCTGGTCGATGCCGCCGCCCTTCCAGGCGGGCTCGACTGTCCCGTTCGTCTCGATCGCCACGAACCACTCATCGCGATGGAGCGCCGCGATCAGCTCGCGATCCGCCTGGAGGCAGGGCTCCCCGCCCGTCAAAATGCAAGCCTTGTGGCCTCGCTTCGCGCCCGCCTTCTCGCGCTCCTCGTTCATCGTCTCCAGGAGAGCGCCGAGCGTGAGCCAGACGCCGGAGGTGAACTCGGTGTCGCAATCGAACCCGGCTTCCCCGTCCGCCGAGCATTCGAGATTGCAGCCGGAGAAGCGGACGAAGACGTTCATCGTCCCGGCGCGACGGCCTTCGCCCTGGGGCGAGTAGAAGATCTCGTTGACCCGGTACTTCTCAGCCATTTCCACCTCGGCGCATCGACCCGGAGCCGGGAGCGGCGGCGGTCGCCGCCCCGCCGAGCTGATCGCTCGCGTAGCAATTCTCCGTCTCCCAGAGCGTGACGCGGAAGACCTCGACGCCGGAGTCCGCCATCACCTGGGGGCAGACGACGCGGAGCAGGTAGCTCGCCATGTTCTCCGCGGTCGGCGGGAAGGGGACGGTGAAGATCTTCTGTCCAGGCAGGAGCTTCACGGCGTCCAGGGCGATCGAGTCCGCCGCGTCCAGGACGAATCCGTGATCCCATTCGGCGTCGATCCAGCCGCCGATCCTCTGCTTCAGGACACCGAAGTCGATGATCCGCCCGGCACGATCCAGGATGTCCGCGCGCGCCTCGAAGAACGCGACGTAGTTGTGGCCGTGGAGGTTCCGGCACTTCGATTCGTGCTTCTGGATCCGATGGCCGCAGCAGAATTGCAGCCGCCTCGTGCAGGTGATCATCTCCATCCCCTCCTACGCCTCGTACTCAGTCGGATCTTCGAGCCCGGCATCTCGGATCGCCTCGATCCGCTCGACGCAGGTCCCGCACTTCCCGCAGTGGAGATCGCCGCCCTTGTAGCAGCTCCAGGTCTGCGAGTAGTCGATCCCGAGCCGTCCGCCGATCCGCGCGATCTCGGTCTTCGATACATCGATGAACGGCGCGATGATCGAAACGGGCTCGTAGTCGCAGACTGCGGCGACCCCGCGCATGGCTT
>Ga0180434_10010197_pt1 | contig 10109 bp, 12 predicted proteins | sample SS_ome_7_FD_132453 | JGI IMG/M metagenome (GOLD analysis project Ga0180434, IMG submission 132453) | Hypersaline lake sediment archaeal communities from the Salton Sea, California, USA - SS_1_D_2 metaG | ecosystem: Environmental > Aquatic > Non-marine Saline and Alkaline > Hypersaline >... | reverse complement strand
GAAAAGATATCCATTATCGAGGAAATAGCCAGGGGTACCAACCTTCTGGCGCTGAACGCGGCCATTGAGGCGGCCCGGGCCGGGGAGCACGGCAAAGGATTCGCCGTGGTCGCGGCCGAAGTGCGTAAACTGGCCGAAAGAAGCGGGGAGGCCGCCGCGGAGATCAGCGAGCTGTCCGCGTCCAGCGTGGAAGTGGCTGAACAGGCCGGTGAAATGCTCGTCAAGATGGTGCCGGACATCAAGAAGACGGCCGAGCTGGTCCAGGAAATCGCGGCCGCCAGCAACGAGCAGAATTCCGGGGCCGAGCAGATCAACAAGGCCATCCAGCAGCTCGACCAGGTGATCCAGCAGAATGCCTCGGCTTCGGAGGAAATGGCCTCCACGTCCGAGGAGCTTTCCAGCCAGGCCGAACAGCTTCAGGCCACCATGGGCTTCTTTAAAATAGGGGGCAACGGGAGTTCCTTGTCGTCCGCCAAGCACGTCCCGGTTCATGCCACGCCCCCGAAAAAGCTTGCGCAGAAAAAGGCCGCGGTTTCCCAAAAAGAGGCCCAGTCCGAAGGCCTGGCCCTGGACATGAAAGCCGACGCGGAAGACGCGGACTTTGAGCGGTTTTAGCCGGAAATAGATACGGCATCGCATCCCATGGGGGCGGCCACAGGGGCCGCCCCCACAAAAACAATATGGAAATCAACCAGGAGGATAACCTCATGGCGACAGATACGGCCGATACCGTCAGTCAATATCTGACGTTCACTCTGGCGGAGGAATTGTTCGCTCTGAACATCAGTTCCGTGAAAGAGGTCCTGGAGCACACCAAAATCACCAAGGTGCCCCGGACCCCGGAATATATGTGCGGGGTCATAAACCTGCGCGGCCACGCGGTGCCCATTGTGGACCTGCGCCTGAAATTCGGCATGGAAAAAGGCGAGCTTACGGTCAACACCTGCCTGATTATCGTGGAGGTGGGCCAGGAGGGAGAATCCGTGGCCCTGGGGGCATTGGTGGATTCCGTGCGCGAGGTCATTGATCTGCGGGGCGATGAAGTGGAGCCGGCCCCCAAGATGGGCACGGCTATCGATACGGACTTTATTCGCGGAATGGCCAAACAGGACAATGAATTCATCATAGTTCTGGACATTGACAGGATTTTTTCCGCCGAGGAGCTGGACATCGCCAGCACGACCGGAGCCCCTCCGGAGGAAACCCTGCAAGAGGCCGCGGCATAACCATGCACCTGCCTTTAGGAAAAAGGGCGGACCCATGTGTCCGCCCCCGTACATCCGGGGTACGGAGGCGGTATGAACGAGAAACAACTTGTGACTGAACCGGCGGAATTGCGCCAACGGCTGTGGGAGCTCGCGGTGCCGGGATTATATACCGGGAGTCTGTTCGAGGCGAGCGTGGCCCCGTTTATGGTTATTGACGGGCGGGGCGGGATCACGGATGCGAACGCCTCCGCGGAGGTGTTGACCGGGTGTTCACGGAAGGAGATGATCGGGACCGAATGTTTCGGCTATTTTACCGAGCCGGAAAAGGTGAAGGCGGGATACAGAGAGCTGTTCAGCCGGGGCGCGGTCCGGAACTATGAGCTGGAGGTCCGGCATCGGGACGGGCACGTCACGCCTGTGATCTGCGGCGCCTCGGTGTGCCGGGACGAGACAGGGGAGGTCTCCGGGGCCTTCGGGGTCACGTGCAAGGTGGCTGAGCGCGAACAGGCGTACAAGATGCTGCAAGAGGTCTATGACGCATTGGAAAATCGGGTGGAGGAGCGCACCGCGAAACTTGTGGAGGCGAACAGGAGACTGGAACGTGAAGTGGAAGAGCATGAGCGCACCAGGGAGGAACTGCTCAAGGTCAAGGAGGCGGCCGAGGCCGCGAATCAGGCCAAAAGCGAGTTCCTGGCCACCATGAGTCACGAGATACGCACCCCCCTGAACGGCGCCATGGGCATGTTGCAACTTTTGGAGGCCACCTCGCTTGATGATGAACAAAGAGACTGTGTTGAAATCGCCGTCGCCTCCAGCAAAAACCTGCTGACCGTACTCAACGACATCCTGGATATTTCCCGAATCGAGGCCGGGAAATTCAGAATCGTGGAACACGAGTTTGATCTTTCGAATATTTTTAGGACGATAGCCGGGAGTTTCAGTAACCGGACCATGAAAAACGGCATCCGGCTTCACTATGACGTGGATAAAGACATCCCTTCCGTGCTTCTGGGCGACGGCAACCGCATTACGCAGATTTTGTTCAACCTGGTTGGGAACGCGATGAAATTCACAAAGCGAGGGGAGGTCCATATAGAGGTTTCCCCGCTGCGCCAAACAGAGGACGCGAAACACCTCCAGCTTCTTTTTTCAGTAAGCGACACGGGCATGGGCATCCCGGACGACAAGATGGGATACGTTTTTGAGGTGTTCACCCAGGCGGATGGTTCCTATACGAGAAAACACGAGGGCGTGGGTCTGGGGCTCGGCATCGTCAAGAGGTTTGTCACGCTCATGGGGGGCACGATCTCCGTGGAGAGCGAGGTGGGCGTGGGAACAACCGTGTATTTCACGGTCAATGTGGGACTGCCGGAATTATCAATGGAAAGACGGCGGGTGTCTTTCGGGCGCCGCCGGACCGACACGGTGGGTCCGGGAGGAATCGTGCTTCCCCCTCCCAGCTCCGAACACCGGGAATCCTTCCTTGAGAAACGGGACGCGGTCTACGGCCGTCGTCAAACCGACCCGCCGCCTTCCCGATTTAAAATACTTGTGGCCGAGGACAATCCGGTTAACCGGATTTTCGCCGTGAGGCTGGTGGAGAAGCTTGGGCATTGCGTCACGGCCGTGGAGGACGGGGAGCAGGTGGTCGAGGCCCTGAAAAAAGAGCGCTTCGACCTGGTGGTTATGGACGTTCAGATGCCGAAAATGGACGGCATTGAAGCAACCAGGGCCATTCGGGACTCCGTGTCCCCTGATTTCGATCCGCGCATCCCCATCATTGCCATGACCGCGCACGCCATGATGGGCGACAGGGAGAAATTCATCCAGGCCGGAATGGACGATTGCATTACCAAGCCCGTGAACATGGAAAGATTCGCCGGTGTCCTGGGAAGGATCATGAGGTCCAGGCCCCTGGAACAGCGGACCGGGAGTTCATGATCGCCATGCCCTCCCAGGACTTCCCGTCTGTTTTACCGTCAGCGGATGATTTATCTTGACAAAACTTTGAATAAAAAAATATAATGATTGTTTCGACCACAAGAAATATTCGGGCCAATAGCTCAGTTGGCAGAGCCCCCGGCTCATAACCGGACGGTCCCAGGTTCGAATCCTGGTTGGCCCACCAGAAAAGGAATGAAGGTGCAGGGCATACAACCAGGCCGCTCAAAACACCGCCGGTCAGGCGGTTTTCTTAAACACAGGGTGCTTTCCTGAGAAGAGATTCCGGGAAAGCGTTTTTTTTTGTATGAACGCTTACGATATTATAGCTCTTATCGAAGACACGGCCCCGCTTAACGGCGCGGCCGCGTGGGACCGTTCCGGGGTTCAGATCGCGGGACAAAAACACGACGTGCGCAAGCTGGCCGCTCTCATTGACCCGGTCCCGGACGGGATTGCCGACGCTGTGGCCTGGGGCGCGGACATGATCCTGACCCACCATCCCCTGTACATTGAGCCCCGGGCACTGGATAAGCCCGGCGATTTTCTCGACGTCGCGCGCATGGTTTTGGCCCAGGGCGCCTGGCTGTACGCGGCGCATACCTCCCTGGACGCCCAGCCTGAAGGCCCGGCCGGTTGGCTGGCAAGGAGCCTCAAGCTCACGCGCGTCCGCGTGCTGGAGCAAACAGGCGCGCCCGGAGAAAACGTGGGCTTGGGGTTTATCGGGGATCTGCCCGCCCCGGTCGCCTGGCCCGACTTTGCCGCGTCCCTTGCCGAACATGTACAGCGCGATTTCTGGACAATAAGCGGCGATCCGCCGGAAAGCATCCGGAACACGGCCTATTGCACGGGCTCCGGAGGCTCGCTCGCCCCGGCGGCGAAGTCGGCCGGGGCCGACGTCTACGTCACCGGGGACCTGAAGTACCACCAGGTTCTGGGCGCCGGAATCTTTCTCATTGACGTGGGCCATTTTTCCCTGGAAGAAGAGATGATCCGGCTTTTCGCGCAAGACTTGTCTTCCGGGCTTTCGCCGAAAGGCGTTACCGTGAGATTTTTCAAGGGGGCGGACCCGTTCAAGGTCCACCTGCCCCCCAAGGGGCCGACGCAAGGCCTTTAAAGACGCGGGCCGCGAAAGACGCGGCCACTTGGCGCAAGAAAAAAAGAGGAGAAAACTTTGAGCATGTACCTTAAACAAATTGAACAGCTGGTGGCCCTTCAAAAGGTGGACGACGAAATTCTGCTTCTGGAAAAAGAGCTGGAAATCGCGCCCAAGGAATTGGCCGATCTGGAGAGCCGCGGCACGGAGCTGGAACAAAAGACGGCTCAGGTCAATGAAAAGATTCAGCTTTTACAGAGCCAGCAAAAGAATTTGGATGCGGAGCTTGAGCAAAACGGCCTGAGAATCAAAAAGAGCAAAAATAAATTGATGATGGTCGCCAACCCCAGGGAATACCACGCCATGATGCGCGAGATGGACAACATGGAAAAGGTCAACCGGTCGCGCGAAGAGGAAAAGGGGGCCCTGGCGGAGGAGCTTGCGCTTCAGCTTGAAGAGCAGGGCGCGCTGGAAAAAGAGATCGTGGAGCTTACGCAGAATTTGGAGAAAAAAAAGGCCAACCTGGAAAAACGGCTTGGGACCGCGAAAAAACGCCTGACGAAACTTGGAAAGCAACGCGGCAAGGCCGGTGAAACCGTGCCCGCGCCCGTCATGGGCCGCTACGAGTTTATCCGCTCCCGCATACACAACCCGGTCATCGTCCCGGTGGAAACCGGCGTGTGCGGCGGCTGTCACATCAGGATTCCGCCGCAGGCGTTCATTGAGCTGCAAAAGGGCCAGCAGATTTTAAGCTGTCCGAACTGCCAGAGGCTTATTTATTGGTGTGAGCATTTTGAGCAGACGGAGAAAAAAACCGGAAAGGCTTCCTGACGCGGTGGGACTTTGGGGGCATAACGCCCTTTGACGGCCTTCGAAATCACGCTTACAGTATCTTTTAAGGAGTTGGACGGGCCATCGCCGCGGCCGTAAGGCCGGGGAGGAAAGTCCGGGCTCCGCAGGGCGGGACGCTGGGTAACCCCCAGGGGGAGCGATCCCCGGAAAGTGCCACAGAAAGCAAACCGCCCGCGAAATTTCGTGGGTAAGGGTGAAACGGTGGGGTAAGAGCCCACCAGTTGCCGCGGCGACGCGGCAAGCTCGGTAAACCCCGTCCGGAGCAAGACCAAATAGGAAGGCGTTTGAGGCCGGCCCGGCCGATGCCTTCGGGTAGGTTGCTTGAGGCCGGGGGCGACCCCGGTCCTAGAGGAATGATGGCCGCCCCGCCGCGCGGGGAACAGGACCCGGCTTACAGTCCGACTCCTTAAATTTCATTTACTTTTTACAAACAAAGATCCCTATGTCCGCATGGGCCGTCATTCTCGCGGCCGGTCAAGGGTCCCGCCTGGCCGAAGCCGGTATTCCCGAAAAAAAACAGTTCCATTCGTACCAGGACCGGCCCCTGTACTGGCATTCCGCCAAGGCCCTGGCCAAGGCGCCGGCGCTTGGCGGCCTTGTCTTTGTCTTCCCCGCCGGTGATCTCGCCCGGTTTGAGGCCGGAACCAGGGAGCTGTTCGCCGCGGACAACCTGAACATCCCCTGGACCGTCGCGCCCGGCGGGGACCGGCGCCAGGACTCGGCGTACAGCGGGCTTATGGCCCTGCCCCGTGAGTGCGCCGTGGCGCTTATCCATGACGCGGCCCGGCCCTTTGTCACGGCCCGTCTGGCATCAAGGCTTATTGACGCGGTCACTCAGGGCGCGAAAGCCGTGATTCCAGCCATCCCGGTCCGGGACACCATCAAGAAAGTCGCCGACAACGCCGTGGTCTTGACCTTGGAGAGGTCCGAGCTTCGGGCTGTCCAGACCCCGCAGGCCTTTGCCAAGGACGTGCTGGTAAAGGCCCATGAGGCCGCGAGGGCCAAGAATTGGACCGTGACCGATGACGCGGCCCTGCTGGAGATGATGGGCGAGCCCGTGGCCGTGATTGCCGGGGACCCCGGCAACGTCAAGATCACGAATCCCGAAGACCTGGCCCTGCTGGAGCAAGGCGCGGACAGGTCCGAGGTGTGCGTGGGCTTTGGTTTTGACGTGCACCGCTTTGGGCCGGGCAGGCCCATGAAGCTGGGGGGCATCCCCATCACAAACGGCCCGGAGATCGAGGCCCACTCGGATGGCGACGTGCTGCTGCACGCCCTGATCGACGCCTTGCTTGGGTGCATGGCGAAGGGCGACATCGGGGCGCATTTCCCGGACACGGACCCGGCCTACGAGGGCATTGAAAGCGGGGTGCTTCTTAGCGAGACGCTTGTTTTGGCCCAAAGAAGCGGCCTTGTTGTCTCGCACGTGGACCTGACCGTCATCACCCAGATTCCCAAAATCGCTCCCTGGCGCGGCCGGATACAAAAAAACGTGGCCGGTCTGCTCGGACTTCTTCCCGGACAGGTCAACGTCAAGGCCACCACCGAGGAGGGCCTTGGGTTTACCGGCGAGAAAAAAGGCATTAAAGCCGTGGCATGCGTGACCGCGCTCAAACCCCGGCGTTAAAGAAGCCGGGGCGTAACAGGTTGTGTGTTTGGAGCCCGGTGTTTTAGCGCCGGGCTTGATTTGAGAGTTGGAACCGCCGCATGAAAATACAAAAAACCCTTTTTGTCGGCGTGCTCCTTTCCGCCTTGACGCTCCTTTCGCCCGCACCCGGCCACCCCCAGGACAAGGTCGGTTTTATCGACCCGTACCGGATCGTGGCCGAGTCGGAAATGGGCAAAATCGCCAGGCGCGACATTGCCCGGATACGCGAGCAAAAAGAAAAAGCCCTTCGCCGCAGCCTGGATGAAATCAACGCCATGAAGGCCAAGGGCGTGACCCAGGGGAACGCCACGGACCCGAACCCGGCCTATGAGACCCTGAAAAGAAGATACGACGAGCACAACCAGCTGGTGGCCAAGGTAAACGAGGAGCTGGATGAGGAGAACGATATGCTGGTGGCGCTGATCATTGCCAGGGCGGACAAGATTTTAACGCGCCTGGCCCAAAAAAGGGGGTATACCCTGATTATCAAGGACCCGGCGGTCATCGGCTATCTCGCGCCCGGCGTGGACCTCACGGATACGGTTATCCAGGAGTTGAACAGTCAAAAATAATTGTTGGGTTCAGGACCAAGGGTTAAGATTTTTCATGGGCGCGTCATGATGAAAAAATTTTTGTTTCTGGTTTTTTTTCTTTCCCTGGGCGTGGCCCATGCCCAGGACTGGGGCCAGGTCATGCGCCTCACAAACCGGTCCAATGTCAGGCGGGAGCGCGACAGGCGTTCGCGCGTCATCAAGGTCCTGGAGCCCGGAACAGTGCTGCGTGTGGATTTTTTAAAGGACCGCTGGTATGCCGTGTTTCCACGAAACGCACCCAAAAGGGACGAGTCCAAAAGGATGGGGTACGTTCACTCCTCGCTACTGGAACCGGTTTCCCGAAAAGCGGTTGTCCAATCTCAAAAAACAACCTATGAAATCCTTGATGGGAAAATAGTAGAGAGCGCTTTTGGAAAAAGGCTTGAAGTGAAAATCATGCTCAACGCCAAAACCCTGCCGGACGAGAACCGCATCAAGATCATCGCGGCCCGCGTCCAGAGAGAGTCAAAAGGCACGTGGCGTCAGGCATCCATTGAATTTTACCTGCCCGGACTTGACACGCGCGAGCCGGCCTATGCCGTGGTCCGCTTTGACGAATCCGGGCTCACGGAGTTCTGGACCCGCGACACCGTGATCTACGGCACAAAATGGTCCAAGCATATCCAGTAAGGGCGGCCCCCATGACAGGAAAATACAAGAACCTCTTTTACCGCGAAGACCTTGAGAACCTTACCGAGGAAATTGTTTTTCAAGAAATCCATGCGCTCGCCGAAGGCGGGGAACCGGAATTCTGCCAGTGTGACGCCTGCATCCAGGACATCGCGGCCATTGTCTTAAATCGCGTGGCCTCTCTTTATTGCTGCAGCCCCCTGGAAAAGGTCATTCCCGGAGAAGGGCTTCAGCAAAGGATCAAGGAGATCAAGGAACTGGTCAGACAGGAACTGCCCAAGGCCATTGAAACGGTCACCCAGTACAGCCACCACTTGACGGACGATGAGGATTGAGGAGGGGCTTTAAGGGGATGGCGTTATTTGGATTTTTCGAACTCTTTAGCGATTAATTACCCGCCCTCGCCGGCTTGCCACACACTCTGGGCCACATCCCGCATCACCACCAGCAAACCAGGCCATTTTTCAACCTTAAACCCGTCAATAGCCTGCATGATCCGCTGGTGAATCTTGTGTCGGTTCGGTTGCCTCAGACGCACAATCAGGATGCCGTGATGGGACTTGTCGCGGTGCTGCGTAAATCCCTTGTCCGTTGTAATCAACAACCGCTTTTGTTTTTGAACCATTTGCCACAGCGCGTCGTCAGCGCGGCCCTCCTCGGTTGTGCCGCGAACATCCGTCACATCATGGCCCATCTGACGCAGCGTGCGAACAGTCATCAAAGGGATGTTTTCATCCACAAAGATTTTCATATCGCGTTGGCCAGCGCCTCAATCGGGGTAACCTGCTCCTCCGCCAGGGAGGCCACATAATCAAGACATGCGAGAATATCCTCGCGTTTGAGCGAAGGATACTCTTCCAGGAGTTCGTCAATCGTGTCCCCATTGGCCAGCATACGCACGACCTGATGAACAGGGATGCGGGTTCCTTTGATACAGGCCTGTCCATGACAAACCTTTGGATCAATTGAAATCCGGTCGTACATAAAACATCACCTCCTAAAAGCGCTGGGCCAGGCCCCAGGGCGGGTCGCCCCTGACGCCTGGACAGGCCCCTTGTTTCGGATGAATCCTTAAGGTTTCAACAAGCAGCTTAAGTTAGACCTGAATAATATGCAATCCAAGGGAGGGGGAAGTCCGCGTTCGTTCGCAAGGGAGTGGTTTTTTATGTGTCAGGCAAAGGCAAGGGCCTTTTCACGGGCCGGTCTTATGTCAACGTCCAGATTCAGGCCCAGAACCTCAAGCGCGGCCACCAAAAATTTATCCACCAACAAACCCCGCCTCCGCACCCCCAAAAACCTCAAATTATTTTTCCAAAACAAAGATTTTTTTCCTTGACAGGGGGTTGCCCAAAAGGGCATCTGGTGGTAAAGTGTGGTAAAAAGTGGAGAGAAGTGCAAGGCCATGACCATGTTTCGAGGACATTCATTCCGCAGCCTGGACCCCAAGGGAAGGCTCATGCTCCCGCCGGAGTTCAGGGAAATCGCGGCCTTGAGCAAGGCCGGCCCCAGGCTGATGCTTACCAACTTCGACGGATGCGTGGTCGGGTACACACTGCCTGAGTGGGAAAAGATCGAAGAGGACTTCAACCGGGCCAACACCATGGTCAAGGGTCTTCGCAATTTTCAGCGCTTTTTCATTTCCGGGGCCGTGGAAGTGCCTTTGGACAAGCAGGGCAGGATTCTGATCCCGCCGCATCTTCGGGAATACGCGCACCTTGCCAAGGAAGTGGCCGTGGCCGGGGTGGGGCGCAAAGTCGAGATTTGGGACCGCGAGACGTTCGAGGCCAGGCGCAGGGAAATGGAGGAGACTTTTGACGATGACATGGCGGCCCTGGCGGAAAAAGGCTTTGAAGTCAGGCTGTAGGTTCGCGCCCGCGCAAACCACGGTGCATCGCTGGATAACAGCACAATATAATTATCTTTTTTATCAAAATTCATCGTAGCTTAACCCCGTAATTTCGAGAACCTGACCTTTGAGCCGCGCACGCGGAAGCGAGAAAGCCCCTTGGCCCAACATATTCCGGTGCTCTTTGATGAGGTTTTGGAATTTTTAAGGCCCCGGCCCGGCGGGCGCTATCTGGACGGAACCGTGGGCCTGGGCGGGCATGCCTTAGGGATCATGGAGGCGGCCCGCGAGGCCG
>Ga0180434_10010191_pt1 | contig 10113 bp, 9 predicted proteins | sample SS_ome_7_FD_132453 | JGI IMG/M metagenome (GOLD analysis project Ga0180434, IMG submission 132453) | Hypersaline lake sediment archaeal communities from the Salton Sea, California, USA - SS_1_D_2 metaG | ecosystem: Environmental > Aquatic > Non-marine Saline and Alkaline > Hypersaline > Sediment... | reverse complement strand
AGTGGTCATCAGGTACGGAACTTAACCAGCGTCTGATTTTATTTTAATGATTCAATGTTTGCAAAGCTACATACGGTGTAGACATTACACAACATGGAATTGATCAAAAAAATAGTGGGCTTTGGTGACTCATGGATGTGGGGCGATGAACTGCTGGATCCTGCCTTGATACATCATCCGCAGGCACATCCAGTTATGTCCGAAAACACCAGTTATAGAGAGTCTCGATGTTTCCTAGGGCTACTAGGTGCACACTATGGTGTGCCAGCGGTGAATTTTGGGTCACCGGGCGGCAGCCAACAGAGCGCGCGTTGGAATTATATCTGGTGGCGCCAGCACGAAACTGTGCCACTTGATAGGGTTTTGATCTTGGTGGCACACACTGACAGCGCTCGATTCAGCCACTACAATCCCAAACACATCAGCTACGGTGATGATCCTGAGTGGAATCGCTATATTCATTCGGCTTGGGTATGGGGAGGTAGCCTCCGCGGACATGCCTTTGAAGATTTTGTGCAGCAGGAAACCGTGCTTACTGACTGTGATGCATTGCATCGGTTGCGATTCATAGAATCGGTGTTGTTTTTTCGCGGCCAAGACTCTCCTGTTTTACAGTTCTGCCAGTCTCCAGCGCCCCTGCATTTTGAAGATGCAACTCTGTTGTGGCCAGATCGCAGTCTAGGTGAACTCATACGTGAAAGATGTCATCCCAAACTCAGCTTTGCTCCCAACGGGCATCCGAATGAACGCGGACACGAAATTATCCGTGACCTATTGATACCTCAAATTGATCGTGTTATAATGCAGTGATGTTTGACATCACTGCACATTTGCCACACCGTCGCAAACAGACCGCATCTGGATGGATCTCGTTTAACGCACCATGCTGTGTACATACGGGCGAAAAACGGCAAGATCGGAGGCAGCGTGGTGGTATCAAGATAGTGGATTCTGGCTGGAGCTATCACTGCTTTAACTGTGGTTATACCGCCAGTTTCATCTTGGGACGTCATCTCAGTTTTCGTGCTCGCAGGCTCTTGGAGTGGTTGGCAGTGCCCACTGAAGAGATTGAACGCATCAATCTCGAAAGCCTGCGACATCGCAACATACAAGGCATCTTAGATGATAGGCAAAGGACCTCGAACACTCTGCAAGGCATACATTTTGAAGATCGTGACTGCCCCTATATCGATCTTGTCACTGTAGACAATACCGAGCAATGGCAGTATTTGCGCGATCGACATGTGCCCGAAGACTATCCAGCAATGTTGGCCGTGAGTTATGATCGGCGCGGGATACCTGGGATCCTGGGCCGCATGGCAGTTGTCATACCTTTTACCTATGACAATCGCATGGTGGGTCATACCATAAGATTCATGGATGACCGAGCACCCAAGTACATACATGACATACAACCAGGCTATGTGTTTGGCACAGATCTGCAGCAAGCTGGTTGGAAACATGTGTTTGTGATGGAAGGAGTATTTGATGCGCTGTCGATATCGGGTCTAGCGGTGTTACATGCTGATATATCAGATAGCCAGGCCAAACTGATACGATCATTGGACCGAGAAATAACCGTGGTGCCTGATCAAGACACCGCCGGCATGCGTTTGGTTGATCGTGCCCTGGAACTGGGGTGGGCCGTGAGCATGCCGGAGTGGCCCCCAGGTTGCAAAGATGTTAACGATGCTGTGAGAAGTATAGGACGTTTAGCCACGGTGATAACTATCATGCATGCTAGAGAAACTAGCCGCATAAAAATAGAGTTGAGAAAAAAACAAATCTTGAAAAAAAGTCATGAAATTCAATCATTTAGATGAAAACAAATTTGTATGGGAATGTTATCGTAGTCCTACTTCTCATTTGGTTTATTTTGCACATCGGAAATGTGCTACCTGCACCTATATCGCGCTCTTGACCCAACTCAACTGGTATCCTTGTAAGTCAACAGACATCATTTGGGACAATGACCTTGTGTTTGCCCATATCAAAAATCCTTTAGTAAAGCATCGCAAAGGCATTGTTGAAGTTGTTGCCGCGTTTGATCTCATTGACCTAGTGATGCAGCAACCCGATCTGCAGAGATTGCTGGTGACTGCAGATCGATTTGATGTACACACTTGTACCATACAACGGTTTTTTGGACACAATGCGTTGAAAGTCAAATGGATTCCAATAGATACAGATCTGGATCACAAAAAAGAAACTGTTGATTTGATTGAAACCTATGACCCTCCCATAGCCGAACATGTCAAACAGGATTTTTTTTCCAATCCCGAAGCCAACAAAAATCCATCATCGCACCAAGAGGTAGCATTGTATGAAAAATTGTCGGCTTTACCAGTGACTCCACTAAATGCCTATTATCTTGACTTTGATCAATGTCTGTACGACTACGTGACCAAAAAAAACTTTGAGCCTCCAAATTATGATTTACGTATTCTGCAGCTAAAGAATCTAGGACATGATCAGATTTCCGCCGAACATATTGCCGATGATGAAGTAGCCAATCAAGAGTTTTTAAACTGGAAATTTTAAAGAGTTGGATTTATGTTAAAAGAGTATAACTCAGATGTGCAACGGTTATTCCTGGAGATGATGCTGGAGGATGCCGAAAGCTATGTTCGTGTACAAAACATCTTTAATTCCGACAATTTTGATCGCGCGCTAAGACCGGCTGCGGAGTTTGTTAAGACACACTGCGATCAACACAAAACTATGCCAGACCGTGCGCAGATTGCCGCGGCTACAGGAATAAAGTTGCAACCGGTGCCTGATCTCACAGAGGGACACTTTGATTGGTTCTTGACCGAGTTCGAAGGATTCACTCGCAGACAAGAATTAGAACGTGCCATTCTGAAGGCAGCTGATCTCTTGGAAAAAGGCAATTATGATCCGGTAGAAAAACTGATCAAGGATGCTGTGCAGATATCACTCACGCGTGACATGGGCACAGATTACTTTGCTGATCCCCGTGCCCGACTCATGGCCCTAAAATCCAACAATGGACAAAATTCAACGGGTTGGCCTGCCTTAGACAAACTGTTGTATGGTGGGTTCAATCGCGGCGAACTGCAGATATTCGCAGGAGGATCAGGATCTGGCAAGAGCTTGTTCATGCAAAATCTCGCGGTTAATTGGGCACAGGCCGGATTGAATGGTGTCTATATCACCCTGGAACTGTCAGAAGGATTGTGCAGTTACCGTATCGACAGCATGATGACCAATACAGCGGCCAAAGACATCTTTAAAGATCTTGACACCGTGGAAATGAAGGTACGCATGATGGCCAAGAAGTCGGGCCGTCTTCAGATCAAATATATGCCGGCACAGTCAACTGTGAACGACATCAGAGCCTATATCAAAGAACTGCAGATACAGAACAATTTGAAGGCTGATTTCTTGTGTGTAGATTATCTTGACCTCTTGATGCCGGTGTCGGCCAAGGTATCACCCAATGACCTATTCGTGAAAGACAAGTATGTTTCTGAAGAGCTGCGTAACTTGGCCAAAGAACTCAATATATTGTTTGTGACAGCAAGCCAATTGAATCGCGCTGCTGTGGAAGAAGTAGAGTTTGACCACAGCCACATATCAGGCGGTATCTCCAAGATCAACACAGCCGACAATGTGTTTGGAATCTTTACATCGCGCGCCATGCGTGAACGTGGGCGTTATCAGTTGCAACTCATGAAGACACGATCAAGTTCGGGCGTGGGGCAAAAGGTGGAACTGGAATTTGATATCGAAAGCCTGCGTATTAGAGACCTCGCTGAGGATCAAGACTATCAAGAGTTCAAGAAACGTGCGCCGTCGATATATGAATCCATCAAGGCCAAGAGCACATTGGCAGAGCAAGATCCCAGTGCCACTGTGCCTGATGAACCGGGCAAAATTACAGCCGATGTGCAGAGTGCCAAACTCAAACAACTGTTAGGAAAAATCAAACAGCAATGAAAGACCAACCCGGATTCTGTTATGATATTTTTAAAAATCAGGCCTTTTGGAATTTCAGTGACGGTTCTGTGGGTTACATGCCCTGTTCTGTGTACAATGGACATCTTGACAAAGACATACCACCGGAGCAAAGTTGGCGCGGCGAAAATCGTCGACACATCATCAATATTGTTGCTAAAGGTGAAAAGGTATCCGGATGTAAGATCTGTTATGATGAAGAATCTGTTGGACGAACAAGTAGGCGTATGTCTGATCACAACCACTATGAGAATTTTTTACACAGCACTGAAATAGATCCTGGTGCATCCGGTCCTGAAAGTCTCGACTACAGCGTGGGTAATTTGTGCAATTTGAAATGTGTGATATGCAATCCTGGCAACAGCAGCGCCTGGATCCCTGATTATCGTAGGCTCTATCCTGATCGAGATCTAACTCCGTTCTTGTACAAAAAAGATAGGATCGTCGAGATCAAAGATCCTAGTTTTTTAAACAACATAAAGAGTTTGCACTTTCATGGCGGCGGCGAGCCTTTGATGAGCATGGCTCATGTCAACTTGTTGCAAAAAATAAAAGAAGTCAAGGGTCTATCCGATGTGAGAGTATATTACAACACCAATGGCACCCAACAAGTCAATGATGATGTAATGGAGTTATGGGCCCAATGCAGATTGGTAGAACTTTATTTCAGCATAGACGATATTGGAACTAGATTTGAGTATCAAAGAACCGGAGCCAAATGGTCGAATGTGCGAGCCAACATCGAGTGGTTCAAAATCAACATGCCACACAATCATCTTTTCAATGTCACTTGCACATGGAGCTATCTCAATCTATTCTATCTGGATGAACTAGTGACATGGCACCGAGAAAATTTTTCTGGGAATAGATATGGTGATCCTTGTCATTTGGTGTTTCAAAAAGCCTTGGGAGTGTTTGGAATAAAACATCTTGGCAACCGAGCCATAGAGGCCTTGATGCAGCGTTTTGATCGTTTTCCTATGTTGCAAGCATTGATCGTTGACATGCCAGTCAAGGAAGATCCACACACAGAATTTTGGCAAGCTATCAATTCTATAGATAAGGTGAGATCATCGGAATTTAAAAAAATCTGCCCGGAATGGACCATTTATCTCTGAGAGTTTTTTGCACCGGAAACAGCGATCGCAACGGAGTAGCCGCAGCGGTCAAGCTTCTATGGCCCAATGCTAGCTTTGTTAGTAGGAGCACAGGATTTGATTTCTTATCATGGACATCAGATCTCCAGTCTCGTTTTACAGAACTTGCTGTCAAACATGATGTGTTTATCAACAACAGTTTTATCTCTCCTGGTGTTCAAACATTGTTACTACAACAAACACACCGTACATGGATGGAACACGACATAAAAGGTTATATTATCAACATAGGAACCACACTGGAATGGTCTTTACAGCCTTCGGCATATGCCAAATCAAAACTAAATTTGCGGCAACACAGTTTGGAATTAAGCGATCAAGCTGGCATCACGGGCATAAGGACTAGTCATATACTCGTTGGCGGTTTAAATGATATTGGGTCTACAAGCAAGGACGGAGTGTGTCCCATAGATCTTGTTCAAACAATAGCTTGGATCATTGGTAGCAACAGTCGCTTACCATTGCTGCAGATAGACTCTAACAAATAGCTGATTGGTTTCATATAACTAGTTGTAGTAATCCAATATTGGAACACTTTGGATCTGAGATTTATGACATCGTAGATATTGGCTTCCATCTCGACTCTGTCTTTCTCCGTGGCCTACAATCACCGAGCCAGATTCATATCTGACTGGGGCATCCACAATGATATCTACGTATTCACCTTCACCTACACCCAAGGTGATAAAATGTACATATTTTTTTTGGTCTCGCCGGAATACACGACTGTTGGCCACGATACCTGCAAATTCAAATCGATCGAGATAGAGATTTTTAACACCCATGCCAGGCAAAAAGCCCGGTGAGTTCCAGGCGCCGCATTTGAGGAAACTTTCTACAGGATCTTCCATGATCCAGTTGTCAAATCCAAGATCTCTTAGATCCCAGCCCGCACGCTTGGCTTCGTTCCTGTAGACCCAGCGTGCGTATGAACCTTGGCAGTGCCGGAGAGCTGCCCGCCAGAACTCACGTGGGTTATGTGCCTTTTGATAGGCCAGGGCCCAGATCAGTCTGCCAAGGTTCACAGCATGTGCTCGACATAAACCAAAACCTGACAGGCTCTGCATCTCGGCACGTATGGCCACACGGTCGGGATGATCGCCCAGCCTGGCCATGAATTCCATGACCTTTTCTTCGTTACGCTTGGCGAATGCACGCCGATACATGTCGGCTTCGTAGGCATTGACACCGATCAGGCGCATGATCTTTTCTATGGCATCATCCTCGCACACTATGGCCGATTCCTGCACTGAAGTCTTGGTCCAGTCATGGAAGAAGCTGGCCTTCTTTCGACCTTCCACGGCCACCGGACGCACCAGGGCCGTGGCAAACACACAGTCATCCACTGATGTGGGCTGTATGGCACGGAATAGCCTGCGCATGGCCGGGCTTTCGCCCTGTGTTACTCCCAACACATCTCCGCGGCTTAGTAGATCGGCCGTGGCATCATCGGTCCGGGGATACTCGTGGATCATGCGAGTAGAGTCAATTTCCATGAGTTGGCTGAGTCCACGATTGGCCAAGATATCTACCTTGAGGTGTTCGAGATCTTCTACTTCGTTCTTGTCTAACAGTATGAGATTGTCATCACGGAACAGGCTCTGCGGCAGTTTACGATCAAAAACAATGACACCGCCGCAGTGTTTGCTGAGGCAGCGTTTCTTGCCTATCAGCTTTTTCTCGATGCGTTCAGCTTCTCTGACATCTATGCCCAGCCTTTCATAGTCGATATCGCGTGGCAGACGTCCTTTCGCACCCAGTCGCTTGGCAGCTTCTCTGCGTGCCGAACGTTCTTTGTACATCACGTAGTTGGATATCCTGGCAGTGCGGCCTGGCCAGGCATCAAATATCCTCTGCATGGCCAATTCCTGCTGGTGATGCGGCACATCTATGTCCACGTCCGGCAAGTCGTCGCGGAAAGGATTCAAGAAACGTGCGAGTGGTATGCGCCATTCTATTGGGTCTACGTCGGTTATGCCCATGAGATAGCACACTAGGCTGGAACCAGCTGATCCGCGTGTCATGTGTGGTATGTCGGTGTTGAGATCCAGTATGCGTCGGATCTTGAGAAAGTATTCGGTGAATCGCTGTTTTATGATTATGTCAAATTCTTCCACCAAGCGCTCTTGATATTCCGGTGTTGCCGGACAGGGCCTGCGGAATTCTGCCATGAGACTTTCGATCTGTTCTAGTTCGGTTGCCATAATGATTGCCTTTGATGTGCCTTAGGTTGATATTTAATCTACGGCAACAAAGGAGCAACACTTTTTTGATCAGCAATAGTCTTCGAGAGAGCCCCGCCGCCGCAAATCCAAGGTCACACAATGGAAGCCACCAGCCAAAGATTGTGCGTGTCTGAATCGTAATGGTACACAATTTATGCCATAGCGTTCCAGTTCGCGCATGAGTGGATGTTGATTCTCCTCTACTATCACTGTTTCATGATCCACGCTCAGGATGTTCATGGCAATATAAGGTGAACATGGAGACACCCATCCATCTACACCGGTGTTGGTGAGCACACAGTCTTCGAAATAGATCTTGTCCCATTTGGCAAAAACTTCAGGACAGTTGGCCGGCGACACACGTGCCGAATTCAACAAAACCAATCCTGGTCGTAGCGGGATGATGGTGGAGTCAAAATGTGCGTAGCTGTAGAGTTCGCTGTAGTGCAGCCGATAACCTCGGGGTTCTAGCAGACGTTTCAACCACTGAAATCCTTTAATGTTACCGGAGTTTGAAATCTGATACAGGAGATCGCGACCTATACGTACCACGTTGGGAGCATCAAACACGATTTCATGATCCATGAGCGTGGGGCGTCCGCGCACATCTCGCTCGAGATCAAACATGCTATCGAGCAATCTCGGTCTAGGCGCAGCTATCCACAAAGCGTTATCACGAAAGGCCTCTAACAAGATATCTCGGTAAGCGTCAGTTTCGAAATACCGGCTGCGCACCGCCACTGGTGTCTCGATCAGCATGTCGCCCAAGGGTAAAATTAGATCTCGGGGGCACCAGGCATGGTAACCGCGAGTGCTCCAGTTCGGAGTAGAGAATTCTCTGTTGAAATCTTGTCGTGCAGGTCGATGCACTCGCACACCCATCTTGCTGAGAGTGTCGGCCAGCAGATCAATGTCTTCGTTGGCTTCGTTGATCAACCAGTCAGGATAGGCACCATCTATGTGTGCCACTTCATGAGCGCGTTTGTCGGCAAAGTTGAAACTGTGCATGCTTTTTTCCATGCTGATTCTCGCACCATGAGCATGTCCTACCACTATTTCTTCCAGCGGATCCCAATCATTATGTGTATTGATAATCATATAGTATTTACAATTCCGAAAAAGAGCTCACCAATAAATAACACATGCAAAAAAAGACACGCAGCATACTAGATGAATTAACGCAGATCTACGATGAGCGCAATCACCAACGCGACAAACGCCATATCATCGAGAGCAGAGCCCAGCACATCATAGCATCAGCTATACGCTTGCTCGAGCAGATCGATAGTGAATTTTCCGGCGATCAGGCTGACAATCTCAACCGCAAGTTTCTCAATGCCATCAAGCAGCGTGATGTATCAAAATTTATTCGCACCATGAGACGCACCGATGTTGACTGAAGGCGGTAATGTATTCAAAAATGCTGAAGGCCAGCCGCGCACTCAGCGCATCAATTTGGCTGACATCCCGACCACTATACGATGGCTAGAAGCTGTGACCGGTTTGCCTTTGCAAGACAACATGCTGGGCAGTACCGGACAGAAGCCCACATCAGGTGATCTAGATCTAGGTGTGGACAGCAACAATGTCACCAAAGAAGATCTGGTACGACTGCTGTCGGATTATGTCAGTAAGCACGGTCAGGATCCCAGCGATTGGGTTCGCAAAAGCGGCATATCGGTGCATTTCCTCACGCCCATAGCCGGACGTGCTGATCGCGGGTTCGTGCAGACCGATTTCATGTTTGTGCCCAAAATGGAATGGGCGAAGTTTATGCTGTCGGGGTCGCCACCTGACAGCGACTACAAAGGCGCCAGTCGAAACATATTGATAAACAGTATGGGCAAAGCTCTGGGTTACAAATTGAATCAAAACGTTGGTTTGATGGATCGTGCCACTAATGAATTTGTCACGGACGATCCGGACAAGATCGCTCATATGCTGTTGAATCCCAAGGCCACTGGGGGCGATCTCAGATCAGTGGAAAGCATCCTTGCAGCCCTACGCACAGACCCTCGGCGTGATCAAAAACTGTCTGATTTTCGCGATCACATGGCCCGAGAAGGCACCCCTATTGATGAAGGCGTATCAACCGAAGTAAATTTCTTGGCGCGTTTGCGTGATCGTATCGTGAATCAAGGCATGTATGCTTTGGTAGAAAATCAGAAGATCATGGAAGCAAAAAGTCCTAGGATACCATACATCGAAGATCTCGTGTTCCAGAAAGGTGCTGCCGGTGCCAGAGAAGCCCTGGCCATAGTACAGGACACTGCCAAAAACAGCGAACAGCATGCCACTATCAAGTGGGACGGATCTCCGGCCGTGATATTTGGTCGCGACGAGCAGGGCAACTTCCGTCTCACCGACAAAGGCAGCATGGGCTCTGAAGGTCCAGCTCGCAGTGTGCAAGCCATCGCCGATGTCATGGCTCAGCGCGATGCCCGTGCAGCCGAAAAAGGTGGGCGTGCCGACCGTGTGGAAAAGCTCATGCCCATGTATAGAGAGCTGTGGCCTTATCTCGAAGCCGCCACACCTCGCGACTTCCGTGGATACCTCAAGGGCGACATGTTGTACAGCTCGGCGGATCCAGTCCGGCGTGAAGATGGTCGCTTGGTATTTCAGCCCAACAAACAAGATGGCATAGTTTATCGCATACCCGAGCGCAGCGAGCTGGGACAGCGAATTATCAACAGTCGAGTGGGTTTGGCCATCCACACTGCCATGAAGGATCCTGCCGGTGAAGAACAGCCGGT
>Ga0180434_10010190_pt1 | contig 10114 bp, 3 predicted proteins | sample SS_ome_7_FD_132453 | JGI IMG/M metagenome (GOLD analysis project Ga0180434, IMG submission 132453) | Hypersaline lake sediment archaeal communities from the Salton Sea, California, USA - SS_1_D_2 metaG | ecosystem: Environmental > Aquatic > Non-marine Saline and Alkaline > Hypersaline > Sediment... | reverse complement strand
TTACGATGAAGTCCAGTGTGTTTGTTCCCTTCTCAGGGTCGATGCCGTAATTTATGATTGTGTTCCATTCGTGGTTGTCCGTGAATGGTCCCTGTACTTCTCCGTCGCTCCCTATCAGTGCTCCGTTGAAGTAGAATTCTTCTGCGTTGTCCGAGGTGGCTGATACATCTATGCTACCCGAGACAGGGTATCCAGGTATCTCGATCTGTTCCTGGAACCATCTCCAGCTATCAGCCGAATCCTCGGTGTAGTACGCCGTCGATATCCAAGTTGCATCTGCTATGTTTGGCCATGATGGATGCACCCATGCAGCTACAGCAGAGCTAACCGTGCCCCATGCAACGTCCCCAAGCGATGCGTACGCCGCTATGGGTCCGTGGACATCGATCCCGGGTTGGCTTGCAGCTGTGATTATCGCTGTGCTGGATGTGTCGACAACCTTGGCATGCGCCGCTATGTAGAGGTCGTCTCCCGTGTTTCCCTCAAGAGGTATGGGTGGTACAATGTGTTCGTTGGTCCAGAGGCCTTTGGCCTTGTATTCGAACTTTCCGGGTATAGGGTTGTCTTTTTTCTGTGGTATACCGTCGAGTGTTAGGGAAACCTCCAGGTGTATGTCTACGAGTTCCCAGCTCCCTGTTGTGACGTATTTGATGTAGAGATTATCTTCGTCGTTCCATATCTCTACATCCCCCACGTCAATATCCTGGCCCGCTAATAGATCGGTGATATATGGATCGCTTTCCGAGTGGCCCGTAACTACCAGGCCGAGGAGAGCGATCATCAGTATAGAGGTTGTTGTGATTGATAGAATCCGTGTTCTCATATGATCCCTCCTTCTACTTATTGGTATTTAGAAGAGCTTTTCTCCTTGCATCATCGCGCCCCACCTCGGCGCTCCGCTGTTGTCGAAGTGCAAGGTTCAAGGGATGTGTAACTAGGTGCTGTTTGTATGTCTGTATGTGACCTAGTTTTTCCCGTTTTTTCCACATCCCCGTGGCCTTCTCTTCTTGTTAAGAGTCATGGAAGTTTTTCTTATTAAGGTACCGCGTTTTGCGGATTTTATTATTAAAACCTGGTTTGAAACCTTTCTAGAGAGCCGGGAATCCTAGGATTGCATGTTTTTTGGTGCCAAGTATACTCTCCATGTTTGTCTTGGGCAAGGTTTTGGTGGAGTATTGGGCAAGGTGTTGATGTTGTCTATTCCACCCGGGTCTTTGACATCGTGGTAATTAAGTACCTTTTTTTTCTGTCCGTGAGTTATGTTTTTTTGATTACGATGTCAATGACCGAGGTTTGTAGTTTATCCAGGCGTTTAGCAGTCGGCCTAGTTCTGAGGAGAACACCACACATGTGATTACGCCTAGTAGGACTGGGAGGACCCACCTGGGCCTTGCTTTTTCCACCGACCTATCTTTAGGATGGGGGTGTTTAAAACCTGTCGGTCTCCCCGCTTCTTCGAGGAGGCCGGTGTTCGAGACAGGCGGGGGTAGGGGGTCTGGGTCTGTGTGTCTTTGGTGTGACTTTTTTCTCTCGGTATTTATGGGTGGGGGGTTTCTAGGGATCCTGTCTGGATCATCCTTTTTTGGGGGGTGGGGTGGGGGGTTAGGGATTGTGTTATCAATACATATACGGATGGTGTGGGTAGTGTTTATCTTCGACATACCTCTCAGGATTTATCGGAGCAGTCTCCATAGGAACGCTGGTTTCCTGATCGCTAACTACGCGGTAGGAGCGGGGTTGGGATTTTTTTTCTGGACGGTTGCAGCTAGAGTATTCCCAGCTGCTACGGTGGGGCTGGCATCCGCCACGGTGTCTGCTATGGGGTTGGTTTTCACGATTTCCGGGCTTGGACTCGGAATCGGTCTGGTTCGCTTCCTCCCTCCTTCGCAGAATAAGCAGCAGCTGGTCGGCACCGCTCTTACTATCTCTGCTACAGTGGCTGTATGTATATCCGCTGTATTCCTATCCGGCCTGTCTTTATGGGCGCCTAAAATCGTATTCCTCACCGAGACACCTATCGTTAGCCTCATCTTCGCGGTATCCTCGATACCGTGGGTCTGGGCCTCATTAATCGACCAGGGTTTTGTGGCTCTGCGTAAATCACACTTCTCCTTGCTGCGCAACATCATTTCCCAGGCAGGGAAACTTATCCTGCTCCTGGTGGTGGGTGTAACCGGGGCCCTGGGAATATTCGGGGTATGGGCGGCAGCCCTGGTGGTCTCCGTAGTGTTAGCGTTTTTCATCTTCTACAAGGTATCAGGGTTTGGGTTCCCAACACCCTCGCTTAACATCGAGGAATTCAGAAAGATGTTCTCTTTCTCTTCAGCTAACTACTTGGCAGGATTTCTTTACACATCTCCCGCCACGGTCATGCCACTGGTGGTAACCGGGTTCCTGGGAGCGGAGATGACGGCTTATTACTACGTGTCCTGGATGATAGCAACAGCTCTCTTTGTCATACCCACATCTATAGGGACTTCGTACCTCGCTGAAAGCGCCTCAACCCCTGAGAAGAGAGACCAGGACTTCAAACGCGCAATAAAATTCGCCTACACCCTGACAATTCCGCTCGCGATAACCATCTACATCTTCGCAGACAAGATTCTCCTCCTGTTCGGAGAGACATACAGCGACAACGCCACCAGTTTTCTAAGACTCCTGGTCCTGGTGATCCCGGCATACGCTTTCAACCATGTATTCATAGCACGGAAAAACGTGGTTAAAGAACTTGGATGGGTGGTAGGTGGCAACATCGTGGTAACAACCATACTGTTCGCCGTAACCTCCTATGGTTTGAAAAGCTGGGGATTATCCGCAATAGCGTACGGATTCATAGCGGGACACATAGCTTTCCTAGCGCTCAGCCTCACCAACACCTTCAGATAACCCAGGTCCCAGAGTGGTAACAACTCGATGGGAACGGAGAAAAATAAGGAATAAGCGACGGGTTTATCAAAAGACGGGGGAGGACTAGTTCAATAACTTAACCAATGCTATATGTTTGGACGCGCCGCCCACCCATGGTGGAATAGCATGACGAATACCACATAATCTTAAGGTAAGTGGCGCATTGCCCCCAGGACAAAGGGAGGAAGGGGGTTGAATTATCCCTAAGAAGTTTTCCGCTGGTACAGAGATCTTCCACCACCATTGGAGAGCACGCATTTACCTTCAGCCGAGGATAAATGCTGGAACTCCCTGGAGGTCACCCCATGATTATGGGGTAAAGTTACCTGAGAAATTACCCAACCACCTAACCACCCAACCCCACCCGTGGTTTTGGTTCGATCCCTGTCGTTCTTGGCGCAGGGTTTCGATTCGATCTCTACTCTAATGTATTGGTGGTTTTATCTTCACACCTTCCCTCTGTATCCAGATGTCTGTCCCCGGTCTGGGTATCGGTCTGGGTATCGGTCTGGGTATGGGTATGGGTATGGGTGTCGATGCTCTTGTTTTGAATTCAGGGAGCCCTACGGCTCTCCAGGTGTTGAGGTGCCTGGATAGTGGGGGTGTTGGCTGTGCTCTTGCTGATCAGAGGCCTCCGGATGATTTGTTGGCGGCTCGTTCACGTCTCCATAGGTCTTTCTATAGGTATTCTGGCTGGGAGGATTTTCTGCGTATCGGTGAGGAGGTACCGGGGGCTGTTCTGATTAGCTGTGACGATAGGTCGATCTACTCACTGTCAGAGCATTTCCAGGAGCTCTCGAAGTATTTCCGTATTCCTTTCCCGGATCACTCCGTGCTGGTAAGGGGGCAGGATAAGGCCGAGGCCTGGCGGGCCTGTCTGGAGGCGGGTGTACCGACCCCCCGTACCTATCAGCCGAGTCCGGGGGAGGTCAGGGATTTGTCCCGTTCCCTGGAGTACCCGGTCCTGGTTAAACCGAGGCTTACACTGGGCTTTATTCCCCAGCATGCCAGGAAGCTCTATGTTTGTCGTACAGCGGGGGAGTTAGAGTCAAGCTATGACGCGGTGAATAGAACCCACCCGGATCCCCTTATCCAGGAAAGGATTCCCGGAGGGGATGACTCGGTCTACCAGATAATGGTCTTAATGGACCGTGAACAGGGGCTTGTAGGTAGTTTCTGTTTCCGCAAGCTTGCCCAGTGGCCTCTCAGGTATGGCGTTGGTTGTCTCTGCGTCAGCGTCCACCTACCTGTTTTGCTTGAGCAGACCCTGAGTTTTTTAAGGGAGATCGGTTGGTTCGGCGTGGCCTCTATCGAGTATAAACATGATCCCCGGGATGATCTCTTCAAGCTCATCGATGTTAACACCAGGTTCTGCGGGGAGACGAATCTGGCGATGGCCGCTGGTCTGAATTTCCCCCTGGCTCTTTATCACCTGGCCTGGGGTGAGCAGGTGTCTCTGGGGGAGTACCCTGATGGTGTTTACTGGACGGATTTCTATAAGACACTTCGCAACCTACGCTTCAGGTTCAAGAGTGGTTCGTATTCAGGGATGCCGCGAACTTTTTTAAGGGCGATAGATCCCAGGACGACCCACACCTCTCTCTCTATCCGGGACCCTGGCCCGGCGGCCATGCGGGCGGAGAAAATGTTGTCAAGGGTCCTGGCTGCTTTCACCGGGAGCTAGGGAAAAAAAACGAAACTCTACCCCTCCTGGGGAACACCCTTCCCCCGGGTTGTGGGAGAGGGGTTCGAGCCTGACCTCTCCGGTAAGCAGAGGTTGGTGATCAGCAAGGTCAGGGGAAAACAGCGTAGTTAGATCGTTGCAGAGAAGGTTCCTATGGAACCATACGACTTAAAGATACTAATGCTAACTTGTTTAAGATCCCCCAGAATTACCAGACAACCAGACAACCCGCTAAAACCGTGCAATATTTGAGGAATCATTGTATCTCCGCCCCTGCACACGATATAAATCATGCAAACACGCCCTAGAAGATGAGTATCGATGGCCCATAAATGCCCAGACTGCGGAGCCGAATTAGAACCAGACTCGAATTTCTGCGATAACTGCGGGGCCAAAATCGCACCACCCAAGACGCCCAAGACAACCAAGACGCCCAAGACAACCAAGACGCCCAAGACAACCAAGACGCCCAAGACAACCACTCCACCTGGACCCCGGCACAGCTCAACCAGTCCTTCCAAGTCAGCCAAACCAGGAAAGCCACCTAGATCCGGGGAGTTAGGAAAGTCGGTGGTTGGAAAAACTGGGGGTGGTAGGGGGCGTGGTAGGCTGGTTGTTGCCTGGGGACTTGCATTGTTTTTTGGTTTCATCGGTTTTATAGTGATTCTCTACGGCACATCCTTTGATGTCAACTTCTCTCTATTCCTCGGGGTTATCGTGCTTATCCTGGTTGGTGCGATTAGGCAGTACAGGGCGCTGGGGCCTGTGGCCCTCACGATGGCCGTGCTGCTTATTGTTGGTAGCTCAGTGCCCCTGATCACGCCCAAGAACCAGAGCGATAACGGACCCTCTCCTTTGCCCCAGCCCGGTTCCCCCAGTTACCAGGGGCTTGTGCCTCCTGGAAAATGGTCCAGGACCCACGGAACCGAGAAGGCCGTCAAGCAGGCCACCTCCGACAGGGTGATCGGACAAATACTCGCCGAGTACGAGGACCGGGTAGGCAGGGCCGGGGGAGTGGAGAACACAACCGCCAAGATCGAGATGGAGACTCTGATAATGGATAACACCGAAACTGCGCGGGACGCGTATGAACAGGCGGCCGCAGAGATAAGGGGCACTGAGAACTTCGTAGCAACCGTCAGGATCAACGGGGTGGAGTTCGTGGTCTACGAGGGGAACTCGCTGTGCTTCATCGGAAGCTTCGCTAACTCCCTCTTCCACGCTACCTACGACGTCTCCAGCGACACTATCTCCGAGATCAGATCCGGGCTAACCAGTATTTCTCCCTCTCTGCCTGATCTGGACCTCTACCACGACATTGACCTGCCTGAAGTCTCCCTCTCCCTGGGCCCGGTTAGGGATGTGCTGGGAACCGTGGTGGACCATGTGGCAAGGCTCTCCAAGCAGATGGTATCACAGGCTATCGACCTTTCCCTGATAGCGGGGGAGATCACCGGGATAAATGACGCTCTTAACGATCTCAACACCTTCCTGCAGGAGAGAGGAAGACAATTCGTATCCGCCGAGGTCGACGCCCTGGCCGCCGGGGCCGGTACGGCTGCAGAGGCAGCGGGAGCCCTATCCGGGGTGGCGATGGCGACCATGGATTACGCCAGCATGGCCGAAACCGGGAACGTGGATCTGCTCATCGACCTAACCAAGCTGGTTACGGGAGAGATCATTGAAAAGGCGGTGACCTCGGCCGAGATCCTTAGAACCATCACGGGTAAAAAGATCGGCTTGATCATCGATGACAACGGGGTAACACTGAACCTGATGGGTACGCATAGCTTCGAACACGTACTTGTCGAGGTTGTGCTGGGCCTGGGCCTGGAAAGATTCGAGATCACCCTCCCCGCCAGCGGCGAGGTTATGGTCAGCCTCGATACCGGTATTGGGTTCAGCCTCCGGATCACCTCCACAGAGGGTACAGGCGCCGAGATAATTGGCAGCGTTAAGTTCGAGGGAGACAGGGTCAGATCCGATGTGCAGAACCTGGTCGGTATGACCACCGGGCAGTGGCTCACACGGTGGGACTGGGCCAACCTCACCATCAGCTACGGGCTCGGCGCAGGTATACCCAGTGGAACTTTTCTGGTTCCCGGCATGGACCTACAGGTCGAGGTATCAAGGAGCATAAGCGAGAACAGGGTGCTCAGAATGGTTTTCGACCCCAGCCCTGAGATACAGATACAGGCGCAGGCAGGGGCCGAGATAGAGATAAGCGGCCACGCCGGTTTGGGGGGAGAGGTGTCCCTGGCCGGGGCCGTGAACCTCGGCCTGGACTTCTCCAGGGTCACAGCCGACATGGCCGACATGGCCGGGCTCCTGGATCCCTCCACCGCCAGTCAGGCCGCTGCTGACATATCCACCGGGGTGATGGGCATGGTCGGGGGTATTGTCGATATCGAAAAGCTCTCCGATGAGGAGGTCGACGGGTACGGGATGGAGTACCAGATGGGTCCCTCTCTCCAGCTCGACTACCTGAACGCGGTGTCCCATCACAACGTATCCACTTCTGAGGGTAACTATTCTGCACTCGAGATGGATGAGAACGTGGGCCAGGTCCTGGCCGGCTATGTATACGAGGTCCTCGGGAAAACCCTTGGATCCGTGGCCCAGAACACCAACATAGGGCTTTGCCTTAAAGGCAAGGCAGGGGTCGGGGTGGGTGCGGGAACCACCGGGGGTGAGGTGGCCGCTGATTTCGAGATCGGCCTGGAGGGCGGGCTCAATGTACCGACACAGGCCCTCCTCCAGCTCGGCGTCACGGCAGAGGAGGCCAGACAGGAAATGGTTGACGGTCTTTGCCAGAAGGGCTTCAGGCTCATAACCGACCCCGGCGACGCCGGGTTCTTCATCGATCAGCCCACCCTCCTACTCGACGCCGATACCCTGACCGGGATTATCCTCTCACTCTCCGACTTCAGGCTCGAAACCGAGTTGGCCGGCTTTCTCTCCGGTGAGCTATCCGACGAGTACCAGTCCCTTAAAACCGACCAGGGATTTCTTAAAAAAATGGCTGGCTCGGACCTCTACTTCCAGCTGTCTATAGGGGCTAAGGGGAGCGCTGAGCTGGGATTGGGCACCGAGGTCGAGGCAGCGCTACAGGTGGTTCTGCACAACAACGGTGAGACCATCCTCAACAACATGGGGATAGACACCGAGGAGTTCCAAAAAACCAGCCTCAGTATCGGCGTGCAGATAGGGCCACCGTCCCTTGAGGTGGAGGTCGTACCCGGCACCAACCTTTTCGTTGAAGCCGCTATCGGCGCAGACTTCTTACAGATAGAGCTGTCACAGAAGACGAATAAGCTTGAAAACATAGTCGATCTTTTCTCCGAGATATTCCCCACCCAGCCCAGAACACCCGTGGCAAGCATAAAGATCGACCAGGACACGTGGACCCAGCCCTACGCCGTGGGAGAGACCGCGGAGAAGACGGTAACAGTGCAGAACACCGGGAGCATGGCCGTCAACCTGGTCGCCCAGACACCCGTAAACATCACCTCCGACATACCGCGACAAGGACTCCATATCGGTGCAGGGAACAGCGCACAGTTCAAACTCATCGCGGACACCTCCACGGCGGGAACCACCGAGGGTGCGGTGCACCTCTTCACCGGGTTCGAAGACGCATACGTAACAATAACCGTCAACCTCATCACCACCACCGGCACCGCACAGGTATCCGTCGACCAGCCGACCTGGCGGGAAACCGTTCTTCGCAACACCCCGACAACCAGGACCTTTAGGATAGACAACACCGGGGGAGCCGACTACGTCGCAGACGTCGTACTACCAGCATGGGCTACACCCGACAAGACCAGCGTAAACATACCCGCACAAAGCTTTACAACGCTCAAGATAAACCTCGACACCGCCCAGGACACGACCCTGACCGGTCACCTCGTCCTCCGATCAAGCGAACAAGACACGCCACAAGACACGCCACTGGATACGCCACTGGTATCCATAACGGTCCAGGTCGGCGCGCCACAGATAGGTCTGAGCACCGACAGGATCACCGAACAGCTCGACCCCGATCAGGCCACCACGACCAGTATAGCGATAAGCAACACGGGGATCTTCGACCTGGCAATAGACCTGTCCGGTGACCTGCCTGACTGGATTGAACCTGACAGAACCAGTATCACCGTACCTCCCGGCCAGGACAGGGAGCTGGAGCTCGGGCTGACCGCCACCTCCCACTCCCCCTCCCTGCAGCACGAGCTCGTCCTGGTCACCAACGACCCCGACCAACCACAGGTTACTATAATCATCCGGGTCTCTACCAGCCTGACCCCCGAAACGCTCGCACGTATACACATAGGGTCCCACCACGTAGCGGCCGGTGGCGGGAACAGGCTCAGTCCCTTCGCACATGGTAATTATGTGGTTCTCATGGGCCCCACTGACAGGGAGACCGCTGAGGGAGGGGGTGATTACGGGGGTAGCTGGGACCAGGAATCAGTATATGTATACGACACCGCCAGAGGTGAGCTCAGACGTATCTCCCCCGATTCGAAGTACTCGGACTGGCCTATTCATCGTAGCTTTATCTTCGCCGGGCCCGCTGTCCACGGGGATAGGATAGTGTACGGCTACGAGGAGGTTTACTCAAACTCTACAAGCATACATTACCATAACTACGAATACACGTACTATCTCTACGACCTGGTCACCGGGGAGAACACCGAGCTTGACATACCGCTTATCGATATGGGAGAAATAGACGAAACGGCCATAACGAATACCGTCAGTATCGATATTTATGAAAACCTGATCGTGGGGCAGGGAAACGAGGAGATCTGGATCTACGACCTGGATAACCCCGGGAAAGGGGCGGTCACCGTGGCTCGGGAGAAGGATCCAACCGGGCCCCTACAAAGCCGGGGAACCACCCTGATGTTCTCAAACCCCGTGATCCACGGGGACAAGGTCGTTTATGTCAACACCGACAGATCTTACGCGACATCAAACGGATACTACAACCATACGGTCTGGATGCTCGACCTATCCACCATGGAGGAGACCTACCTGGGGTGGAGCAAGACCTGGGTCATCCCAAGGATCAGCGAGAGCCACGTTGCCTACGGAGCCCAGCTCTCAATAGATTACTCTGATTGCCAGATCGTGATCCACGACATACAGACAGGGCAGACAACCTATCATGGTCGGGGACCCCATTCCTATCCCCAGCTCGACATATACCGGGACCAACTCGTCTACATGAACCTCACCCAACAACCCGGGATGAGTCTGTACGATCTCTACCAACACGACGCTTCGACCGGGCAGACACTGCTCATCGCGCCCCGGACACCTGCCGAATACCCGATATCGATCCACGGACCCCGCCTGCCAACCATCTACCGGGACAAGGCTTACTACTTGGACGTCGTCGACGGCTGGACCTATCTTAAAACCATCACGATACCCTGAACCCCTGAACCCAGCCACCCACAGGTCTCTATCCGAGTTCTTCGTCTTCAGGCCTGATCGGTGGATGGGCGGTTTTCC
>Ga0180434_10010189_pt1 | contig 10114 bp, 7 predicted proteins | sample SS_ome_7_FD_132453 | JGI IMG/M metagenome (GOLD analysis project Ga0180434, IMG submission 132453) | Hypersaline lake sediment archaeal communities from the Salton Sea, California, USA - SS_1_D_2 metaG | ecosystem: Environmental > Aquatic > Non-marine Saline and Alkaline > Hypersaline > Sediment... | reverse complement strand
GTGGCGGGGATGCCGGTTGCGTTGCTCCCCTCGGTGCGGGCGATCGAGGCGGTGCGCGGGGGGCTGGCCGGGGGGGGCTTGTCAAGCACGGAAAGGGGGCGCCTGGGTGACGGATGCCCCGGCAGGGGGTTTGCCGCGGGGGCCGATGCGGGGTAGACTACGGTTCGCCTCGCAGAGGCGTGCTCGGTCCGGCAGGAGCCCCCGACCAAACTAATCTCCCTCGTCGAGCTGCCTATTCGCGTGTTGGGGCAGCATCTTCCTGGGCGACCAAGTTTTCTCGGTTGCCTTCTGAGCGATCCCCCTGACCCGACGCTTCCCTCCTTACGGGGGGGGTTGTCGGGAAGCTGCGCGCGCAGCCGGATCGAATCGTGACTCGTTCCGCTTCCGCTTGCGTTCCATCGTCTTTTGAAGAAGGGAACCAACCTGATGTCCTCATGGAAAACAGTTTTCGCCGGTGCGGTGGTCGTCGTCTCGATGGCGGCCGTGGTCACGGCCCAGGAGTCCGACAACCGAGCCGCGGCGCCCGCGGCGCCCCCGGCGACGCCGGCGACGCCGGAGAAGATCGCCGCCGTCGTCAACGGCGAGCCGATCTCGGAAGCGGAGCTTGCCGCGGTGGTCGAGCGCCAGTTGCGCGGACGCCAGGTCCCACCCGAGACCCTTCAAGAGGTACGCCAGCTCATCCTCCAGTCGCTGATCAACGGCCGGCTGGTCAACCAGTTCGTCGCCGCGAAGAAGATCGAGGCGGATCCGAAGCAAGTCGATTCGGCCATGGAAGACGTCAAGAAGCGGGTTGCGGCCGCGGGGTTGCCGCTGGACGCGGTGCTTCAGGTCCAGGGTCTGACGGAGCAATCGTTGCGGTCGCGGATCGCGGCGGAGTTGGCGTTTCAGGCGTTTGCCGACGCGGAGGTGACCGACGAGACGCTGAAGGACTATTTCGCCAGCCACAAGCAGGAGTACGACGGCACGGAGGTGCGGGCCAGTCATCTGCTGATCAAGCTGGAGGAGGACGCCGGCGACCAGCAGCGGAAGGCCGCCCTGGCCAAGGTCCAAGCGATCCGCCAGGAGATCGTCGAGGGCCTGGACTTCGCGGAGGCCGCGACGAAGTACTCGGGGTGCCCCAGCGCGTCGGACGGGGGCGACCTGGGGTTCTTCCCGCGGCGCGACCAGATGGTGGAACCGTTCGCCCGGGCCGCGTTCGCCTTGGCCAAAGGCGAGGTCAGCGAGCCGGTAAAGACCCGCTTCGGCTTCCACCTGATCCGGGTCACCGACCGCAAGCCGGGTGACAAGGGGCTGGAGGACGTGCGGGACGAGCTGAAAGCCGCGCTGGATCGCGATCTTTGGCGGAAGACGGCGGCCGAGCAGCGCGAGGGGGCTGAGATCGAGATCCCCGACTGAGAGGAAACGTCGGGAGCGGCGCGGCGCGAAACGGCCGCGGGAAGGACGGCGCGATGGTGGACGAAACCCGAAAGCGCCCGAGAGCGAGACCTCGAAACCGAGACCGCGTCCGCGTCGGGCGAACGCGGGTGGGGCACGGTGTTTTTACCCAACGCTGGTATCACTGCGATCAGATCGTCGGCGAGATCCGGGGGGTCGTGGTGGACGACGAGCGCTACGGCTCGGAGTACTGCATGGACCTGGGAGACGGGCGGTGCCTGGAGCCGGATCCTCCGTTTCGGTATCTCAACCACAGTTGCGAGCCGAACTGCCGGTTCCGGTGGCACGACGTGCGCGCGCCGGGCGATCGACGCGCGCGACGCCGGGTATTCCTGTACGCCCTGCGCGTGATTCGCCCGGGGGAGGAGCTGACGATCGACTATGCGTGGCCCGCCGCGGCCGCCATACCGTGTCGCTGCGGATCGCGTTCGTGCCGCGGCTGGATCGTCGGCCGCGACGAGCTGGCCGCACTGCGAGGAGGTGCGGATCGCGTCGAACCGGGATGAGAGGGGTTCGCGCGCTTGCCCCGGCCGTCGGCCCCGAGAGCCGCGGAGGCAGGAGCGGCGAAGCCGGATTGGGGGCTTGCGCCCGGCGGCCGTGCGCCGCGGTTCTTCGCCGGGGCGAATCGGGAGCCGAGGGGCCTTTTGACCGAGCAGAACAGGAGTCGGCGTCGGATGAACATTTACGTCGGAAACTTGTCGTACGAGGCGACCGAGGACGAGGTGCGCGAGGCGTTCACCGCCTTCGGTGAGGTCAGCGCGGTCAACGTGATCTGCGATCGCGAGACCGGCCGGTCGCGCGGCTTTTGCTTTGTGGAGATGCCCAACGCCGCGGAAGGGAGAGAGGCGATCAAGGGGCTGGACCTTCACCGCATCGCCGGCCGCGCGATTACCGTGAACGAAGCGCGGCCCCGGACGGGCGGCGGAAGACAACGCGGCGGCCACGGCCGACGCGGCGGTCGATGGTAGCGCGCCGCGCGGTTGCGCCCCCATCGCTACTCGCTCCGGCCCCGCCGCTTTTCGCTCGCCCCTCGTCGCGTTTCGCGCCGCGAGAAGACGCCCGTTGCCCCGCCCGGAAGCCCCTCGCCGGCTTCACGAAAACAGGACGCTTGTTCGCCCCCGCGACCCACGACGCTTGTTGAGCCTACTGCTCTGTCAACTTTTGATTTTGGGGTGGCTGGGGTCGAAGGCAGTGAGCCCCCGCCCGAAGCCGCTGGGGGCTCGTTTCACTCGACCCCAGCCACCCAACCCCAATTCTGTTGCTTCACACAGCACTACGGGTAGAGCAGGTAGGGCTCGACTTCCGACCACCAGGCGTCCTCGTCCAGGGCGGTGAGCCGGTCGAGGATCGTGGGCGTGAGGCCGGCGTCGACGCCCTCCCTCAGGCCGGGCCCGCCGCTGAGGACGTCGATCGGCATCTTCTCCGTCTCGTATTCGTAGGGGGGCGGGAGCCACGCGAAGGCCTCGGGCCAGAGCCGCCGCACGCAGCCGAGGAGCACGATGGCGCTGCGGCAGGGACGAAAGGCCGGCGGGTCGACGACGTGGAGGAAGACGCCGCCGCACGCGCGGTCCCGCCATTTCTGGAACGTGGGCCGAAAGGCGAGCGGCCGGTGGACGACGCCCGGCAGGTCCCACCGGCGCAGCGCGTCGACCAGGGCGTTGGGGTCGACGAACGGGGCGCCGACGATCTCGAACGGGGTCGTGGTGCCCCGGCCTTCGGAGAGGTGGGTCCCCTCGACCAGCACCATGCCCGGATACACCTCGACGCCTTCGAGCCGGGGGAGGTTGGGCGAGGGGGGGATCCACGGCCGGCCCGCGTCGCGCCAGGTCATCGCCCGCCGCCAGCCGGTCATCGGGACCACCTCGACGCGGGCGTCGATTTGCATGCTTTCGTTGAGATACCGGGCCATTTCGCCGAGGGTGAGCGCGTGGGCCATGGGCACGGCGGCGCGGCCGACGAAGCTGGCGTAGGCCGTTTCGAGGCGCGGTCCTTCGGCCCGCTGCCCGCCGAGCGGGTTGGGCCGGTCGAGCACGACGACCGGGATGCCCCGCTCGGCGCACGCTTCGAGGCAGTAGGAGAGGGTCCAGACGAACGTGTAGACCCGCGTCCCCACGTCCTGGAGGTCGACGACCAGGCAGTCCAGCCCGGCGAGCGACTCGGCGGTCGGCCGGCGGCTTTCGGCGTAGAGGCTGTGGACGGGGACGCCCAGGCGGCGGTGGAAGCCGTGGGGCGTTTCGATCATATTGTCCTGATCCTCGCCGTGGAAGCCGTGCTGCGGCGAGAAGAGCGCCTTCAGCCGGCCGGGGAACGCCCGGCTCAACAGGTCGTGGGCGTAGCGAAACCGGCGGTCGACCGAGGCCTGGTTGGCCAACAGGCCGAACCGGGCTCCGGAGAGGATCGGCGGCGGCGAGCCGAGGCAGTTTTCCAGGCCGATGGACACCGGAGATCCCGCGGGCGGATTGGCGTCGTTCATGGCATACGTCGGCGAAGGAGGGTTCTTTCTTCTGCCGGTACCAGGGCCGATGGGGGAACTTCAGACGGCGATGGCCCTCCTGGTGCAACCGGGCGATGATCGGGCGGCCAAGCGCCAACGCGATCGGCGCGGTGCGGCGCCGGTTCGTACAACGCTCCTTTGGGACGCGCGTGACCGATCGGTTCCACGTTCTGCGGCAGTTGCCGAAGCAAACACAGCCCCCAAAGTGCAAGACTGGAACTTCGGACCCACGGCGACCGGGGGGCACGGTCGGGAGACCGTGCCCCAACCGAGGGCCGTGCCCCAACCGAGTCGGGAGATCGTGGCCCAACCGAGTCGGGGGACCGTGCCCCAACCGAGGGCCGTGCCCCAACCGGGGGCCTCCCGCACCGGCGGTCAGGGCGACGGGGGGCGCTTCGCGCCCTTCACCCAGCGGTCGAGCCAGCCGATCACCGTGTCGTGCCAGAGGATCGAGTTATGGGGCTTCAGCACCCAGTGGTTTTCATCGGGGAAGTAGAGGAGCCGGCTGGGGATCCCGCGCCGCTGGAGCGCGTTGAACGTGGCGATGCCCTGCGTGTCGACCACCCGGTAGTCCCGGGCCCCGTGGATGACGAGCATCGGCGTGCGCCAGCGCCCGACGTGGTTGACCGGGTTGTGCTTCTGGTAGCCTTCGGGGTTCTCCCACGGCGTGCCCACGTGGTCCCACTCGGGGAACCAAAGCTCGTCGGTGGCGTAATAGGCCATGCGCTCGTCCAGGTTGCCGTCGTGGTTGACCAGGCAGCGGAAGCGGTCGGGCCAGCGGCCGGCGATCCAGTTGATCATGTAGCCGCCGAACGACGCCCCCAGCGCGCCGACGCGGTCGCCGTCCATCCAGGGGTATCGCTCCAGCGCCGCGGCCAGCCCTTTTTGGAGATCCTCCAGCGGCTTGCCGCCCCAGTCGCCGCGGATCGAGTCGGTGAACGCCTGCCCGTAGCCGACCGACCCGTGGAAGTCGACCATCACCGCCGCGTAGCCCGCCCCCGCGTAGGCCTGCGGGTTCCAGCGGTAGTGGAACGTATTGCCGAACGACCCCTGGGGCCCGCCGTGGATCAGGAAGGCGACCGGGCACCTGCGGCCCGGATCGAAGTCGACCGGCTTGACCACGTACGCGTAAACCGTCTCGCCCTTGTGCCCGGCGAACGAGAACTGCTCGCAGTCGCCCATCCGCGCCGCGGCGACTTTCTGCGCGTTGATCCGCGTGACCGGGCGCGGGTCGGAGCCGTCGGGGCGCACGGAATACAGCTCCGCCGGCGATTTCAGATGATCCAGGCGGTAGATGAGCCGCGGCCCGGCGACGGCCGGCGACCGCACGGTCCCGTCGGAGACGATGGTGCGAACGTCGCCCGTGGCCGCGTCGATGGCGAACAGCGAGCGCTGGCCCACGTTCGGGGCGGTGGCGTAGACGAGCCGGCCGTCGCCCGACCAGCAGATTTCCGAGGGCGACCGGTCCCACCGCTCGGCGAGCACCCGCTCCTCGCCGTCGGCCCAGCGGCGAAGCACGATCCGGAACCGGTCCGACTCGTAGCCCGGCCGGGCCATGGCCAGATAGGCCAGGGTCTGCCCGTCGGGTGAAAACAGGGGATACGTGTCCCAGGCTTCGTTCTCCTCGGTGAGGCAGACGGGCGGGGCCGAGCCGTCGATCGGCGCGCGGTAGAGGTCGAAGTCGGTCGACCAGGGCTCCCGGCGGCCCACGTCGCGCGCCGCGAACACGACCTCGCGGCCGTCGGGCGTGAAGGTGAACTCCTCCGGCCCGCCGAACGGCTTGGAGGGCGTGTCGGCGTCCATGCCGCCCATCACGTCGACCGGCTCGCCCTCGCCCGACGAAGGCAGCACGAACAGGTGCGCGCGGCGCCCGTCCTTCCAGGTGTCCCAGTGGCGGACGAACACGCGGTCGTAGATCCGCCCGGTGCGCTTGCGTTCGGCCTCTCGGTCGAGCCGCTTCCTGGTGGCCTCGGGCGAGGGGGCGTCGGGGAAGACGTCCATCGTCAAGGCGAGGTGCCTGCCGTCGGGCGAGAGGATCAGGTTCGCCGCGTCCAGCGCCAGGTCGGTCACCGGCTCCGCTTCGCCCCCGTCGATTTGAATGCGCCACACCTGCGACGACCCGGATCGGCCCGACAGAAAGAAGACCGCTCGACCGTCGGGGGTCCAGCGCGGGTTGTGGTCGGCTTCTGAATGCGAGGTGAGGCGGCGCAGCCCGGTGCCGTCGGCCCCGACCAGCCACAGGTCGGTCTTCCCCCCGTTCGCTTCGAGGTCGGTGGTTCGCACGGTGAACACCACCCGGGCGCCGTCCGGCGAGACCTGGGGCTCGGAGATCCGCTCCATGGCCAGCATGTCGTGCACGGAGAACGGATGCGACGGCTCGGCGGCGGCCGTCGTGGCCCAGAGTATCGCTGCCAGCACCGGCAAGATGAGGCGATTCATGGCACGCTCCCCCTGGGGTTTGGACAAATCGCGGCGGACGGGAAGCCTTCCTGGAACGCCTCACGCGCCCATTGTGGTGCAGGCGTCCCGTCTGCACCGTGCGGCCGAGACGGCCGCACCACAAAGCTCCTGTCGGGCGCCTCTTGGACACGCCCTCAAGATAGCCGCCGCGGCAGCCCCGATCAACGTCCTCCGCGCCGGGCCCGGCGGCTCGACCGCCGGAACCGTCTTTTGCCGGGTCGCTCGTCGCGGTAGAATCCGGCTGTCAAATCGCGGCAGCCGACCTCGTTTGGGGATTCTCTACCGATGAGCACCGACAACGCGGCGACCGACAACGGCCCCTCCGGCGAGGAGCAGCCTTACGTCCCGGCCTGGAAGACGCTGCCCGAGTTCACCGTGCAGGCGGTGCTCCTGGGGATATTCCTCAGCCTGATCATGTGCGCGGCGAACGTGTACGTGGGCCTCTACGCGGGCATGACCGTCAGCGCGGCCATCCCGGCCTCGGTGATCTCGATGGGCGTGCTCCGCGGCTTGATGCGGCGCGGCACGATCCTGGAGAACAACGTCGTGCACACCATCGCCAGCTCGGGCGAGAGCCTGGCGGCCGGCATCATCTTCACCGTCCCGGCCATGGTCCTGCTCGGACTCTGGGACGGCTTCAACTACTTCGAGACCACGCTGATCGCCATGTCGGGCGGCGTGATGGGCGTGGTGATGATGATCCCGCTCCGCCGGCCGATGATCATCGAGCAGAAGGAGCTGCGGTTCCCCGAAGGCGTCGCCTGTGCCGAGGTCCTGAAGGCCGGCGACCGCGGCGGGGCCGAGATGCTGGGCATCTTCACCGCCCTGGGGATCGGCGGCCTGTTCAAAGCGCTCGGGTCGGTGGTGGGACTCTACAAGGGCTCGGTCGAATGGGGCTGGCGCGTCGGCAAGTCCGGCTTCTACGTGGGGACCGACATCTCGCCGATGCTGATGGCCGTCGGCTTCATCGTCGGGTGGGAAGTCTCGCTGCTGGTCTTCCTGGGCGGGGCGATCTCGTTCGTCGGCGCGATTCCCATCCTGGCCTACGGCGCCGATTTCAGCGGCGGACCCGCCATCGACGTGCTGATGGGGATCTGGGACGAGAAGATCCGCTTTTTCGGCATCGGCGCGATGGTCGTGGCCGGCATCTACTCGATCCTCAAGATCGCCGGCAGCATGGGGGCCGCCCTGCGCACGGCCCTGCGCGGCGTGCGCGGCCTGGAAGACACGTCCTCCCTGCCCCGCACCGAGCAGGGCATCAGCGGGCGCCCGCTGTTCGGGCTGATGCTCCTGAGCCTCGTCTTGAGCGCCGTCGTCTACGCCGTGATGACCCGGAGCGTCGCGGCCACGGCGGCCACCACGGTCCTGATGTTCGCCCTGGCCTTCTTCTTCGTGGCCGTGGCCAGCTACATCGTGGGGCTCGTGGGGTCGTCGAACAGCCCCGTCTCGGGCATGACGATCTGCACCGTGCTGATCACGGCCGGGCTGCTCCTGGTGTTCGGCTACACGGGCGAGGCGGGCATGCTGGCCACGCTGGGGGTTGCCGGGGTGGTGTGCTGCGCGGCGTGCACGTCGGGCGACATCTGCCAGGACCTGAAGATCGGGCACCTCGTCGGCGCCACGCCGCGGCGCCTCCAGGCCGGCGAAGTCATCGGCACGATGATCCCCGCCTTCATCATCGCCCCCACGATGCAGCTCCTCCAAAACGCCTACGGCATCGGCGAGCCGGCCCGGGAAGGCGTGGCCGCGCTGAAGGCGCCGCAGGGGGTGATGTTCGAGAAGCTGGTGGGCGGGATCTTCGGGGCGACCGAGAAGCTGCCGTGGGACCTGGTCGCCTACGGGGCGGCGGTGGGCGTGGCCGCCATCGTCGTCGACCGTTTCTTCCTCCAGCCCCGCGACGCGAAGTTCCGCCTCCACCCCATGCCGCTCGCCGTGGGCATGTATCTGCCGTGGACGGTCACCTTCCCCATCCTGCTCGGCGGCCTCGTCTACCGGTTCGTCGACCGACGCAGCGCACGCCGGGGCGACTCCCCCGAGACCCGCCAGGCCGTCATCCACCGGGGCCTCCTGTTTTCGTCGGGCCTGGTGGCGGGCGAGGCGATCATGGGCATCCTGATCGCCGTGCTGGTGATGGCCCAGCTCGACATGCCGCTGGTCAAAGGCTGGCTCGACCAAGGGCCGATCGTCGACCTGGTGTCGCTGGCCGCCCTGGCCGTGGTGATCTGGATGCTCGTGCGCAAGGCGCTCGGCAAGCGGCCGAGCCAGGCCGAGTGACCGCGTCGGGCCCCGCTCCGCGACCGCCCGCTCGCAGCCCGTCCGCGCGAGGGCCCGCCCAGGGCTCGCGCAGAAACAGACGGTACAATTTCGGGTGGCCGTGGTCGAAGGCGGTGAGCCCACAGTCCCACGATCCGGGGGCTCGCTCCGTTCGACGCCGGCCACCCGACGCATCGTCCTCGCTGGGGCAATCCAAACCGACGCGCCGCTCGCACGACGGCCACCTCCCCACGGTTCCCGCGCCGGCCGCTTGCCGACCGTTCGCACGACGCCCGCTTGCGAACCGTTCCCGGGCCGTCCGGCGGCGGACCGTCGGCGCGACGGACGCCTGCGGACCGTTTCCCCCGAGGGCCGTTCACGGCCCGGCTCCGCGAGGCGGTATTAGCCCCGGCGTTTACGCCGGGGTAACGCGGCCGCGAGCCGCACGGTCGGGGGCCCGCTCACGGGCCTTCTCGCCGGGCGGCTTGAGCCCAGGGGCGTCACGGCCCGTCGTCGTATTCGGTAATCCGTTCCAGCCGGTCCTGCGCCCGCCCCCGTGCGTGATGCTCGCGCTGACTGCGGACGTACTTCCTCACCCACTCCAAATCGCCCGTGCCGAAACTGACCACGCCGTAGCCGGCCTGCCACTGCAGGACCTTCCCCCGTTGGCCCATCTGCTGGTTGACGTCGTGCGACGTTCCGCCCTTGAGCTTGCCGATCCACTCGCTGATGGTGAGCGTGGGCGGAATGGTGACGGCCACGTGCACGTGGGTTTCCGTGCCGCCGATCTCGTGGACGAACACCTCCGGCGTGTCGACGAGGCGTTTCCTGAGCACGCGGTGGGTGGCCGGCTCGACGGTCGGCGTGAGCAGGGGCAAGCTGTCCTTCGTGTGCCAGACGATGTGCAGATTGATCTCGCTGTAGTAGTTGCGCGACATGGTCGGGGCCCCGTGCAGTGCGGCTCAAGCCGGGGGAAAAGGCCCGTGAACGGGCCTTACCCGCAGGATTGTATCGCGCGCTCACCCCGGCGTAAACGCCGGGGCTAGCACCGCTCCGCGGAAAGGCCCGGTAAACCGGGCAGGGGGACAATCGCGCCGCACCCTTGCCCACCGTTCCCCCGAGGGCCGTTCACGGCCCGGCTCCGGGGAAAAGCCGGTAAACGGGGCAGCGCGGCCGTCGCGATCAACCCCCGGCGCCAGGATGGGCGGGGAGCCCCACGGGACGGGCGGCACGGCGACGATGACCGGGCATATCGAGCAGCCGTCCGGCGCGATCGCCCAGCGTTCGCCTCCATCAGCACGCCGGCGCCCCAACCGGGAAGCGCCCGGCACACGCCGATGCGGCTTGCCCACCGTTCCCGCGAGGGCTACTTGCAAATCGTTTCCCCGAGGGCCGTTCACGGCCCGGCTCCGCGAGGCGGTATTAGCCCCGGCGTTTACGCCGGGGTAACGCGGCCGCGAGCCGCACGGTCGG
>Ga0180434_10010185_pt1 | contig 10115 bp, 7 predicted proteins | sample SS_ome_7_FD_132453 | JGI IMG/M metagenome (GOLD analysis project Ga0180434, IMG submission 132453) | Hypersaline lake sediment archaeal communities from the Salton Sea, California, USA - SS_1_D_2 metaG | ecosystem: Environmental > Aquatic > Non-marine Saline and Alkaline > Hypersaline > Sediment... | reverse complement strand
GCTCGAACAGGCGTTGTCCGAGCCAGAGGTACGCCTGGTCGGCGAGGGCGACGTCCGGGTATGACCGCACCACCTCGACGAGCGCTTGCGCGGCGTCGTCCAGCCGTTCAAGCTGCAGGTAGGCGTAGCCGATATCTGCCAGCGCCCGCCCACGGTACGAACCGTCCGCATCACGTTTTGCAGCGTTCTGGAGGTTGGCGATCGCCTGTTCGTAATCGCCCTGCACCAGGTAGGTCCGTCCGAGCGTGTAATATATCTCGCCGGCTCGCACACTCTGGGGAAACTCTTCCAGCAGTTTCGTGAACGTCTGTATGACCTGTTCGGTCCGGTCAGCCTCGAGATACGCCAGGCCGAGACAGTACAGCGCTTCCTCGCGCACCTGTGGTGTTGTCGCCTGAGCGGCGATCTGCTCGTACGTGGCTATGGCATTTTCGAGCTTCTCGGCCTGCAACGCCGCCCGCCCGCTGCGGAACATTGCCTCGGTCGCCCGGTTGTCGCGGGGATATTTCTGAGCGAACCGTTTCAGCGCGTCGCTGGCGGCGGCGTACTTGCCCATCTCCTCGTAAGCTCGTCCGAGCTTGTATAGAGCGTCCGCAGCAAACTCGCTGTCGGGGTACTCGCGTTCAATCCGCTCAAAAACAGGGGTCGCATCGGCATAGCGGCGCTCGTCCGTATGTATCAGACCGATGAGGAAGAGCGTTTCACCCGCCAGCGCGGTCTCAGGTTTTTCCTCGAGCAGTTTTTTCGCACCGGCAAGGGCGGTTTTCCTGTCGCCCTTGAAATAGTTGGCCCAGCATATCTTGTATTGTGCCTTGTCCGTGAACTCGCCGGCGGTTCCGGCGGCAAGTACCTGCTGGTACGCTTTGATCGCGTCGTCATAGGCCCCTTTTGCCTGCAGACAGTTGCCTTTCAGGTACAGGGTTCCTTCGGCCCACCGACCCGAGGGGTACTTTTTCAGCACGGCATCAGCCTGCGCGAGCGCTTTGTCATACTGTTTGTCGTTATACAGCGACCACGCCTCGGCGTACGCCGCCTCCTTCGCAAGCGGATTGTTCGTTGCGGTGGTCACGAGACTGCGGTAGGTCTCGGCGGCCTGCTTGTACCATCCCATTGAGTCGTAGGTTTCGGCGGCGCGAAACAGGCTTTCGGCCCGTAGCGTCTCGTCATCCGAATTTCTCGCCACCGCCATAAACTGTTCGGCGGCTTGCTCGTACATCTGTTGTGCCAGGTACGAACGTGCCGCGCGAAACCTCGCGTAATTGATGAGTCCGGATTTTGGAAATTCCTCGACGAGCCTCATAAAATGTGCCGTCGATTTCGCGTATTCACTTTTGTCGTAGTAAGCTTTTCCGAGATAGTACAGGGACATCGATTTAATCTCGGGCCGGGTGCTGGATTTGATGAGCGAGCTGAAGTTTTCGATCGCCCGATCGTACTCTTCGTTCCTGTACGGTATCTCCGCCAGTCTGAACCGGGCTTCGTCGGCTTTTGCGCCGGCAGGAAACGCCTTGAGCTGGTCGCCATAGAGTGATGAGGCCTTAGCGTAATCGCCGAGAGCGTACCAGCACTCGCCGCAACGATAGTACGCGAGCTCCAGGTTGTCCCCTCTGGGAAACTCGTTAATGTACCCGGCATATTCTCCCGCGGCCATTTCGTACAGCCCACGCGAGTATAGCCCATCAGCGAAATCGAACTTCTCGACCGCTTCAGGGGTGTCTCCATGGGCGCTCGGAGAGAACACGATCGAGACGAGAGCACAGAGTGCGACAATGCTGCCATGCCTCGCAGCAACCGGCGTACGTTTCGCTTCGTTCTTCCTCATCATGGTACTAGCGTTCATTCTCTGGTGCTCGCAGCTTCTTCGGGCGCAGCGGTCGTCTCCTCCTTAAGCGCGGCGAACGACACGTTCCATATGTCCGCTGTCGCGCACGCGTTGAGCACCTCCACGGCTCTACCGAACTGCGTTCTCTTATCGCCTCGAATCTTGACCGCTTGCCCCTTGAACATAGTGCCGACCCTGTTGAGCAACTCCTGCAGCGAAGCGAGATCGTACTGTCTCTGGTTCACGACAATCGTACCGTCCTCAGCAATGTTGATGATGATCTCGCCGGGTGTCCTGTCCGGCGGGACGGCCTCGGACGCGGTCGGCACGACAATACCGATTTCCTCCTCGAGCTGGGCGTAGATCGATGTGGTCATGAAAAAGATCAGCAGAAGGAATATAACGTCCAGCATCGGCGTGATGGGAAGTCCCACATGTTCCTCCTGATGTTCGAGCCGAAAGTTCATGACTTCCCACCTCCGATCCGTGTGAGCGGCTCAACGAACTCGGCGCTGGCCGACTCGACCGCCGCTACGGTTTTCTGAGCCCGGCCGCGAAAGTAGAAGTAAAACGCCATGATGGGTATCGCCACGATCAATCCTGTTGCGGTCGTGACGAGCGCCATGGAGACGCCGCCCGCCAGGACGATCGGTTTGGCTACTCCCGGCTGGAACGCGATGCTGTTGAACGCGCGGATCATGCCGAGCACGGTCCCAAGTATGCCGAGCATCGGCGACAACGTAGCGATATTTGAAAGATAGCCGACCCGCTGGGCTAACGACGCCGCCAGCCGCGTCCCTTCGCTCTGCATCGCCTCGACGATGACGTACCGGTCCTGCCCGGCTACCTGGAGACCTGCACGTAAGATGCGCGGTAACATCGCGTGTTTCTGCTGGCAAACGAGCTCACACGCGCCGACATCCCCATCCTCGAGCAGAGACCGGGCTTGTACGACGAAATGTTCGGACACCTCGCGTCGCGGACTGATCGTGATGAAAAACGTGATGATCATGGCGAGCGCGAGCACCGACAGGATGCCCAGCACGACCATGATGGGTCCGCCGGAGCGGATCAGCTCCCACAACGTCATGCCCGTCTCTCGCGGTACCTCCCCGATCTCCTGAGCGATCGCTCCGCTACAGGCGAGCCATACCGTCGAGCCGGCTGCCGCGACGGTGCATCTGAGCGTAGTCACCTTTACCGTCATACCTTGTCCCTCCTCACTGTCCCGTCGTTGTCTGTGCCTCATCGTCTGCCGTTTCATCCTGCCGATACTTCGGCACGAAAGGAAGCACCCGTCCTTCTTCCTCAGTCGGGTCGCGCCGAATATAGGGTGTATGCGTCCCTCCCAGATCAAACGGTCGTCTATCCGCGTCAACCACTTGCTCGCGTATGTCTTGCCGAAACTCGGTCAGCAGTTGAGTCTCTGTCGGGCTCGGTTCTATGACCACCTCGGGCCGTATGAAGATGAGCAGCTCCCGATCTTCAGCGTCCCGTCGCGTGGACTTGAAAAGGTGGCCGAGCACCGGGATATCACCGAAGAAGGGTATCTTGTCGACGTTCTTTGTGGCCGAGTCAACGCGGAGACCGCCGATCACGATGGTTTCGCCGCTTTGAAGCAGCACCGTCGTGATAATTGAGTTCTCGGTTTTCACCGGTACGGTCGTCGCGAAGCCGGTTCCAGACTGTATCTCTCGCTGGACGGCGGTGCTGTCCTCAGCCGATATCTCCATCTCGATCCAGCCCTCGTCGTTGATCCTGGGGGTCACGTCAAGTGTGGTACCGACGTCTATGAACTGGATGCGTCCGGGTACAACATAGCCGGTTTCGCCGACACCACCACCGTAATAGCCGCCGCGATACCCGCTTTCCTGGTACGGTTCCTTGGTGATGTTCTTGAACGTGGCGATTTCGGCGTCGTTCACGAGGACACGCGGGTTCGCCAGGATATCGGTGTCATTATCCTTTGCGAGGAGATCTATCACGGCGCTCAGGTGCGATCCGGAAATCACCTCGCCTGCGCCGGGCAACTCCCCGATGAGCAGCCGCTCAGTCAAGCTCAGCGCGGACGTCGGATCAAGATCGACCATACCGCGCTGAAACACGACCGGCTTATCGCCGACGTTATCGAAATATGCCCAGTTGATGCCGAGCTCTCTGACCCGCTCGGTATTTGCCGTGAGAATATATGCCTCGATAACCACCTGCTGCATTCTCTTGTCCCACTGTGCGACAAGTTCGCGGACCTGGTCGATGCGGTCGGCCACGGTGGTCACCGTGACCTGGCGGGTTCGCTCGTCGGAGGTGATTATGCTGGTTTCCGGCAGGAACGTCTCGAGCAACGCGCTGATGTCGTCCGGCTCGGCGTGTTTCACCACAAACGTTTCCTTGGCCGTCTCGATATCCAGTTTGGCTATCACGGCGGCGATCTTGTCTATGTGTTCCGCAACGTCGGTAACGAGAAGCTGGTTTGTTCGGGGGTCAGACTGTACGATACCTCGTTCGGAAAGCATCGGTTCGATGTCATCGAGGAGATCTTCAGCCTGCGCGTACTTCAGGTAGAATGCGGTAGGTTCGAGCTTGACATCGAGCGATGCCAGGACCTCTTTCATGTACTTAATATTATCTTTGGTATCAAGCACGACGAGCTTTCCGGTCCTGGGGTCGGCGATGATCATTCCCTCAGACGATTGGAGGCTGCTCAGGACCGACTGGATATCTTGAAGCGAAGCATGCTTTACGGTGAACTCCTCCTTAACGAGCGCACCGTATTCTCGCAACAGGTACTCGTCTTTGGTGGAGACGTACAGTATGTTCCCCTCCTTTTCGTAATATAACCCATTGAGTTCGAGTACCTTGAGCGCATCGCTCACCGAGATGTTGCCGAGCCAGGCCGTGACACTTCCTTTCACCTCCGGAGTGACCATGACCGTCCAGCCGGTGCTCAGATGGAGCTGCTGGAGAAAATCCAGCACGCTCATCTCTTTCGCCTCGAGCTTCAGTATTCGCTTCCCTTCGTCGGGTACCTTGGCGAAGGGTATCGGCCGCGTTTTGATTGGCTCAAACGCGCCTTTAGCGCCGAGCGTGGTAGCTTGTGCGCCGCGGCCCCTTACAATCTCGCCGGTGTATGAAGGTCTCTCAGGTGTGGGCCTCCGTGGAGAGGGTCGCTCCGGCTCACGTCTGGCTTCCTCTTCCCTTTCCACTCCCACCACGCCTCGCCGCTCGATGATTTCGCGCCGGGGCGTATATGGGGTCTGCTGTTGAGCGTGCACGATTGGGGCGAAGGCTGCAAGAGCGACAAAGCACGCACCGAGTGCAAATCCTGGTGCGGTGGCTCGCACACTATTCCGGTCGCAATGAGTGGCCGGAGTTTGCCTTGCAGGAATCTTGCCGGTTGCGCCAGGCAATTTGCCGCGGTCGTATGTCCGTCTATAGTGCTTAGTGAATACCATGTTGTCTCAATCCTCCTCGTCACGTCGCGTATGGACTCCAGCGGGCATGTCGCGTTTTCTTCTCATACCGTCCGTACTCCACACATCCCGTTACGCCACGCAAGCCTGCATATGGACGCTGCGGTATCGCTCAGGCCGACCGGTCACGGCGGCCTGCCGGACCGCTACAATGACAGCTTGATTGTGTGTCCTTTGTATGAAAGCACGATGTGGCTCGGTGTGACCGCGTCTATGGTCAGCTGCCGGACCGTATCCCCCTTCTTGTAGACCGTGTGCGTGTTCTTGTCCTTGATGATACACTTCAGCTCGTCGTTCTCGCTCACAATAGCGACCACCTGCAACCCGTCGGCCATCTTTTTCAAATCCGGCGGTGGCGGCGACCGTTTTGGTTTCTGGACAAGTGGCATCCACAACCGCTGGTTGCCGCTTATTACCTGCTGGATAGTCTTGTAATCGAGCCCGGCGGGTGTCTCCGAGCGTGCGACTTCGCCCGAGCCGGGAGGGTTAGGTGGCGCCGCTTTCATCCCTTGGTACGGGTCGTTTATCAACTCATACACAAGCCACACGCCGAGCAACACGACAAGCGCCATGAGCCATTTTGGTATAACGTATATCTTTTCCGAGGAACTCACTCTTTGTTCGACTCCTCCGTGCGCTGCTCGATCTGCACCATACGCACGTCATCAATGCACACGGTTGATTTCGGTTCGTGGAAATGTAACTGGAACACCACGGTTCGGTCGGGGCCCTCCGGGTCGCCCCCGGCGACGAACGTTTGCGTGTACATACGCATCTCTCGACCTCTCACCGGAACGTCGGCTTTCGGGAAAAACCGGTTTGTCTCAATATCCCGTACCCGGAGCAGCACCGCACCTGAAAGCAGTCCTGCATGGCAGGTTACCTGATAGCGAGTCCAGGGTCGGACGTTGACTTCCTGGACCACACCAGACCCCTTGACCGCGCCCTCAAAGGTCGCGGCCGCAAATCCGGAAACCGCCCGTTCGGTGTTCCGGGAGGTAGTCACCCGATACCCGGACCACCCGTCAGGATACTTGTTCGCACCCCACCCTGCGCTCCACAGCTCGAAGTCGCCGTTCACGATAAGATTCTGCTTGGGCTCTTCTTGCGGCAGTTCGTCGATAGGCATCCGGGTGCTTTCCGGCGTCTCGTCGGGAGCGGTTTCCGCTTTCGGTGAAGCGTTTCTACGCGCTCCCGGAACGAGAATCTTGCTGATCTCCATCCTGCCCTGAAGCACGGGACCGAACTTCCTCGTAATGGTAAGACTTTCCACGCGGAACAGCTTGGTGGACTCCTGCAGGTTGGCGAGAAAACGGCCGAGGTTCACCACAGCTCCTTCAATATCGAGATCGACGAAATAGCGCTTGTAAAACTTGTATGATTCGGTCGATCCCTCCCGTATTACCGGCGCTTTGAGACCCGACCGGGCACTGATCATGTTGATATCCTGCATCAGCTCGTTTCGGACGACCTCGTCGGAACTCTGCTGCGCCAGAAGCTCTCTGTACTGTTCGAAGTTGGCGTTGACCTGCTCTTCCTTTTCGAGAATAGCTTTGAGCAGCTCCATCTGTTCCGATCTCGTTCGGATGTCGAGGTCAAGTTGCTCCCAGTCCGCCGTGAGCGGTTTCACGATGAGCAAATAGAGCACGCATACCGCCACGGAGAACACGGTCACGACGGCCAGACGCTGTTCGCGCGGGGTGAGTCTCTTGAGCAACGACGATACCATAGTACTTCCTCTACTCCTCTCCTTCTGAGGCTTCAAGATCCTCTTCAGGCAACTCGGCACCTGCCATAGGAGCACGTATGTCGAACCGGATGACGGCAACACCCTCGACCCGCTCATCGCGCGTATTGCCGACCTCGGCTCTGGCCAGGGCTTCGACACCTGAATCTCTCAGCCGTTCAGCGTAGGCGAAGGCGATTGCCCTGTCGTAACACTGCCCGGTTACCGAGACCTCCGTATCGCGTACGAACCGCACTTCTTCGATAACCAACCCTTCAGGAGCGGCCTCGTGGAGTTTCCCGAGAATCTCGAGCGCCGAGTTCTCTCTGCTGAGCTGAGCGCTTATGGCGTCAACCCGGGCCTTCTTCTCCCTGACGAGCTGCGCCGGCTGCTCCATATGAGCAATCTGGTTGTCGAGAAATCTGATGTAGTCGCGTTTATCGGCGAGCTTGTTATTCACGATAAGGTACCCGAGCAGCAGCACGAGACAACTGAGTGCGGCGGTGACCAACCCCGCCTTGCGTTTTTTCTCGCGCTCTCTCGTTTCCACCATCGCGTGCGGGACCAGGTTGACGTCAAGCGCAGGTGGTTGAAGGGCAGCCAGTGCACAACCGATCTCGACCGCATAGCGGGCTCCCGCCTGGTGCAGATCGCCTGCCTGCGGTGCAAACTGTGCGGTGCTCACGTCCAGACCCAGGAGCGACGTGAGCTTGCCGGCCGCGGCGTCAAGCGTCTCCTCGGCACATGATATCAGGACGTGGTCTACGGCGCCAGCGCCGGTCTCGCGGGCGTATGCTTCGAGGCTGCTCCTGATCTCCGCCGCGATCTCCTCGGGCGTAGCCGCGGGCGCACGGAGATGGGCCACACCGCGTGTGAACGCCAGCCGACCCTTTTCGCTCACGAAGATGTCTGTGCCGAAATCGCTGATATTGACCACCGCTATCGAGCCGGCCGCCAACGAGGAGATCCCGAACATGTACGCGTTGAACAGCTCAAAACAGCTTACGCCGATCCGGTTCGGCTCGATGCCGACCTTTCTCAGAAGCGCGACCGGCCTGTTCACGACGTCCCGGTGGGCGATCGCGACGAGCACTTTTGATGAACCGTCAGCAAGCTGTTCCAATACCGTTTCGTCCACTTCAAGCTCGTCGGCGCTGTAGGGCACGAACTGCTCGACCTCGAGTCGCACCATCCGGTGGATCTCGTGCTCGTCCGTCGCCGGGAGCGTCACGATGCGTGTCGTGATCTCGTGACGAGGTACCGCAACGTTCACCGCGACCCCGCGACCCTTGGTTTCCGAGAGCAGCTCGCGGAGCATCGCGCCGATCTCGTCGTCACCGGCCGGTTCCGGGATACGATGCGACTCGGCGCGTTGCAGGGCGATTCCTGGGCGGGACTTCGCGAGCTTCACGACCGTTATGAGTTCGGGCCCTATCGTCAGCCCGACGCCCGACGTACTCTGCATGGTGCTGGGTCTCACGCGCATCTCCTATTCAGCGTCTTCGCAATAAAGCGATACATTGGGCCGATTACCCAAACCCTAACTTTCCCTCCATGATACGATCTCGAATGCATTGTACGTTTTTCGCATAACTGCGGTAATTCTCGCGGTCGCCCTCGAACCGCTCCTGCGAGCCGCGACCGTAATGGTGTGATAGTCCGATCCCAACTTGCAGTACTTGGTAATAGGTGCGATCTTATCCTGGGACAGCTTGAGGCTCGCCTTGAACTTATCGAAAGACTCCCACGTGTGGTCGTCCTCTGTGCCGACAACCGCGTCCGGTCCTGCCCTGAACGCGAGGATATCATCTGCAATCCTCCGGTCAAGCCCGGGTATCGCCTCGATGACCTCCGGCAGCGCGCTGTTGAGATCTATCTTGCCGTCGCCGTACACGGTGAACAGATCCCGGATACCGCGTTCGTCCTCCTCATCGCCGTACCATTCTTCCGGTTCGATCTCTTCGACGATGAGCAGCTCCTCGAGCAGCCTGAACTTCATGTCGTCCCCGCCGCCCGCTTTCAGATCGTCGCCGAGCCGTTTTCTCAGCAGTGCTCGGGCGATCGACCCCCTGATCGGCTCGAGGTTTCGGATCATCTCCTCCGGCGCGAGATTCACGTTGACTTTTCCTTCCTCAGCTATAACGGTGCAGCGCACCTCCCACTCTTCAGTCTCCTCCTCGTCATCACCGGTCTGAGCAGTCTCTGCATCGTCCTTCTCGGCGGCGCCGATCAGCTCGATTGCCTTTTCATAGAGGGCGGTCTCTGCTTTATAAAACGCCTGCGTGTTCGCAACAGTGTACGCGGTGGCTTTGGTTTCGAGACGCACACGGTGACCGAAGCCGAGCGATATCAACGTCAGACACACAAGTATCCACATGGTGAAAATGAGGACCGACCCGCTCGTTGCTGTCCCGCGTCGAACCTTCATAGTATCAGTTGCTCCCTGGGTGGTCCTTGGCCATGTCCGACCGGGATGCGCACCGCTGTGACGAACCGTCTCGTATCGGAACGTTTCTCCTCGCCGCGCAGCGTGAGCGCCACTTCGATCACTTCCGGGAGCCCGAACCCTTGGGTGCAGAACGGCACCCACTCCTGTTTCCACATGTACTGGAAGTCGAGCGAGTCAACGTTCGTCGCGAGAATGCACCGCCACGGTTTTTCCATCTTGATAAGCCTCTCTTTCTTACCGAGTTTGGCGAACTGCTCCTGTGTGGGTATGGGTCCGGTGACTATTTGTTCCTGCCGCCTGAGCACCTGCCCACGACCGCCGCGCGCTTGATCAACATAATACGAGATTTTCAGTATCCGGGCCTCCTGTCCCTGGCTCGGATCGAGTGGGGGTCGTACGGCAAAAAACTCTATCCTGTCGTTATGTCTGTGGCCGCTTGTGTCGTCCTCGCCCAGAAACAGGTGACCCGCCTCGGGAAACGCCGAGCGCAGCTCTCTTGCCAGGAGCGTCAGCGCAACTCGCGCATCCTGGAACATCTGCATATTTTCTTCGCCGTGTCGCCAGACTCGTGCGCCGGTCTGGAACGCGGCATAGACGGCGGTCATCACAACGGAGAACAGCGTCATCGCGACAAGAACCTCGATGAGG
>Ga0180434_10010183_pt1 | contig 10117 bp, 5 predicted proteins | sample SS_ome_7_FD_132453 | JGI IMG/M metagenome (GOLD analysis project Ga0180434, IMG submission 132453) | Hypersaline lake sediment archaeal communities from the Salton Sea, California, USA - SS_1_D_2 metaG | ecosystem: Environmental > Aquatic > Non-marine Saline and Alkaline > Hypersaline > Sediment... | reverse complement strand
CGGCCCGCCTGCCGCTGATGGTACCGGTGCTGATGGTGATGCTGTGCACTCTGGGCTATACGGTTCAGATCAACGCCTACCAGGGGGACATCGAATCGGGCGGACGGTCTGGAGTCAGGGATCTCGAAACCTCATAAGTTGGTCCTCCCGGCTCCGAGGCGCTGCCCGTCCGAGCCCGAGACGCGAGCGAGGGGTTTGCACAGGCCAGCCGCGTGCCGCCTGCCCGCGCTTACGCTTCGAATTCCGCGCGGCAACCCACCCCGATGGATAAGGATCTGGCAGCATCCCGTCTCCGTACAGGCCATCCGCGTCGAACCGGATGGCCCTTCACTGGGACGGGGCAATTCGCCGATATCGGAGTGAAGAAGTCGTAGTCCGGGTTGACTTTCGGGCTACAACCGATAAACATTAGTACAGGAGGATGGGGTTGCGGTTTGCGCTCCATCACCGGCGAGACAGGATGATGTTGCCAGCACAGACATCGTAACCCGGGGAAGTGGCGTGCGGTGGCGCCGCGCTCGGGTGGCATCGTCCCGGTGCTCCAGTCGCAGAGGTTTGCAGCCCTATATGGACCCACATCCCGAGTCGGCAAACGGCGCGTCGTCCCCATGAGGAACAGATTCCCATGGTGAAAGTCCGGTTGCCTGACGGTAAAGTGTTCGAACACGAAGACGGGGTTTCTGTCGCTGAAATCATCGAAGGCATCAGTCCGCAACTGCGGAGCGCGGCGCTGGCGGCAAAGGTCAACGGCGAGATCGTTGGCCTGCGCACGCGGCTCAGCGAGCGCGAGGTCGATTTCGCAGCACTGACTCTGGATGACGACGACGGCCTCAACGTGGCCCGGCACAGTTGCGCCCACGTGATGGCCGAGGCGATCTGCGCGCTCTGGCCGCAAGCCAAGCTGGTCTATGGGCCCCCGGTCGATGGCGGGTTCTATTACGACATCGATCTGGACCACACGCTCACGCCCGACGACTTCGCGAAGATTGAAGCCAAGATGGCCGAGATCGTGAAGGCGGATCGGCCGTTTACGCGCTACGAGGTTCCGCGCGACGAAGCGATGGTCAAGCTGCGGGCCGAGGGGAACGAGTACAAGATTGACAACGCCGAGCGGGCCGCCGGCGACACGCTCAGCTTTTACGTCACCGGCGACCAGCCGGGCCCGGGTCGTTTTGAGGACCTCTGCCGCGGACCGCACGTGCCGAGCACCGCGAAGGTCGGGGCCTTCAAGATCATGCGGGTCGCGGGGGCATATCACCACGGCGACGCGTCGAAAAAGATGCTGCAACGGGTGTACGGCACCACCTGGCCGGATAAGAAAGCGCTGAAGAGGCATCTGCAACTGCTGGAAGAAGCCAAGAGGCGCGACCACCGGCGGATCGGCCAGGAGCTGGGGCTCTTTACCATCAGCCCCTTGGTCGGCTCGGGGCTGGTTCTGTGGAAGCCGCGCGGGGCCATCATCCGCTACACGCTCGAGCAGGCGCTTTTGCACGAGCTGCTCAAGCACGGCTATCAGCCGGTGTACTCGCCGCACATCGGCAAGCTCGATCTGTTTCGCGCCAGCGGGCATTTTCCGTACTACAAGGATGCCCAATATCCGCCGCTGTATGAATCCGATCGGGCCCGCGAACTGAACCGGCTGTGGGAGCTGGCCTGCACGGGGGCGGGTGAACGGGCCAGCGAAGCGGAGCTCGAGCTGTTCGGTCGGCTCGCCGAAGAGTATCCCGACCTGAAGCGGGCCGGCTACCTGCCCGACGCGCCCGCCGAGGAGCGCATGAAACGGATTCGCTCCTGGCTCTCGCAGGAGGACGGCTATCTGCTCAAGCCGATGAACTGCCCGCACCACATTCAGATGTTTGCCTCCGAGCCCCGCAGCTACCGCGATTTGCCGGTGCGGCTGGCTGAGTTCGGCGCGGTCTACCGCTACGAGCAATCCGGGGAAGTGGGTGGTATGACCCGCGTGCGCGGTTTCACGCAGGACGATGCGCACGTGTTCTGCACGCCGGAGCAACTGCCGGCGGAGATCGTCGACTGCTGCGAGCTGTCGGAACTCGTCTTGAAGATGATCGGGCTGCAGGAGTTTCGCGTACGGATCGGGCTGCGCGACGCGCATAGCAGCAAGTACATTGGCTCACCAGAGAACTGGCAGATGGCCGAGCAGGCCCTGCGCGACGTCGTCCATGCTTCGGGCATGAAGTATTCCGAAGAGCGCGGCGAGGCCGCTTTCTATGGACCGAAGGTGGACTTCGTGGTCAAGGATGCGATCGGCCGCGAGTGGCAGCTCGGAACGGTCCAGGTCGACTATAACCTCCCCGAGCGGTTTGAGCTGGAGTACGTCGGCGCCGACAATGCCCTGCATCGGCCGGTGATGGTGCACCGCACGCTCTTTGGCAGCATGGAGCGCTTCGTCGGCATCCTGATCGAGCACTGCGCTGGCGCTTTCCCGCTGTGGCTGTCGCCGGTCCAGGCGACGGTTTGCACGGTGAGTGACAAGTCGACCGGCTATGCGCGCGAGGTATTCGAGCTTTGTCGCGCGGCCAATCTGAGGACCGAGCTGGACGACAGCGGCGACCGGATCGGAGCGAAGATCCGCAGAGCCACGCTGATGAAGGTGCCGTACATCCTGGTCATCGGTGAACAGGAAGTGAAAGAGCGGACGGTCAACGTACGCACGCGCGAGGGCAAGCAGTTGGGGAGCTGGGGGCTGCCCGAGTTTCTGGCCGCGTGTGCGCAGGAGATCATTAATCGGGGTGCTACGGCGCCCGGGGAAGCACGCCAGGCTTCGCCTGCTTAAAGAACGGAGTACATGGCTAAGGGGACCACATCAACCTATCGCGCCAACGAGCAAATCCGCATTCCGCAGGTGCGCTTGATCGACGAGCACAACAACCAGGTCGGGATCGTCGAGACCTTCGAGGCGATGCGCCGGGCGCGGGAAGCCGGCATGGATCTGGTCGAGGTGGCCCGCAACGAGCGCCCCCCCGTCTGCCGGATCATGGATTACGGCAGATTCAAGTATCACATGAAAAAGAAGGTCCGCAAGCACCACGAGCAGCAGCTCAAAGAGGTGCGCATGCGCCCGAAGACCGATCGCAACGATCGCGTGATCAAAATGAATCGGGCGCTCAAGTTCCTCAGCAAGGGGAACAAGGTCCAATTCACCATGCAGTTCCGCGGACGCGAGCGCGCCCACCGCGATGTGGCGGTCGAGATTTTCCGCGGCGTGGTTGAGGAGCTCGGCGAACTGGTCAAGGTCGAACGACCGCCCAGCATGGACGGCCGGCACATGATCATGATTCTGGCGCCCAACAAGCAGGCGTTCGCGAAATACGCCGCCGCGGGGAAGAAGCTGACTCTGGAAGAAATCTCCCATGCGAGCGAAGCGTCGGCGATGCGAGGGCCAGCAGCGACGGGCAGCGAACCGACCGCGGCCGAGGAGCAAACACCGAAAGAAGCTGACGGCGTTTCCAGTTGAACGGCCTCGCGTGGCGAGGGGTAAAGGGCGGGGGGCAAGGGGCGGGGGCATAATCGGCAGGGGCGTAAGCGGGATAAGTCTGTTCTGTAGAGATGGCCTCTGTTGGTGTCATTCCGAGGAGCGCAGCGACGAAGAATCTGGCCCCGCGGCCGAGCGTTGCTCGACCTCGTGGCGAGATCCGTGCTCCCTTCGGTCGTCGGGATGACAGGAGTGGTAACGGGGGGACCGGTAAGGGGGATAACTCCAATTCCCACGTTGAGCCAGTAGTCGAGCTTATCCCCGAATGGCAATGTACGCGGCAGGCCCGATAAGGCAGCCGAGCCAGGGCTGAAGCCCACCGCCAGCGCCCGCCCGTCCCGGTGCCGACTGGCCGGTTTGCGGACGGTTCGCCATTCCGGATCGGTGCCAGACCTTGCGCCCTCGCCGGTCGCGTCATGCACGCGGGACGTGCGGTCAAAAGCCATTGACCCGCGACCACGGGGTGACTAACCTTGAATAGAAGGTGTTCTTGCGTAATCGACCTGCCCGGCGAGCAAGCGGCATGGTCGTAAGTCCGGCGGTATCGGGAGGTTGCGCTCGGCCGTGGTTCGCGGATGCCCGCCACGCTCCGCGCTGGTGAACGAAGCGTTCGCAAGACTATATGGGGTTGATTCCGTTTCGTGGGAGCTGGCAATGAGTATTTCAACCGCCAAAGCCGCGCGGGTCTGTCGCACTTGGTTCGTTTGCTGTGTGTCTGTCTCGGCGGCGGTCGTGCTTGTTGCGCCGGCCGCGCTGGCGCAGGAGATGACACCGGTCGGCCCGGGGCCGAGTCAGGTCGAATTGCCGCGCTTTCTGCAGTACGTGATCTCGGGTGAGCCCGAAGTGAGCACGCTCTACTTCGACGGCAGCCAGATCGAAGTCCAAACCGAAGAGCGCTGGCGGTTCATGTGCGGTTCCGACCTGACCGGCCTGACCGTGGACGACCTGCGGCGATACGCTGAACGCCATCGCGCGGCCTTCGAGAACGGTCCGGCGGTGGTGATCGACAGTGGCGGGCGTGGCGCGGGCATCGACTTGGTTTACAACTGTGATGGCTCGGTTCCGTCCGGGGCGCTGAGCGCGTTTGCGATGGCCGAGGCCTACCTGGAAAGCCTCTTCAGCGATGGCATCACAGTTAGCCTGAACTGTGGCTTTGACGCCATGGGCGGGGATGTCCTCGGCGTGACGGCGTCCGCCTACATCACGAACGTCAGCTATGTCAACTCCAGAAATGGTCTGCAAGCCGGCATGGACGGCGACGACGTCCTCCAGAGCTGGCTACCGGCTGGAAACACCTGCCCCGTGCGGTATAACGCCGGCTCCCCGACGGTGACCAATGAGAACCTCATCGACTGGACCAAGGCGGATTACTGCTCCACGGTCGGTACGGCCGGCGGCACCGCCGGCGGGATGAGCTACAACAGCAACGCCAATTGGGATTATGACCCGTCGAACGGGGTCGGGTGGCTGGCGACCTCGTTGGTGGATGTGATTTGTCACGAGACCGGTCACGCGTTCGGCTTCGTCTCGGGCGTGGATAATGCCGACCACATGGAGGCTATGGATCTCTACCGTTTCTGCCGGCAGGACGGGGAGGGCGACTATAATCCGGACACTTACCAGGAGTTCCAGACCACGCCCCGGTTGCTGGACTACAACAATCCGAACGACCAACACAATTCCGATCTGATCAACTACACGTATCGCATGGAGGACGGGTATCCGTATCAGGCCAGCCACTTCCGGCAGGACAACGATTACGGCTGCATGTGTCCGGCGATTGGGGCCGGCCAGACGCGCTACCCCGATTATTACACCTTTGCCGACAAGAATATGTTCGACGTGTTGGGCTACGATTATCCGCCGTGTGAGACACCGCAGTTCATCACGCAACCCGAGTCCAGCCAGCTGCTTTGTCTCGGTGAAAACGTCACGCTGACCGTCGAGGTGGACATTGCCTCTCCGTCGTATCAGTGGCGCCGGGGCACGTCCGAGCTGGTCGATGACGGGTCCCACGTTTTCGGCGCCAACACCGATACGCTGCTGATCGTCGGCCTGACGGCAGACGACGCCGGCAGCAACTACAACTGCCTGGTCATCAACAACGCCGACGGCTGCCCCGGGTTCTCCAACCCCGCCGAAATCATCGTCGACACCAACGTGGCGGTGATCATTTACCAGCCTCAGGATCAGACCGTCACGGCTGGTGACCCGGCCACCTTCCTGGTGCTGCTCGAAGACTCGTTGGGGATGCTCTACCAGTGGCGGAAGGACGGCAGTCCGCTCTCCGACGACGACCGTATTTCCGGGTCGACGACGGCCCTCCTGCAGATCGATCCGACCGAGCTCGGCGACGCCGGCGAGTACGATTGCGTCATCACCTATGAGATCGGTGCTCAGTGCTCGACGACCTCCGACGCCGCCACGCTCACGGTCGAGCCCAACGGTGGGGGCTGTCCGAATCCGGGCGGCTCGGGCAACTATTGTACCGCGGACATCGACGGCAGCGGCGACTGCGTCGTCGATCTCGCCGACCTGGCGCAACTGTTGTCCCACTACGGCATCACGTCCGGCGCTACGCCGGAGCAGGGCGACATTGACCCGCCCGACGGCGACGGTGACGTGGATCTCGGCGACCTCGCAGCGCTGCTCAGCCAGTACGGCGACGACTGCAATTAGAGCCGCTATAAAAACACCTCCCCCTCTCAGGGGGAGGGCAGGGAGGGGGTCTTGCCCCCGGTGTTTTGATCCTCCCCACAGCCCCTCCCTGCGAACGAGAGGGGTGTTGTCAGGCGCTCTCAATCACCGGCGTCGGCGGGGCGTGCTGAACGTGGATTCCCCGCCGCGGGTTTTTAGCTATTAGCCATTAGCAATTCTGTATTGCTGATTCGCTATTCAATCATTCCCAACTGCCACATCAGGAACACCCATTCCTCGCTGCGGTGTTCGATGACCATGTTGAGCGGCTTGCCGGCACCGTGGCCGGCCTTGCGCTCGCAGCGCAGCAGAATCGGACGCGTGCCGCTGGTGGCGTACTGCATGGCGGCGGTCATCTTGAAGGCGTGAGCGGTGTCGACGCGATTGTCCGACTCGGCGGTGACAATCAGGGTTGCCGGGTAGTCCACCCCGCCTCTCACGTTATGGTAGGGCGAATAGGCGTGGACCCACTTGAACTCCTCGGGATCGTCGGGGTTGCCGTACTCGTGCACCCACTGGGCCCCCATGCCCCATTTGTGGAAGCGGAGCATGTCCATCAGAGGGACCTGGCTGACGGCGGCCTGGAAGAGATCAGGTCGCTGGGTGATGACGGCGCCGATCAACAGTCCACCGTTGCTGCCACCCTTGCAGGCGAGCTTCTTCGGGTTGGTGTAGCCCAGCTCGATGAGCTTGTTGCCGGCGGCGCAGAAATCGTCGAAGACGTTTTGCTTGAACTGGCGGCGGCCCTGGTCGTGCCAGGGCTGGCCGAGCTCCCCGCCGCCGCGGATGTTCGCCAGCACCCACACGCCGCCGCGTTTGAGGAACGGGAGGATGCGCGGGCGGTAGTAAGGGAAGAAGCTGGCGTTGAAGCCGCCATAGCCGTAGAGCAGCGTGGGGTTGTTGCCGTCGAGTTTGATGCTCTGGCTGGCGACGACGAACATCGGGACGCGGGCGCCGTCCTTTGACGTGTACCAGACTTGCCTGGTTTCGTACCTGCTCAGGTCGAGCGGGCATTCGCGCTGGTGGAGCCGCTCGAGCTCGTGCGTGCGCAGGTCGTAGCGGTACGAGGTGGTCGGCACCACCCACGAGGAGAAGGTGAAAAACAGGCCGGGGTCGTCGGGCGAGCCGGCGAAGGCCTGGACAGTGCCGACGCCTGGCGTGTAGGCGGAGACGGTGCCGACACCCGGGAGGGTCACCTCTTCGAGCAAGTGGCCGTCAAGATCGTAGACCAGCAGGCGTGAATGCACGTCCTCAACCAGATGCACGACCAGCTTGCGGTCCACGATTGCGAAGCCGTCGATCACGCCTTTCTGCTGCGGGATGAGGTCCTGCCAGTGCTCGTGCGTGGGCTGATCAACGGTAGTCGTACAAACGCGGAAGCGTGGGGCGCGGTAGTTGGTGCGGAGAAACAGCCGGCCGTCCACGATATCGCCGCTGGTGATCGCGCCCAGGCCGGCCGCGACGGGCCGGAGCGGCTTGGTGCTTGGCATCTCGCCGAAGTAGAGGTCGTTTATGGAGGGATCGCGGAAGAAGTTGAGCAGGACGTAGTTGTGATCGCTGGAGGAGTAGGGGTGGGGCTCCTCGTCGATCGGGCGACCCTTGCCCCAGACGTAGCGGTCCTGCTGATAGTCCGTACCGACCCTGTGATAATGGACGCGCATGTGGAAGTTTTCTTCACCCGCGGGGACGGTCGTCGGGTCGGGGCAGCGGTTGTAGTAGAAGCCGGTCCCGTCCCGGTTCCACGCCGCGTAACAATACTGCGTGAACGGGATCACGTCCGGGCGGTCTTTGCCGGTGCGCACGTCGCGGATGTAGAGCGTGCTCTTCTCGGAGCCGCTGGATGACTTGCCGTAGGCGATCAGGGCACCATCGGGGGACGGGTACCACCAGTCCATCGCGACGGTGCCGTCGGCGCTGAACGTGTTGGGGTTGATCACGACTTTCGGTTCAGCGCGATAGTCGTCCTCACTCATGTATACCTTGGCATGGTTCTCGAGCCCGGTGCGCCTGGTAAAGTAGTATCGATTCCGGTAGGGGCGAATGTTTGAAACCGAGTCCACGCCATAGACCGCCTCGAGCTCGGCGGCGACCTGCTGCTTGACGTCGGCGAAGCGGGCCAGCGTGCTCTGCGTCAGTTGGTTTTCCGCATCGAGCCAGGCTTGGGTCTCCGGGCTTTGCTCGTCTTCGAGCCAGCGATAGGGGTCGGCGACCTTGACGCCATGCAGCTCGTCGACCGTCTCGCCACGCCTGGCAGCCGGATAGTCCTTGGGGTCGAACGTGTAGGTCTGCGGATACGCGGCCGGCGCGTCAATCAAGGCGGCCAGAAGTATCGCGAGCATCGCGAAACGATGCCGGTCACGCCACGACTGTCGGTACATGGATCTCTCCTCACGTCGAGATTCAGCAGGATTTCGCGAAGGCGTGAGCGAATCGTATCACAAGCGAGGCGGGCATGCATCCGGCGGCAAGCGCATCGGGTATAGCGCCAAAGCACTGGCGGACAAGCCGCCAGCGGCACTCGGCGTGTCCTCTGGCCGCAGCCAAAGGGCGGCACAGGCGTCTCGCCTGTGAAGAGGGTAGTGCTTGAGGGACATACAGGCGGGACGCCTGTGCCACCCTCGCTGGGATGATTTCTTCGCGCGCCGCAAAGATTTCGCCGGCTTGTGATACAGCCGTGTCGGCCGTGACCGCCCAGTGTCCGGTCCAGATGGCCAATTAGCGGTCTCCCGGGGCATCAAGTCGTCGAATGAGTTTCCTGAAGTATTCAGCCGCGGCCAACATGCGGTTGCCGTACCAACCGAACATCTCGCCGTCCACGCGGACGATCTGCGCGGTCGGGATCTGGCCGGCGAGCTCGGCGGAGTGCGACTCGTTGAACGGGAAGGGCTCGGAGGACAAAAGGATCCAGGTCGGTGTCAGTCGGCGGAGCGATTCGATGGTGACCTCCGGGTAGCGAGCGGGAAGTGCCTTACACACGTTCTCCAAGCTGCACTTTTCGAGAAGTGCGCTGATGTACGTGTCGCGGCCGGCGGCCATGTACGGCTCTCGCCAGACCAAATAAGCAACCCGGCGAGTTGTCTTCGGCTGAAGTTCCGCGAAGGCAGTGCGGATTCGGCGGACGAGTGCGTCCGCTTGCCGCACGCGGTCGGTGAGGTTGCCGAGGTTTGTGATGGTGCGCAAGGCGCTCTCGTAATCGGTCACATCGCAGACGAACGCCGGCACGGCATCGGCCAGCAGTTCGACCACCTGCTGCGGATTTTCTTCCTTGGCCGCGATGACCAGGTCGGGGCGCAGCGCCCGCACGTGGTCGATGTCCACATCTCTCGTGCCGCCGACCACGGTGACGCTTGGGACGCGCTGGGCGGGGTGGATGCAATACCTGGTGCGTCCGACGACTTGCTTATCGAGCCCGAGCGCGAAGAGTGTCTCGGTCAGGCAGGGGCACAGGCAGACGATGCGCCGGGGCGGAAACCTGAACGTGACGTCGCGCTCCAAATCGTCCCGGACGGTCTTGGACATTGCTCCGGCTCGCACGGGCTACTCGGATGGTTTCGCCGTCGTCGGCCGCAAGCGCACCGTATCGCCGACGGCGGGCGGCGTGAAGGGAACGTACCGGTCGGGTTCACTGCGGACCCAGCGAAGCGTGGGGTCTTCGAGCGGCACGGCGAAGCGGAAGGTCGCTTCGGCGGGTCGTCCGTCGTCGGTCAACGCGGTCACCTCGATGCTCACGCCGGTCAACTCGACACGTTGTCCCAGGCTCAGCGGGTGCTCGGGGCTGCGGAAGAGCTGGTCGAGGCGCTGGTGGGCGTAGACGAGATCGAGAGAGGGATGTCGCGAATCTCCGGTGGGCGTGCCAGGCGGCGGGAGGAAGCCGAGCTCGGGGCGGATTCTCAGCGTGCGCTGGTCCACCCGGTGCAGCTCGACCGT
>Ga0180434_10010181_pt1 | contig 10118 bp, 9 predicted proteins | sample SS_ome_7_FD_132453 | JGI IMG/M metagenome (GOLD analysis project Ga0180434, IMG submission 132453) | Hypersaline lake sediment archaeal communities from the Salton Sea, California, USA - SS_1_D_2 metaG | ecosystem: Environmental > Aquatic > Non-marine Saline and Alkaline > Hypersaline > Sediment... | reverse complement strand
GGAAACAGACTGTTGGAGGGATCTTGGAATAGACGGGAAGAGTTACGGACTATTGCCTTTTTGCTTGTATGAGTTTACAGACGCTCATGACGAAGTCGGGATTCCTATCCGTACCACCACGCTTGTTGGCAATACGTCGAAGCTCCTCAACATCCACAACATCTCCCAGGCACTTCTCTGCTGCAGGACACCATTCAGCGCAGGAAGGCATTGGATCCTTGAAAACGCTGGCGCCACACTTGCAAGTCGCTTTTTCCTCGTCACTGAAAATCTCGACTACTTCACGGCAACGAGGACACGTCCGTTCCAGAGGAACCGGGACCGTCCGTCTGAGTTTGCCTGGGCATTGCGGTTTTTCCATGCTATCTTCCCTTGCCGATATTGTGCTCTGCTCCAGGTACAGTATACCACACGAAGGATGCAGCACCTGGTGTTAGCACAGGCACAATTCTACCGATTCAGCTTCAGTACAAAAACTAAAAGAAAGGAAGACCCTATAGGGTCTTCCTGAGGTTCTCCTTGCAGCCAGCGGAATGTACGGCAACTACTCTTCGCGTGGGGCGACAATTGGAACAATGTCAGGATCAAAACCGCCTGTTACAACTCTTCGGTGGGTCCTGAGCTTACTAACTAGTATGTGAGAATTGACACCTTCCATTGCCTTCTTGCCAACACCAAAATACTCGTCGATCATCGGTTCGAGTTCTTTCGCCTTGCCTTCTGGAAGGAATGCCATCATGGTCGCGAGAGCGGTGCCGGCGTCTTCTGCAGCTTTCATTATCATTAGATTATTCCGCCTCACAGTCGCCTGCTCAAGCTGTTCGACCATAGTCTCGTGATTGATCCGCCACACACTAAATGCTTGTCGATAATTCCATTCCGGCGAGTTTCTCACACGGGGTCTCGCATCTCTCGGACCACCGTAGGAGTCCTTATTCTTGCCCAGATTGATTTCACACGCACTCACCAGACCAATCAAGCTCAACACAACAACACACGAAACATGTCTTGTTTTCAAGTCGATGTCCCCCGTAAGCAGAATAGTCGTTCGATTCAGCGAATACCAACGCCTCAATGACTCTTGTATTATAAGATAGGAAGCTTCAAAAGCAACAACTCCGCCACCACTGCCCCGTAACAGACTGGCTCTAAGAACTCTCGTATTATGCAGCCGCAATATGATAGAATCACCATATGTGGACAATGAGTCGTGCGGAAATGATCTTGGTTTGTGTTCTAAGTCTTTGCCTGGCTATCGCAGGGGTCCTGAGCATCGCGCACAGACAGCACTGGGGCAAGGAACGCGTCTGCGTTATCCGGGGCCGACAGACTCAGGCGATCAGTATCGACATTAACACAGCTCACTGGTGGCAGCTTGCCTGGCTTCCCAGAATCGCTGAGGTAAAGGCGAGAAGAATCGTGGAGTACCGCAACGAACACGGGCCGTTTCGTGACATCTATGAATTGACCCGTGTCAACGGCATAGGCCATGGCATTGTTGATCAGATCAAGGAGTATATCGTTGCTCGACATCCAGATACTGGCATTGCCATGACACCAACCGTTGAGACTTCTTCATCGAGGTAGGCACTGTGGGAAAGTTTGAACTCGTCTCCCCGTTCGAACCGCGAGGGGACCAGCCCAAAGCTATCGAACGACTTGTCAGCAACTTCGAGAGTGGGGCAACACACCAGACTCTCCTGGGCGTCACAGGGTCAGGCAAGACCTTCACCATGGCGCACGTCATCCAGTCGATTCAGCGACCTGCACTCGTAATATCTCACAACAAGACTCTGTCCGCCCAATTGTATGCAGAGCTTCGCGACTTCTTTCCAAAGAATGCCGTATCGTACTTCGTCAGCTACTACGACTACTACCAACCGGAAGCATACATTCCCAACCAGGATATCTACATAGAAAAAGACGCGTCCATCAACGACGAAATCGACCGCCTTCGCCTCGCTGCGACAAGTGCTCTGATGAGTCGGGAAGATGTCATAGTTGTCGCAAGCGTTTCGTGCATTTACGGTCTCGGCTCACCGGCAGACTACCTTGGCATGGTTGTCAATCTCCGGGTTGGTGAGGACAACGACCGTGACGCGGTTCTCGCCAAGCTTGTCGAAATCCAATATGAGCGCTCAGCAACCGATCTCGCTCGCGCCACTTTCCGGGTACGAGGCGATACGATAGAGATCCATCCAGCATACGAAGATACGTCGTTGCGAGTCGAATGGTTTGGCGATACGATCGATCGCGTCACGGAGATACATTCTCTCACCGGTGAATCTTTGCGGGAGCTCAAGCAAGTCACCGTCTACCCGGCAAAGCACTTTGTCATGCCAGAAGACAAGTTGCACAACGCTCTGAGCCTGATCAAAGAGGAACTCGCTGAAAGACTAGACGAGCTGCGTTCACAGGGGAAGCTGGTCGAAGCCCAGCGCCTTGAAGCACGGACTCGCTACGACATTGAGATGATCAATGAAGTCGGATACTGCTCTGGTATCGAGAATTACTCGCGTCCTCTTGCAGGCCGGCCTCCCGGTTCACGGCCTTACGTTCTGCTTGACTATTTCCCGGATAATTTTCTATGCATCGTGGACGAATCACATGTGACCATTCCACAGCTACGCGCGATGCACGCGGGCGACAAATCACGCAAGGAGACCCTCGTCGATTATGGATTTCGCCTGCCGTCAGCTTTGGACAACCGCCCATTGCGATTCGAAGAATGGGAGGCGGCGGCCAAGCGCGTTCTCTTTGTTTCGGCCACTCCCAGCCCCTACGAGTTGGAGAAATGCCAGGGAGAAGTGGTCGAACAGGTCATTCGTCCTACCGGGCTTGTTGATCCTATCCTTCATGTTCGTCCCGCAAGGGGACAGGTAAACGATCTGGTGGACGAAATTCGCAAGCGGGCCGAGAAGAAGGAACGCGTTCTGGTAACAACGCTCACCAAACGAATGGCCGAAGACTTGAGCGAGTATGTAACTGATGAAGGCTTCAAGTGTCAGTACCTTCATTCTGAGGTCAAGACAATCGAACGTGTCGAAATCCTGCGCTCCCTCCGGGAAGGAACATTCGACGTGCTGATTGGTGTCAATCTGCTTCGCGAAGGTCTTGATCTGCCGGAAGTCTCTCTCGTCGCCATTCTCGACGCAGATAAGGAGGGATTTCTGCGATCAGAAACATCTATCATTCAGACCATTGGCCGCTCAGCCAGAAACGTCAATGCCGAAGTAATCCTATACGCAGATAGCATCACAGACTCGATGAGAAGAGCTATCGACGAAACCGAGCGACGGCGAGACATTCAGTTGCAGTACAATGAAGAACACGACATCACTCCTCAAACCATTCGCAAAGAAATTCGACAGGGCATTGAAGCCGAATTGTCAGCATCACGGATCCCTCGCGATATGGTGCACGAGACAGAAGAGCAGTACATCACGCAGGAATTTGTGAACGAATTGGAAGAGGAAATGCTTCGAGCAGCGGAAGCTCTCGATTTCGAGCGCGCAGCAACGCTTCGCGACCGAATCATGGCAATAAAAGACGACTTGAACAGCAGCGAGTATGACGCCCGACCCCATAAGAAAAGAGGTCGCAGTATCAAACGCAAAGAAGCCATGCTGCGGACACGTATCAGCAGACGTGGACGAAAGAAATGAGCAAGCAACAAGCTTCGTACGTGACTCACATCAATGAAGAAGGCTCTTCAAGTAGTGCTCTGACATCACTGAGAAACTCCCACGCGCGTCCGCCATCAACAAGCCGGTGGTCAGGGAGTATGGCAATGTAGACACAGAGCTTTGCTTCAACCTTGCCATCAACAACAACTGCTCGCTCTGTGATGTGTCCGAGTGACAAGAGCGTGGTTGATGTCAAAACAAACGGCGCCGCAATCTCAATCCCCCGCCCCGCAACACTAGTAATCTGAAACGTGCCAACGAGATGTCGTCGCGCTCGCTGACTTCGCATGAAGAGCCTGGCCATTAGCGTTCGGAGAGCTGCAGGAATAAAACGTCCGTAACGCCTCATAGTATTGATACTATCTTCCTGCCATTTTCTTGCTCCACGGGAACGCTCGCGCAGTTCTTGACCAATTTCAACAAGCGATTTCTTGTCAGGGTCTGAAATCACAACAACAGGCGTCACGCTCTCTTTGCTTGCGACGGAAATGCCAATCTCCACGTTGGCCGGCTCAACTACTTTGCGCCCGCGTATCATACTATGCATCCATGGATGTCTGCGGAGGGCAAGTGCACAGGCACGCACGATCAGCGGAGTATATGTCATAGGCTGCTGCTTGTCGCGAAATTCCTGTATGAGTTCGCGAGACTTATCCATCATGACAAGCATGACTACACAACCATCGGGCTTCCGAGTCAGTCTAATCGCGTCCATGAGAAACTGACGGCCCGCGTCCCAGCGGCTTATCTTGTCCCGTTCTTGTTTGTCGGTCGATCTCGCCACGATCTTGACATCTCCCATTGAGCAGAATACGCTCATCTCACTTAAGCGTTACTATGATATCAGGTCGATGTGGGTTTCTCTACTTAGCCAGGTCAGCGTGGACTGGCATCATGACAGCAATTCAGACGGTTCTTCTAACAGCGTTTTGACGTGACCGAGAAACTCCCATGCTCGCTTGCCATCCACAATCCGATGATCGACCAAAACAGAGAAGTACGAACAAAGTCTCGCCTCAATCTTGTCTTCAACCACAACCGGTCGCCGAGCAATATGACCCAGTGAGAGCATTGCTGTAGTTGTGAGGGCAAATGGCATGCCGATCTCAACGCCTTTTCCTGCTATGCTTGAGATCTGAAATGTTCCCGCCAGTTTCCGTCGCGCTCGTTGACTGCGCATGAAACATTTGGCCATTAAGGACCGCAGAGCCGCTGGAATGAACCAGCTATAGCGATTCAATTTCTCGATATTTTGCTGTTCTTCTTCCTTCGCCTTTCGAGCTTTTTCCTGAAGTTCCCGAGCAATCTCCACGAGTGATTTCCTGTCGGGATCGGCAATCACTACTACTGGTGTTACGCTTTCCTTTCCCGCCACGGATATGCTGATCTCGATGTTTGACGGTTCGACAACCTTTCGACCACGAATCATGCTGTGCATCCACGGACGTTCACGAAGTGCAAGAGCACAGGCGCGAGCAATCAGAGGAGTGTACGTCATCGGCTGCTGTTTTTCGCGGAACCCCTGAATGACCTCGCGAGCCTTGTCCATCATGATGAGCATGATCACACAGCCGTCCGGTTTTCGCGTATTACTAATAGCATCCACAAGAAACTGACGACCTGCTCCCCAGCGGGTCATTTTGTCTTGTTCGTGAGAAGTCATGGCAACCTCTTAGGCCTCTCCTATTTGCAGAGTCTGTCCATTTGGGCAGAAGACGAGCATGATACCAAGTTGAAGTGACATTCACTACTGAGCTGAGTCACCGCTGCTTTGCTCAAGCCACTCCTTCTCATATAGTTGAGTCAGGTTGTACCGCTTGAAGTGATATGCCGCATTTTGATGCAACATCTGCTTCAGCCACGCAACGTAGCCGTGCCTACGGGCGAAAAGAAGACCATTGCCAAAGAATCGCCTGGTGTTCCACAGTGCCGAATACTGCCGCCAGAGCGAATTGGATCCTCCTTGAACACCACCATGATGAACATATGTGGATCCGTCGACAATGAGCTTGAACTCATTCTTCATCCGGTAACACAGATCGAAGTCTTCGAAATAGGCTCTCGCAAATCGCTCGTCAAACAAGCCAAATCTACCGGCAATTTCACTTCGAATGGCGAAGCAGAAACCTGAAAGACAAGGCGCCTCCAGTGTTCCCACGTCGCTTCCTCGGATGAAACGGGCAAGTGTCTCTATGTGCTCGAATGTATCGGCATCATAGTCACGGATGCCAGAACACAAATCGGCTTTTTGAATACTGTAGCAGTCATTGGTGACGGGACCGACAATTCCGTACGCTTCACTGCGCAGCAGTGTGTCTGCAAGGCCGCGTACTGAACCGCAAGGAAAGTAAAGATCGCTATTGGCAACAATGAGCACTTCGCCAGATGCCCGGTTCGCAGCATCGTTGTACCCCTTGGCAAAGCCCACATTGGTATCCCGATAGTCTACGACCACTCGGCCAAACCTGGCACTGAGTCGCTCATTGTGCCGACGAAAGCACTCGATAGTCTCATTTCTGAGTGGGGATGCATCATCTACGCAGATCAGCTCCATTGATGAATCAGCGTTTTGTGCCAAGCTGGGAAGGAGAAGTTTGTCGACTATCTCAAGAGTCTCCGGTCTCGAGTTGTAGGTGCAGACAATGACGCTAAGATCGATATCGGAAGACGATCGAAAACGCTTGTGTTCGCATTGCATAGGTCACGCAGGCTGCGGCACTTGGATGTCGGGGCCGCAGTAACCAGAATCGAACGGTGACGGTCATAGTAAGAGACGGAGCGCTCGGCAGAACGCTCCGTGACGGTAATCGTCAGGACGAATCCAACGTGTGTCAGCGCACACGCCCGAAAATGACCACCTGTGTTACACCGTAGCTCAGATTGTCAACCTCAAATGCCCCATCACGTCGGACACGGACAATCTTCTTCAGTTCACCCGATTGAAACACCATTGCGAAGGAGAACGCCGCCCCTTGCCAATCTCTCTGCACTGTGCCCCCCAACGTCCAAGTTGTAGGTGTTGGCGTAAAGGTATTGGTCGGGGTACTCGTGTCTGTCGGCATAAAAGTATGAGTATAAGTGTGAGTCGGCGTAAAGGTATTGGTCGGGGTGCTCGTATCTGTCGGTGTAAAAGTATGGGTATAAGTATGAGTTGGCGTATGAGAGTTGGTCGGTGTGTTGGTTGGTGTATCTGTCGGCGTGTCGGTCGGCGTGTCGGTTATTGCAGGGGTCGGGGTATCGGTGATTGTTGGTGTATCGGTCATGGTCGGGGTATCAGTCATCGTAGCTGTAGTAGCGGGAGTAGCATCTACCAATGGAACAGGACCAGCAGTGCTGGCCTCTCTCAAGCTTACAGGAAGAAACCCTCCTCCCCAGCCACTGTGCCAGAAGGTCGTTGACACAACGAAAAAGCCCCGCTTTACATCAGGAAATGCCCAGTTCCCGTCCTCAGTTGTGGACGTAAATTCTGATCCGCCCCTGCTGACAAGATTGACAATAGCTCCTTGAATGGGAACCCCGTCGGCTTGGAGAGTCCCCATCAAATGCTGCTCTGCATTCGCTGTCTGCATACCGAATACTGCTGTAACCAAAACCAGAGTCAGAATGATTTCTTTCATTGTCATCGACTCGGTCCTCCAATGACAGTCCTGACGGATTGAATCAAGTGTGAACGCTCATATTACTATCGCTTGTCGACAGATCAAGTCTGCCAACCTTCGAGATCACCAATACAATCCCATAGGCCAACAGCTTCCATATCTCATTTGCTCGCATCAGCTCCCGCACGTCCACGTTCCGCAAAAAAGCGCACAAAAGCCTGCCCTGCCTCAAACTGGGCTTCCGACGCTTGCCTCACCAATTCCACCTTTTTCTTCACCCACTCATCAGCTTCCTGTTCCGGCTTCTCTCCCAATCCAATATAGTCCTGCCAGATTTGATGCTCGGACAGATAGGCTTTTGCAGCTTGGAGAAGTGCTTCTTTTTCCACGCCTTCGAAAAGATCGGCTGCTCTCTCAAAGTAGAGACCCGCAGAATGTCTGGCAAACTCGATTCTCTGAATCGGAAAACCTGCTTGCCACAAGGTCATATCCTCGCCGCTCTCAAGATCACTCGCCAACTGCACGTAAGAACGAATGCCGGCAGCATGACCTCGAGCATACTGCACGTAACTGGGTGGCAGATCGCTGGTATCAGTTATTGTGCGCTTGCTTATTCTTACTGCCGAGCGCGCAGCACGCACAACTTCATCGACCCTACTGTCTTGTTCGTAAACATGCGTCACCGCCACAAGATTGTGCACGTTATCAGGAGACGGGAAGTGGAGCCACCACTTCCTGCCTCGCCAGTTTTCTTTTGAACCGCTTTGCGGGCTCACCTTGACACCGATCGCAGTGAAGCTCGGCTTATCGTCGATCACTTCGTCACGAATGAATAGGCCCCACTCAAAGTGGTCAAAGAGAACGGCTCGACCCGCGCCCAGATGCCCCTCAAGAAATGCCTGAGCATCGTCAACATTCTTTGGACCTGAAACAGTCGTTTGAAAGCGGTCAACTTCCAAACCAGCGTTTCTGACAAACAATGTAGCAGAGCGATCAATGAAAAGGTTTGTCAACGCCGCGTTGCGAGCACTGTAGTTGAACTCGAACGCCATGCGGGACAAGACAGCAGCCTCTTCGACCGTAGTCGGGCGTCCGGCCAAGGTCGCCAGTCGGGCCAAACCGTATACATAACCCGGCACATTGGGAAAAACCTTTGCACTGTCTTCCAGAAACTGTATCGGTTCGGCTGCCTTTGCCAGCGCGACAGGAGTAACATCAGCATATGGACGGCTCACGGGAGGAAGAACTGGAGCTTCCCCTTCCCTTGGCAATTCTTCCCTGCCACTGCGGGATTTTGCCCAAACGACCAAAGCAGCAACCAGTATGGCCAAAACTACAAAGATCCAAACCGAGTTGCCACGGCTCTCCGACTTATCAGCCGATTGTGGAGTATCAGACATTATGATTTCGATCCTTTCTATTTCGAAGAACGAAAAATCATTATCTGAGTCCAATTATAGTCAGTTCCGGTGCTATTGTCCCGTGCGAATTCGACGAGTCAGAGCAACTGGATTGCTCCGGACCTTCTTGCTATGCAAATCTACGATCTCAACTCTCACATACCTTTGGGTTCCCTTGTCCCATCGAACACCAATTTCCTCCTCTTGACAGGATAGATCACTGCAATGCGCTCTTCAGTATCGCCACGTATTGACATAGCCTATCATTGCGCTATCTTGTGCTTCTGCAGCGCAACGTTTCGAGATATATGTAGCTCGGAGATCATGATATGAAGAAGTGTGGCAATCCGATGGAAGCCGTTACTATCAGGCAGGTTGAGCCAAGGGACTTCTTCAAAATGTTGAATGATGTCGACTGGTGTGACCTCCCTCGAGAGCGTGACAGCATCTACCTCCTGGCAGTCACACACCAGGCGCCATTCTCGTTTCTGGCAGAGGTAGACGGCAGGCCGGTGGGGGTACTTCTGGGTCATCCCGCAGCGGATCGTTCACAGGCATATGTACAACAACTCGCCATTACGCCGTCCTATCAGCGTCAAGGAATCGGCACACGTTTGCTCCAGAGGTTTGAGCAGGTCTGCCGTGAACATGGCATTAGACAGATATGGCTTCTCGGCACCGCGGGTATCTATCCAAAGAGAGGGTACAGAGCGTCGCAGGACTATTTCGACCCGGAAATTATGAAGTACATCCACGAAGTTAAGAAAAACAAGGTCCAAGTGAAGGATCTGTGATCTTCCTTGAGAAGGTCTGTCCGCTTGACTTTCGGTTCGATTTTGGCTGTACTTTGCTTTCGGTCAAGTTATCATTCTTCGGCAACAAGGAAATAGGGTGTCCAGTATGTCAGAACATTGCTCACATCGAGAGCGTTTTCAGCGGCTGATGCATTACAAATCCGTAGATCGTGGCGTCCATTGGGAATTCGGTTATTGGGACGAGACAATTGACCGCTGGCACGAGGAAGGTTTGCCACGTCATCTTGACAACAATGCGGCCATCGAGGGCTATTTTGGTGTTGACGCACGCACCATAGTCCCGATGAGAAACACCAATCTCAATCCTCAGTTCGAGCACAAGATTCTTGAAGAGAAGGACGGAAGGGTTATCGTTCAGCTTGCGGATGGCACAATTGCGGAGGAAATCAAGAGTGGCACACGTACCATTCCGCATTTTATCGATTTCCCCGTGAAGGATCGTCGAAGTTGGGAAGATTACAAGAAACGTTTACGAATCGATGATCCGGAGAGGAAGATTGATTATAAGGCAATCGCCAACGAACTGAATGCCTCCGAATCACCTGTATGCATCGACATTGGTTCGGTATTGGGTGTCCCCCGTAGTATGATCGGTTTTGAGCGCATTTCTTTGATGGT
>Ga0180434_10010180_pt1 | contig 10119 bp, 5 predicted proteins | sample SS_ome_7_FD_132453 | JGI IMG/M metagenome (GOLD analysis project Ga0180434, IMG submission 132453) | Hypersaline lake sediment archaeal communities from the Salton Sea, California, USA - SS_1_D_2 metaG | ecosystem: Environmental > Aquatic > Non-marine Saline and Alkaline > Hypersaline > Sediment... | reverse complement strand
TACCACATTCTCATGCAACCGTCAATCGTCGACTTGACCCCTTTCCCCCCTTTTTTCTCGCCGGGCGTTCGTTGAAGGGCCCCGGGGCCTTTGATACGCTGGGTCCGATCGGATTGAGTACGAGGGGCCGTCTTGGACGACGAGTGCACGCCGGATTCCCGCGACGAGGGGGCAAATCCTCCCGAAAGGACGCCTCGGCCCGACGAGGACAAGTTCGAGGAGCTGAACGCCGTCGCCCTCCCCGACGAGGAGACGGTGCGTCCCGTGACGCGGGACACCCGGCTCCCATGGCCCGAGACGGACGCGTCACCTCCCGTGATCCCCCCGCGGGCGTACAAGACGCTCGGGACGCTGGGGGAGGGCGGCATGGCGAGGGTGCTGCTCGTGGAGGATCCCGCCTTCGATCGCGAGGTGGCGATGAAGGTGGCCTTTCGCGAAATCCACGAGAAGCCGGCGTCGCTCCAGCGCTTCCTGAACGAGGCGCGCATCACGGGTCAACTCGACCATCCCTCCATCCCCCCGGCCTACGACGCCGGAAAGGGCCCCGACGGCCGGTTCTACTTCACCATGAAGAGGGTGGCCGGCGAATCGCTCGCGGACATGTTCCTGGCGCTGGAGGACGAGGAGGAGGCGGCGGTCGCCGAATACACCCTGTTCCGTCTTCTCTCGGTCTTCGAGAAGGTGTGCGAGGCGGTGGCCTTCGCCCATGACCAGGGCGTCGTGCATCGGGACCTCAAGCCGGAGAACGTGATGGTGGGGCGGTTCGGGCAGGTCTTCGTCATGGACTGGGGCCTGGCCCGGGTGTCCGGCGAGGAGGAAATCCCGGCCGGGGACGGCGTGCTGGGGAAGAAACCCAAGAGCGTATCGGCGAGGCCCGTCGGATCGGTCTACGGAAGCGTGATCGGAACCCCGGGGTACATGTCGCCGGAGCAGGTGGAAGGCAAGATGGACCTGGTGGACCCGGTTTCCGACGTGTATTCCCTCGGGGCGATCCTCTACGAGATCCTGACGTTGGAGAAGGCCTTCGACGGGAAGACGGTCAAGGAACTCCTGATCCAGAACCTGCAGGGGGAGATCCTCCCGCCCCGTGCCCGCGCGCCCCGGCGCGGCGTGCCCCGGGCCCTCCAGGCGATCTGCCTGAAGGCCATGGCTAGGTCGCGGGACGATCGCTACGGTTCGGCGCTGGCGCTCGCCCGGGACGTGCGCGCCTACATGGAACAGCGGCCCGTGAGCGCCTACCGGGAGCCCCTTTCCGCGCGGGCCTGGAAATGGGTCCGGAAGCACGACAAGGCCCTCATGGCCGCCGCGGCCGTGATCCTGGTGGCCGCCGCGGGGACGGGGTTCGGAATCCGGTATGCCCGGTCCGCCCGGCTGGCTTCCCGGGTGGAGGCGTTCCGCGTCCTCGAGCGCGAGGCCGCAGGGATCCGCGAGTCCATCGACGACGGGGCGTACGAGAAGGCCATCTCGGCGACCGACGGGCTTCTCGCCCGCCTCCCCGACGTTCTTCCCGGCCTGCTCGCCGACCCGGCCCTCCGGGAAGGGGCGCCCGAGGTCGTCGATCGGGTCCAGGCGTTCCCGGAACGCGTGCGGCGGTCGCGCGCCGACGCCGTCCTGGCGTGGGCGACGGCGTGCGCGCGCGAGATCGAGACGCCGCCGGGCTCGGCGACGCCCGGGGCCATCGAACGCGTGAAGTCGCACTTCGAGCGTTTCCGCGCGTACCTTCCGGATCTCCCACCCAAGACCGCCGACCGGACGCCGGTCGCCTCGTTCGCCCTCTGGCTCGCCCGGGCGGCCCTCGCGCGGGAGGCGGGCGCCCGGGAACTTCCCGAAACCTCCCGCTGGGTCGCGAGGGCCTTCATCGCCCAGCCGGCGTCGAGGGAAGCCGGGCGGGCCCTCTTGCTTCTCGCGGACCACTCCCTCGAGATCTCCGGCGAGGAGATGGACCCGGAAAAGGCGCTGCTTGCGGCCACGCAGTACCACCTGGCGTACGGAGCGTTCGGCCGGGACTACCCGCGCCTGAAGATCGACGCCCTGTTCGGGCTGGCCGTCGCGCTCAGCCGCCTCGGCGCGGAAGCGCGCGCGCCCTTCGATCCCGCGCTGTCCGCCCGTCACGCTTCCCTCCGTTGCCTGCTCTCCCTCATGGACGCGCAGGGTTGCCTGAGGCCGGCCGTCGCTTCAGCGCTGGGTCCCGAAGAGGCGAGCGCGCTGCAGCGGGAGGCGGGCGACCTGCTGTTCGCGCTGTCGAGAATCTCGTCGTGGACGCCCATTCACGAGGATCCGTTCGCGTTCACCGGCAACGTCGTCGACGCGGACGGCGACGGCGCGAAGGACGCCGTGGTCCTGCACGATTCGCAGGATCCGCTCACGCTCCATGTCCACCAGATCGCGGAGCCCGCCCGGCACGGCGGTCCGCCGATCCTGGAGCCTGTCGAGGAAATTCGCCTTCGCGGAAGGATCGCGCGCCACGTGCCCGGTGTGTCCACGGAGGAACTCTCGGCCGACCAGCTGTGGCGGGTCCGGCTCCTGGCGGACGGCCCACCCCAGTACGCGTTCGGGCTCTCCACCAAGGACCGTTCCCAGAACGTCCTGGTCGTGCTCAAACGTCCGGATTCCCCCTCGCCGCTCCTCTTCGACCGCTACGCAAGCGGGGGCCTGCACCACGAATCCGTCGTCGTGGAGGACCTGGACGGCGACGGCCTCCAGGATCTCCTGGTGGGCCTTCGTTGCTATCACCGCCGGGCCTACGTCTACTTCCAGGGCCCGGAACCGGGGGCCTTCCGTCGCGTCCCGGTTCCGGACACCACGAACGGAAGCGACGTGACCGCCATGCTCGCCGAGGATCTCGACGGCGACGGCGAAAAGGAACTCGCGGTCCTTCGCGGGCCGTTCAACGACTTCTCCCTCGAGGTCTACCGCGTGGAGGGGGAGGGGGACGGGGACGGGCGCGGCCTGGAGTCGATCTGCCGGGTCGACACGGCCGTTTCGAGACGCGTGGCGCCGTTGAGAACGGATGCCGGCACCCTCCTGTTCCTGGCCTCGCACATCGGCGACCTCGGGACCTTCCGCTCCTTCGAGTTTCTCGAGCGTCCGGTGCCCCCCGTGGGTTTCCGCGCGTTCCGCTGGGCGGGAGAAGGGCTCGAGCCCCTGGCGCGGGCGGACGCCGCACGCCCGTTTGACCCCGGGGCCCGGTATTTCGACCTCGATGCCCTGGCCGGGGGCCCGGTCTCGGGCGTGGGGCGCACGGCGTTCATGGAAGTGGGCTTTCGGCAGGACCGGATCGGAGGAGGACACTGCGGGTTCTGGCGGTGGCGCTTCTGGCCGGAAGCGACGTTCACCGACGCGCCGTTGCGGACGCTGGAGATCCCGGACGCGGGCAAGCGGGGGGGACCGGCGGGCGTCGCCATCTCCTCGGCGTTCACGGGGTCGGACGGGCGGGGGTACGTCGCCATCAACGGGGCGCTTTTCCGGTCGCTCGACGCCCGGGATCTCGAGGCCCTGGCGGGTCCGGTCCGGCCGTCCCCTCCGGTTCCGGGGGCGACGCCGTCGGTGGCCCTGTGCCGCTTTCTTCTCGCGTTTGATCTCCCCGCGGCGGCGGTGGATCTGGCCCGCGACGCTCTCGGGAAGGAAAGTTCTTCCGAGACCGCGCTGGAGCTCCGGCGCCTGGAAATCGCGGGGCTCGTCGAATCGGGGGAGGCGGGGGCCCTGAAGGCGCTCCTTTTGGATCTGGCCGTGCAGGGGAGCCTCGCGGCCACGGTGGGAAGCGCGGCCGAGTGGCTCGCGCTGGAGCGGGAGGAATACGGTTTCTCCGCGAACCTCCTCGCCCGGTGGGGCGGAAGCGACCGGGTGCAGGCAAGGGAACGCGAACGGCTCGCCCGCCGCGCGGCGTTCTGGACCTCGGTGGAGGAACGCCTGGAGAAGACCGCTGTCGCGGTCTCCGGGACCCGGCTGTCGACGCGCCAGGGCGACTGCGAGGTCTGGGACCGCCTGCTGACCAACGCCCCGGACGCCGTCCGTCCCGCGCCGGGGGGAGGCGGATCGGTCCTGCGGTTCCACCTTCACCGGAGGAACGCGGTCGTGCTGGCGCCGGGGGGAAGCGGGGAGAAGACGGAAGTCCGGTCCGCGGGGTTCTTCTGGGGCGTGCCGGTGCGCTACGCCGGCGGGCCCTGGAAACTGGTCCTGGAAGCCACCATCGACGGCGCTCCGTGGTGGTCCGGATTCCGTCTCGGTTTGATCGGGGCCGGCACGCTCGACGGCGGGCCCGGCCGCTGGCGGCTGACCGGGTCCTGTGTCACCTTCTCCTGCGGCGGAGGAAACGAGGTCAACACGGTCAGGGCGGGGAGCGCGGGGACGATCCTCGCGATCGACGCGTTGCTGGGGAAGCCCCTCCGGGTGGAGGTGGTCCAGATCCCGTCGGCCCGACGGCACCGGGTGACGATCCGCACCGTCGGCGACGGCCGGGTCGTCTACGCGCGCGTCCTTTCCGGGATCGAGCCGGTCGCGGGCGGTCACTACCTGTTCGGCGTCTTTTCCGGCACGCCGAACGGCATGGAGGGTCATCTGAAGCATTTCGGTATCGCCGGCGACGTGGACCTCCTGCCGCCTTCCGACCCCTGGCAACGTGGATTCCTGGTTTCCGCCTCGAACGTCGGTCCCGTGTCCCGGGCCGTCCGCCATCGCGCCCGGGGATCGTGGGACGATTCCGCAACGGCCTTCGAGGAGGCCGCGATGCTGTACGGCTCGGCGGCAACCTCGACGGCGCCGGGATCGCGCTACCGCGCTTTGCTCGGGCAGCTGGCGGGGGAGATGCGTCTCGAGGCAGCGTGGGCCCGCGCGCGGGAGGACGCCGGCACGTTCGCCTCGGGGCAGGCGGACGCGCTTGCGGACCCGGCAAAACGGACGGTGCTGGTGAAATGGCTTCTGGGCGGTCCGGAGCATTTCCGGCGCGAGGGCCTGTGGGAGGCCTGCGGCGCCGCGCTGGCCCGGGCGCGGCATCCCGGCTGCTCGGCGGCGGAGGTCCGTCGCGCGCTGGAGGACGAGGAGCGGGAGTACGAGGCGTTGCGGGAGGCGTTTCTGGAGGGGCGGACCCGGGAGGCCTACCAGCGGGTCCTGCAGAAGCAATCGAGTCTGGAGACGTGCGAGGCGGCGGTGATCGGCCTGTGGCTTCTTTCACGGTCGCGCGGGGAGGAGGCGCTGGTCCGCCTCGTCGCGAGGTTCCTTCGTCTCATCGGGGAGGACGGGATTGTTGTGTCCATGACGGAGGACCTCTTGTCCGTGCGGGCGGGGGAGGAGAGGGCCGCGTTGCTCGGTTACCGTGCTTCGGCCCTGTCGGCGTTGAACCGCCGTGAGGAGGCCTTGCAGGCGATCGTGATGGGGGGGGCGGAACCGGAGCGACATTCCCGTTCGTTTCTGGAGCTGATGGTGGATCTCCGCCGGCGGCAGGTGGAGCACGCGGCGGAGGAGGCGGGGAGTCGATGACGACGCAGGAAATGAGGGCCAACCGGCCCGCCCCGGGACAGGATCGTTTTTTCATTCCTCGATGGTGCGTGCGGCCATGTCGAGCCCCCTCATCACGCGTCCGTCATCCCAATATCGTCCCCGTCCACGACATCGGACAGGAGGGCAACATCCATTTCTTCGCAATGGATTTCGTGGATGGCAACCCGTTGGGGCACGCAGCATGGGAAAGACACTGTGCATCCCACGAATTCACTTGACATATAGACGATATAGATCTAATATGTTCTTACCTTACTGGATACTGTGTCAAGTGGTATAGCGACTTGACAAGACTGCTGTTTAGTGCCAACTATACAGGTGCTATGTCGACATCAAGTCAAGTTCGACGAGAGAAGAAGGTGAACGCCTTCTTCGCCCGACACGCCGTCTTCACGGTCGAAGAGCTGGGCCGGTTCCTCGCCAGCCGGGGGTCGGCGAATGTCAACACCCGCAAATCGCTCCTGACCTACCATAAAAACCGGGGACGGGTCGTACCCGTGCGCCGCGGCCTGTACGCCACGGTCCCCGAGGGGGCGGATCCGGCGACGTTCCCGGTCGATCCTTTTCTCGTCGCCGCGAAACTCGCCGACGACGCGGTTCTCGCCTATCACACGGCCCTGGAATTCCACGGTAAAGCCCATTCGGTCCATACGAAACTCCGATATGTTTCCGCGAAGAGGTCCCTTCCCCTGCGATTCCAATCGCATGACTACGAACGCGCCCCGGTGCCGAACGGATTGCTCGCGAGGAAGGCGGAAATGACCGGGGTGGTCCGGCGAAAAATCTCAGGCGTGGAATTGCGCGTCGCCGGCCTGGAGCGAACCCTGGTCGACGTGCTCGACCGGCCGGATCTCTCGGGGAGCTGGGAGGAGATCTGGCGGTCCCTGGAATCCGTGGAATTCTTCGACCTGGATTCCGTGGCCGAGTACGTGCGTCTTCTGGACAACGCCACCACGGCCGCGAAGGTCGGTTTCTTCCTCGAACGACACAAGGAAACGCTGATGGTCGAGGCGTCGCACCTCGCCCCCCTGCGAGAGATGCGGCCCAAGCAGCCGCACTACCTGGAGCGGGGAAAACGCAAGGGCGGGCGGTGGATCAAGGCGTGGAACCTGATCGTTCCCGACGAAATTTTGAACAAATCCTGGGAGGGTGATTCTTGATTTTCTCCCCTTCGGAAATCCTGCCCGTGGCGCAGTCCACGGGTTTCAGGGCGGACATGGTCGAGAAGGTGGCCCACCTGCTACGCCTTCTCGACGGGTTCAACGCGCACTCCTTCCTCAAGGGGAAGTGGGTCCTGAAAGGCGGGACCGCCCTGAACCTCTTTCTGGCCGACCTGCCCAGATTGTCGGTGGACATCGACCTGAACTACACCGGCGCACGAAAACGCGACGAGATGCTCGCGGAACGTCCCGGGATCGAGCAGGCGTGCCAGGCCGTGTTTTCACGGGAGGGATTCGCGATCAAGAAGGTGCCGGCCGATCACGCGGGAGGGAAGTGGCGGTTGCAGTACCAGAGTTTTTCGGGAAGGTCAGGCAATCTCGAAGTGGATCTGAACTTCATGTACAGGCAGCCGCTGTGGGACGTCCGCTCCCTGGATTCCCGCGCCTTCGGCGACTTCCAGGCGAAGAACGTCCCCGTTCTCGACCTGCACGAGCTCGCCGCTGGAAAGCTCGCGGCGCTGTTCGCCCGGGGGCAGGCACGAGACCTCTTCGATTGCCACCGGATCCTGCAGATGAAGGACCTGGATGCGCAGTGCCTGCGCATCGCTTTCGTGGCCTACGGCGGAATGAACAGGAAGGATTGGCGCACGGTCACGTTGGAAGACGTGAACGTGGATGCTGCCGAGATCGCCCGCAAGCTGCTTCCCACGATCCGCGAAGCATCGGCCGATTCCAGATCGGAACCGGCAGCGTACGGGGAACGCCTTGTCAGGGAATGCCGGGCCCTCCTCTCAGCCGTGCTTCCCTTCACGGATTCCGAGATGTCCTTTCTGGACCGGTTGCTGGACGACGGCGTCGTGGACGGCTCGATTCTGACGCCGGACGAGAACCTGCGACAGCGTATTCAAATCCAGCCGCTTCTCGAGTGGAAGGCCGTCAACGTGCGGAAGCACAGGGGATTGTCGTGACACCCGGCGCGGCATCACTGCCCTGACTTCAGTTCTTCCCACAGCTGCCGCTGCTTCTCCCAAACAACCTCGGCGACCACCGGGCGCAGGCTTCTTTCGGTGATTTTGTCACGGCCTATCTCTATTCGCGGAAGGTGGAGGATTTCCTCCTGGATACGGGACTGCACCGTGCACCGTCGGCCGTATCATCCAGGCATTCAAATCCATGACGACCCTGCAATATGTTCGTGGCGTGAATGATTTTGGTTGGCGGCAGTTCTGCGACCGGTTCTGGCAGCGGAATTATTGGGAACACATCATCCGCAGCGGCGATTCCCTGGAACGCATCCGGCACTACATCCGGACCAATCCCGAAACCTGGGAAACAGACCGCGAGAACCGGAATCGCGCGGGTGAGGACGATTTCGACCGCTGGATAGCCGGTGCTGGACCGAATGAAAAATCGGCAGACTGAAAATCGTCAAGGGGGGGCTCCCGCGATTCTGGTAGCGCAAGCGAACGTCTCGCGGGGGCCCGCTTATTTCCTGCGACGGTTCGTATCCCCTGTGGGTTCCGACGGCAACCCGGGCGCTAACCCAGAGGGGGGCGTGAACCAGAGAATCCGAGAGTTTGGGCGCTGATTTCGCAACCCCGGGGGCAACCTGGCAGGTTGCTCTTGGGCGTGCGGTTCTCTGCTGCGAACCAGAGAAACGGGCGGGTTCGCCTGTCTGTCGCACAACCCTGTACCCCCAACGGGTTCGGGGATGCGGGTCGAAGGCCTTCCGATGGGGTCGCGCTAACCGCTGGAGCACCCTAGGTTCGCTACCCGGACCCTCTGGCTCCCCACGCGATACTCTTATCATAACCAGCTCTCTGTTTTCAATCAAACGAGTCTGATTTCATAACTTTTTCGCACGGAGCCAGGAAACGCATAACCTGTTGCATGGCAGGGCGTTGCGATATCGGCTTATTCGGGGTGGCTCCGATTTGCCATCACGACCGTCGAGGCCTCCTCCGATGTCCATCGCAGTCCCGCTAGCCGCCCTCTCTCGCCGAAAGCCAAAACAGAGAGCTTTTCTGTAAACCAACAGGTTCCAGGTTCGATACCTGTATTTTGGTTAACAACCAACTCGTGTTCTTTTCACCGCCATCTACCCAGCCGGCCGGCCTGGGCCGGACCCGGCCCTGCTGATTTGGCCGGATTTTGGATTTTGCAGGCTGCCGAAGTGTACACGGAGATCGCACCGGTCCCGGTCAGAAAGTTCCGGGGCTTCCGGTACCTCGACGGCATCCCGGGGACCGAGAAATCCGGGTAGAGATCACGCCGCCGGCCACCGCCGATTCCGGTGGTACACGTTTCGCCGATTTCCGGAAACCGGTTACCGGCCGTGGCCGCCCGGCAGGTGGTACATTTCTCGCCGGCAAGTGGGTTTTCAATGGCCTCAACACCTCGGATTCTCTTGCTTGGGTTTCACGTAACCAGGAAATCTTCAACTCATTTCTCAAGGACAATCGCCGAAAGGTATTCGGAACTTTAAAGCAAATTGTAAAAGCACTGCGAAAGTTATATACAATCATTTAGGCCGTTCTTCATACTCATCAAGAGCAGTCTCAATTAATGAATTCACGTTTAATAAATCCACATCTTCATTTTCATGGTTTTTCAAGGAATATAATATGTTAATCATGTCTTTTCTATAATACCCGTTGCTCAATAGCGCCACTGCGGATTGGACTCTCACGATCAAATTGCTGTCATGAAACGCATGATTTTTCAATATGTTTGCTATCTCAACATCATCGATCCTATGATATTTCAACAAACTTGCCATGCTGGCCCTAAGAGAGCTATATTCAGATTTCAAATTGAATAGTATGTATTCCTTCGGAATTTCAAAGGATTCACTAAAAAAACGATCTCGCACCCACAAAATTAAAATGGCCGTATCCCTCACACCGGCATCCTCATCGATCAATGATTCAATTACCAGTTCTTTCAATTGATCATTCAACGGAGTACGTAAATATATTAATGCGAATAAAGAAGCCCTCCTCCGTTCATATGATTCGTCTTCGATTCCATTGATAATGAATTGAATCCCATCATCACCCATCTGAACGACGGTCAAAGCCGCGCATTCCTTCTCGTTTCCATACTTGCTGATGATCATTTCCTTGAGGTGCGGCAAAGATTCAGGGCCGATCCTCAAAAGAATGGAAGATACTGGATTGACCATTGCTTTCCCGTTTTTCCGCAAGAACGATCTCAACATGGAGATATGCCTTGCGCCTTCCGAAGACAACATTATAATCGCTTTTCTTTGTCTTTCTTTGGATTCGCAAGAAAGAGATTCTCTCCAATATCGTTTCGTATGTCCAAAGATCTTGTATTCTCTCTTGCAAGAAAGGGGCAATAGACCCATGAACAATAACGCACATGATAGTATTTTGATTAGAGATTGATTCACGAAAGAATCCTCCCGATTATTTCATTTGTGAAGATTTTGTTGCCATGG
>Ga0180434_10010177_pt1 | contig 10120 bp, 10 predicted proteins | sample SS_ome_7_FD_132453 | JGI IMG/M metagenome (GOLD analysis project Ga0180434, IMG submission 132453) | Hypersaline lake sediment archaeal communities from the Salton Sea, California, USA - SS_1_D_2 metaG | ecosystem: Environmental > Aquatic > Non-marine Saline and Alkaline > Hypersaline >... | reverse complement strand
GCCGGGCCTCGTCCACCGCCACGTAGGGCACGCCGCGGGCGCGGAGATACGCCTCGAACGCCGCCTCGTAGTGGTTGTCGCGGTTGGCCATGGTTTCAGAAGGGAATGCCCTCGTCATCCGCCCCGCCGACGTCGTCGTCCTCGTCACCCGGCAGGTCGAACTCGTCCTCCGGGTCCAGGCCGCACTCGTCGAAGTCCTCATCGAACTCCTCATCGAGCTCGTCGTCGAACTGCTCGTCCTCGTCGTCGAACTCGTCGTCGTCGTCGTCGAACGAGACCCAGCCGCCGCGCTCGTCTTGATAGGTCGGGTCGGTCGGCAGGATGTCGAACCCGAAGCCCTTCCCGTCGCAGCCGGGCGTGGGACAGCACCAGAACCCGTGCAACTGGCCGTCCGCCCCCACCTCCTCGCGCCACTCGATCCGGTAGCTGTCGTACTCCTCGTCGCAGTGCAGGCAGTGTACCTCGGTGGGGATCTCCGGCGGGCGGAAGGGGTCGGCGTCGGGATCGGGCCGGTTCGGGGCGACCATGGTGCTATTCCCCCTTAGTAAGTATCTCTTGCACCGCGGCGATCACGCTGGCGGCGTCCTCCTCGAGCGGCGCGTCCCGCTGCTGCGCCTTTTCGAGGTCCTTGACCTGCACGCGGCCGGAGTCGAACTCGTCGGCCCCGGCGATCAGCGCCACGCGAAAACCCCGGCGGTCGGCGTACTTGAGCTGCTGGCCGAGCTTCTTCGGGTCGGGGTAGACCTCGACCCCGATGCCCGCGGCGCGGAGCCGGGCGGCCAGCTTCAAGTAGGCGTGGAGCCGGGTCTTGTCGAAGAAGGGGATAAACACCTCGGCGGGCGTGGCCACCTTCTCGATCATGCCCAGCTCTTCCATGGCGGCCAGCAACCGGTCGAGCCCCAGCGAGGCCCCGATGCCGGGCAGCTCCCGGGCCGTGAAGAGCCCGGCCAGGTTGTCGTACCGCCCGCCGGAGCAAACGCTGCCGATGCCCGGCAGGGCGTCCAGAAAGGTCTCGACCACCGTGCCCGTGTAGTAGTCGAGCCCCCGGGCGATCGAGACGTCCAACACGATCCGCTCCTCGGCCACGCCGGCGGCTGTCACGCCGCCGAGGGTTTCTCGGAGCCGCGCCACGCCCGCCGCGCCCGTCTCGCTCTCCGCCACCAGCGGCTCGACCCGGCGGAGCACCTCGTCGTTGCTGCCGGTGGTTTGGGCCAGCTCGAGGACCCGCGTGGCCTGCTCGTGCGTAGTGCCGGCGGCGGCGACCATCTCCTCGGCCACCTTGTAGGGGCCGATCTTGGCCAGCTTATCGAGCGCGCGGAGGATCGGCGCGGCGCGGTCGGCCAGATCGAGGGTTTCCAGCAGCCCGGCCAGCAGCCGGCGGTTGTTGATGCGGATGGTGAACCCCTCGAACCCGATGGCCCGCATGAGGTCGTGGATCACCAGCACGGTTTCCACGTCGGCGGCGGCGCTTCGGGTGCCGATCGTGTCGAAGTCGCACTGCATGAACTCGCGGTAGCGCCCGCGCTGGGTGTTTTCACCCCTCCATACTGCCGCGATGTGATATCGCTTAAGCGGCGTGCCCAGCTCGGCGATGTGCTGGGCGGCGAAGCGGGCCAGCGGCACGGTCAGGTCGAACCGCATCCCCACCCAGCGCCCCCCCTGGTCCTGGAACTTGTAGAGCTGCTTGTCGCTCTCCTCGCCCCCCTTGCCCTCCAGCACGTCGAGGTACTCCAGGGCCGGGGTGTCGATGGGGCTGAACCCGTACGAGCGGTAGACCCGCCGGGCCGTGTCGATGAGACGCTCGCGCGGGATCATCGCTTCCGGCGGGTAGTCGCGGAAGCCCTTGAGCGTGCGGGGGGTGATGCGGGGAGAGTGGCTCACGGTAGAGAGTCGCGGACATCGTGGGTCGAGCTAAGAATTGCAAATTGAAAATTGTAAACTGCAAATCTCAAATTGGCCAGCCGCCGCACGTCGATCTCCAATTTGCATTTTGCAATTTACAATTCTCAATTTACAATTCCTCACTTCGGCTTCGGGCTACGGAACCCCTGCCCCTTGGGCGGGCCGAGGACCGCCTCGGCGTACTCGAGTACCTGCTCGGGCGTCTCCCAGTAGTGGTCGTAGACCCACTCGTCGTCGTATTCGCAGTTCTTCGTCGTGTAGTCGCGGCAGATCTGGGGCCGGGTCTCGTACCGGGCACAGAGGTTGTCGTCGCGGAGCATCTTGCAGCGGTTGTGGACCAGCAAGTACCACACGTCCTCCTCGGTAAACACGGTCGCCCGCTCGTGGAGCAGGTACCAGCGGATGAACTCGAAGTCGGCCCAGTCCTCGGGCTCCTCGATGGGCAGCGCGAAGTAACGGCAGCACTTCGCCGGACAGTGCATGCACAGGACCACGTCCTTGGGCAGGTCCTCGCGGCGAGGGCGGCGCTTCGCGTCGGGAATCGGCAAAGTGGTGGTCGCGGCGTCGGCCATGGGGTTCTCCGTGGTGCCGGGGACACGGGCGTCTCGCGTCGGGTGCGGTTCGCCCGATCCATCCTTTAGGGTAACCGAGCGGCCCCCGAGCGAAAAGGGGCTGGGCAGGCGCGGTCCGCTTCGCTAGGCTTGCAGCGTTGTCACGCCCCGTCGCCTCCCCCGAGACGCATCCCGTGAAGACCGTCCTCTGCCTCCAGCACGTGCCGCACGAGACGCTGGGCATCATCGGGCCGGCCCTGGCCGAGGCGGGCCTCTCTTGCCGACCCATTGAGCTTTTCCGCGAGCTGCCCAACACGCTGCCCTGGGACGAAGCGGCGGGGCTGGTCGTCATGGGCGGGCCGATGAACGTCGACCAGACCGAGCAGCACCCGTTCCTGGCCGCCGAGCCCGCCTGGATCCGCGAGGCGATCGACCGCCGGCTGCCGGTGCTGGGCGTCTGTCTCGGCTCGCAATTGGTCGCCAAGGCCCTGGGGGCAGCGGTCACGGCCAACCCGGTCGAGGAGATCGGCTGGTACCCGCTCGATCTGTGCGACGCGGCCGCGGAGGACCGGCTCCTGGCGGGCTGCCCGCGGCGGCTGACCGTCTTCCAGTGGCACGGCGACACGTTCGCCTTGCCCGAGGGGGTGGTGCCCCTGGCCAGCAGCCCCACCTGCGAGAACCAGGCGTTTCGTTACGGCGACCGGGCGTACGCCTTCCAGTTCCACCTCGAAGTGACGGCCGGGATGATCGACACCTGGCTCGACGAGCCGGAGAACCGCCGCGAGCTGGCAGAGCTGGACTCGATCGACGGGGCCGAGATCCGCCGGCTCACGCCCCGGCACCTCCCGGCCATGCTGCAGATCGGGGCCGAGGTGTTCCGGCGCTTCGCCGCCCTGTGTGCCGAAACGGGCTGACGCAAAGACGAGCGGCCCGGGGCTACCAAGAAGGGGCCGCGGCCACCTGCTGCACCTCGACGGGCACGAGAATCACGTGCGTCCGGCGGCCCGGGGCGGTCTGCCGCTCGCCGGGCGCCGGCTCGTCGACCGGCGTCTCGCACGGCGCCTCGGAGGCCGGCCGGGGCGGTGCCAGCGTAGGGACGGGGCCGGCGGCGGCGGGGGGCGCGGGCGCAGGGCAGGTTTCGGAAACCGGCGGCGGGGCCGTAGCGGCGGCGTGCCAGTTTCCTCGAAAGACGCCGATCGCCAACAGCAAGGCGAGAAACGCCAGCAGACCGGCTGCCACCATCGCGGCCCGGATTCGTGTCATTTTCAGTTCCTCCACCGGCCGCGAAAGGACGATGGCGGCTCTCTCCGTGGTTGCGCCGTTCACGCAGTCGTCTTAGACGACTCACAGTACCCCGGCTTTGCTTCATTCATAATCTCGTTAGTCTATCCAGATTTCGTACAAAACTCAAGTTTCGTCCTTGGGGTTGCGCAGGGAGGGCCATTCGAGAAGACCGGCTCGTCTGGACCTCGCGCCTGAAGCCGGGAAGTCCAGAAGATCGGTGGCCCGATCCCCTAAAGCCCCGGGATAGGGGATCATTGCTGAGGGAATGGGGAAAAAAGGAGGACTGGGATGCAAGGACGTGGTGTGAGGGTCGTGACGGCAATCCTTGATTTGCGGCCGGCCAGGGACCGATGTCCACTCCAGGGCCGTAGCGGAAGTCGCCAAGACTTTCGGTGGTTCATGCACCAGCTACCCCAAAACCGGGCCGGCCGAAACTCTTGGCGAGTTTCGCTACCCGAGGCAAGGGCCGGCCGAAACTCTTGGCGAGTTTCGCTACCGCAAGATCGAGTTTCGCCCTGCGTCCAGACAAGTTAGGCAATATACACAGCTCTACGATGGCCCGGCAGACCGGGCGAGGAGACCCGCGATGTGTGGTTCGATCGTCGTCCTGCTCTTGGCCGTCGGGGCCGATGGTTCTGCCGACGGTATCGCTCGAATCCCGGAATGGATTGCCTCGCCAAACGCCCAGCCGGCGGCGATCTTCGGCGCGAGCACCGGTTCGGCGGCGTGCGCCGTGGAAGGCTGCGTCGTCTACGGACGCCCCGGCCCTTGGCCCACGCAGCCCAATCCGCTTAGCGCATACGCCCGGCGCGCGGCGGGCAGCGTGGCGGACAAGTTCGGCTTCTCCTATTACTACGGCTTGATCCCCTACCACGGGCCGGCGCAGTACAACTATCGTCACCAGTTCGACTACCCGTGGCACGCGACTGTGAGACCTCGGTGAGAAAACCGCTTGACAATTATGGGCGATTCCGCAAAATGAGCGGCTAGTCGAACGCTAACCAATCCGCAGGCCGGCTCGTTCGCTATCGCGAAGGGTAGTCACGGCCCATTCTGGCAGGACGCCGGTGAGAGTTGCTTCAGGCCGGAAGGGACTCCGGGCACGGTGTTGTTGCGATCTCCTTCGTTTCCGTGCTTGCGGTACTGGCTTGAAGGCCAGCTTGCGTGTCGACTGTCTGACGAAGGCTTGGGGGGCGGCGACCGGAAGGATCGACAGTCGGCGGCGCAGGCTCGCGGCCCGGACGGCCCCCTCCTTGCTTTCGCAGGCCGTCGACCGTGCCGGGCTCGGTTGGAGTACAGCCTTCAGGCTGCTCTTTGGACGTTTGGACAGGCTAAAGCCTGGACTCCAACTCGGCCGACCGAAAGCCCTCCCGTACGCGGCGTCTGGACCCTTCCCGCCCCCAATGCCGGTCTCGTGATCCCATGTCGCGTTGTTTGATCGGCTTGGGTTCGAACCGGGGCAATCGGCGGGAAACACTCGATCGCGCCGTCGCGGCGGTCGCGGCGCACTCGGCCGTGCAATTACTCGGGCAAAGCCGCTGGCACGAGACCCGGCCGGTCGGCGGTCCGCCGGGACAGCCGGCGTTTCTCAACGGGGCCGTGCTGGTCGAAACGTCGCTTCAACCCCGGGCGCTGCTCGAGCTGCTCCAAGCCCTCGAGGCCGACGCCGGGCGCACGCGCGCTAAGCGCTGGGGACCGCGCACGCTCGACCTCGACCTGCTGCTCTTCGACGAGGTGGTGCTCGACACGCCCGAGCTCGTCGTGCCGCATCCCCGCATGGCCTGGCGGCGCTTCGTGCTCGAGCCGGCCGCCGAAGTGGCCTGCTCGATGCTCCACCCGAGGATCGGCTGGACCGTCGAGGAGCTGCTCGAGCACCTCGACACGGCCGTGCCCTACGTGGCCGTTGCGGGGGGCATCGGGGCGGGCAAGAGCCAATTGGCCGAGCGTCTGGCGGCCGGCGGCGCCGCCGAGCTGATCGCCGAACGGATCGACGCGGCGCGCCTGGGCCGGTTCTACGCCGACCCGCCTTCTCACGCCTGGCAGACCGAGTTAGAATTCCTCAGCGCTCGCAAACGGCTCTTGGACGCGGGGCTGGCCCGCTGGTCGGAGCCGGGCAAGACCTGGGTGGGCGACTTCTGGTTCGACCAGTCGCTGGCCTTCGCCCGGGTGTGGCTTAAGCCGCCGCAGCTTGCGCGCTTTGAAGCCCGCTGGGAGGATGCGCGAAAGGAGGTCGTGGCCCCGAAGCTGCTGGTGCTGCTCGACGTGCCCGGCGAAGAGCTTTTCCGGCGCGTGCAAGAGCGGGCACGCCCGTACGAACGGGGCCTAAGCGAGGCGCAGCTCGATCGGATACGCCGGGCGGTGCGGGAGTTGGCGACGCGACCCGGCCAGGGCCCGCTGCTCCGGATGACCGCCCCCGCGCCGGACGAGGCGCTCGAAGAGGTGCAGGCCGCGTTGGCCGCCATGCAATAGGGTTCAGTCGTCAGGGGTCAGGGTTCAGTTTCGAGCTTGACGGACAACTCGGCTTTGTCGGAAAAGCCGGAAATGGGGTGCCATGGGCGGCTTGCCCGCCCTTGGATCGCGGCATTTCGCAGGGGCAGGCAAGCTGCCCCTGGCACCCACCGCCGTTTTCCGAGAAAGCCTAGTGTGGAGACACCCCCATGCCGCGCCCGCAAGTCGTCACCCGAGTGGCCGAGCTGCGCGAGCTGCTCGCCCCGATCCGCCGGGCGGGCAAGCGGATCGGGCTGGTGCCCACCATGGGCGCCCTGCACGAAGGACACCTGAGCCTGGTCCGGGGGTCGAAGGCCGAGTGCGACTTCACGGTGGTTTCGATCTACGTCAACCCCACGCAGTTCGGGCCCGGCGAGGACCTCGACAAGTACCCCCGCACGCTCGAGGCCGACCTCGACGCCCTGGCCCGCTGCGGGGTCGAAGCAGTGCTGGTCCCGCCCAACGAGGAGGTCTACCCCGAGGGGCACGCCACTTGGGTCGAGGTCGCCGGCGTGGCCGAGCCGCTCGAGGGGGCCTGCCGGCCGGGCCATTTTTGCGGCGTGGCCACGATCGTGATCAAGCTGCTCGGCATGGTGCAGCCCGACGTGGCCTACTTCGGCCAGAAGGACTATCAGCAATGGCTCGTGATCCGGCGCATGGTGGAGGACCTCAACGTGCCGATCGAGGTGCGGCGCTGCCCGATCGTGCGCGAGCCGGACGGCCTGGCCATGAGTTCCCGCAACGCCTATTTGAGCCCCGAAGGGCGCCGCCGGGCGCTGGTGCTTTCCCGGAGCCTGAAGCTCGCCGAGGAGTTGGTGGCCGGCGGCCGGCGCGACGCCCGGGCAATCGTTGACGAAATGCGCCGGCTCGTGCTCGCCGAGGGCGGCGCCCAGATCGACTACATCACCCTGGCCGACCCGGAAACGCTCAACCCGATCGAGGAGATCCGCGGCCCGGCGCTGGCCGCTCTTGCCGTGAGGATCGACGAGACCCGGCTGATCGACAACTGCCTGCTGGAGCCGTGACCGAACTGTCCCGCGAAGCCGTAGGACGGACCTCCGGTCCGTCGACATTGCCGATGGGGCATACGTTGAGATGAGATTGACGGACCGGAGGTCCGTCCTACGATCGCAGCAATTTCCGCCGTGCACGACACCCTCTTGTACATCCCGAACGAACTCTGGGGCATGCCGCTCTTCGGTGTGGGGCTGCTGCTGGCGGTTTGGGCGGTGGTGTGCGTCGGCCTGACGGCGTGGCTCGTGTGGCGCCAGGGGCTTTCGGCCGACACGCTGACCTACCTGGGGCTTTTTGCCCTGGTCGCCGCCGCGATCGTCTGGGTGCTGCCGGCCGTGGCCAAGCCGCGGGGGCTCCCGATCCGCAGCTACGGCGTGATGATGCTCCTGGCCGTCAGCGCGGCCACCGGGCTGGCCGCGTGGCGGGCCCGCCGCCGGGGGCAGGACCCCGACATGATCTTCACCCTCCTCTTCTGGATCCTCATTCCCGGCCTGGTCGGCGCCCGGGCGTTCTACGTAATCGAGTACTGGCAGCAGCAGTTCTGGCCGACTTATGTGGGGACCGAGGACGCCCCGGGCGGATTGGGGGCGCTGCTCGGCGCGGTGGTGAACATCGCCGAGGGGGGGCTGGTGGTCTACGGCTCGCTGATCGGGGCCGCCGTGGGTGTGGCGATCTTCGCCCGCCGCTACCGGGTGCCGCTCTTGCCCCTGGGCGATTTGCTCGCCCCCAGCCTGATGCTGGGCCTGGCCATCGGGCGGATCGGCTGTTTCTTGAACGGCTGCTGCTACGGTGGCCTGTGCGAACACCCCTGGGCCGTGACCTTTCCGCGGGGCGAGGCGCCCGCCTACAGCCCCGCTTATCGCGCCCAGGTCGAGCGGGGGATGATCTACGGGTTCGCGATCCCCGGCGACCCGGACGAACTGCCCGTGCTCCTCTCGGTGCGCCCCGATTCCCCGGCCGCGGCGGCCGGGCTTGAGCCGGGCGACCTGCTCACGGCCGTCGACGGAGAGCCGGTGCCCACCGCCGCCGTGGCCCACTGGAAGCTGGAGGAGGTCTACGAGAACCGCCGGCCCCTCCGGCTCGAGTTGGCGGGGCGCGGGCCGGTCGAGCTGGCGGCGGTGCCGGTGCTCAAGCGGAGCCTGCCGGTTCATCCCACGCAGGTCTACAGCACGATCAACGCCCTGCTGCTGTGTCTGTTGCTGTTGGCCTACGACCCGTTCCGCCGCCGCGACGGCGAGCTGTTCGCCCTGATGCTCTCCATCTACCCGGTCAGCCGTTTCCTCATCGAGATCCTCCGCACGGACGAGAGCCCGATCTTCGGCACGGGCCTGAGCATCTCGCAGAACGTGAGCCTGGTGATTTTGCTCTTTGCGGCCGGGCTGTGGTTCTACGTCCTGCGGCAGCCGCGGGGGAAGGCTTGGGGCTAGCCCGCTTTCCTCACGACTTCAGGATGGCCAGGAACAGTGTGCCGCTGCTTCGCAGAAGCAGTGCCCCACGTGAGTTGCCGGCACGGCACTGCTTCTGCGAAGCAGTGGCACACCGGTGGCACATCGGTGTGCCACCGTGTCAGTCGGGTCGCATCTCCTCGTACAGCTCATCCCGCAGCGCTTTGGGGTCGAGCTCCGCCGTCTCCAAGGCACGGCGGACCGCCGGCGTCGGGTCGGCCAGCAACCCCAAGAGCAGATGGCCCGACCCCACCGCCTCGTCGCGGAACTTCCGCGCCAAGCGGATCGCCTCCTCCAGGGCGTCGCTGAAGCCGGCCGCGCCGCCGGGCGACTCGGCCGTCGTGGCCCGGGCCTGGTCCGGCTCGATCGGGCGGGCCCCCAGCACGTCGGCCGCCGCCCCTTCGAGGCTATCCAGCACGGCCACGAGCAGGTGCCCCGCGGCCACGTACGGGAGGCCCTGTCGATCGGCCTCCCGGCCCGCCGCGGCGAGCACGTTCTCGACCTCCTCGACCGCCGGCCCCCGGGACCGCAAGATCACCTCCAGCACGACCAGCCCGTAGAGCACGCAGCACGCGGCCGGGCCGGCGGCCAGACCGACCAGCGCCCCCTCGAGCGCCGTGCCCGGCACGGGCGATACCGCGGGTACGATCGCGCCGACGACCGCGCCGATCAACACGCCGTGGACCGGGGCCACCACCAGGACCGTGGGCAGCAGCGCCGCCCAGGGCCTGCGATTGGGGTCCACCGCGGCCAGCTCGCACCGGGCGGCGTGGGCCGCGGCCGACTCCCCCTCGGCCCGGGCCGGCGGCCGGTCGGAAACCCCAAAGAGCACCTCCTGCACGCGGCAAACCGCCAGCGTGATCGCCGCCATGACGGGCTGGCCGAAATAGCCCACCACCGCACTGGCCAGGAGCCACACGATGGGAGCCGTGGCCGTCCGGTCGGCGTAGTGGATGATGCCCGCGCAGATCCCTCCCCAGAGCATCCACAGCAGGAACCACCACGGCTCGCGCTGCGACGCTTCGGCCTCCGGATCGGCGCCGTGACTCAAAGCGGATGATTGGCCCATGGCGGGACCTCGCGCTGCAACGGAGAAGGGGACCCGGCACGTCTTGCCTTCAGCGGCCCGGAAGAGAAGCATCCGGGACCCTCTTTCGGCGCCAATCGGGCTGTTACACCCCATTGTAGTGAGGCCCGGGCGGCCCCGCAAATCGGCGGCGCGGGGCCGTCGCTCTGGGCATCGGCTCGACTGACCCCCGCTACGAAGCCACCACAGCGTGGTGGATCGTGGAAAGAGCGAATCGTTAGCCCGACCTCACTCCCTGACCCCCCAGAGGTGCGGAATCCCTTGACTCCACCGCCGGGGGGCTCGGGCGCGCTAACTCCCGCCGCGCAACGGCTTGGTAACAACCCCCACCCCCCGGTTTGACAGCCCTC
>Ga0180434_10010174_pt1 | contig 10121 bp, 9 predicted proteins | sample SS_ome_7_FD_132453 | JGI IMG/M metagenome (GOLD analysis project Ga0180434, IMG submission 132453) | Hypersaline lake sediment archaeal communities from the Salton Sea, California, USA - SS_1_D_2 metaG | ecosystem: Environmental > Aquatic > Non-marine Saline and Alkaline > Hypersaline > Sediment... | reverse complement strand
CGATCGCCGCGAGCAACTCATCGATGCCGATGCCGGTTTTGGCACTCGCCCGGATGACCTCGTCCGGCTCGATTGCCAGGCTCTGCTCCATCTCCTGCAGCACCTCGTCGACCCGGGCATGAACCAGGTCAACCTTGTTGATCACCGGCACGATCTCAAGGTCTTCGGCGATGGCGGCGTAGGCGTTGGCGACGGTCTGGGCCTCGACACCCTGGAAGGCGTCGACGAGCAGCACCGCCCCCTCGCAGCAGGCGAGGCTGCGGGAGACCTCGTAGTGAAAGTCGACATGGCCGGGCGTGTCGATCAGGTTGAGTTCATACCGTTCACCCTCGTGCTCGTACTCCATCCGCACCGCCCGGGCCTTGATCGTGATGCCCCGCTGCCGCTCCAGTTCCATGTCGTCGAGCATCTGGGTCTTCAACTGCCGCTTGTCGACGGTACGGGTATTCTCCAGCAGCCGATCGGCCAGCGTGCTCTTGCCGTGATCGATGTGGGCGATGATCGAAAAATTGCGAATATGCTTGCAGTCGAAGGGCATAACGGTCTTTCCGGGGGGTGGGGCGGTCGCTCAGCTGTGGGCCGGGGCCGCCCCGGTTCGCCGCCGCCAGGCCAGCCGGCCGATCCCGGCGGCGCCGATTGAGCCGGCGTCGCCCCCGAGGGCGGCATAGCGAATGGCCGTTCGCTCCGCCAATGTCGGGAAGGTGCGGCGGTGGACGCCGAGGGTGATCTGTTCGAGAAACAGTCGGCCGACGGGGTTCTGCTCGCGGCCAAAGGTCATCGCCCCGCCGAGAATCACGGCTGCCGGATCGATCGTGTGCATCAGGCTGACGATGCCGATCGCCAGCCAGTCGGCCGCTTCCCGGATTAACTCAACGGCGAGGGCATCTCCGCGCTCGGCCTCGCGGCCAATCAGGATCGGCGTGAGGGTTTCTCCTGCGGCAACGGCGTCGGCCAGGCTGCCGGTGCATCCGCCGGCGAGCCGTTCGGCTGCCCGGGCCTTCAGAGCCGTCGCGCTGGCATAGGCTTCGAGGTGTCCGGCCTGTCCGCAGGGGCAGGGCCGGGCGGCCGCCGAGGAGTCGACGATGATGTGGCCGCATTCCGAACCGTGGCTGTGGGCTCCTTCGAGCACCAGGTCATCGATGATGATGCCGCCGCCGACGCCGGTGCCGAGGGTCAGCAGCACCAGACTGGAATCGTCGCGGCCGGAGCCGACCCAGAACTCGCCGTAGGCTGCCGCGGTGGCGTCGTTGGCATAGGCGACCTCGTGGTCGCAATGCTCGGCCACCCGGTCACGGACAGGAAAGTTCTGCCAGCCGGGAAAGTTGCCCGGCCGCAGCATGACGCCGGTTGCCAGATCCTGCGGACCCGGGGTCCCCAGGCCGACGGCGGCGATGTCGGCCGCGGTCAGGCCGGCAGCCGCAGCCAGCCGGCCGACAGACTCACCCATCCGCACGGCGGCGGGTTCCGGCCCGTCGGGTACCCGGGTTTTTTCCGTATGAAAAGCGATCATCCGGCCGGCATCATCGACGAGAGCGGCTTTGATGTTGGTGCCACCGAGGTCGATGCCGACAAACAGCGGCGGCGCGATGTCGGCGGCAGGCACGAGCAGTCGCGGTGATTCAGCTGCTGGCATCGGCGGACGGTTCTGGCAGGGTTGGGGGTGGCTTCTCGACCGAATCGGCCGCTGCCGGATCCTCCGGCTCAATGATCTCGATCGCCTCAATCTCGATCACCTCCCCCGGCGGCTGCCGGTCGCCCGAGCAGCCGGCGGCGAGCAGCATCCCGGCGGTGATCAAGCGGGCGGCGAAGGCCGGACGGCGGAAAACGAAAGAGTGTGCCATGCGCTCAACCGTGTCGATTTCGGGGGGAGGAATCATTGGTGCGCCGCGAAGGTGGTGCGCCGCAAAGGACACGCAGATAACCCTGCCGGTCAGGACGGTGGCCATTAGCCGGCAGCCTCAAAGAGCTGTGCGGTCGCCAGCCACTGGAGTTCACCAGGCTGGCCGAGGCCGTCGTCGAGGCGAATCGAGGCGACCGCACCTTTCTGCATCCGGATCGCCGCCGTGCCGTCGCCGATCGACAGGGCGACCAAGCGGCCGACGCAGGGTGCGTGGCCAACCCAGGCGACCCGGGCGGCGTCTTCTTCGGTTGTCCACTCGACGATGCTCTGCCAGTCGGAGGCGGGGGCGAGGCCGTCGTGAATCTCCAGCCGCGGGTTGCCGAGAACCTCGACCATGATCTCGGCGGTCTCGCGGGTGCGAACCAACGGGCTGGTGACGACCAGATCAACCTCGAGGCCAAAGTCCTGCAGCTGCCGCATGAACCGCTCAAACCGCTTCCGGCCTTTCTTCGTCAGCGGTCGGGCATGGTCATCCAGATCAGGCCCCGGATCCTCGGCCCAGGCGTGGCGAACGATGTAAAGCTGAGTGGTGAGTGTGCCCATGAGCCAAATTGTGGATGCCGGCGGACAGCGGGGCAAGGTCAGGACCTTCTCCACAGGGCCTGATCGACAATCGCCAACTGCTTTCGCGCCGCCGCGGTCTCGCGCCACCAGCGGCGAGCGTCGAGCGGATAGCCGGCTGTCGGCCGCAGGGGCCGGCAGTGGTCGGACCAGAAGCGGTTAAAGGCGGCCATCGCCAGTTCGCGCAGGTATTTCGCCGTCATGCTCGCCACCGCAACGGGCAGTTGGGCTTCCCCGCCGACGCTGAAGCTGACGCTGGTGGCGGGGCCGTCGCCGTGAATCAGGTATCGCGAGCAGTCGGCCGACTCGGCCAGCGGCTCGACCCGGGCAGCATCGAAGCAGTGCGAAACGACCCCGGCGTACCGTTTGCGGCCGCCATGCCGGTCGCACCAGATGCTGGCGGAGCTGGCTGCATCCCGGCTCCGGAGGTCGGCGGCGAGGCGGAGGGATGTCCGAGAAAGGATGTCAGACTTGTTGTCTCCGCGGTCGAGGTCAGCGTTGAAGGCCGCGGGAAAGATCCACCGGCAGCCGACCGCGAGCAGTTCGACGTCGTGGTCGGCGAGGCAGGCGGCGGCCACGGCCGCCGCTTCGTGGCATGCCTCGACAGTGGCGGCCTCGGGAATCGGACGGGGGCCGAGTGACCGCCAGCAGCCGTCCGAGGCATCGGCCGGCAGCGCGAGGTCGGCGGCCGCCAGCAGGTCAACACCCGCGCTTGGCAGACGACCGGTGGCGATGGTGAGGGCGGCGAGTACGCCCTGTTCGAGAGCTGCCAGCGCTGTTCGCTCGCCCCGACTGCGGGCAAAGATTTTTTTGGAGTCGCCCCAGAGCGGACCGCCGCGTGGCCGGCGGGCGGCGAGGCTGGCCGCCAGATCTGCCAGCGGGTCGCGGGCATCGCCGTCGGCCGCGGCTGTCGCGGCTGCCCCGCCGACCCGCCAGAGGGTCCCGCCGACCACCAGCGGGCCGAGGTTGGGGCCGTAGCCGGCCTCGTCGATGCCAATCACCAGCGTCATCGGCATGCCAAGGCTGCAGGATGGTCGCCGCCGGCGGGAAACTGCCGGCAGTATTCGTAAATGGCAACTGCCGCCGAGGTGGCGGCGTTGAGGCTGTGAGGCAGGCCGGCCAGCGGAATCTCAGCCACCCGATCGAGGAGGCCGAGGACCGCGGGCTCGATGCCGAGCCGCTCGTTGCCAATCACCAGCACCGAGCGGCCGACGAACGGAAACGAGAAGAGGCATTCCGAGCTGGTCGTCTGTTCGAGTCCGACGAGCTGATAGCCCTCCTGCTTGAGCCGTTCGAGCACCGGCGGCAGGCTGCGGTGAACCTCGACGGCGACCGCCTCTGCCCCGTCGCGGGCGATCCGCCCGTCAAGCTTGCCCGAGCCGCAGGCGATCACCCGCTGGATGCCAAAACAGCCGCAGGTCCGTACGATATTGGAAAGATTCACCCGGCTGCGAAACGGCGGGCAGGCCACGATAAGCTCTCGGGAAGTGGCCAGGCGGGCTGGCGGCCGGTGGCGGACCTGCTCAAATGGTGTCCCAGCGGAGCGTGGCATGAGAAGAGGCATGATAGCGGTGTTGAGACGCTGGCGACGACTGGGGATCGTGCTGATGCTCGGGCTGCTCGGCGGCTGCGGTTCGGGTGAGCCGCCGCCGCAGACTGCCGTTGACCCGTCCCCGCCGCAGGCGACGGCAGCCCCCGCGGCCGCCTCTATTGCTGTCGATCTGGTCGACCACGCCGAACTGCTCGAGCGGATCGCCGCCTGCCGCGGGCAGGTGGTGGTTCTCGACTGCTGGAGCACCTCCTGCCCGCCCTGCATCAAAGAGTTTCCCGGACTCGTCGCTCTGGCCCGGGATTTTGGCGCGAAGGTCGCCTGCCTCTCGCTGTCGTTCGATTACGAGGGCTTCGGGACGCCGGAAGAGGTGCTGCCGCCAGTGCGGGAGTTTCTGACCGACGTCGGTGCGACAAACGTCGAAAATCTGCTCGGTCGCGAGGACTCTGACACCCTTTACGAAAAGCTCCAACTCACGAGCGTGCCGGCGGTCTACGTCTACGGCCCCGAGGGGAAACTGCGGCGGCGGTTTGATGATGACTATGCCGCGAAGGAACTCGGCCGGCCCTTCACCTACGCCGACGTTCGCGGTCTGGTCGCGGCAACGCTGGCAGAGAAAGCCGGACCGGCTGCCGCGGCGACGGAGGACTCTCGATGATTGCCGCGGTCGATCCGTTGGAGTCCGGCCAGCCGCAAGCCGATCTGCCCCGCGACACCGATATCGTTCGGGGTCCACTGGTCCCGGGACGGGAGACGATCGAGTCGATCGTTGTCGCCCTGTTTCTGGCACTGCTGTTGCGGACCTTCGAGGCCGAGGCGTTCGTGATTCCGACCGGCTCGATGGCCCCGACTCTGATGGGCCGGCACAAGGACCTTGACTGCAGCGAGTGCGGCTTCAATTTCCAGGCCGGCGCCAGCCGGGAGGAGGATGACCAGTCGCATACGCTGCGAACCGAACTCGCCAAGCTTGACCGCGAGGTGGCCCGGCTGCGGCAACTGGCCGACGACGGCTCCGCAGGCCCTCAGCAGCGGGAGGTGGCCAGACGGCAGCTCTCTGCCATTGAGGCGGAGGATGGCAAGCTGGCGATGCTGCGGCTGCGGCTGGCCGGCAAGATGATCGCTTCAGCGACCTGTCCCAACTGCGGCAACGTCATGCGGCTGACTGAGGGCCAGGGAATCGACGTCCGCTACGACCCCCGCTATCCGTCGTTCGACGGCGACCGGATTCTCGTCGACAAGTTTGCCTATGACTTCGCCGAGCCCCAGCGGTGGGATGTGGTGGTCTTCAAATATCCAGAAGATTCCGACACCAACTACATCAAGCGGTTGGTCGGCCTGCCGGGAGAGACGGTGCAGATCGCCGGCGGCGACATCTGGACGAGCCGCGACGGCGGCCCCGCCGAGATTGCCCGCAAACCGCCCGCGGTGATGCGAGCGATGCTGCAGACGGTTCACGACAGCGACCATCCGGCGGCGGTCCTGCAGGAGCAGGGCTGGCCGGCTGCCTGGACCGACTGGGCAGACCCGGCGGGCGACGGCTGCAGCTGGCGAGCCGAGGACCGGCGGCGACGCTTCTCGGCTTCCTGCGAGCCGGGGCAGGCGGCGACGCTGCGGTTTCGCCACTTCACCCCGCGGCCCGACGACTGGAAGCAGGCCCGGCTCGGTCGGGGCCTGGCCCTGCCGGACCGACCAGAGCGGGTCGATGACTTTCAGGCCTACAACGCGATCCATCACCAGGGCCACTGGGTAAGCGACCTCGCCGTCGCCTGCCGCCTGGAGAGCGGGGCCGACGCGGGGCTGGTCGAGTTTGATCTGGTCGACGGCGGCCGGCGGCACCGCTGCACGATCGACCTGGCCAGCGGCATGGTTGAACTCAAGGCGGCGGGTGGTGCGACCGGCCGAGCAGAGACGGCGGTGCGGGGCCGGGGTTCGTGGCGGCTGCTGTTTGCCAATGTCGACGACCAGCTGCGACTGTTCGTTGACGACACGCCGGTGCCGTTGCAGCAACCGGTTGTCTGGCAGACACCGCTCGCCGAGGCGGCCGGGTGGCAGCCGCAGCTGGAACCGCTGCGGCCGGGGGACCGGCAAGCCTCCGACCTTGCGCCGGTCGGCATCACGCTGAGGGCTTCAGGCCAGTCTGCCGAGGTGGCGGTGTCAGCGCTTCAGGTGCTGCGGGACGGCTACTACATCGGGGCCGTCGGCGTCGGCCGTCGCGGGCAGATCCGAGAAGAGGATGTCTTGGCATTTCCGCTGGAGGCTGATCAGTTCTTCGTGCTTGGCGACAACTCGGCTGCCAGCAAGGACGGACGGCTCTGGAGCGACGTCTATCACGTCGACCGGCGGCTGCTGATCGGTCGGGCAGTGGCAATTTTCTGGCCTCACATGGTGCCGGCGGCCTGGCATGTGACCGTTCCGCTGCCGGTGCTCGGTGAAGTGCGATTGCCCTCGTGGCCTAACTTCGCCAGGATGCGGCCGATTCGTTGACCGGCCCCCATCGAGGCGGTGAGCCGCCGGTCACCGCGGGTTCGTCATTCAGGGAAGGAAGGATGTCGCTGCTCAAAGCCGAAGGACTCGTGAAAATTTACGGCCGCCGCCGGGTGGTCGACGGGGTTTGCTTCGAAGTGCAGCAGGGGGAGATCGTCGGCCTGCTTGGGCCCAACGGTGCCGGCAAGACGACCAGCTTTCGGATGACCTGCGGGCTGGTGATTCCCGACGGCGGGCAGGTGCTGCTCGATGACCAGGAGATCACCACCTGGCCGATGTTCAAGCGGTCGCGGGACGGTGGCATGGGCTATCTGGCCCAGGAGCAGAGCGTCTTTCGCAAGCTGACCGTCGAGCAGAACCTGCTGGCGATCATGGAACTGATCGGGATGGGCTCGAAGGAGCGGCGGCGGCGGTGCGAGGAACTGATGGAGCAGTTCGACATTACCCGAATCCGCAAGTCGAAGGCCCACTACATCTCCGGCGGCGAGAAGCGGCGGCTGGAGATTGCCCGCTGCCTGGTGACTGAGCCGCGGATCATCCTGCTCGATGAGCCGTTCACCGGCATCGACCCGGTGACGATCCATTCAATCCAGAAGATCATCATGGGGCTGCGGGACGACGGGATTTCAATCCTGATCACCGACCACCGCGAGCGGGAGACGCTGGCGATCACCGACCGCAGCTATGTGGTCCGGGCCGGCAAAATCCTCTGCCACGGCACCGCCGAAGAAGTCCTCAATAACCCCGATGCGAAGAAGTATTACTTTGGCGAGACGCCGCCGGGGAGTCCGGTTGATGCGACCGAGGCGGCGTGAGTGGACGCCTTGAGCGAGCCAGCCCCTTCGGTCGCCTCAAAGAATCCGCCGGCTGGGGGAACAGAGAATTCTTCCTGGTTGCCCGCAGGCCAGCGAACCGTGACGGTCTGCGGCTGTTCGGTTTCCGGCAGCAGGAAGCAGATGGTTTTTTCGCTTGCCGACAGGTAGCTGCCTCCGCCTTTGACGAGCCGAATCAGCCGTCGCCGATTTGTTTTGAGCGTGACGCTGGCCCCCACGGCATCGCGGTGGGATGCGGTGCCGACAAGCCTGAGTTGCACGACACCGGCCGGCCGGCCATCGTTTCGCAGCACTGCGAGCGGTTCGTCGGCGTGGGTGACGGCGAGGTCCAAATCGCCGTCACCGTCGAGGTCGCCGACGGCCGCTCCCCGGCCGGTATGAGGGCTGGAGAAGTAGGCACCCGCCGTCGCGGCAACGTCGCGGTACCGGCCGCCTGCCTCGTTGTGCAGCAGGATTGGCAGCTGTTTCCGGGGAGCATTCCGCGGCTGGAACATCACATGGCCGTTGGTTGCGAACAGATCCTCACAGCCGTCGGCATCGATATCGAGAAAGGCTGTGCCGAAGCCGACGTAGGTGCGGGCGAGACGGCCGATCCCGGCTGGCAGGCTGACGTTCTGAAACAGCAGGTCACCGGCGTTGCGATAGAGGCCGAAGCTCTCCCGCTCAAAGTTCGTCACCCAGAGGTCGGGCAGGCCGTCACCGTCGGTGTCGGCGGAATCGACCCCCATGCTGCCATCCGGGCCACCGGTGAGCCCCAGGCTCGTACCGCTGGAGAGGCCGACCTCGACGAGCCGCTGGTTGGCCTCGTTTTTGTACAACGCGTTGGGGGTGGTGTCGTTGGCGACGTAGATGTCGCTGTCGCCGTCGAGGTCGAAGTCGGCCACGACCACCCCAAGGCCCTTCCCCGGCAGGCTCGGACGCAACGGGCCCTCCGCCAGCCGGAACGGCCCGTCCGCGGTTCCCAGATAGATCCGATCGGGCAGCGGATTGAACTGGGCAGGCGGACAGATATCCCGGCGGCCGCTGATGAGACAGGGCGGGTCGTTGGTCGGGCTCCAATCGACATAGGTTGCGAGGTAGAGGTCGACGAAGCCGTCGGCGTTGAAGTCGCCCGAGGCGGCGCTGGTAAACCAGCTGTCGGCCACGATCCCAAGTTCAGCGGCGGTGACCGGAGCAAATTGGCCATCCCGCTGGTTGTGATAGAGCAGGCAACCGTGAAAGCCGGTGATGAGCAGGTCGGGAAACCCGTCCCGGTCCCAGTCGAAGACGCAGACGCCGTGGCTGTAGAACGCGGGTGCGGTGATCTTGGCCTCGGCGGTCTGATCGCTGAACTTCCCGTCGCCGTCGTTTCGCAGCAGGGTGGGGGGCTGGCCAATCGGGAGTCCGGTCGGCCCAAATGTGCCGCCGCCCAGACTGAAGATGTCGGGATCGCCGTCGCGATCGTAGTCGAGCATCGCCACACCGGAGCCGAGCGACTCAAGAATCGTGTGTCGGGGCGTGCCGGTGCCGGTCCGGGCGATGATTCTTCCGGTCAACGCCGGCGCCAGTTCGGAAAAGATCGCCACCGGGGCGACCCGGCTGCCGTCGTCAGCGGCAGCCCTGTCTGTTTCGGTTGGCTGCCCGGCGGGTGGCGGCCGATCGGGCTGTGGCCGGCAGCCAACGCTGCCGACGGCGATCGCTGCGGCGGTCGCCAGAAGCAGCAGCAACCCAGCCCCGCGACAGCTGTCCGCACACCGGCGCGAGGGAGCCGAGCCGGAAGCAGCGTCAGTCGCTGACCATTTCGGGAAGGGCCAACGACTCGGTCGTACCTGCATCGGTCTGCCCATCGTCGTGGTCTGCGAGAAACCGCTTTGCCGCCTCGTGCCGAGGGTCGACCCGGAGGACGACCCGCATCCAGTTGAGCCCCTCCGCACGGCTTTGCCACCGCCAGGTGAGTTCACCGAGTCGATAGCGCAGGTTGGCGTTCCGGGGTTCCTGCGCGAGTCGCCCGTTGAGTCTTCTGATTTCTGCGAGGGCTGCTTCGCCTGCGGCAACGACAGGCTTCAACGACTCCGCCCGATCGGCCTGTCCGTTGAGCCTGTAAGCCTGCGCGAGCAGCCTCTTGATTTCGGTGCTCTCCGGTCGCAGTCTATTCGCTTTTTCATACCACGACACGGCTTCCGGGTGGTCCTGTAGTTCTCGGGAGACCCGGCCCCGGAGAGCCGCTGCATCAGCATCGTTCGCAACTGCCTCGGCATGGACCTTCAACGTCGCGGCCGCCGCGGCGGTGTCTCCCAGCTTTGACTGACAGTCCGCCAGTCCGGTGACCGCAGCGGGAGATTCCGGGTCGGCTTCGAGCAGCTTGTGCCAACAGGCTTTCGCCTCGCTGAATTTCAGCTGGTTCATCAGGCAGCTGGCCAGCGACCTGAGAATCTGGTGATCGTCGGCCGCCAGTTCGTGGCCGCGGCGATAGGCCTTCTCGGCGGCCTGCCAGTTGTTTTCGACGGTTGCCAGCAGCCCGGCAAAGCGGTGGGGGTCGGCCTCTGTGGGGAATTGCTCAGTCCATCGGGCGATTACCTTGCCGGCATCGTCGGTCAGCCCGTTGGCTAGGGCATAAATCACAAACCCGCGGTAGATCCCGGACGCATCGGCACCGGGATGGGCGAGCAGTTCCACCCCTTGCCCGCCCAATTCGGCAAACCGGCCGGCTTGGGCCAGCACCACCCGTTGGGCGCGCTTCACCTCGGCGGGAGCATAGCCCGCCGCCGCGGCAGACCGCAGCCAGCGGGCAGCCTCGGCGAGCCGCCGCCGTCTG
>Ga0180434_10010172_pt1 | contig 10124 bp, 6 predicted proteins | sample SS_ome_7_FD_132453 | JGI IMG/M metagenome (GOLD analysis project Ga0180434, IMG submission 132453) | Hypersaline lake sediment archaeal communities from the Salton Sea, California, USA - SS_1_D_2 metaG | ecosystem: Environmental > Aquatic > Non-marine Saline and Alkaline > Hypersaline > Sediment... | reverse complement strand
CGGCGTTGACGACACCGGCGTGGAGCAGGGCCGACACCGGGGTGGGCGCCGCCAGGGTGGCCGGCAGCCAACGGTGGAAAGGGATCTGCGCCGAACGGGACAAGGCTGCCAGCACGATCAGCACGGCGATCACACCGGCGAGCGGTCCCCCCGGGGACGCGGATCCGGCGGCGCGCAGGTCTACCGTCCCCCAGGAAACGGTGGCCAGCACGACCGCCGACCACAGCGCGAGGTCACCGACCAGGAAGGCCAGGACGGCCCGCCGCACCCCGTCCCTGGCCGCGGGCAGTGTCCAGTAGGTGGCTAAAAGCAGGCACAGTGCGATACCGGCGAGGGTCCAGCAGAATGCCAGGGTGACCAGGGTGCCGGCCGTGACAAGGCCCGCCGAGGCGCCGGTGAGCAGGATCGCGTTGGCGGCGAACCACCCGGCGCGGGGGTCCCCGGCGAGGTACCGGGCCGCGAAGACCTGGGCTGTGACGCTGACCGCGAAGACCAGCAGCAGCAGCATGACAGCGAGCCGGTCGACGCTGAACTGCAGTGGCCCCACGGCGACGGATGCCACCGCACCGCGCGAGACCGGCACCGCCACCGCCGCGGTGGCGGCGAGGCCGGCAGCGGCGCCGGCAGCGCCGAACCGGGCCACCAGCCGCGACGCCCGCCTGCCGGATGCCGGCGGCCCGACGTCGTCCAGACCCGAAGCCGCATCCCGACTCTTGATGTCAAACATACGATTTAAAATACGCATATTTAACTAGGCGTGTCAATCTTCGTGATTATGAATTCGCTATGAGGTCCCGGGCCTGGGCCCCGGCGCGCTGCCGGTGGCCCGGCGACACGACCGATGATTCGGCCACTACGGCCCTCGCCCCGGCGACCGCCTGAGTAATGTCCCCGTTCATGACGCAGTGGACGTTCCTCACCAACCACGCCCACGTCTTGTGCTGCATCGCCCGCGACCCGGGAATCCGGTTGCGCGACGTGGCCGAACGAGTGGGGGTTACCGAGCGCGCAGCCCAGCGCATCGTCAGCGACCTGGTCGAAGGCGGCTACCTGGACCGCATGCGGGAAGGCCGGCGCAACTCCTACCGGATCAGGCGCGACCGGCCGCTGCGCCACCCGGTCGAGAACGGCCACCACATCGGCGAAGTCCTCGATCTGCTGTGCCCGGAACCCAGTCGCCAGGCGGTGTGAGCGCCCGGCGCTAGCCCTCGAGGTCCAGATCCTCCCGGAAACGTCGCATTCCGTCGATCTTGTCGCGCAGCGAGGCCTCCGGACCGGCGTAGAACACCCACGGCATGGTCAGAATTCCGTTGATCCCGCCGTCCAGCGCCCGCCGATAGTGCTCGGGGGTGAATGCGTCGGTCAGCGGTGTCAGGACGGTGAAACCGTCCATCGTCATCCCCTGGGCCTCCCGCAGTTCGCGAATGCGCCGCACCGACGCGAGCGCCTGGTCCAGACCGATCAGGTCCCCGATCCACCCGTCGTGACGGGCGGCGCGGCGCAGTGCGACATCGGAGAGTCCGCCGACATACACCGGGATCCTCGGCGGCACCGGGGTCATCTCCAGCCGGGGCGCGGTGTAGAACTGGCCGTCGAACTCCGTCCACCCCGGCTGCCACAGCTCGCGCATGAGATCCAACATCTCGTCGGTGCGCCTGCCGCGTCCGGCGAACTGCTGGCCGAGCAACGCGAACTCCTCCTCGCACCATCCCACCCCGACACCGAGTTCCACTCGGCCCCCGGACAGGTAGGCGGCGGTGCCGATCGCCTTGGCCGCAGAGTAGGGGTCGCGCATCGCGGGGATGTAGACCGTGGTGACGAACTTCAGCGACCGGGTCACCTGGGCCAGAGCCCCGATCAGGACCCAGGGGTCGGGCCACGGCGTGAAGGGCGGCCAGCGCCGCTCTCCGTCGTCGGTGTAGGGATATCGGGTCGACAGGGTCTCCAGATTCACCACATGGTCCGGGATCGCCAGACCCTCGTAACCCAGTTCGTCTGCCGCCCGGGCGATCTCAACGATCTCCCGGGTGTCCAGGAACGCGGTGCTGACGTAGAACCTCATGGCGATGTCAGTTCCCGAAAACCTTGTTCACCACGGCTTTGGCCCGCCGCGTCACCCGCAGGTAGTTGTCCAGGAACTCCCCGCCGTCACCGTTGCGCCAGCCCGCGGCGGCCGCCACCGCGCCGAGTTGGCGTCCCGGCCCGGGCAGCTGGTCGGTGGGCTTGCCGCGCACCAGCACCAGGGCGTTGCGGGCCCTGGTGGCGGTCAGCCAGGCCTCCCGCAGCCGTGCCACGTCGGACTCCGCCACCAGTTCGGCCGCGCCGATGACGTCCAGCGCCTCGCAGGTCGAGGTGCTCCGCAGCGCAGGCACCTCATGGCCGTGCAGCAACTGGAGCAACTGCACCGTCCACTCCACGTCCGCCAGCCCGCCACGGCCGAGTTTGGTGTGGGTGTTGGGGTCGGCGCCGCGGGGCAGGCGCTCGGCGTCCACCCGGGCCTTGATCCGCCGGATCTCCCGCGCGTCCTGCGGGGAGATCCCGCCCTCGGGATAGCGGACCGTGTCGGCCATCGCCACGAACCGGCGGCCCAGGTCGGCGTCGCCGGCAACCGGCTTGGCCCGCAGCAGCGCCTGCACCTCCCAAGGCTGCGCCCACTGCCGGTAGTAGGCCTCATAGGAGGCCAGGGTGCGCACCAGCGGGCCGCTTCGGCCCTCGGGCCGCAGATTGGCGTCCACCTCCAGCGGCGGGTCGTCGCTGGGAGTCCCGAGCAGGGTGCGGACCTGCTCGGCGACCGACACCGACCATTTGACGGCGTGGGTCTCATCGCTGCCCTCGGCCGGCTCGCAGACGAACATCACATCGGCGTCGGATCCGTAACCCAGTTCGCCGCCCCCGAGCCGGCCCATGCCGATCACCGAGATCCGGGCCGGGGCCGGCTCCCCGGCACTCCTCGCCCTGATCACCACATCCAGCGCGCTGTGCAGAACCGCGACCCACACCGAGGTCAGCGCCGTGCACACCTGCGGCACCTCGAGCATGCCGAGCAGGTCCGCGGAGGCCACCCGGGCCAGTTCGCGCCGCCGCAGACTGCGCGCCGCGGCAATGGCCCGGGCCGGCTCGGGATGGCGACCGGCCGAGGCGATCAGCGCGCGGGCGACGCCCGCGGGCTCCGACTCGCGCAGCTTCGGCCCCGCGGGACCGTCGCCGTACTGCTGGATCACCTCCGGAGCGCGCATCAGCAGTTCGGGCACGTAGGCCGAGGTGCCCAGCACCCGCATCAGGCGCTTGGCCACCGCGCTCTCATCGCGCAACGTGGCCAGGTACCACCGCTGCTCGGAGAGCGCCTCGCTCACCCGGCGGTAGGCCAGCAGCCCGCCGTCGGGGTCGGGGGTGTCCGACAGCCAGTCCAGCAGCCGCGGCAGCAGCACCGTCTGGACCTGCCCGCGCCGCCCGCTGGAGTTCACCAGCGCGCTGAGGTGTGTCAGCGCGCTCTGCGGGCCCTCGTAGCCCAGCGCGGCCAGCTGCCGCTCGGCGGCCTGCGCCGACATCCCGGGCGTCAACCCGACAGGTGAGCCGACCGACTCCAGCAGCGGTTGGTAGAAGAGCTTGGCGTGCAGGCGCGAGACCCGCATGTTCTGGCGTTTGAGTTCCTCGCGCAGCACGCCGAGCGCGTCGTGGGTTCCGTCCGGGCGCATGTGCGCCGCCCGCGCCAGCCAGCGCAGCGCCTCGTCGTCGTCGGCGGGGGGAAGCATGTGGGTCCGTTTGAGCCGCTGCAACTGCAGCCGGTGTTCGAGCAGCCTGAGGAACTCATAGGACGCGGTCAGGTTGGCCGCGTCGTCGCGCCCGATGTAGCCCCCAGCGCCCAATGCCGCCAGCGCGTCCACCGTGGATGCCACCTGCAGAGATTCGTCGCTCCGGCCGTGCACGAGCTGCAGCAGCTGCACCGCGAACTCGACGTCACGCAACCCGCCGGTGCCCAGCTTGATCTCGCGGACGCGCACGTCGGTGGGCACCAGCGACTCCACCCGGCGTCGCATCGCCTGCACCTCGGGGACGAAATCCTCACGCTCACAAGCGGTCCACACCATCGGCATCAGCGCGTCCATGTACTGCCGGCCGAGTTCGGCGTCGCCCACCGCGGGCCTGGCCTTCAGCAGGGCCTGGAACTCCCAGGTTTTCGCCCACTTGCGGTAGTAGGCGACGTGAGAGTCCAGAGTTCGCACCAGCGCCCCGGCCTTGCCCTCCGGGCGCAGTGCGGCGTCCACCTCGAAGAAGGCCTCCGAGGCGAACCGCATCATCTCACCGGCCACCCTGATGGTCATCGGGTCGCCGTCCGCACCGACGAAGATGACGTCGACGTCGCTGACGTAGTTGAGCTCGCGCGCTCCGCACTTGCCCATCGCGATCACCGCCAGCCGCGGCGGCGGCGCGTCCTTGCACACCGTGGCGACCGCGACCGTCAGCGCGGCGCCCAGCGCGGCGTCGGCGAGATCGGCCAGGTGCGCCCCGACGGTCTGGAACGGCAGGACCGGCTCGTTCTCGACGATGGGAGCCAGGTCCAGCGCGGCCAGCACGAGCAGGCGGTCCCGATAGAGGTCTCGCAGCCGGGGCATCAGATCGGCCGGGGCCGAGAGGAATTCACCTGCGCACTCGACGAATTCCCGATGCAGCCGGTCGGCGTCGGCCAACTCCAAGGACCCTTCGAGCAGATGCCAGGAGTGCGGCCTGGCGATTAGGTGATCGCCGAGGGCCAGCGAGGAGCCCAGCACTGCGAACAGCCGCCCGCGCAGCGTGCGGTCCTTGAGCAGAGCCGCGTCCAATTCCGGCCAGTCGGTCCCGAGGGCCTCGGCCAGCCGAACCACGTTGTGCAGGGCCGCGTCGGCGTCGGGCGCGCGCGACAGCGACCACATCAGTTCGATGTGGGTGTCGGTGTCCCAGCCGAGGGACTCCAGATAGCCGGGGGCGGCCGGCTGAACCAGCCCCAGCCGGCCGACGCCGGGAAGCCGGGGGCGTTCGGTCGCCGGTTTAGCCACGGTGCCGACGGTAGCGCACCCCGGCCACCGGCCGGCGCGTCCGACGACTCAGAGCGTGAGGTATTTCTTCAACTCGAAGGGAGTCACATTGCTGCGGTACTCCTCCCACTCCGCGCGCTTGTTGCGCAGGAAGTAGTCGAAGACGTGTTCGCCCAGCGCCTCGGCGACGAGTTCGGAGCCCTCCATCTCGCTCAGAGCGATGCCCAGGCTCCCGGGCAGTTCGCGGTATCCCATGGCGCGGCGCTCCTCGGCGGTCAGCGACCACACGTTGTCCTCGGCGTGCGGTCCGAGGACGTAGTTCTTCTCGATACCGCGCAGGCCGGCGGCCAGCAGAACCGCGAAGGTCAGGTAGGGGTTGCAGGCCGAGTCCGGGCTGCGGACCTCGACACGGCGCGACGAGGCCTTCCGCGGGGTGTACATGGGCACCCGGACCAGGGCCGAGCGGTTGGCCGCGCCCCACGACGCCGCCGTCGGCGCCTCACCACCGTGCACCAGCCGCTTGTAGGAGTTCACCCACTGGTTGGTCACCGCGCTGATCTCGCTGGCGTGTTCGAGGATGCCGGCGATGAACGACTTGGCCACGTCGGAGAGTTGCAGCGGGTCATCCGCGCTGTGGAAGGCGTTGGTCTCGCCCTCGAACAGGCTCATGTGGGTGTGCATCGCCGAGCCGGGGTACTCGGCGAACGGTTTGGGCATGAAGGAGGCCCGGACGCCCTCGGCGATCGCGACCTCCTTGACCACGTACCGGAAGGTCATGACGTTGTCGGCCATCGACAGCGCGTCGGCGTAGCGCAGGTCGATCTCCTGCTGGCCGGGTGCGCCCTCGTGGTGGCTGAACTCCACCGAGATGCCCATCTGTTCCAGCGCGTCGATGGCGTGCCGGCGGAAGTGCGGCGCGGAGTCGTGGACCGACTGGTCGAAGTAGCCGCCGTTGTCGGCGGGTACCGGCACCGAGCCGTCGTAGGGGCCGGCGTCGAGCAGGAAGAACTCGATCTCGGGGTGGACATAACAGGAGAAGCCCAGATCACTGGCCTTGGCCAGCTGGCGGCGCAGGACGTGGCGGCTATCGGCCCACGACGGTGACCCGTCCGGCATGGTGATGTCGCAGAACATCCGGGCCGAGTGGTGCTGGCCGGCGCTCGTCGTCCAGGGCAGCACCTGGAAGCTGGACGGGTCGGGCCGGGCCACCATGTCGGCCTCCGAGACCCGGGCGAAACCCTCGATCGCCGAGCCGTCGAACCCGATGCCCTCCTCGAACGCGCCCTCCAGCTCAGCCGGGGCGATGGCGACGGTCTTGAGGAAACCGAGCACGTCGGTGAACCACAGCCGGACGAACCTGATGTCGCGCTCCTCGAGCGTGCGCAGCACGAACTCCTTCTGGCGGTCCATGACCCGAGCGTAGGCAGCGGCTGTTAACGCCGTGTTACGACAGCCCGCTGCCGTGGGGCCCGCTTCAGCAGTTGAGATCGGCGGGCAGTTCCCGGTCAACCAGGTAGCGGACCACCGTCTCGTCCACGCAGACCTCACCGTCGAGCACCACGGTGTGCTGGGTGCCGTCGAAGGTGATCAACGGCGCGCCCAACTGGCGGGCCAGGTCGACTCCCGCCTGATACGGCGTCGCCGGATCGCGGGTGGTCGACACCACCACCACGCTTCCCGGCGGGGCCGGCCGGACCGGCTGCGGGACCGAGGTGGCCGGCACCGGCCAGAACGCGCACAGGTCGCGGGGGGCGAAACCGGTGAAGTCGCCGTAGGCCAGGAACGGCGCGAGCTCACGGATGCGCAGGTCGGCCTGAGCCCACACCTGCGGGTCGACGGGGGTGGGGGCATCCACGCACCGGATCGCATTGAACGCGTCCTGGCCGTTGTCGTAGTGGCCGTCGGCGTCGCGGCCCTGGTACTCATCGGCCAGCAGCAGCAGGTCCCCGGCATCGCTGTCCCGCGCCAGGCCGAGCAGCCCGCTGGTGAGGTACTTCCAGTACTGCGGGGTGTAGAGCGCGTTCACCGTCCCGGTGATGGCGTCGGCGTAGCTCAGGCCGCGCGGGTCCGAGGTCGGCCCCGGTGCGCTCGCCAACGGGTCGACCAGCTGGTGATACCGCGAAACCCACTGGGCGGGATCGGTTCCCAGCGGACAGGCCGGAGACGTCGCACAGTCGGCGGCATAGTCGTTGAAGGCGACCTGGAACCCGGCCATCTGGTCCACCAGCGTGTTCACCGGGTCCTGCTCGGGATCCACCGCACCGTCGAGCACCATCGCCCGCACCCGTTCGGGGAACCTCTCGACATAGGCCGCACCGAGCAGCGTGCCGTAGCTGAAACCGAGGTAGTTGATCTGCTCCTCGCCCAGCACCTCACGGACGGCGTCCATGTCACCGGCCGCCGAGGCGGTCCCGACGCCGGCCAGGAACTGCTTGCCCATCCGCTGCAGGCACTGCTCGGCCAGCTGCTGGTAGAGCCCCTCGATGGCGGCCACCCCGGCCTGGCTGAAGTCCACCATCGGCTCCTGACGCCACCGGTCGAACTCGGCGTCGGTGCGGCAGCGCAGCTGCGGGGTGGAGTGGCCGACACCGCGCGGGTCGAACCCGACCAGGTCGAAGTGTTCGGCGACCGGCGTACCGGCCAGCACGTCGGCGAGGTTGACGACCGCGTCGACCGCCGAGGCTCCGGGACCGCCGGGATTCATCAGCAACGCACCCAGCCGCTCGCCGGTGGCCGGGATCCGGATCACCGCCAGCCGGGCCTGCTCTCCGGCGGGATCGGCCGCGTCGACCGGGACCGGCACCGCGGTGCACTGCGCGGTCGGCAGGTAGGCGTCGTCGATGAACATCTCGCAGCCGGCCCACACCGGCTCAGGGGGGCCGGGCTGGCCCACACCCGGCACGGCGCCGGCCGGCGCGCCGACCGCCTGTGCCACACAGAACACCCCCAGCAGCCCGGCGACCCAGGCCGAGCCGAGCCGACCGGTGCGCGTCATGGCGGCAATCGTGGCACGCCGACGGCGGCCAGATCAGCGCCGAACGGTCACACGTCGGTATCGGAAGCGCAGCGGTCCTAGCAGGAAGCGCCGGGCGGCGGCAGCGCGAGGTCGACCAGATAGGCGGCGGCGTAGTCGTCGACGCACTGCTCGCCCTGGAAGGCCACCGTGTGCTGAGTTCCGTTGAACGTGAGCAGGGCGCCGCCGAGTTGCTCGGCCAGGTCGACGCCAGCCTGGTACGGGGTCGCCGGATCACCGGTGGAGGAGATCACCAGCACCGGCGGCAGGCCGGGCGCCGACACCGTGTGCGGGGTGCTCGTCGGCGGGACGGGCCAGAACGCGCACGTGCTCATGGGCGCATAGCCGGTGAACTCGCCGTAGCTGAGGAACGGCGCGACCTCACGCAGCCGCCGATCCTCCTCGACCACCGCGGCGCGGTCGGTGATCGGCGGCTGGTCGACGCAGTTGACGGCGATACGGGCGTCGGTGGCGTTGGTGTACCGCCCCTGGGCATCACGGCGCATGTACATATCGGCCAGAGCGAGCATGACGTCGCCGCGGCCCTCGGTCATCTCGGTCAGGCCCCGGGTCAGATGCCGCCACAGGTTCGGTGAGTACAGCGCCATGATCGTGCCGACCACCGCGTCGCCGTAGCTCAGCCCGCGCGGATCGCGGGTCTTCAACGGCTGTTCCACCAAGGGGTCGACCAGGCTCCGGTAGACCTCGACGGCCTTGGCCGGGTCGGTGCCCAGCGGGCAGGAGACGTCCTCGCCGCAGTCGGCGGCGTAGTCGTCGAAGGCCTGCTGGAAGGCCGCGGCCTGGTCGATGTCGGCCTGGATCGGGTCGGCGTTGGGATCGACCGCACCGTCGAGGATCATCGCCCGCACCTTGTCGGGGTAGGCCTCGGCATAGGCGGCGCCGATCCGGGTGCCGTAGGAGTAGCCCAGGTAGTTGAGCTTGTCGTCACCGACCGCGGCCCGCAGCGCGTCGAGGTCCCGGGCCACACTCGCGGTGCCGACGTTGGCCAGGAAGTCGGCGCCCATCTTGTCGATGCATCGCTGAACGAAAGCCTTGGTCTCGCCCTCGATCCGCTCCACGCCCTCCGGGCTGTAGTCCACCTGCGGATCGGCCCGCAGCCGGTCATTGTCGGCGTCGGAGTTGCACCACAGCGCCGGGCTGGACGCCCCTACCCCGCGGGGGTCGAAGCCGACCAGGTCGAAACGTTCCCGCACCTGCGGCGGCAGGCTTTCGACGATGCTGGCGGCGGCGTCGATCCCCGACTCCCCCGGCCCACCCGGGTTGACGATCAGCGAGCCGATCTTCTCCCCGGTCGCCGGGAAGCGGATCAGCGCCAGGGTCGCGGCCCCGCCCTCGGGGTCGGAGTAGTCCACCGGGACGGCGATCTTGCCGCACTGCGCCCCCGACGGGATCGGCAGCGCCTCACCCCCGCCCCCACCGGGCCGGCAGGACTCCCAGTCCACCGGCTGGCCGACCTTGGGCTCGGCCAGCACCGCGCGGCCGCCGACGACGGTGCTGCAGCCGGCGCTCGCGGCCAGGACGGCGACGACGGCGGGCAGCACCGCTACGGTGCGCGCAGCGCGGGGTGACAGATGACGCCTCATGGCCTTCATGCTGCCATGCCCCGGCGACGTGCCTGGTAGCCCGACCCCGGCGGGTCACCGCGGGTCACCGCGGGTCACTCTGCGGCGGCCAGCAGCCCCTGCATCGCGATGCCGAATCCGTCGGCCATGTCCCACAGGTCGGGAACCAGTTCCGGGCAGGAGATCAGCCCGACGTTCAACTGGCCGTTGAGCGACATCACCGTGATGTTGAGCCCCGCACCGTGGAAGATCGGGCCCAGCGGATACATCGCCTGCACCTCGGCGCCGAGGAAGTACAGCGGTATCTGCGGCCCCGGCACGTTGGAGACCACCAGGTTGTGCACCGGGCGCGCGGCGGTGAGCCGACTGCGCGCGTACATCCGCATCGCGATCCCGAACACCGCGGGACCGGCGAACTGGCTCCAGTCCTGCAACAGCGTGGCCCCGATCGCCGAACTGTGCTCCTTGGCCACGCTGTTGGCCCGGGCGATCTCCCGCAATCGCTGCCCGGGGTCG
>Ga0180434_10010171_pt1 | contig 10125 bp, 6 predicted proteins | sample SS_ome_7_FD_132453 | JGI IMG/M metagenome (GOLD analysis project Ga0180434, IMG submission 132453) | Hypersaline lake sediment archaeal communities from the Salton Sea, California, USA - SS_1_D_2 metaG | ecosystem: Environmental > Aquatic > Non-marine Saline and Alkaline > Hypersaline > Sediment... | reverse complement strand
TCCGCAGGGGCACGATGCACCGTGTCCTTACTTTGTGATCACCGCAAACCACCAGTTGTCATCCGGCGTCCTGATCCGAAATTCCCCGCCGCCCTGTATGGAAAACGCATCTTTCCCGACGCCTTCGGACACACTGATCCATCGACCGTGAAATACACCGCCATGTCCGCTCAGATCCAGCAATACATCGCCACCCTCCGGGGAAATACACCACATAGGCCCGGCCCACCTGTGCCGTGACATAGGCTTCGTTAGACTCCCGGTTTCCCAGCAGGTCCATGGCAGGTTTGACATCCCAGAATTTCACATATTGCTCCACGGACCGGATGGCTTTGATGGAGGCCCTGGCTACATCGTTCAGGCCGGCGCCCCACGGCGGCCGGTGATGACGTCCGGAGGCACAGCCGCCGACAATGTTGCGGCACAACCGGGCCACACCGTCGGCATTGCTGCCGGTCCCGAAACCGAAATGGCCGCCGCCGTATATCTTGGTGTTATTGATCGGCCGCAGGGGATGCTTGTCCCGCTCCTGCAGGATCCACTGCAGCGTATCCCAGTGTGCCTGGTGAAAGTTCCGACTGTTGTTCTGTGACACGTCCAGGAAAATATACGTCTCCGTCGCTCTGATGGCAAGAAGGCAGCTTTCGCAGCTACGTGGACGAAAGAAGTGACCGAACATATCGGTGGTGTAGACGGACCGGCTCCTTTCCTGCGCCTTGCTCTGAATATACTCCATCCAGTATTGCCCCCATTCCACCGGGGTGCTGGTCTCGTTGTTCATGCAGTAAAGCACGTTGCCATAGTCAAGCGAGTAGGACAGCATTTTGTCGACAAAAGCCTCCTGATATGCCCGAACCCGGTCCAGCTTTGGATCATACTTCGGCATGCCGGGAATACTGTGGAAAAAAGGCTGCTGGTCTTGTCCCGGATGCATCGGGTACTCATTTTCAAATCCGGTGTCATCGGCGGTATAATTGACATTGTTGGCCGGCCGCCACGGGCTGATTTCCCAGTAGGTCTGTGAGTAGTCGAACCGGTCCCAGACTTCAATCTGAATGATAATGTTGCGCTCACTGGTCCATTTCAGAAAGTTCGCGAACCGCTGCCAGTAGTCTTCGTTCCATTGATCCAGATCAAACGTGCCGTCCTCCAGCAGCTTGTATGGCTTGAGTGTCACGTCCTCCCGCTGGCTCATGGTGTTGCGCACGTAATTGGCGCCGATGGCCGCCATCTCGTCCAGATGCTCCAGCAGGCTGTCGGCGAGAAACAGGTGGTCCGTTTTGCTGCCACCCAACAGCAGCACCGGCTTCCCTTGGTATTGCCAGTACCGGGGATTTTCCGCATAGGGTTGAATCGCTTGCGCATTCCACTGTTCAGCGGATCCGCCGCTGCACCCGGCACATATGATCGCCACCATTACGGCTCCTAGCATGTCGTCATACCGCATTCTATTGCTCCTTTTATTGAATTACTTACCAGTCAATGGGCATGAACACGGTCATCTCGCTGCGGCCCCGGTTGGCCCAGGTATGATATGGAACAAGACGGATAGGCAACGGTTGTGGTTTTTTTGATTCAACACGACGGTAAAGCGGCTCCTTGTACCAGGGTGATTCCGACCATTCCGTTCGCTCCAGGCGCAGGGCCTGACCTTCCAGGACCGGCACGCCGCCAAGCAGCCCCGCTTCGCGACGAGCCGTCAACCGGATGCCTTGCGGGACCATGACTTCCTCTACGCGCACACCCTCCGGCAGATCGACGGATTCGAGACAATAAAGCACCGGACCGCGGAACACGGCAACTTCGTTGCGGGTTTCCTCCACCAGCGGATTGGTTTCGACCAGTCGTGCTTCCATCGGCAATTGCAGTTCCACAACGTCACCGTTCTTCCATTGCCTATAAATTCGGGCGTACTGACCGTGTGCTGCACTGGCTTGTATCGCCGCCCCGTTGACGGTCAGGCGCGCACCTGCGGCCCAACGGGGGATGCGCACCAGCAGGGCGAATTCGGCCGGCTGCTCCGGCGCCAAGGTCATCCGGACATGGCCTGCCCAGGGATAGTCCGTCACCTGTGTCAGCTTAAGGCGGGTACCGTCCTGCAGTCGTGTATCCAGCTCATTGCCCGCAAACATATAGGTGGCGAGGACCGCGTGGCCCACGGCTTCCGATTCCTTCCTGATCGGCACCCGGTCCTGATTATGATCGGTACCGACGCCAGGATGATGCTGCTTGGCAAATTCCTTCGTGACTGTTTTACCGACTTTCGTTTTGCCCCGATTATCGATGAACCGGTTGGCGACATCGAGGTATTTCACGTCACCGGTGGTCCGGTACAGCTCCACGGCACCCATGATCTGGGAGGGATTGAAGGCAAAGACCCACATCTTTGGATCGTCATTCAGGACGAAGGCCCGGTGCAGATAATCGCCGACCTTCATGGCGATATCGAGGAAATTGCGTTTGCCCGTCGCCCGGTAATGCATACAGGCTGCGGTCATCAGGTGCCCCATGTTATAGAGTTCGTGGTGATTAATAACTTGCCAGCGTTCTCCAATTTCGAGCTGGTTCCGGGTCGCAATATACCCATCCGGCTGCTGTGCCTTCGCAATCACGGCAATGATCTCGTCCATCTGGCGATCGAGTTTGGATTCCTGGGTGACCAGCCAGATCTGTGATGCCGCTTCCACCCACTTGTAGAGGTCGCCGTCATTCCAGGACGCCCCGCGCTGCCACGTACCCTCCTTGACGCCGGCGGCCACCTGCATGTTGTGCCAGCTGTTAGCAGGCTCAGTGGCCATCACCGCCCACACGGCTGCCAGTGTCTTCTCCGCCACCAGGTCGAACTTTTCAGCCCAGAATCCGCCGGTCAGCTTCACGTCCGCCAGATCGACGCTCCGCAATGCGCTGTGAGGGCTTTTTGCATTATTGATGATGGCCCGCTGCTGCGCCAGGGCAATTCGACAAAGGCCGGCTACGGCCACCAATAGACAGCAACTGAAAAGAGTCGTCCGTTTCATTGGTTTCCTCCAATCGTTATTTCGTTATAGCATCACTATCCGCCCGTAGACGAAATCGGTTACCTTGGCATTGTAGCTGATCACGTCATCTCGACACGATTAGTCCCATGGCCAAATTGGACGGCACGAGGATCGACTGCTCCGGTGTGTAATCGAATTAGTAGGAGCAGACCAGGGCATTGTCGTTTTCGCGGCCTAGCGCGTGAAGTCCTTCCATTCATTCTCCAGCGTGTTTTTGTCAACCCGACCCGGATGAATAACGACTCGGTGTTGAAACGTCAACTTCTTTCCAGCTTTGAGGTTGTACGGGCTTGCGTATAACGGCGTGTGAATCAACTCATTGGGCATTGAAGAGACGTGCCATGGGGCTGGATGGCGAAGGTTGCCGGGATGCCCGAATAGGGTTACACCCGCTGTTTTGCCGTTGACGAAATCAAGTGTCAGATTCAACCACCGGGCGCCCTTGCCATGGGCCAATTCCAACCCCTCCTTCTGTTCGATGGTGTTTTCGATTTCAACGCCCTCACTGGTGAGAATTGCCCACGCATTCAGATTCTTGCGGTGACTGACGCGAAACTGCATTCCGGCATAGCCACCCCATTTCTTGCCACCTTCTTCGCCGACTATTGGAGTTCGGTCAAGGAGGACGTCTTCCTTGCCGGCTGTGAAGACGCCTTGCCAATCGATTCGGTATTCTCCGTTCTTGTCAGGTGCACTCACGGAAATGATTCTTGATTCCTTGAGCACTGCGGGCTTTCCAGGAGGATGGTAGCTCAGTTCCAGCTCAAAGATGGCGGAAAAATCCCCGCGGGCAGCGGCTTTAACAGAAAGCACCTCGGTGCGGCCCATGATTTTGTCCGGCCAGCGTTCTTTTCCGTCCGGCCAGGTCCAGTAACCTTCCAAGTCGTCAATCTTCTTCCAGGCGAAACGTAAACCTCGATGCCAGACGTGATCATCCGGGCGAAGGTCGGTCAGGACGGTTCCATCGAGTGTTGCCAAGGGGTGAAAATAGGGACAACCTTTTTCAATGCCGTCACCCAAATGGTTAAATTGCCAAACAACGTGCTCGTGGTTCAATAGGGCCAGTGAAGAGACTGATTGTTTCCAACGGAAGTGTGCTTTTTGATTGATTTGGGCCCGTGACGGATTCGCGACGAGTAGCGAAATCAGAAGGACAATGCAGAACCTTGAGGATGAGCGATTCATCGTATTCCTTTCAAAATGAGAGAGTGGATATCACAGGAAAGCCCGTATTTCCTATTTCTAATATTTCGGATCCAATAGCGTACACTCTTGACGTCCTGATAGCGCTGCTGTTTGTATCTATTGGGATCAAGCACGATCTTCCGGCACTGTGTTCCGGCCTCGGTATAGGCGCTGCCGGGCACGATACTCGTGGCAGCGCCCATAGGCTTCCATTCCTCACCGCTTTCGAAGCTGGGATTCTTCAGCATATTTCTTGTCGGCTCTCTCACGTCATACGCATAGAGGAAGTCGTCGTGGCGGATGTAAAGAATGCCACCACAAACAACCGGACGCGCCCAGGAAAAGCCCTGCCCCGCGTCGGGAAGGGGAAAATCACTGACCGCCTCATAGGCCTGGGCAGCGGCCTTGACCAGACTCATTTTCCTTTTCTCGCTCAGCACATAGAAATGACCGTCAGCATAGGTTAGAGAGCCCTTGTCAAGCCTCCTCTCATAGTACATGGTCTTGCCGGTCTCCCATTCGAGGCAGGACCATCCGCGGTGCCAGCAGGAGCCGTATACATAACCGTCCAGCAAGGTCACGCCGCCGTGGTGATTGTCCAGATCGGTCGAGGTCCAAACGGGCTTGACGGAACAGGCGCCGCCACGGACCTCGATTTCAAGCATCACCGCGCCGGTCTTGACGGAACTGATCAGCACGCGACCCCGGTGATAGACCGGTCGCTGCACATTCATGTCATAAGGGGTTTCATGCGCATACCGCCAGAGTAGCTCGCCATTGCCGGCATGGACACCGATCACGGCTTTGGCCGTCATGGTGATGATCATGGGCACGCCTTTGTACTCCGCAACGGTCACCGTGGCGTAACCAGCCAAATCACCGGTACTGGGCGATTTCCACAGAACCCGGCCGGTCTCCAGATCAAGAGCGACCACGGCGGTTTCCGGTCCGCCCGGACAGCAAAAAACACGACCGTCGTAGATCACTATTGATTCGGCAAGGCCCCATCGAGGGGGCTGGCTGTTGAATCTTTCAAGGACGTTGAATCCCCAGATCTTTTTGCCGCTCAGCGCATCGAGGCAAACCACCTCGCCGATCGGGCTCATATAGAATAGACGCTTGCCTAACAGGGTAGGGGTTGCGCGCGTGCCGGGATAGTTCTTCTTGGAGATCCAGCCATCGCCAATGGTTTCCTGCCACGCGGTTCTTCCTGTAAGACCCAGTGCGCTGATGACCGTTTTGCCGTTGATATTGCCTGATGTATAGATCCGGTTATGCGCCAGAGAAACACTCGAGTATCCCTGACCGATGCCCCGGGCCGTCCACTTCAGCGGCGGCCCCTCTGGCGACCACTGCTTGAGCAGGCCCGTTTCCGTGGAGAGATTGTTTCTCAGGGGCCCATGAAACTGGGGCCAGTAGGGTGTCGCCTCGACACCCCAGGCCGGAACCATCAGCACCTCTGCCATGAGGATCATCAGATTTATTGTTCGCATAATTTCGCTCCTCGAATCGCCTTCGTGCTATGGCCAGGTATGATGTTCTCCCTGAAACGGGGATCGACCGACATGTCGTGATTCTCATGGTCCTCCCACGTCACCTTGATATCTCAATCGCGCAGCACGTGGTGGCCGGCTTACCGAGCGTCACGCGCCAGCCATCGGAAGCCCGCTCCACTTCGACCATGTGCAGGTGGATCGGGTCTTTTCCGGTGCGAAGCTGAATATGTGTGCCAGCCGAGTCCGGCTGCAATGAACTGCCGACCACGTCGAACGAAGCCATCTGCCAATGCCCGGTACCGGTCATGTTGACTGTTTCGGTTCGGCCCGAAATAGACACGTCAAAACGCTTGCCCGGCTCATCAAGATAGACCACTTTGACTTGCGGCGTCGTTCCTTGCAGCGAATCGGCAAAGGCTTCGTCGAGAGCCAGACGCATGACGTTTTGTGCAGGCAGGCGGCGAGCCCAGGCGCCGAATCGTTGATCGTCCGGTCCGACGTTGACAACGTCCTGACCGACGGAACGATCTTCAGGAAGCCGTTTCATCAGAAAGCTGTAGTCACCGGTCAGGCTGTTCAATTTCCGTTGCCGAGCGGGTATGCCGTTTTCCGCCCGGACGACGTCGTTCTCTCGGAATGCGATCCATGCACCCGGCGATTGCCTGGGATTGGCGTGGTATCCCGCATACTTGGCGGCAAATCGAATCGCCGCATCGAACTCGCGCTGGTACGTTCTGTTCCCATCGGCAAAGACGCGGCCGCCCTGCCGGTAGGTGCCGTCGATGGCCACTCGGAGGTCACTGGCGTAGATCGCGATGTGTGAGACGCCGCAATTCAGATCTGACAGCAGTCGCCAATACATCCATTGCGGGGGACTGCACCAGCGATCATCGGTCTTGCCGCCATGGTGTCCCCAGCACGAGGCCCACGGTTCGGCGTAGGCGGTGGTCTTGCCGCTGCGACAATCACGATAGAAACGCAGATAGCGCCGTTCCGTGCCCGTGCTGCGTGGTTCGACTTCGCTTGACGTATGAAACCAGCCAAGCGTACCGTTCTCGAACTGGTTTCGATATCGCTGTTCGACGGAGTCGGCGACCCCATTACGAACAAAGATCCGGACGCTGCCCCCGAACGATTCGATATATGTGTCAACAATCGCCCCCGTGTATTCTTCCACCGTGCTCGGCGTCCAAGGCTTGACCGTGTCGGGATCGACGCCGGTGGGCAAGGTCCACGCGTCAGGTGAACGGTACCTGGGCGGAACGAAGGTGTGCTCTGTCCCGAAGGCATTGAAGTTGAGCCGCAAGCCGAGAATGGTCTCGCGAAACGGAGATCCCCTCAGATTAACGGCCAGCGCGCGGAGCATGCCGCAGTACGCATCGCGATGCGTTGCGTGCCAGTAGATCAGTGTGCCCCGTCGACTGGCAACCTGGTGCGACAGTCGTTCTTTGACGTAAGGCACCTTCTCGAACAGCCAATCCGGCTTGCGATTGCCGTTGATCTGAATCGTGGTCGACAGCCCACGGCTCTCCAAGTCGGCCAGCATCTCGTCAATCCGAGTGAAGTCGTACTTCCCTTGCGCCGGCTCGACGTCTCGCCACTGCAGCACAATCTGGCCACCCACAACGTAGGGCTGGTTGAGGTATAAATCGGCGACATTTCCCTTGCTTGGATACCAGATGACGTATATCCCGCTCTTTGATACGCGAAGCGTGGAATCTTCCCCAGACGCAAGCAATTGCCTGGTCGAACCTGCCAATCCCACCAGCATCAGCAACAAGGGAAGGCGTATTCTCCGCCAGACGCATCGTGTCCATTCTTGACGATTCATCATAGGTTTGACCATTAGGGGTGCAACGGGCAACACACTCATCAGAAATCTCCAAAGACGACCGGCGTCAGCCACGAGCCATGTCGCCGTTCGGCCCGCGGACAACGACCACACTCTTCGTTGCGTCGATCATTCCTCTTTCATGGCGAACGTACGGAAGTCCTTCGCTCGCACCCGAAATCCTCGATCATCGTCCCAGGCTTCCAATCCAAAATTGACGACCACCGCATGCCCCGACGAAAATTGGGTCTCTTGCACGAGCCGGTTCTCGGTGAGGAAGTGGTGGCCTGTCATTTCATCGAAACCTATTTTCTCGTGCCAGCCACACACATCTCGGCACGTTCGCATGTACATGTCCTGCACTGTCGCGAAGTCCTCCTTCATAACATGGGGAGTATCATCGCCGAGGAATTTCACGATGGGCGGTGTGCCGTAGGCAATGCTCATAAGGTCGCTGAGCCGCCAGAGGTTCATGTCTCGGCCGTAATGATCATTCCAGCGTCGCGTGCACACCACGGAATCGTGGAATACCAGTTGAAAGAGCGGCACCCGATTTCGGGGGCCGTAGGTGAAGGCAAGCATGTAGCGGTCATAGTCCTCCGGTCGTTCGACGTGGAACGGGCCGGCATGGTGCTGGGCCGAGGACTCGCGTGTGAAGATGTTGAAGTAGCGTATGGGCGTTTCGATGCCTTCGAAGTAGTGGCAATCAGCCGCGCCCCACCAGAATCCGCGTTCGGAGCCCGCTACCATTCCCTGATCGCTGATCGCTTGCAGGGATGCGCCGAGTGCGGCGGCAGCGGACTCGCGTGTCAGCGGGTGCCGTTCATCATAGCAGTCTTGCAGAGAGCCGCCCGCGGTGGTGCAGTCGGTGAAGACGGTGTCACAGCCGTAATCACGCTGTTCCAAGGCCACCGAACGAAGCTTCTCTCCCAATACACCCGGGCAGTACTTCAGATTGGTGCCCCATAGCGAGCCGCTCGGTTGGTAGCCGTTGGGGCCACGTATGCAGACCGCTTTCAAGCTGGGATCCCGCTTGTATCGCCTCTCGTACATCCAACTGTAGTTGTGATACTGCCCGATCAAATATCCGTATTCGTGGGCCTTCTCTACGGCCGCAGGTGTGAAGGCCGAGTCGGGCGAGGACTGGTCTCTGGCGAAAACCTGGAGCAGAAGCCGTTTGAACCCAAAATTGCGAATTCGTTCCACATCGACGGCCGTCAGCGGCTTCCGTTCAGGAGGGAAGATCCACATGTCCATCGCGCCTTTTAGTTTCTCCACGCCGGGCACGCCCCGGGCCTTTTCTGCAAGCGTCCGGAACGTCCCGCTCGCGATCAGTTCCGACCGGAATCGTTTCGCCATGGCCACGTAGCCGCCTTTGGCGAATAGAAGGAATCGGACGGTGCGCGGTTGGAACGCCTTGTCACGCCCTTTCTCCCACTGGACCGCAGGCAGGCTGCGGCCGCCGTCGGGTGTATCGCAGAAGACCATCTTCTCGATCGCGTAGAAAGGTGTGTCGACGAGCATCATCATTCCGCCCGACAGATCCTCATCAAGCAGCCCTGACCACGGCATGCTCCTGCTCTTGCCCATGCTTCCCGACGCATAGCGAACCTGGTCGGATTTGGGATCAGTGTCGCTCGTTCGGTAAAGCACGCCTTCGTCTTCGCAGACGACCGCGTAATCCGCCGCGCCCGAGGCGTAGAATGGGGGCGGATAGAGCACGTTCCAGCGACCTTCGCCGGGATCCAGCGTGTCTTCGGTGCGGCTCTCCAGTGTCGCCCGAACGCTGCCCGGTTCGGAGAGCGACCAGCGGCAAACCAGTGGAATTTTCCATTTCAGATGGACGCTGATTTCGTTCGGTGACGCTTCGATCAACGTGACCTCTGGAATCTTCTCCGGGCCGAATTCACGGATCGGCAAGGGGCGTCTCGCAACGCCCCAGGACCACGAGGGGCCCTCACGCTCGGGGATTGCCTGCAACCAGATCACTCCGCTGCGTTTGTCGCGGATCGTCACCTGGCCATTTCCGCGCACTTCAAGTCGCAGGAACTCGTTTTCCAGCGTGTGCGCGCTTGCGTTCGGGGCAGTGGCCCCCAACACGACAACCGCCATCAACATGTGTTTCATCATCGCTGTACTCCTTGAACTGCCGTCACGGTTTTGATTCATCGCCTTGCGCTACCGACCAAACGACCGGCATCCAAACGGTCATCTGACAGACGCCTCGATTGTTCCATGCGTAATAGGGAATCATCCGAATGTCGATTGGCTGCAATGAAGTCGATGGGGCCGGACGGTAAAGCCGGTCGCCCCACTCTCGTCGAGCTCGACGATATGCCTGACCCTTGAGCACCATGGCCTGACATGTGGTATCGAATTCCGCGTCGAACCGGACATTATTTGGGATGACGATCTCGGACACGTCGGTGTGGTCGGGAAGATCGTGTGATTCCAGGCAATAGACAATTGGCCCCCGTTCGACGGCGACCTGGTTTCGAAGTTCTTCCACCAAGGGGTTGGCTTCGGTCAGCCGCACTTCCATGGGCAAATGTAGCCGAACACGATCTCCCTCGGA
>Ga0180434_10010170_pt1 | contig 10125 bp, 7 predicted proteins | sample SS_ome_7_FD_132453 | JGI IMG/M metagenome (GOLD analysis project Ga0180434, IMG submission 132453) | Hypersaline lake sediment archaeal communities from the Salton Sea, California, USA - SS_1_D_2 metaG | ecosystem: Environmental > Aquatic > Non-marine Saline and Alkaline > Hypersaline > Sediment... | reverse complement strand
GTGCCTGCTCAAGATGGCCAAGATGAAGCTGACCCACTACACGCCGCCGAAGCCAGCCGTGTATGATTCGAAAGCATGATCCGAAGAGACCACAATGCCTGATTCGATTCCTGTGCGAAGCATCTGGACGCTCATCACCGTGGACGTCTTTGCCCGCATCTCCTACGGCCTCGCCCGTACGCCTGTGCTGCCGCTGTATGCGGCGTGCCTCGGAGCGAGCCCGGAGATGATCGGATTCGTGGGGGCGGCGGCCACCCTCACCGGTATCGCCATCAAGCTGCCCTCGGGAGCCATCTCGGACGTTGTGGGCCGCCGGCCCCTGCTCGTGGCCGGACTGGCCGTTTTTGCCATTGGGCCGATCCTCTACCTCTTCGTGGACCGGGTCTGGGAACTCGCAGGCGTCCGGTTCTTCCACGGATTCGCCACCGCCCTGTACGGGCCGGTGGCAATGGCCGCAGTAGCAGCCCTCGCGGCCGATCGGAAAGGGGAGTACCTCTCCTGGCTCTCCAACGCAAAGATCCTGGGCAAGCTTCTCGGGGCGTTCCTGGGGGGGCTGATCCTGTCGCTGGCCGCGGGACCCCTGGCCGCTTCCGACACCTTCCGCAACCTCATCACAGGCGCCCGGCCGGATGCCGCTTTACTCGATGTTTCCGACTTCCATCTGGCTTACGGGATCTGCGCCTTCCTCGGCGTCCTGGCCCTGGGTCTCGGTTTCCTTGTCCTCCGCGACCTGGGTCAACGTGAAAAGGCTGGGGGGGAACGCCGGACTTTCCAGCAAGTGTGGATCCGGTTCAGGGACGGCATCCGGGAGACAGCAAGCGATATCCGCGTTCTCCTCGCCTCCGGAAGCGAAGGCGTACAGAACATCACCGTGGGCGTCCTGGAACACTTCCTGCCTGTCTACGCCGTGCTCATCGCCGGCCGGACGCCGCTGGAGGCCGGGCTCCTCTGGGCCGGACAAATGGGCACTACGATCCTGTGCAAGCCCATGTTCGGCCGCCATTCCGATCGGCGCGGCCGGCGCGGACTCATCGCCTTCGGCATGGTCATCTGCGCCCTTCCTTTTGCCGCCGTGCCGTGGGTGACCGGATTCTGGCCGCTGATGCTGCTCTGCCTCGTCTTCGGACTCGGGGAGGCGCTCGTGACCTCGTCCTCGGCCGCATTCGTCGGGGACCTCTGCCGCAGCCGGTCCCTCGGCGCGGCCATGGGCGTCTTCGGCACCATCAAGGACTCCGGGCACGCCCTCGGGCCGATTCTCGGGGGCGTGCTCATCTCCCTGTTCGCCGGTACGGGGGCCAAGGCGTTCGGCGAGTCCGGCCCCGTGGCGTTCCGGGCGACGTTCGTCCTCGTTGCCGCCGTGGTGCTCGCCTATGCGGCGGTGTTCTTCCTGGTCATGCAGGACAAGGGGATCGCGGATATCGAAAAGCAGGAATGATTGGATCCTGCACTACGTACCAGACAAGCGGGTTTTGGGCGCGATATTCCGGTCCAGGACTTCTTCAATCAAGACCTGTTATTTTTGCCGCTCGTCCAGGAGGATGAGGTAGGGATCGCCCGCCCGGGCCGGAAGACCGTCCAGGTGAAGCACATGCTCGATGCCCCCGAAGGCTCCCTTCCTGCCGTATCGCGGGGTGAGGGATGGCAAGGCCGTGGGCCGGCAGGGAATCTCCACCACCTGCTTGGTGGCCGGCGCGATCGGGAAGACGAAGGGGCCGCTCTCGAAGCAGAGTGCGTACAGGGGCATCGTGTTCGTGGCCGGCGGCCAGGCCGTATCGAGGCGATGGTGCCATTCACTGTTTTCGTCCAGGTACTCGGCCGGATCGGCAGGGGAGAGGGCTGAATCCGTCATGGGCTTCTCGTCCACCTTGTTGTTCATGTTCTTCAGGAATCGATCCATCCACCGGAGCCTCAGATCCAGGCGGAACTCGTTCTCCACCTTGCTGGCCGGCGTGTCCGTTTGCCGGAAACCGTGCGATCATGATCAATCCCCCCGTTCAGGGGTGCACACCCTTCCCGCTCCACGACTCTCCCGCCATTCTGGTGATATGCATTGCGGTCCGGGACTTGCCGTTTTCCGGGTCAGGGGGTTGCGGCACCGTTTTTGCAGACAAGCATCACCGGTCATGACGGATCACCTTCAAGCTGCACCAGGGAGTCAGCGACAGATGCGAACAATGCAAAGAACCGGCCTGTTTCTGGCTTCGATGGTGGTGGTCCACCTGTGCAGCCACATCCGGTCAGCTGCACAAGCTGGATATCAGCCTGGCGACGTCATCGTCGGTGCCTGGGACACGAAGTCCCAGCAATACAGCATGATCCTGGGCATCACACCGCAAGGCCGGCTGTACACGCTCGTGGCCCAGATGCCTTTTCTGGTGTACTCGATCATCCCGGCCGAGGACAATCGCGCGGTCCTGGCGGCCGGGTCCACCTTCACCGGCCAGGGCAGCCGGGCTCTGGCACTGATCAGAGCGGACGGAACCGTCAGGTACCGATTGCCGGGCCATATCGGGCTCTCTGTCACGGGCCTCGATGTGGACGGGGGCGGCAACCTGATCGTGACCAACTGGGCAAAGCATACCGGGGATTTCAGCGTTCTGAAACTCGCGGGCATCCATGCAACAACCCTGTACGACGCCAAGCAGATCCCGAACGCAATGGGCTCCGGCCTGGATCCCGGCTCAGGAGATCTGATCATCGGCAGCCAGCACCCCACCCAGTATTCGACCTGCACGCTCCTGCGGGCCGGTTGTACCGGCTCGATATCGGCATCGACTCTGACCACCTTGACCGGAATCGTACCCTGGTCCTTCACGATATGGCTGCGCCACGATCCCGATACCGACACGATGTGGTTGACCCGTAGCTACTCCCGGATCGACCGGCTGGCACTCAGCTCCCCGGCAACAGTCACCAAGCTCCATGCGGGCGCACCGCTCGGGACCAGAGCAGGCTTACCCGACCGGGATCCACGCGACGGCCGGCTGGTAATTCCCACCTTCGACAACTCGCCGCCTGCCGCCCCTCCTCGAGTACTGCGGTTCGACCCGGTCAACAAGTCGTACCAGCTGGTGTCAACACTGTCAGGCGTTGTCCCGCTGGCGGCAACCGTGGCCGGCACTCGTCACCTGTGTGGATTGACCGAGGCAGTCCGGGGGCTGCCGTATACCATGCTGGTCTCATCTCCGGGTGAGCCCGGAGCTGTGTATGCTGTTGCCATGAGCTTCGGAATACACCCTGGCATCCCGGCAGGCAGCCGCAAGATCCACCTGAACCCCGATCCACTGTTCCACTTCTCCCTCGCCGGCGGCAACATCTTCTCCGGTTTCCAGGGCGTGCTCGACTCCCGCGGGGAAGGCCTGGCGGCCGTATTGATTCCCCGGCACCCCAACCTGTCCGGTGTACGGTTGTTTGCCGCCGCGATCACCATGGTCAACCACCGGATCAGCGTCATCTCCACCCCCCTCGGAGTGACGATCCAGTAAGGCGAGCGGCAAAAGAACTTCCCGTTCTCAGGAATTGTCTTGCCGCTCGCCTTCCCTGAAATCCACTACCACGGGGATCTCCTCCGACCGGGGCTGCCGGTTCAGCCCCGCATCCAATATCCCCCGAAACCCGGCCTCGACCCGATTTCATTGCACCCCGCTTTCATGTATCCTACCCCGAGCATGAACAAAGACCTTGCATGGCGCAGAAACGAGAACAATCCCGTCCTTCCGACCAGGGAAGGGACATGGATGGAATCCCAGACAGCCAACCCGGACCTCCTGCTTCTGGGCGACACCTATCACATGTACTTCAGAGGGCAGCAGGGAGGCCACGACCGGATCGGGCTGGCGACCGTTCCCGAACACGGGTTCGACGGAGTGACCTGGGAGATCCTGTCCCGGCCGGTGATCGATGTGGGAGCGCCGGGCTCCTGGGACGAAACGCACGCGCTCGATCCGGCGGCCGCGGCGGTTGACGGCACGATCTATCTGTACTACTCGGCCGTGTGCGAACGCTGCGATCGTTCCGTGTGTCTTGCCACCTCCAGGGACGGAGTGCAATTCGAGAAATTCGCGGACAACCCCGTGGTCATCGGCGGCGGCCCGGAGGTGGTATATTTCAACGGCCTCTTCCATCTCCTCTACTGGAAGGAGCGGAAAGGGCGCAGGGGGTTCCAGATCCACCTTTCCACTTCAAGGGACGGATACCGGTTCGAGGAGGCGTCAGCCGAACCCGTGCTGGCCGCGGGCCCTGAAGGCGCGTGGGACAGCCATACCGTGGAGACGCCGCGGATCTTCAGGGAAGGGGGCCTGTTCTACATGGTCTATTGCGGTTCGGACCGGAATGACGACTATCCGTCCGAAGCGGGGCTCGCCACGTCCCGCGACCTCGTGCAATGGAACAAGTACCCCGGCAACCCCATCTTCTCGCGGGGAAACGAGGGCGAGTGGGACGAGGGTGCAATCTGGTTCACCACCGTGGAGAAGATAGACGGCGTGTACTACATGTGGTACGAGGGCTACGGCGGCGGCACGGCAAGGAAGGAGCCGTACGGATCCTATCTGAAGGGAGGAAGATCCCAGATCGGGCTGGCAACCATGAAGGCGGATTATTTCTACGTCAGATGATTCGCAGCTCGCCGCATCCGAAACTCCTGGCAGTCTGCAGATCACCATGAACACGGGCGATCCGGGCGCCAGGTCGCCTGCAACGAATCGTGACCGGCCATGTGGGTCAAATTTATCTTGCGCGGGTTCCGGGAACGCACTATACGAATCAAGCGACTGCTTGAATTCTGCTCTGGAGACCTGGCCATGGCCGAAACATCCACCCTGCCCACCCGTGACCGCCTCATCGTGGCCGCCGGGGAGCTGTTCGGCGAAAAGGGTTTCCACGCCACCACCACGCGGGAGATCTGTGCCCGGGCCCGGGCAAACGTGGCCTCCATTCACTACCACTTCCAGGACAAGTCCGGGCTCATCGAGGAGGTGCTGGTCTTCGTGTTCAACCACGGATTCAAGCACTACCGCATCGAGGAGGCCGCCGATCCGGCCTGGCCGGCCCGTCGACAGCTCGAGGAATTCGTGCGCCTCTTCCTGTGGAGCCGCCTCGATCCGGCCCGGCCCGACTGGCACCGCAAGGTGGTGCATCAGGAGATGCTGAACCCCGGCCCGGCGCTCAATGCGGTGGTGGACCGGGTGATCCGGCACCACAGCCGTATCCTGAAGGGCATTGTGAAGGCCCTTCTGGACGATCGGATGCCTGATCAGGCAGTGGACCGGTGCATGTCCAGCATCATCGGCCAGTGCCTCCATTTCGTTCATCACCAGAGAATCTCTGCCCACCTGAGTGAACATCTGCGATTCTCGTCCGGGTCGATCAACGATCTGGCCCGCCACATCACGGCCTTTTCCCTGGCCGCGCTGAAGAACTACCCGGCTGAACAGGACGCGAGCCTCCCCACCTCTGCAGAAGAGACGGAGGAGACGTGATGGCGGCCTCGATCCGATCGAACACGATGAGGAGCGGCCTGTCCGTGCTGATCCTGGCGCTCCTCGTCTGGACGCCGGCCTGCGTCCTGATCACCCTTGCCGAGGAGCGCCCCGTGCCCGTTGAAGTCCCGGAGAAATTCACCACCACGGGAAAGGCGAAAGTGCCCGACCGCTGGTGGGAAGCGTTCCAGGATGAAGACCTGAGCCGGCTCGTGACCGAGGCCCTGGGCCGCAACCTCGACCTGAAGGTGGCCTGGAGCCGCCTGGACCAGGCCGCGGCCCTGGCCCGCCAGGCCGGTGCGGCCGAATTGCCGGAAGTGGAGGCCTTGGCCGGGTACGGCATCTCCCGGGCCAAGGCGCGCTCCCCCATCAACGGTGAACGGTCCACGGACACGGTGAAGGACTACCTGGTCGGACTCCAGGTCGCGTACGAGGTGGACATCTGGGGCCGGATCCGCTCCACCCGGAAGGCCGCCGACCTCGACGTGCGCGCCACCAAAGCCGACGTGATGTCCACCGCCATGATGCTGGCTTCCCGCGTGGCGGCCGCCTGGTACCAGCTCGTCCAGCAAAAGGCCTCTCTCGAACTCCTCGACAGGCAGCTCGAGGTCAGCCGGACACTGCTCGACCTGGTCGAGATGCGGTTCAAGCAGGGGTCGGTGTCCGCGGTGGATGTGCTCCAGCAGCGGCGCCAGCTCGAGGCGGTGGAGGCCGAGATCCCCCTGTTCCGCATGCGCGAATCCCTGCTCGAGCACCAGCTGGCCGTGCTCCTCGGCCACCCCCCAGCCCGGCAGACCCTCGAGGGTCACCGCACCCTCCCCGCACTTCCCCCCCGGCCCGCCACCGGATTGCCCGCGGATCTCGTCCGCCGGAGGCCCGACCTCCGGGCCGCCCACGTCCGCATGGCCGCGGCCGACCAGCGCGTGGCCGCATCCATTGCCGACCGGTTCCCGGCCCTGCGCCTCACCGGACGGCTGGAGACCGGCGGCTCCAACACCCGGGACCTCTTCGATCTCTGGCTGGCCGGCCTGGCCGCCAACCTCACCGCACCGGTCCTGGACCACGGCCGCCGGGCGGCCGAGGTGGACCGCAACCGCGCCGTGGCCGAGGAGCGGCTGCACCAGTTCGGACAGGCCGTGCTCACCGCCCTCCAGGAGGTGGAAGACGCGCTGGTGCAGGAGTCCCGCCAGGGCCAGTATGCCGAGAACATCACCCGGCGCCTGGACCTGGCCCGGGAAGAACTTCGCCGGTCCCGGGAGCGATACGTGAACGGCGCCACCGATTACCTGCCTGTCCTGGGTGCCATCCAGGGCCTTCAGCAGCTCGAGCGGCAGGAACTCGAGGAGAAGCGAAAGCTCCTCGAGTACAGGATCGATCTGTACCGGGCCCTCGGCGGAGGGTGGACACTCGAGCGTCCCTCCCCGCCCGATACCGATGACGACGATACTGAAAATCCGAAACCCCGATCATGAAGCAATGAAACGACCATGACCACCACGGAAGAAATCGAGTTGAACAGGGGCGAGGACAGGCGCACACAGCAGCGTTCGTTCTTCGGGCGCCTCGTGCGTGCGCTCATCAGCGGCCTCCTGCCCATCATTATCATCGCCGCGGGCGCGGCCGGGGCGTACTGGTTCATCTTCACCAGCCCCGGCATGCCGGAGAGGCCGCCGCGGGCCATGGCCGCCCTGGTCACGGTGATCGACGTGACGCCCACCACCGAGCAGGTCACGGTGGAGGCCATGGGCACGGTGGTGCCCGCGCGCGAGACCGTGATCATGCCGCAGGTGAGCGGCCAGATCGTGAATCTGAGTCCCGAGTTCATGATCGGCGGGCGGTTCAACAGGGACGACGTGCTCCTCGGCATCGAGAAACGCGACTACGAGCTGGCCCTGGAAGGCCGGCGCAGCGAGGTGGCCCGCGCCGAGTACGACGTCAAGGTGGAAGAGGGGCAGCAGATCATCGCCCGCTCGGAACTGAAAGCCACCGGACTCGAGGTCGAGGCCGGGGCCAGCCGCGACCTGATGCTGCGCAAGCCCCACCTGAAACGGGTCCGGGCGGCCCTGGCCGCGGCCCGGGCAAACCTGGAGAAGGCGCAGCTCGACCTGGATCGCACCGTGATCCGGTCGCCCTTCAACGCGGTGGTGACCCAGCAGCACGTGGACCTCGGCACCCAGGCCACGCCCCAGACCAAACTGGTCACGCTGGTGGGCACCGATGCGTACTGGGTCAAGGTCTCTCTGCCCGTGGAAAAGCTGGCCTGGGTCCAGGTGCCCCGGCGCATCGGCGAGACAGGATCGGCCGTGCGGGTGCGGCAGACCGGACTCGGCCCGGAGGACGTGCGAGCTGGACACGTGCTCCGCAGCCTGGCCGACATGGAGACCCAGGGCCGCCTGGCGAACCTCCTGGTGGAGGTGCGGGATCCCCTCGACCTCGAGCGGGACGGGCCGGCCCGACCGCCGCTCCTCCTCGGCGCGTACGTGCACGTGACCATGGACGGCCGCACCCTCCGGAACGTGGTGGCCGTTCCGCGGCGGGCCGTGCGCGAGGGCAACCGCGTCTGGATCATGACCCCGGAGGAGACGCTCGAGATCCGCGACGTGGATATTGTCTGGCGCGATCGCGAGCGCGCCCTGGTGGCCGGTGGACTTTCGGACGGTGAACGCGTGGTGACGAGCGCGATCCCCACGCCGGTGCACGGCATGCGACTCAGGACGGCAAAAGGGCCGCGGGCCGGCGCACCCGAGACCGCGCCGGAGCCGATGAAGGAGGGCGCGCGCACCACGCCCTCTGCGAAGGGGACACATCCGTGAAGCAAAGCCGGTCCGACACCGCGGGAATCCACAGCCGCGCCCGCGGCCCCATCGCCTGGATGGCGGGCAACTCCGTGGCCGCCAACATCATCATGCTGGTCCTCCTCGGGGGCGGGATCTTCACCGCGATCCACATCAAGCAGGAGGTCTTTCCCGATTTCGATCTGGACATGGTGCAGATCTCGGTGGCGTACCCGGGCGCCAGCCCCGAGGAGGTGGAGCAGGGCATCGTCCTGGTCATCGAGGAGGCGGTGCGCGGCCTCGACGGTGTCAAGGAGGTACGGTCCAGTGCGGTGGAAGGCATGGGCATGGTCACTGTGGAGATGCTCCTCGACGCCGACGCCCAGAGGCTCACCCAGGAGATCAAGCAGGAGGTGGACCGCATCCGCTCCTTCCCCGAGGACGCGGAGAAGCCCGACGTGGTGCTCATGAGCCGCCGGCGTCAGGTGCTGTCCGTGATCCTCCACGGCGATGTGTCGGAGAAGGCGCTCCGCAGCCAGGCCGAGGCACTCCGGAATCGCCTGGTGCAATCGCCGGACATCACCCAGGTGGAGCTGGACGCGGTGCGGCCGCTGGAGATCTCCATCGAGGTGCCCCACGAAAACCTCCGGCGCTACGGCCTCACCCTGGAAGCCGTGGCCGCCCTCGTGCGCCGGGCGTCGGTGGAGCTGCCGGGCGGCGAGATCAAGACCGAAGGCGGCCGGGTGCTGCTCCGCATGATGGAGCGCTGCGACCTGGGCACCGAGTTCGCCCGGATCCCGGTTGTGAGCACGAACGAGGGCGCCGAGGTGCTGCTGGGAGAGATCGCCACGGTGGTGGACGGATTCGAGGATGTCGACCGGTTCGCCACCTTCGACGGCCGGCGCGCCATGCTGGTGGACGTGTACCGGGTGGGCGACCAGTCCCCCATCCAGGTGTCCGACGCGGTGCGCGAGATCCTGCGCGAGGTGAAGGCCGGGCTGCCGCCGGGCCTGGGGCTCAGCATCCAGAACGACTTCTCGGACATCTACCGCCAGCGCATGAACCTCCTGCTCCGGAACGGCGCCCTGGGCCTGTCCCTGGTCTTCCTGCTCCTCGGCCTTTTTCTCGAGCCGCGCCTCGCCTTCTGGGTGACCATGGGCATCCCCATCTCGTTCCTCGGCGGGATGCTGCTGCTCCCGGCCATGGACGTGACCATCAACATGATCTCCATGTTCGCCTTCATCATCGCGCTGGGCATCGTGGTGGACGACGCGGTGGTGGTGGGGGAAAACGTGTATGAATACCGCCAGCAGGGCATGAACTTCCTCCAGGCCGCGATCCGCGGGGCGCGGGAGGTGACGCTGCCGGTCACATTCAGCATCCTCACCAACTGCGTGGCCTTCTTTCCGCTGTTCTTCGTGCCGGGATTCACGGGCAAGGTCTTCAGCTTGATCCCGGCGGTGGTGGTGGTGGTGTTCCTGATCTCGCTGGTGGAGAGCCTCTTCATCCTGCCGGCCCACCTCGGCCACCAGCGTGAGCGGCGGCAGCGCTTCACCGCCTGGATCGTGGCCCGCCAGGCGGGATTCAGCGCCTGGTTCTCGCGCATGATCCGCAGGATCTACGGCCCGTTCCTGGAGGCCGCGCTCACGTACCGGTACCTGACGGTGGCCGTGGCCGTGGCCGTGCTCACCCTTGTGGTGGGGTACGTGGCCAGCGGCCGCATGGGCTTCACCCTGTTTCCGCGCGTGGAGTCGGACTACGCCCTGGCCACGGCCGTGCTCCCGTACGGCAGCCCGCTCAGCGCCTCGGAGGCTGTGCAGGCCCGGCTGGTGAAGGCGGCCGGGGAACTCGTGGCCGAGCACGGCGGGGAG
>Ga0180434_10010169_pt1 | contig 10125 bp, 11 predicted proteins | sample SS_ome_7_FD_132453 | JGI IMG/M metagenome (GOLD analysis project Ga0180434, IMG submission 132453) | Hypersaline lake sediment archaeal communities from the Salton Sea, California, USA - SS_1_D_2 metaG | ecosystem: Environmental > Aquatic > Non-marine Saline and Alkaline > Hypersaline >... | reverse complement strand
TCGCCCTCTGCTGCCTGCTAACCGTCGTTCGGCGGCGGATGCCGCCGAGCTCCTCAATGGCGATTGCCCTTTGAGTGCCTTCGGCAGACGAAACGATCTGTTTCGAAATGCAGTGGTTGACGTTGCGGGCGAAGCGCTGTTCACGCTTCGACCGCTTCCTCAAAAGCCTTTTTGCGGATCTGGTTCCGATCTTCTGGAGCTTCTTCCGCATCTTGCGGAAGCGGCTTCTGGCGGTATTCACCGCCCTGCCGCTCCAGACGACGCCGTCGGAGTCGGCGGCGATGTTGACGACGCCGAGGTCGACGCCGAGCACGTCCACAGGACGTGTCACGGCGGGCTCTTCGACCTCGCAGGTCACAGTCAGGTACCATTTCCCGTTGAAGGTCAACAGGTCGGATTCGCCGGCGCGGCGCCGAAGCGCCCGCGCCATTTCGGCGTTCCCGCATCTGTATGGAATCTGAAGACGTCCATCCATGGTGGTAATCACGACAGTTGCACTGTCGTGCCGCCACCGCAGATTCCGGTCGTCGAAGGCGAGAGCCGCCCGACGACCGAACCTGCAGACCGTCAGTTCCTTTCTTCCCAGAGTCTTGTTCAGGGACTTCTGGGACTTGTAGGCGTCGGCGACCCTGGCGACACAGCGGACTGCGGTCTGCGACGGCAGTCCGTAGATGTCGCGGAGATGGTTGTAGCACAATTCATGGATCTTGTACTTTCCAAACTCCAAGGCTTCAAAAGCCATTTCGCTCGCCTCGTTCGAGGCGGCGTTCGCCGTCTCGAGGATGCGCATCAGCGCATCCTTCTGCGGGGCGTCGGGAAGAAGCTTGATTTTGTAACTGAGTCTCATATCAACATTATACAACAAAAGGAGGCGGCAATTCCTCCCCGCCCTATCGGGCACGGACCCTTCGGGTCCGCACCCTGTAGAGGACGGGGTCTCCTTGCCGCAATAGGATGAAGATCGCATTGCTGGCAATGGGCCTCGGCATTTCGTGGCTCGCCATCGCGCTTCTGAAACAGCGCGAGAAGACAGAAAGGGAGTCCCGGCAACGTCCAGTAGTTGCACACGGATGACGCGCCCGTAGCTCAACTGGACAGAGCGTCCGGCTACGGACCGGAAGGTTGCAGGTTCGACCCCTGCCGGGCGTGCCAATGAAATTATGTCTTCGTGCCCTTGATGGTATTGAGTTTTGGACTATACTTTCCTCATGAAGGTATCCGACGCCGACAGGGAAAAGATTAGGTTGCGACGAGAACAAGATGGTTTGGCTCTTTCCGCTCTTGTCGCTGAATTCGGGTATGCCAAGTCCACGATATACAACATCATAAAGGACTGCGACGATTCGAAGGTGAAGAAGGCTTCGCCCTCTAGGAAAGTAGCGATTCCTATTGAGAGTTTTGTGCGTCCCGATCTTTCGACTGGGAATCTTGGCGAGGCCGCTCGTCAAATGATCGCCGCCAGGCTGATGATGGCGGGGCTGCAGGTTTTTATGCCCCTGGCAGAGGATACTTCGGTAGATCTTCTGGTACTAAAGGGAAGAGAGGCTCTTCGCTGTCAATGTAAGTGCCTTTATATCGATAAGAAGGTGGGGTCTCATATTTTGAAATGTAGCGGTGCGGGGCGTCAGGGCACACGGGGGATTAAAAAACACATATATGGGGCGGAAGAAGTAGATTTTTTCATAGGATATTGCCTCGATACTGGCGAACTTTACATTGTGCCGATGGAGGCGACAGGAGGCAGGTCCGAATTGCGTCTCTGGATATTAAGGGAATGTGCCGCGAACAATCAGCATGGTGTGTTTGAATCTGAAAAGTATCGCGAAGCATATCATTTATTGGGACAGTAGTTCAGAGGATAGAATGTCTCCCTCCGAAGGAGAAGGTCGAGGGTTCAAATCCCTCCTGTCCCTCCAAGACGGAGAGGGTCGCTCCCAGAGCGGCCGCGAAGCTGCCGACGGTTGCAAACATCGGCGGCGACGGTATGGAATTGGCTGCCCGGGTTCGAATCCCGGGACGTACCGGGGAGCGGCCCGAAACCGTCGTTCACGGATCCGTAAATACTGAAAGGAACACTCATGTTTGCAGAACATCATCTTCTGGATGCTATGACCGGTTGCATGGCCACCGTCATGGCGGGCAAGAGGCGCGTCGGCCGACACTCCCTTGAACGCGTCGACGAAAGATCCTGGTCGGTCGACGGCAGGGAGTTCAGCATCGACCATGTCAGGTCTATCCACGCCGAAGACGGCCAGTACACCGTCACCCTGTGGTCCAGCTGGCGGGGAGACCAAGCATGATCGGACAGAGCCAGGTAAAAAGCTCCAAGCCGCGCCCGACTCCCGTCGAAATGATGGCCATAGAGGCACAGAAGGCCGCCGACGATCTCGGAATCTACTTCTATGAAGTCGGACACGCCACGTACGACGGCGGCAGCCTCACTACCTATTATTCGTCGCAAAAACTGACCCCGGCGGAACTCGAAGATATCGTCGGAGAGGCGATGTGCGAGGCCGCGGAAGCCCAGATGCGGGGGCTTCGGGACTTCGACCGCGAACTGCTGGAAAGAGGTGCATGGCGGCAGTTCGACTCCGGCAACGTGCTCGACCATCTCCTGATCCACGAGGTCGAGGAAGGCGAGGAATGGTACGAACAGCCCTTCATGGATGCCATGCGCCGGCGGGGATTCACCCCCGTGGAGAAAACCGCGTCTCTCTGTCTCGACACTTTCACTTCCTTCGCCGGCAACGGTCAGCGTGAGATCAGGGATGAGCTCGACAGGCGCCTGAAGGCCCGCGTGGAGAAGCATCTCCGCATGAAGGGCCTTCTCCTGGAGCCGGAAAAAGACGAATGATCCATTTTGATGGACGATTTCGGTGATTTTCGGGCATTTTTGTCCATTAGGATGGATCCGTCATGCCGCTCTCTCGCCTGAAACAGGTATCTCCGCCTTTTCCAGGAAATCAGGATGTTGTATAATCGTCTTGAACAAGCGTTGGAGACAAAACGATGAGAACAGCCACTGAAACCATCTACATCTGCGAGTTCTGCGAGTCGTCTTATGCCATGAAAGAAGACTGCGAGAGCTGCGAGAAGACCTGTGCCGTCCTGCGGCCCATTATCGACGAATGCCCCAGCATCGAGGACATCTTCGACAGCATGAGTAGCGCCAAGAAGTTCCAAATGGCCGAGAAGATCTATGAGGCGGTCAAGCGGCATCTGGAAAGCCAGGTGCAACACGTCGACGACAGTTCTAGGACCGTGGAGCTGCGACCGCCAGGCGTGTAGGCTGAAAGAACTTGCCCGATGCGGCGTCAACCAGGCACAAGGCCCACGTAGCTCAGTTGGTAGAGCGCGTCTTTGGTAAAGACGAGGTTCACCGGATCGTCCCCGGTCGTGGGCTCCAAAATTCTTCTGAATCCCCCTTGAAAAGCAGGACTTTAGTCGTTATACTCTATATAAAGAGTTTATAACAACTGGAGGAACCGTCATGAGTCAGGAATACGCGTTCGAAGCCGTCGACATCCAAGCCGTCTTGGAAGAGTACCACCGCAAGCGCATGCTGGAGAATCTTGCTGGCCCGTGCGTCTCCCTCGTAACCCACTTGATCGTTCTGACGCTGATGTTTGTCTACGTCGTGACTCGGGCCGCGCCGGCGCCGCCCGCGATCGAGGTCTCCATCGTGGAGGAGCAGATCAAGGAGATAGAGCCCGAAGTACTCGAGGAAATTCTGCCTCCCGAGATCGAGGAAACCACCGTGGAAGATCAAAAGTTTCCGCCTTCTGACGCCCAAGAAGAAAGTGTTGGCGAAGACGTAAGCGTAGACGATTTTAGCACTGAAGCGCCGTCTACGGACGACAACATGGATGATTTCAAGGTGCTGGACATTGTAGCGAACCAAAGCTCTCTGCTTCTTGACGGTCTGGTTGGCGGAATGGCCAATCGCGGAAAAAAGGGCGAATCTGTCAAGAAATACGGCGGCAATCCGCGCGGTCTCAGCGCGGTGAACAAGGCTTTGGCATGGCTGGCCCGCGTTCAAAATCAGGACGGTTCCTGGGGGGCATCGAGCGAAAAGGCGGCCTATACCGGGATGGCTCTTCTGGTTTTCCTGGCCCACGGCGAGACTCCGCTTTCGGAAAAATACGGCGTAACGGTCCAGAAAGCGATGAGATGGCTGTCCGAATCCGTCAACAACAGCAATGACGGGCGTCTCGGCCGCGCCTATAGTCACGGCATTGCCACCTACGCCCTTTGCGAGTCCTACGCCATGACGAGGATCCCGTTTCTCAGAAGTTCCATGGAGAGGGCTCTTGCGGTCATCATCTACGGACAGCAGAATGGGGGCGGCTATGATTATAGGTATAAGAAAGGCGGACGCTGGGACAACTCAGTCAGCGGCTGGCAGTTTCAGGCATTGAAGGCTGGCTATGTCGCGGGCGCCACCAACGAAGGACTTGAAGACGCTATTCGCAAAGCCGTTGCCTTCGAGCGCCGCACCGCTTACAAAAACGGCAAGTTCGGCTATGCCAGCGCGGGAAGCGGGGGCAACATGACTGGCGTCGGCACTGTCGCCCTGCAGCTTCTGGGCTCGGGCAATTGTCTCGAAGCCAAAAAGGGCGTCGAGACCATCGCGACCGAACGTCTCGGGCAATACTTGGAAGTGGCCAAGGATCCGAACAAGTGGAACGCCGTAGCCGGCAGGTGCATGTACGGCTGGTACTACGACACGCAGGCCATGTTCAATACGAACGCCGATCCGCAGACCAAGAAGCACTGGAAGGCTTGGCGCCCTATTTTCGAAAGGGTTCTGTTTCGGCATCAGCAGCCCGAGGGCTACTGGGAGGTTGCCAAGGGCCACGGAATGGGCCCGAACCTCAACGGACGCATCCTGGCGACCTGCTGGTCGGCCCTGCAGCTCGAGGTCTACTATCGCTTCCTGCCCACCTTCGACATCAAGAAGATGGAGAAGCACGTCGTTTCCGAAGAGGGGGGCGGAGCTGGCATCGAGAACGCTGGAGGGGGCGATCTGGTGATTGAAATCGACTGACACCGCCGCGGACGTCAGCCATGCGCGGCTCGCAGGATTTGGTTGCGGGTCAGAATTGTTTCGCCGTTTTTTCAATTTTGCCTCGTTGGGCTTGACTGTGCTGCAACGGTTCGTATATTACCCTAAGCTCGAACAATATGCATGAGGGCATCTATGAATCGCGGCGAAATAGGAGAGGCACTCGTAGTCCTGCGTTGTCATGCCAGAAATCTCTTCACGAAACAGGGAAGCTTAATGTCGCCGGTGGCCATGCGAAGGGAGGACGGACCTGGAAAAACCATGCGCGAGTACCGCTATCGCGGCGACATTATCGAAGTCGAGAACCTTGACGGGATTGAAGAAGGCTTTGTTGTTCGGACCAACACGGTCCTGTCGGCCTGTAGCGCTTGGCAAAAGTATTGCAAACGCATCGCAAATAGCATAGCCGCTGGAATCTCGAAAAAGGAAAAGGGATCACTGTACGACAGGGCCGTCGAAAAACTCGAAAAGTTCATCACGCACACCTTCCAGAAGCACTTTCGTGGCGCCAGCATCAAGGTGCTGGGAAAGGGGCCCGACCTGTACCTTCAATTCCAGGAAAGAGGCGTCTTTAGGGGTTACAGCGTGAAAACTTTTGGATTCAACACCGCTCCTCCTTCATTGCTGAACGCCAGCGTTCCCCAAGTCATCTGCTTTGATGTCACGGGCGGCGATTGGAGCGGCATTGTTGCTCGCGCCATGGAGGGAAAGAAGGTCCCTAGCGGTCGCGAGGCCTGCCGCGAACTTGAATGGACGGGAAGTTGCAGATACGCCGATCCTCAAGTCTATGAAAATCTCGCCGCCACTGGAATTGCATCCTGGTTTGCGGACTTTGCCTGGTACTGTTTGAAGCATTCAGAAACGACGTCGATCCGCCAGCTGCTTGAAGAATTTTCCGAGACGCAGATGGCCTGGAGCGGCAGTCGGCACAAGCTCGAACTTAGCCACTTCCGCGAATTTCTCGTCAGTACTCAGATGCGAAGGTTGCTTGACGACTGGGATGTGGTGCCCCAGGCAGATCTCCCGGACGGCGGCGTAATTGTCAACGACATGGAAACTCCCTCGGTGATCGTGCATGAGGCGTTCGACAGGCGGCATTATGGAAGGCTCTACCTGGAAACGGCCCTGTTCGACATTCCGTCCAGTTACAAGCACGAATCGGGCGTCTATTTGCCCCAGGGATATTTCAGGCAACGGGAAGTAGGACTCGGACAGGGAAAAAAAGGCGATACCGTGCCAGAAGTCCGCTTGACAGCTCAAAAGCTCAGAGAGGGTTCGGGTGTCGAACTGCCCTGTGACCGGCGACAGGAAATCGTGCTTGTCCGTTCACTGCTGCCAGGAGCATATCGGCGGTCCTTCGAGATCTTGTCGCCCGCGCTTCCGCTGGATCCGTCCGTCGGCCGTTTTTTCTATTCCATAGCTTTTCGGGAAGATATTTCCACCCTCGGAGATCAAGCGGAAGGGGCGCCGATCGTGGAACAAGAGGAAGCGCACGCAAGGAAAGGCTAATGCAATGTTGAAATTGACTTTTCGTCTCGGATCGTTTGAAAATGTGCTGAACGACCTCGGCCGCTCGGCAGATGCCGTCATGACGTCGCCTCCCTATAACCTGAGAGGCAACGCGAAAAAAAAGACTGGCACCAGAAACGGCAATGGAGGCTATGACAGCAAGAGCCTCGGAAGCATCAAGGGCTATTTCGACAACATGCCAGAAGCAGAATACCAGGAAAGCCAGAAGAATGCCATCAAATGGTGCTGGAATGTTGCCCTGAAGGACAACGGGTGGCTTCTCTACAACCACAAGAACAGACATCGGAAAGGCAAGATAATCCCCCCCTATCGATGGCTTATTGCCCTCGAGGAAGACGACATTGTAGTAGGCGAGGAGTTTGTCTGGGACCGCGGCTCTGGCCACAACCATTGCAAAAGCATCGCGACGGAAATCACGGAACGTGTCTATGCCCTTAGACTCGATTCGGTGCCTCGTAGCAAATGTACGTTCAACAAGGACAGGAGAGGTTCCGAAATGCTTTCCGACATACTGGCAATACCACGGGGAAAAAAGTTCAGGCATGTCGTGCTCGGGCCTAACGGCGAAAAGGTGAAGGTTGAGACCCACGATGCCCCGTTTCCCCTCGAGTTGCCTAGGCGCCTCCTGAAAACCTTCGCCCATCCTGGAGATCTAGTGTGCGATCCCTATTGTGGTTCGGGCACCACGGGGATAGCGGCCGCGACGCTGGGCATGAACTTCGTGGGGGCCGAAATGAATCCCGATTACTACAGAATGGCGATATGCCGCGTCGAGGAGGAACTGCATGTCCGCGCGCGTCGCAAAAACGACTTTGCCGAATTCAAGATGAGCTAAGGAGACAGGAAAGGCATGACCATTGCCATAGGCACTGTGTGCTCGGGAATCGAGGCACCCATTATTGCTCTCAAAAACATGAAAATACCCTTTAGGCATGCGTTTGCTTGCGAAAACGATTCTGCATGCAGGATGGTAATCGAGATCAAGTGTGCGCCGCAGGTCTTCTATCGCGATCTTTGGGACATGTCCGAGTTGCCGGGGGTGCCTTCCTGCGACATTCTGATAGCGGGATTGCCGTGTCAGGCGTTTTCGGGCATCGGACGCAGAGAGGGCTTCGATGATCCGCGAGGACAGCTGTATAAGCCGCTGAGCCTCTTACTGGACAGGATCGGTCCCAAATACATGATCTTCGAGAATGTCAAGAACATGCTCAATCATGACAAGGGGCGAACATTTCAGAAAGTCGTCGAACACTTTCAAGGCTACGGCTACGACATGAAGTATTCCGTCCTGATTTCGTCGGACTATGGCGTACCGCAACTCAGAAAGAGGGTTTATGCCGTATGCTATAGGGCTGATGATCCCGACGGAGAGGCATACGAATTTCCGCAACTCGTTCCGTTGAAGCTGAAGCTGAACAAGATTCTGGGTGGCGACTGCGATCGCGAGCTTGGCTATACTGTGAGGGTCGGCGGCCGAAACAGCCCCATGGGCGACAGGCACAACTGGGACGGCTACGTGGTCGACGGCAAAGAGATGCGGATCGGACCCGAACATGCCGCCCAGCTACAGGGTTTTCCCAAGAATTTCTACAAGGGCGTTCCCGTGCCCGAAGCCGAGCAGATGAAGCAGATGGGCAACACGATGACGACAACGGTCATCGGCGCGGTGATGGGAAATCTGCTTTTTGACGGAGTCGCCCTGAAAGAAACAAGGGCAAAAAGCGAAAAAAGCTCGGCATTAGCTTGACCTGAGCGGGGAGTGCGCTAGATTGTATCTGTCGCCGAGCGAGGCAAAACGACATTGAAGGAAGAAACGGTTTAACTGTCCGAATTGCATGGAGTAAACACCATTCATGAATGCACGTGACGACTACGGTCCAAGGGCTGCAAGAGGAGGAGCGGAGAGGCGACAGCCGTCGCGAAAAAATCGCGGAGCCAAGAGGGAACCGTATATCAGGCTGGACGAAATCAGGTATACGTGGCAGGACGTCCTGGACATGGAAGACCAAGAGATTTGCGAAATGCTTACTTCTCTCGATGAAGCCGCAGATTCTATCGAGTCGACACTGGAATCGCTGGCGGGCGACCAGAAAGTCAGAGCTCAGGACAAGATGCGCCATTGCCGGAAATGGGCTGCCAGAATTCGCGACGAAGTGTTGCACATGGGCGTTTTCGACGATAACGGCGAAGAAGCGCGCGACATTGAGGAGATGGAGGAACTTGAAGGGCGGTCCGAAACTTGTCGCTTGCAGTTGCAGGCTCTCAAAGATTCTGTGAGAAAGCATCTTTCCCCGGAGCTTGCCGCGATAATTTTCAATATTGATTAGCCCTTTCCGGTGAAATAATCGCACAGCTCGTACGTAAGAGCTACGGGATTCCCAGGGTAGCTCAACTGGCAGAGCAATGGAATCATAATCCATGTGTTGAGAGTTCGAATCTCTCCCCCGGGACCAAGGAGACCGCAATGAATGTCGACGTCAGAAAATGGAGCTGGTACTGGAAGTTCACTTGGACGGCACTGGCCATCTCGTTCGGCTTGTGCCTGTGGACGGACAGCCCCCGTGCCCTACTGGCCTGCCTTTTAGCTATAACGACCCTTGTGATTACTGGTGCCATTCTGCGCATCGGCCGCAAGAACGGCAGTTTCTATTTCGGACGCGAAAGGATCTACGAGACCTTCATCGGACGCGTTGACAAGACAAACGGCGAAGTTTTCAGATGTACGACCTTCCGCAATAAACACTGCGACGATCCGAAGCTCGTCGTTTTCGAACGCCGCGACTTCGACCGGGAACTGGGGGACGGCGAATGGTTCCGCGGCACCATCAGTTCCAAGGGCATCAGGCTCAAAGTCGGGGACGCCGAAAAATATCTGGCTGGCGACGCCGAAAAAGAATGCGAACAGCTGATGAAGGAACTGCCCGACGATTTTTAGAAGACAATGGCATGGACGATAAACCGACAGTCGAAGTCAGGTACGTCGAGACCCCCCGCGAATTCATCGAGTTCATCAGGGAGCACGGTTCTGCCGCAGAGCCCGCGGACAGCGAATCCAAGCGGGCGAAGGGGGTCAGGGCCGTGGTCGACGGCAAAAGGGTCGTCATGTACCTGAAACTTGCCGATATGATAGATTCTGCGGATAGCTTAGGAGAGACGACGAAGAAGTTGCTGGTCACCTCGACCGGCAAGCTGATTCGAGACTTCTCCGAGGCTCCGTAGAGAAGCGGCATATCGCCCGGCTTAAACCCGGGAGCGTGCGGGTTCGAGTCCCGCCGGAGCCACCAGTCCCCCAGCCTCAAACTCGCCTGCGGCCCAATTTTCGCCTGCCGGCAGGAATGTCATCCCCTCCTTGGTGTATAATTAGCTATAGCTGAATTATGCATCAAAGGAGACACGGCATGTCCATTTCTGATCCTCTTGTTGTCATGGGGGGCGGCCCCTCTCTGAAGATTGAACATTTCCGTCTCGTCGGGGACCTCGACACCATCGGCATGAACGGTGCCTACCGCTACTACTACAAAACTGGATGG
>Ga0180434_10010168_pt1 | contig 10125 bp, 11 predicted proteins | sample SS_ome_7_FD_132453 | JGI IMG/M metagenome (GOLD analysis project Ga0180434, IMG submission 132453) | Hypersaline lake sediment archaeal communities from the Salton Sea, California, USA - SS_1_D_2 metaG | ecosystem: Environmental > Aquatic > Non-marine Saline and Alkaline > Hypersaline >... | reverse complement strand
TTTAGTTTTTCCAAAGGGCCTCTATGACGCTAATGGAAACGATCTAAACAATAACCATGTTGATATTGAGATTGAATATAAAGAGGTCGGAGACTCAACATGGCGAGATCTCATAACGGACCTCGGATCAGGAGGGATAAAAACTATAACTGACAAAAGGACTGGATCATTAAGGTTTTCTATAGGTGGACCTTTAAACGGATATGGTGTTACAAACTACATCGGACAGTATGACGTTAGGGTGCAAGTGACGTCTGTCAGGCAAACTGCTATAGAATACCAGGAAGAGGTTCATTGGGAATATATGGAAGAGGTCGTATATGGAGAAGCTGCACCAGAGTACATAAACTGCTCGTTATTAAAATTGGGGGCGCTATCTTCTGAAGAATTGAGCGGCACAACACCGACGGTCTCCATAGTGGCTACCCGTGCAGACGTTCGCGTATGGACAGGATCATCGTATAGTCAGAAGTCTTCAAATAATCCAGCATGGGCTTGCTATGACTTACTGCATGAGGATCGTTTCGGGGCTGGTGTTGATTACAATAGAATAAATTATGATGAGTTCGAGGCTTGGGCAGATTTTTGTGACACAAACGGATATGAGGTAAATATAATACTGGATACAGACATGAGCCTCAGGGATGCATTGGCAAAAGTTTCAACCTGTGGCAGGGGCAGTGTAGTGCAGAGGGGCAATGATTTTGGCGTAATATATGATTCTGCATCTGATCCAGTTCAGCTTTTTACTATAGGTAATATTATTAGTGATACCCTGCAAATATCATACATGAATAAAACTGACAGGGCTGATTATATAGAAATAACATTTTTAGATGCAGACGAGGATTATATCAGGAGGACCATACAAATAGTAAGGGATGGATACGACAGTTCTTCATCACCGCCAAAGACTGTAGTAATAACACTAGAAGGTTGTACAAGCGCAGAACAGGCTGGTAAATATGGGCGTTTTTTAATGAATTGTCAGGAGTACCTTGTCAGAAGCATCAGTTTTGACACAGATGTTGACGGACTTGTTTGCCAACCAGGAGATGTTATATCTGTTCAAAATGATATAACTCAGTGGGGGTATGGTGGCCGAGTTGTCTCTGCCACATCAAATACTGTTACGCTTGATCAAGAAGTATACATCGAAACCGGCACCACATACATGGTAGTGGTCAGGATATCTTCCGATGATACTCTGGAAAGAAAACAAGTGCAGGATCCAGGTGTTACTGGAAATTATAGCACGATACAGCTTGATACTGGAACCTGGACAACGACACCATCAGAAGGTGATGTCTTTGCTTTTGGTGAAGAGGATTTTGAAACAAAAGAGTTTCGGGTCACAAAAATAGAAAGATCAAGTGATCAAACATGCAAGATTAGCGCAGTTGAATATAGAGAAGAGGTCTATTCTGATTCAGAAACCGTACCAGATTATAATGCTGGCGATTTTATAGATAGTGTGTTTGGCGTTAGGGCTGATGATATCTATAGAATTGGCAAAGACGGTGAGAGAAGGGTACCAATGATTAGTGTAACATGGGGCGGGAGAGCCTTAGAGTGGCAAGCTTACATTAGAGAACAGGGGACTTCTACATGGAACTATGCTGGTAGATCAAGGTCTACATATATTGAGATAAGTGATGGGGTAGACGCCGGTAAAACGTATGAGGTCAACATTACTACAAACTTTAACCCTGGCGGTGGTGATACGGACACAGTATCTATCGTCATCGACGCGCCTGAAGCGGTCAATTCGCTGACAGCAGAAACTCTGGACAATTTTGTCATGCTCAAGTGGCAAGCGCCATTGTCTGACTTGCCGGTGTCACACTACAATATATCAAGGGGGACAACTTACGCGTCATCTCAGCCTATCGGAAGAGCAGATAAAACATTCACCACTTTCATGGAACCTCTTTCTGGCAGCTACAAGTACTGGGTTGCTGCCGTAAACACAGCAGGGGAGATCGGAGATGAGGCCTCGGTGAATGTCACGCTTTCGCTACCGACGGACTATGAAGTTAACACCGAATTTGACAGCATCTTTGATGGCACTGTTTCTTCGCTTGAATACCAACCTGACCCAGCTCTATACGGCCCTTTTGATCTCACAAAAACATGGACAGAGCATTTTACTGAAAATCAAAACACCACTATGCAGGATTTTATAGACGACGGATATACATATTATTGGGAGCCTGACCTTCAGACCACTGGGTACTACATCGAGGACGTTATAGATGTCGGCGTAACAGTAAGCTCCGCTGGTGTTTACCTCACTCCAACCTGGCAAGTTGAGTATGGCGATGCTTCAAACGTAATACTCACCCCGACAATCAGCCTGTCGACAGACAATATAACATATACAGATTATGAGGGGGTCTGGAGGGTACAATCTTCAAATTACAGATACATAAAGTTTAGGATAGATGTCACTGTGCCACAGGGTACTAAAATAAAAATAACAGGAGCCAAGGTCTCCCTCGTTCTAAAGCACCTTGAGGAGCGTGGTGGTGGTTCGGTTTCAGTTGCGGCGAACGGATCTGCGATCACATTTACCACACCGTTCATAGATGTCTCTAGCATTATCGTAACTCCGACATATAATGCTTCCAATGGAGTGACTGCTGTTTATGATTTCACTGACGTAATCAATCCTACTGGATTTACTGTTTACCTGTACGATATTTCAACAGGCAGCAAGACAACTGGTACATTTTCATATGTAGTAAAGGGCGTATAATGGCTGTAGATTTAAATTCACCTGTCAATTCAACATCCTACCTGACGGTTCTTGGTCAGCTGAGGGATAATATTAATTTTGCCGCAGAAGGTCGCCGCAATCTTATCATCAATGGCTGCATGGACATCTCACAGCGAAAGTCTACTTTTACAGCACCATCGTCTGGTGATGTCACGATTGACAGGTGGGCAGTGGCCCATTCTGGGACCATGGTTTATAATGTCACACAGGAGGCTGATGCGCCAACGGTATCACAGTTCGGTGGATATATTGAAAAATCATACAAGGTAGCGATCACAACGGCAGACGCCAGCATGGGGTCAACGGATATCCTAGCTGTCATCCAGCATATTGAGGGATATAATTTCAGGCGCATATATCAGAAAAACTTCTCATTAAGTTTTTGGGTGAGATCCAGTGTTACCGGCACCTACTGCGTGTCATTCATCAACGATGGGCTGGACAAGGTCTACGTCGCTGAATATACAATCAATAGCGCAGACACATGGGAATACAAGACTATAACAGTAACATCTGCGCCAAGTGGTGGAACGTGGGATTTCACCAATGGCCGAGGTTTGAGCGTAAGGTTCTGTCTCGCCGCTGGTGCTGGGCGCAATACTACTGCTGGATCATGGGAAGCTGACGGCAGTGACTACTGCACAAGCAATCAAACAAACATGGCGGCCAGCGTGGGGAATGATTTCTTTTTTACTGGTGTTCAGCTGGAGGCCGAGGTGCCGACAGCATTTGAGCAGAGGTCAATCCAGCAGGAGCTTGAGCTGTGCCAGAGGCACTACTGCAAATCATACAACATAACTACCGATCCAGGATCTGCTGTAAATACCGGCATCATTGCGGTAGACACCGGCACCAGCACGACAAATAACATCCAGGCCAGGGTTGATTTCCCGGTAAGTATGGCTGTGACGCCATCGGTATCGGTTTACGATTCCGCTGGTACGATTGACAAGGTCACCATGGGCGGCGTGGCTCAGAACTCCAGCGTTGGTAATGCTGGGCAGTCAGGGTTTTGCGTTGAGGCCAACAATGGAAGCGGCGCATCAAACATGAATTTTCACTATATTGCAGACGCAGAGATATGATTACATCAGCAAAATACACAGATTCTTCGGCTCAGACCATCCGCGTTGTCATGGATAACGGCGACGTCCTGTACGTTCCAGATGACATGGAAAATAGGCACCGGAGGCAAATAGAAGAAGAGGATTTTGAGATACAGGCGGCAGACTAATGCGGCTAGACCTCAGAGACATAATAATAAAAATACTGTATTTTATATCAGTAGCTGCATTTTTTATGTTTTTGCTTTCTGGGTGTGTAGCCGATTCTGGCCATGTAAAGAAGGGCGACCTACTCATCGCAGACTTGGCAAAAAACCAAGCAAGATTACATCAAGATGATAAAAATGCGGCAATATTGGCAAATCGAGCGGTTGAACACGCCCAGGAGAGTCCTGCAATTATAGACGGCTCCCAGGTGGCCGGTGTAGTCGGCAAGCTGGCCACAGGCGATATGGTCGGAGGCGCCCTTGGATTGATGACGATATTGACTGGGGCCTATGCGGCAAAGAAGAGAAAAGACACAATGAAGCTTGTTACTCACCTTGAAGAAGTGGCCCCAATGCCAAGCGAAGAAGGGAGGAAAAAGCTTGACGAAATACGAAAACATGGACGCTTATATTAAAGGAGACAACTATGCCATACCCATCAGATCTGCCAGCATCAATACCTTTTCATCATAAAGGCACCGTTTCCAGTAACGGTAAATCCACCACAACCGGGGCAAATGAAGAGATCGACTTCTCTGCAACACCACTAAATAGCCTTCAGTTCACAGCGCACGACTCAGATATCACAATAAAACTGAACGATGAATCAAACTATCACCTAATTGAGACCGGCAGCAGCATGGTATTTAACAAGATGCTGATTGAAAAAATAACAATACTTGAGAGCGGAGTACTCTACAGCTATAGCGGCGCATACTACAAGAGCTAATCATGCCTATATATACATCACAAACATCACGGGCTAGAATCGCGATGGTGTCGCAAGGCAACGTCGACGCAACGCTGGCCGCAAATTTGCCATCATCGCCCACTAGCGGCGACACCTACCAGGTGACCGTGGCTGGAGACTTCGAGAGTTCAGCCCTGATTGATCCTGTCGGTGTATATTTTGACCAGCTTGACTACATAACGTACAATCCAAATACGTTAAAGTGGAACAAGATGAATAATAGCGATAACATATCTAACGCTGCTTATGATAAAACGACATGGAGTGGAGATACCAGGTATGCCCCATCCAAAAACGCGGTAAGGGATCAGATAGAAGCAATGCTTGATGGCACTGCTGTGCATACAGGATTAACCATATCTGGGTTTAGCACAGACAGGTTCCTCTATCTTAATTCCGATGGGTCAGTTTCAGCTGATACGATTTTCCCGTATACGCTCGAGGAAGCTGAAGACGGCACAATCACTCAGACTGCACCGACCAGTGACGTTGCGACAAACGATTTCACGATTACCGCCCAGGCAGCTTATGCTTCCGCTGTTACTAACCTCGAAGGCGCAGATGTCGTCCTAGAGGGTGGTGATTCTGTCCATGCTACTGGTAGATCAGGTGGGGTGATTCTGCGCCCAGGCGAAGGTAGCGGATGGGCTAGGGATAAATGGATTGATCTTCAAGGTGCATCTGGCGCTTATGGCCTCAACTTCAGAACTTATGCTGATAGATATATGAAAATTGAGCCATGGAAGACCAGCTATGACGCCGGCACTGGCTCAAGCGTGACTGGCTCAAGCGTACCTTTCGGTGTAGCTTGTGAGTTTGTCAACCTCATGATTGGGCGCGGCCAAAACGGGGATGCCAGCGTATCCAATCCCCTGGGCATTGCTATGACGAAGTCTACAAGTTTGACCGACCCCACCTCATTAAGTGCAGGTGGGCAGGTGAACTGGATATATACGGGTCGTAATCGCCATATTGTTATTCAGGCTGGTTGTTCAAATGCTGGCGTTGATCCTACTAATTTACCAAATGGAGCAGCATTTGACCTTCATCTTCGAGGTGGATGTGGTGAAGATGTTACATATTCTGGCGCAAATACGAATGTTGGATCTGATGGTGGTGATGTTTATGTGAACGCTGGCTCTTCTGGCCTGTCTCAAGACGACACGACTCAAGGGGCTGGCGGTAATGTATATATCTTTGGTGGAGAGATCGGCACAGGTGGATCAGGCGGCACTGAAGGCGTTTTGCATCTTGGCTTTAACGACACTTCGGCTGTCGGCACAGTCCGTTTTCACGATGCTTACACGATGCCAACTGCTGACGGGTCAGCCGACCAATATCTGAAAACTGATGGGTCAGGTAATCTGTCATGGACTACTATCAGCAGCAGTGGAGATTTTGCAAACGGAGGAGATGTCGGGGGAGCAGAAAGAACTCTGGGAAACACCGATGACTACTCAGTCTCTATTTTGGCAAATAACGTTGCGTATCTACGAGTTGAGAAGGACGAGATTTATTTGGGCAATGGGCCCACGAATGCCTCTCCTTTGACAGGAAATATCAAGACGGCAAGCGGATCTGGGGTGAACGTCCAGGGCGCGGATCTGAGTCTGTATTCGGGAGCATCCACAGGGACGGCCAATCCTTCCGGGATTAATTTTTATAGTGCCTATGCGAACCTCGTCTCTGGCTCGACATTGCAGACAGTCAAGCAGATGGCTCAGTTGCGTATCGTCAATGGCAGCGGGGCACTTATGCTCGGCACACAGGCTTGTTCTTCTCCACAAGCCGCAGATCTTTATATCGACAACGGGGGGATTTCCCAGATCATGCGCTTTGGTGGATCCGGCTCCTATTCGACGATCACTTGCGGTGACGATATTACAATTGCGACTGCAAATACAGGCACTCGACAAATCAAACTCAATACGACTTCTAACAAAGGAGTATTGGTCTACGACGACATGTTGTATATTGGTGCGACTAATGTCACGCCGACTGCCAGGGCAGACATACGTGCGCACGGGGCTACGCTTGCTGCACTCCGGATTCGTGCCAGTGCTACGACCCTCGCTTCTCCGAACTCCGGCGACTTCTGGAGGGATACTCAGATCGGCGGGCTGAGCTTCTATGATGGCACTTATCGTTATAGATTGGATACGAAAATCCGTCCGGACGATGTTCAAACTACTGATGCGACTGTCACAACTATTGAGTCGGTATCGGTTGCCAGTGGAAAAACAGTTGCGATTAAAGCATTCATAACAGGAACCAAATCAGATAATTCAGATCAGATCAGCCTTGTTCTGCATGGGCTTTTTAAGAATGCCAGCGGGACCACTTCGCAGATTGGCTCGACGACCAGCATGTCCACAATAGCCAGCGCAGGCGCAACGAGTGGATCATGGGATGCAGATTTCACTGCTGACGATACGAATGATGAGATCGACGTAGAAGTAACGGGACAGGCCGCGACTACGATTAATTGGACCGCAAGGATTGAAGTGGAGGAAGTGTAATGTCTAAAGTTGGTGTCATTAACGGCGATGCGGTCGGCAATAAAATAAAATTCACTCCCGAGGGAGGGCTCGCTGTAAAGCTGATTAACAAGACCGGGGCGGCTTCAGTAAAAGGAACACTGGTTACACTGGATGACGGGGTTGATTCTGCCTTTGATACTCTCGAAGCAGACGGATTTGATTGTGTTGGTGCGGTATATGATGACGGGGTGGCTGATGGCAGCGAATGCTGGGTAGTCATTCAAGGGATTGCAGAGGTCCTACTGCAAGACTCAACCGCTGCCACGAGGGACTATTGGGTTCGCACATCTGAAACAGTAGCAGGGAGGGCAGACGCTACAAATTCAGCTCCTGCGGGGGGGACTATTGGTGCCTTGGAAGACCACATGACAGAGATTGGTCATGCTCTGGAAAACAAGTCTTCTGGGACAGATGTCCTCTGCAAAATAATGATGCACTTTAATTGAGTACTGAGGAAAAAATGAGTATTGAATACAAAACCGAAGTAAGTTCATATCTTGATTCAAATGGCGACATAGTAAAGTTGGAAGTCGCCAGAATAGGTTCTTACAACGGGATCACTTGCGTTAAAGATGCCACGAAAATTTATCCAGAAGGTGAGAGAATCTCTCCCAAAAACATCACAAAGGAAGAGGTCGATAGTGTGCTGCCTGAAAATGTGGATGCGATAATTGCATCGGCCATAGCCGATAGCGATGAGCTGGTTGCTCAAAGTATTGAATACAGCTCACTGTAAAAATATGTGCTTGCAATGTACACGACGATTTTATTCTTGATAAGGGCTTTTTAGGGGAAAATAATGCCTAAGATTAAGAATAAAAAATTCGATAGGAGAGATACTTTTTTGAATAGCATTCAGTGGCTAAGAAAGCAACCTCTCAGTTACAATGCAATCAGAAAAGTTAACCGGTTCTGTGAGAAACTGGACGAGGGGATTGCCAGATATAACCAAGACCTAAAGTCAATCCTTGCCAAGTTCGGACTCGACAAACCTGGTGGTCTTGATGACGAGCAGAATGTTTCCGATGCAAACCAAGAGCTTGCAATGTTAGCCGAAGAGGAATATTTTTACAGATTCCAAAAGAAGCCCATCAAGGTTGATGTCAAGGAACTCAAGAAAATAACCGAAAGGGCCGGTGGTGTATTCACCCTGACAGTAGAAATCGAGAAAGATCTTGAGAATCTAATTCAGTTTTTTGATAATGAAGATTGCGATGATCTCGAGGACGAACCAGATCCAGAAGATGAAGAGGTAAAGGCTAGCGATGGATGATCAGTTTATCAGAGACAGCTTGAGGCGTGGCGAGACAAAGATGGACGCCATACTTGATTCAATCGGCATAATCCGCGAAGACGTAGCCGAATTGAAAACTAAATCTGATAGCTACAGTCATGATATATTCGACATCCAGGGGCGCTGCGAAAGGCGCCAACAGATATGCGCAAATCAAGATAAAAGAATTTGCGACCTAGAAGGCAGCTCTTTTGCGATAAAAGTATGGGGATGTATATGTGTCGGTATTGCCACAGTCATGGGTGCAATACTGGCCTTCGCCAAGTTCAAATAACCACTGTCGAATCGAACCAGACCATTATAGTTTGATCGTTTGAGTGGTAGGCCATGTTTATATATGGCCAAACCATAGCGCAATTGTATTCACATTCACGTTCTGTGTCGTGAATTATGACCACGCCATCTGGCTTAATCAATCTCCTGGCAGATCTATTGCAATGCTTCCGGTTTCGTCCGTCGATCAGTATCAAATCAAAGCTGGCCTCTTCAAGGTTTTTGGGACTGACGTAATCTCCCACTGGATTTTCAGTGTCCTGGCACAATCTAACCTCATGTTCAGGGCCATACATGGACCGTACTTTCTGCGCCCACACGGGATCATGTTCGATGCTTATCGTGTAATTTATATTTTCGGTCGCCCACTTTGTAGAGTATAGCCCCGAACCCCATTCCAGGTATCTTTTGGGCTGTCGGCGTTTAACAATATTAATAAAAGCCCGCTTGTGAGAATCATCAGATCTTGCCAAGGCAGTCACCCCCGTAGTACAAATAACAATAATTGCATATGGTCACTTTGAGTTCACAGGTAAGCTGGTCCCATTTCTCCTGTGCGACATCACCATGGCCCCTGCTATTGACATCATTTTCTGGCATGATATCGCTGCCGGTAAGCTCATTCAGTTTGGTGAAATCACTTTTCACCTCAACCCTAACATCAAAGTCAGGCACCCACCTTTCTCTTATCATCCTATGCCATGCTCCATAGGTCGCACAAACACGCTCAAATCTGCTCTCGTCGTCAGCCCCACATAAGTCCCACATAAACTGTTTGGACTCGTCAGAGGTGGTCAGATACATGCTTGTGATGGTGTTTACCGGGTGCCTGATCGCATGAATTACAATTTCGTCTGGGTTTGCATAGCCTCTGGACCCATTGGCTACAAGTCGCCAGTCTGAAGTGCCATCGGCGCCCATCACCTCATGCCCGACATCCAGGCCCCGCATCTTGAAATACTGCGACATGAACCCGGTCCCCCCACGGGGATGGCCGACTACGATATATCTCATCGTTTGACCATCTTGGAAGGGTCAAAGTCTGCCATGTCGCGACTGAAAAACCTCGGCCAGTGCTGATCATCCTCTGGCCTGGTTACACCTTGCCGTTCCTGCATTTCCCTGTTTGAATTGTAGCCATACCATCCCAAATGAGCCACCTGTGAGTCCGTCCACGGCATTAACGTCGTCCGATCATTCACTAGCATGTCTATGAGC
>Ga0180434_10010167_pt1 | contig 10126 bp, 6 predicted proteins | sample SS_ome_7_FD_132453 | JGI IMG/M metagenome (GOLD analysis project Ga0180434, IMG submission 132453) | Hypersaline lake sediment archaeal communities from the Salton Sea, California, USA - SS_1_D_2 metaG | ecosystem: Environmental > Aquatic > Non-marine Saline and Alkaline > Hypersaline > Sediment... | reverse complement strand
TTTGATCTATGTAACGGGTTTTCAGATACCTATGATCTCTGCAAAGGCAAGGGAGATTTCTTGTGGACTGATCATGAGGCAGATCGTAAAAAATGGTTTATCGATGAGACATATACGACGAGAAAGTTACCTATCAATAAAGGAACAGTTTATATAAGCGCAATTTATACGAACCATCTGTATCAATCGTATGTATGGGCCAAAGAATACCCTCATATCCAGTTTACCGTGGGTGGTCCTGTTGCGGCAGAAAAACGAATCGATTCAAAAGGCTGGCATCCTCTTTATTTTATGATTGATAGTAATGACGTGTTGCCGTCAAACTTGAAGATAACCGGCAGGAGCGTGGAGGATTATTTTGGGGTTGCAAACTTTTCCGGAAAATGGAAACTTGATTTACCTGAATTTGTGCCGGATGACGGAACAATTTACTTTTCATATACATTAGATAACGGGTGCTATTGGTCCAGGTGTATATTCTGCAATATAGCCTTGCACGCGAAAAACCTCTTCAGGGAAAGAAAAAATATGGATTTTGAATTTCAACACGTACCGCACAATGGAAGGAAAATAGTTCGTTTGAATACAGGCTCTATAACAATACCTTATATACGAGGGGTTATGCCTGCACTGCCATACAAGGATGATATGGAGTACCGGCTGTTTATGCGGCCTGCCAAGGCAGAAAACAGGGCATTAAAAGAGGCATTACATAAACGCAGCGGTCCCTTTCCACATTGCGTCTTAGGTTTCGGCATAGAGTTTCCGTCAAATCGTATGTTGAGATATATTGACAAAGGGTGCAGTACAGATGAAATATTAGAGTTTCTTCACTTATGCAAAAGCAATAACATACGCGTAAATGCTAATCTCATATTAGGATGGAATAATCTCATTGAAGATGATATCAGAGAAATGAAAAATTTCATGGAGCACATACCTGAGCATTCTATTACAACCGTACAAGTGAGGTGGCTTTTTGCCCATCCACATACAAAGGTTCATGATATGTACAAAGGGGAACGTATTACAATTGGACCATTTTACGAAGGTTTTCATGTTGAAATAAGTAAAGAACAAAAAAGGTTAAATAAAGAAGCCGGCGATATTGTCAGTCACTATCGAACTATAAAACATTATAAGCTTGAAGGTATGGCAAATATCAGAAAGAATTTGTAAAAGAGTGTATCCGGATCATGAGCAAAAATATTCTCATAGAATCAAGTTTCAATCTCATAATTTTTGATTTTTAAAGGGCGATAGTTCATTGTACACCGTTTTGTGCTTTCTTGATTCTGATTCTCTCGGTTTATTTGCTGTAAAGGTGTTGCATTGTTGAACAATCGTAATTCAAACCTTGCCGATGGTAAAATTAACAGGTAAATTGCTCAATATACATGAAGAAGAAATAGGGTTGTTTCTATGGTCGGCCCTCCTCTTTTTCCTTATACGCAACTCCAATATCATTTTTAACAATTTTGCAGAAACGGCCTTCCTTAAAAGGTATGGTGTTGAATACCTACCCATCGTTTATATGGTAAACGCCATATCTACCTTCTTCTTTATGGGCTTTTTGACCGGATTCATGGAAAAAATGCCAGGGAGTCGCCTACTGACCTATATGCTCCTGATTTTTGGCAGCATAGTTGCAGGGCTTCGGTTTTTAATACCCCTTGAATTCGATCTCCTTTACCCTGTGTTGTTTGTGCTGAAATCACAATTTGAGGTTCTGCTTGCGCTTGTGTTTTGGAACCTCGCAAATGATCTTTTTAACACAAGGCAATCTAAACGCATTTTTCCGCTTATTTCTGCTGGTGGTGTCCTCGGGGCCATAATTGGTAGTTTCGGAACCCCCTTTTTAGCCAAGGCAATAACCCTTGACAATCTTATGCCGGCATATCTTATTATAAGCGTATTAGGCGCGATGACGGTTAAAAAGCTGGGTAATCTTTATCCCACCACCCTTATTGATGATACAAAAACCAAAAAGAAAGGGAGTCAGCTATCAATAATAGAGGAATTCAAAAAGGTTTTACCCCTTATCAAAGAATCTAAGCTACTAAAAATATTAATCATGATCACCTTAATGTCCAACATCCTCATTCCTATTATGAATTACCAGTTCAATTTTGCCATTGACCAGACCTTTGCAACAGAGGGGAAAATGCTCGCGTTTTTTGGCTATTTTCGAGGTGTTTTAAATATATTCAGCTTAATCATCCTTTTGTTTGTAGGAAGGATTTACGGGCGGATAGGGCTGCCTGTGGCCCTTCTTTTTCACCCCTTTAATTACATACTTGCTTTCATTGCGTTTTTGCTGAGGTTTGATATTTTTTCAGCCATGTACGCAAGGATTTCCATAAATGTTCTCAGAACCACGATAAACAATCCGGCACGGGCAGTTTTGCTTGGCCTGTTTCCCAAACATCATCGCATTATTATTATGCCTTTTCTGAGGGGTACAGTAGTCAGGATTGGAGTTCTTGCAGGATCAGGCTTTATCATGCTGTCCGAGGGATTAATTCACCCACGGTATCTTTCTATTATTGGGGTCTTATTTGGAGGATTATGGCTTGCCTCAAATATCAGCCTTAAAAGAAGCTACTCGAAAATTCTGTCGGATTTAATATCAAAGGATGTAATAGACCTTAAGGCAATGGAAGAAACACAAATAAGCCATATATTCGGAGATGGAAATTTAAAATCTCAGTTAATTCAATCTTTCTTGTCCTCCCAAGGCGATGAATGTCTGTGGTATGCCCGTTTATTGAAATCAATAGAAGTAAAAAACCTTGATGAATATATCCTGCAGGCCCTTGACCAACAGGACGACAAGACAAAAACACGCCTTATATCACTGCTCTCGTCTGGGGTAGGGGAAAAGGGCATTGAGACATTAAGCAAACTAATTGATCCTGAAAAAACTGATCTAACAGCAGCTATTTTCAAGGTGATTCCTGAAATTCCCGTTGAGTTTTGCAGGAATTTCAACTTAGATTCTCCTCAAATACAGCAAAACCCCGAAATGAGGGGTTATATTGCTGCTTGCATATATAATCAAAATGTGGAAAGATATGCACCAATGATTGATTCGTGGTTACACTCCGATGATATAAATAAGAGAAAGGCCGGCGTTATTGCTGCAGGAGGTTCAAGGGAACAATCATTCATCATGAAGTTGGGAAAAATGTTAATAGATGAGGATAATTCCCCACTTCTTCATTATATTTTTGAGGCACTCCGAAACCTCCAAGCGCCAGATCTAAATTCGCTGATACTCAGATATTTATCCCATCCAATGGAGTCCGTTCGTTTAAGTGCCCTGGAAATCTTTATAATAAATGATGATGAAACCCTTAAGACAGTGATACAATTAATGGGAGACCAATCCGACAGGGTAAGCGGTTTAGCAAAAACAAAGATAGAAATCGCGCCATATTTTAATCCCCAGGTATTAGTGGAATCTCTTGGTATACCGCGAAGAAACGTCAGGGAGGGCATATTTGATTTATTAGAAAATCTCGATGTTAAAGATCTGGATTTCTTTACTTTTGCCCGCTCTGAAATACGATATTGCTATGAATACCTGGCTGAATCAGAGGCATGGAGGAGCATATCAGATAATAACAACACAACATTGATTATTGACTACCTCAATCAGGAAATGTCTTTGAAGATAGAAAATGTACTCAGGGTCCTGGCTGCACAGGATAAATCCGGAGATATGAGGTTTATATACAGGGGTGTATTTTCAAAAGACCCTCGTAAAAGGGCAAATAGCTATGAGGCCCTTGACAATATCTTGAATAATTCTTTATCAAAGATTATGCTACCCCTTCTGGAGGTTTCTTCCCCTTCACAGACCCTCGCAACAGGAAAGAAAAACTTTCAGATAACTGACATTCAATCAGGTAACCCCGCCTCTGTTTTTACCTATTTTTTAGCAAAAGAAGACTGGCTGACCTTAGTTCTTACTCTGTTTGCAGCAGGGGAAAAGATCGCAGAAAATGTTAGCCGGGACATCATTCTCAAACTGACACAATCTGAAAATATTCATGTTCGGCAGATGGCTCAACAGGTATTGAAAAACAGTGAGGGATATTCAAGTAAAATGGAGAGCGACATGAAAAAAGAAAGTACGATTCCTGATAAGGTACTATATTTAAAGGAAGTTGAAATATTCAAGGACCTGTCTGTCAAAGAATTATCTGCCATTGCATCTGTCACCGAAGAGGTCAGCTTCCCAAAGGGAGAAATTATCATGAGGGAAGGTGATCAAGGAGAAACCATGTACCTTATTATCAGTGGAGAAGTATCTGTTATAAAGGGGTTGGGCACAGAACACCAGGTTGAATTAGACAGGATCGGTGAAGGTGATTATTTTGGGGAAATGAGTCTTTTTGAAGATATTGTGAGGTCAGCTGCAATCTTTACGGAACAGGAAACACGGCTTTTAGTGCTTTATAAACAGGAATTTAAAGAGATTGTTAGGGAATACCCACAAATTGCCCTTCATATCTGCAAGGTATTAAGCGGGAGAATACGAAGACTACATAAAAAATTTGCTGTTTAAGTAGATGCAAATATGCGATAAAATATTTATAAACAGTAATAGATTCACGACTTACCAATGCAATCGAGGTCAAGGTGCACATCAAAACATGAAAAAATGAGGAACATCTTATGAGAATAGCATTTTTGATGGACAACATAAAATTCATTGACCCCAGCACTGAGACAACCAGTTATTTGATGTATGAATGCAATCAAAGGGGACATAGAGTATATTTCCTTGAGCCCCACGATATCTATATTCGAGGCCATGAAGTGGTGGCAAGGATGAGAAACGTCACTGTATCGCCAGATCTTCCGATGAAAAAATACTGGCGGTTATTGATAGGCTGTCTAAAAAAAGACGAGCTTATCTTTGAAAAGATTACAGAGCTTGATGCGCTTTTCCTACGGAAGGACCCACCCCTCATTTATCAAACAATGGAGTTTCTTGAACCGGCCAATTCCAAGGTTTTCATGGTGAATAGTACTGCAGGTCAAATCATAGGCAACAGCAAGCTTTACACCCTTAATTTTCCTGATATTATACCAGAGACTCACGTTTCCAGAGATCCTGAACGAATAAAAAAAATTATTGATGAGTTTGGCGGCGCTATGGTAATAAAACCTTTACGGAGGTACGGAGGACAAGGTGTAATCAAGGTCAGCAATCGAGACCGTGAAAACCTCGTTTCATTAATCAATTATTATACAAATTCTTATAGGCCTTACCCTGAACGAGAGCCTATCATGGTCCAGGAGTATCTTGATGGTGTGAAGAAGGAGGGCGACGTAAGAATTCTTATGTTGAACGGTGAAATAATCGGCTCAATGAGAAGGATTCCCAAGGAAGGAGATTTTAGGACAAATATACATGCCGGAGGAACGGCCTATAAGCATGAGATAACAGAAAAAGAAAGGAAGATATGCTCCATCATACGGAAAAAACTGATTAAAGACGGCCTGTTTTTTGTAGGCATTGACATAATAGGAGAAAAGCTTGTTGAAATAAACTGTGTAAGCCCTGGAGGAATTCCGAGGATAAACCGACTCAATAAAGTAAAACTTGAGTCCAAGGTAATTGATTTTGTTGAACAAAAGGTCAAGGAGAGATTGGCATCGGGTTATTAAAAAAGCAGACAGGCCTTTACCACGTTGCCCCTTTGTGACCCTGGCCCAGACCCGGCATTGCGACAAACAAGCATATTACACCGCTTCATAGAGTAATAACTATTTGATTAAATTGAACATAAGTCGCGCCTCCCGATCCCGTCACGGTTTCGGTACGGGGAGGGCAGGCGTAACCAGATTAAATTAGTAAACTAACGTCTTCGCGTGTCGGAGCGAAGCGAAGATCCCGTTAGCAGGGTCTAAGATTCCCCTAAACGGAGAAGGCGAGGGTTTTTCTTCCATTCCCCGAAGGAGACAATAAAAATTAAAAACGTAATTACAATCACACTGTTTATTGTATCTGCGCTTTTACTGGTAATCTTTACAGGAAACTCGTGCAGCAAGAATGAGGAAATGCGCATGCTTAGAATAGGCCTGCCGGAAGAACCTAAGACGCTCAATATCTGGCTTGCAAGCGATGCGAATTCCCACAAGGTTTTGTCCCAGTTGTATCAACCACTTTACATTCGTGACCCTGATTCACTAAAGCTAACCCCATGGTTGGCAGAGGGAGAGCCGGCTTTTGATGAGAAAACCATTTCCTATACAGTAAAGATCAAGGAAGCAAAATGGTCTGATGGTTCAGAGTTGACCTCAGAAGATGTCGCCTTTACCGCTAACCTCATTAAAGACTTTAGGGTCCCCAGGTATATATCAAGGTGGGATTTTATCAAAAAAATTGACACACCGGACAAACGGACAGTCCGATTTTATCTCAATGAACCAAAGGCTATCTTTTTAACAAGGACGCTGGTCAACGCTATTGTTCCAAAAAGCGAGTGGGCCGCGGTGGCCAGGACTGCAAAAGAGTCTGAAAAGCCTCTCATAACATTACTCAATCACAAAATTGAAAGTCCGTTAAGCAGCGGTCCATTCATATTTAAGGAGTGGAAGCAGGGGGCATACATATTTCTCCGGAAAAATAAATTTTTCTTTGGCACTGGTAAAAATATTGGCGGGCGTTTACTAGGTCCGAATATAGATGGTATAATATTTAAGATATTCGGTACCTCGGATACGGCTATTCTTTCCCTGAAAAAGGGCAGTATTGATATGTTTTGGTGGAATGTCCAGCCAGGCTATCTTGAGGATTTAAAAAAACATAATGAAATAAGAATATTCTCCAACGAAAAAAGCGGGCTTTACTATATGGGATTCAACGTCAGAAAACAACCATTTGATGACGTTAACGTGAGGCGTGCCATTGCCACGTTAATAGATAAAGACTTTATTATCGCCAGAATCCTTCAGGGATACGGGGTAAAAATGAATTCCGTTGTACCTCCGGGAAACCCGCTCTGGTGCTGCCCTGATCTACCTAAATATGCAGATGGTGCCAACAGAGAAGAACGCATAAAAAAGGCTTATGAAATACTCAGCACTGCCGGTTATACCTGGGAGATACCACCTGTTGATAAAGATGGCAATGTGGTAAGTGGAAAAGGAATATGTCTCCCAAACGGGCAACCAATGGAAAAGTTTACCATTTTGACACCTCCTGCTGATTATGATCCGCTTAGGGCATTAAGCGGCACGATAATTCAGGAATGGCTCAGGTCAGCCGGAATGCCTGCCACAGCAAAACCAATGGCCTTTGGTTCGCTGATTCAACAGGTAAAGGGAAGGCGCCAGTTTGACACCTTTATTCTTGGATACGGGAACCTGGATTTAGACCCGGATTGGGTCAGAAATTTCTTTCATTCCAATAATGACAAGACAATGGGATGGAACATGAGTGGATATAGAAATCCCGAATTTGATAGTATAGCTGAGGAGTCTTCCAGAACCATGGATAACGAAAAGCGCAGAAAATTAATTTGGAAAATGCAAAAAATTATTTTACGCGATGTTCCTTATATTCCACTTTATAATCCGAAATTAAATGAGGCTGTTCGGACTGATAAATTTGAGGGATGGATTGAGGCGCTTGGAGGTATTGGAAATATCTGGTCATTATGCACAGTGACACCAAAATAGCTCTCTTATTTATTATCAGCCTGAAGTTCCTACAGGACTTTTAACCGACAAGAGATACCTATTTATTGCCATGGAATTGCTTAGTTACATTTATCGTAGGCTTATTCAAATCGTTATCATTTTTTTTGTTATACTTACGCTGTTATTTTTTCTCTTTCATCTCGCCCCTGGAGACCCCGTATCCAGAATGGTTGATCCCAATTTAACGCCAGAGGATGCACAAGTAATAATTCAAGAGTTAGGCCTGGATCAACCACTGTGGATGCAATACCTTTATTATCTGAGAAATTTCGTAACAGGCCACTTTGGATTTTCCTTTCATTACGGTCAGCCCGTAATAGATATCATTGGAAACCGTCTACCCAACACTATTTTGCTGTTTACAACCGCTATTATTCTCTCTGCCTTGGTCGGCATCTTTTTTGGAAAAATAGCAGCCTGGCATAAGGGTAACAAAACAGATACATTTATGACCCTTGGCGCATTAATCACCCATACTGTTTTCCTCCCGTGGATAGCCCTGATCATGATATGGATATTCGCCTATAAGCTTGGGTGGTTTCCGATAACAGGGATGATTTCTGAGGAGGTATGGCTCGATCCAAATACGGGTATCTTTCCGAAATTATTTGATATTCTTCATCATATGGCCCTGCCTCTTGTCACGTTATTCCTTATCCATTTCGGGAGCTACCTTCTTATCATGCGAAGCAGCATGCTCGATACGCTAAAAGAGGATTACATACTTACAGCGAGGGCAAAAGGCCTTCAGGAAAAGGTAATTAGAGATCATCATGCTGCACCGAATGCCGCCCTTCCTGTGGTGACAAGCGTAGGCTTAAGTCTTGCCTTCTCCATTAATGGAGGCGCTCTTACGGAAACAGTGTTTACATGGCCGGGTATAGGTAGAGAGCTTGTGTTTGCAGTAAGTCACAACGATTACCCTCTGGCCCTGGCATCGTTTCTGCTTATAGCCATTGTCGTTCTTATTTCAAACCTCGTGGTAGACATTCTCTATGCATACCTCGATCCAAGAATTAGATATTGACGGAAAAACCGATGAATGCAGATCAATTAAGCACTGATAACAAAAATGTAATAAGGCCTCACTGGATTAACCGTTTTCTTGAAGGCTGGTCAATCTATAAAAAAAATATTTTAGGAAAAATAGGCATGGTTCTCCTCGCCGTTTTTGCACTTATGGCTATATCCAGTTTCATTCCGCCCAAAATAAACCCTATGTATGAACCAATGTCAGGTGTTGATCCATATATTTCAAAGGCAACAGGCCCGAGCATGAGACACTGGCTTGGAACTGACTTTATTGGAAGAGATCTGTTCAGCCAGCTTTTAGTTGGCGCCAGGATAGCATTCTTGGTGGGAATTTCAGCAGCATTATGAGCGTATTTCTTGGAACTGCTATTGGCATGATAGCTGGATATGCAGGTAAATTTACAGACACCCTTCTTATGCGGCTGGCAGATATTATTATGGTCATGCCGTCACTTTTAGTTTTACTCATGCTTTCCGCACTCTTTAGCAAGCTCAGCATCTGGTTCATTGTGCTGTTTATTGCCTTGTTTCGTTGGCCCGGTGTATCTCGGGTAATAAGGTCGCAGACCCTTTCCCTTAAACACAGACCTTTTATCGAGGCGGCGCGGGTTGCAGGAGCCTCTCACCTGAGAATAATATTCAGGCATATAATGCCGAATGTACTGCCGCTTTCGTTTTTATATATGACCTTTCAGGTAACCTCTGCAATCATTATTGAAGCTGCTTTGGCCTTCTTAGGATTCGGTGATCCAAGCACAGTCAGCTGGGGTATGATGCTTCAATGGGTATGGAAAACAGGGCATATGTTTAAGGCTCCCTATTGGTTATTACCTCCTGGTATTTGCATATCATTGATCACCTTGTCTTTTTATATGTTAGGTCGTGCCATGGATGAAGTTCTTGACCCACGGCTGAGAAAGGAAGGAGAAAACTATTAACATGCCCCTTTTAGAAGTAAAAGACATTGACATCGATTACCACGTGCAAGGAGGTATTCTTAAAGCAGTCGAGGGAATTTCATTTTCCTTGAAAAAGGGGAGATCTTTAGGCTTTGTAGGTGAATCCGGTTGTGGAAAAACCACACTTGGGATGGCCCTCATGAGATTATTGCCCCCAAATGGTTTTATTAGTCACGGTCAAATAATCTTTGAGGGAGAGGACATACTGAAGAAAAATGAAGAGGAAATGAGGCGGGTTAGATGGCAGAAAATATCTATGATCTTTCAGGCAGCAATGAACGCGCTCAATCCTGTTCAACGGGTGGGCAACCAAATTGTAGAGGCAATAATGACGCATAGCCCTTCTTTAGAAAAGGATGCGGCATTTACAATGGTAGAAGATCTTTTTAAATTAGTCGGCATCCCAAAGGATCGCA
>Ga0180434_10010166_pt1 | contig 10128 bp, 14 predicted proteins | sample SS_ome_7_FD_132453 | JGI IMG/M metagenome (GOLD analysis project Ga0180434, IMG submission 132453) | Hypersaline lake sediment archaeal communities from the Salton Sea, California, USA - SS_1_D_2 metaG | ecosystem: Environmental > Aquatic > Non-marine Saline and Alkaline > Hypersaline >... | reverse complement strand
TCGCGCCGCTCGGCGACATCGACGCCGGCGGCCGCGCCGTCGCGCCGAGCGACCGCGGTCCCCATCACCTCGACGTCCCTCTGCTGCTTTCGAAGGGCGGGGGTTTCAACGTCGAGATCGATGGCGGCGACCTCCTCGACGGCAACATCCTCAACCCCGGCGATCCCACCCCGACGATCACCAACGCCGTGTGGTGCCTCCGCCACGCGTTCTACGGCATCGCCATCACCGAGGTGAAGTAGATGGACGCCCTGGCTCAACTGCTGGGGCGCGCCTCCCTCTACTTCCTCGAGGGGGGCAACGCCTACTTCATCCAGGCGTACAAGCTCGGCTCGGCCAACTCCCTCGAGACGCTCACGGTGACGTTCCCGCGGACGCTCCGCATCCGGGACTTCTACGTGAACCTGAGCGAGGCGGACGCCGAGCTCCGGGACCTTCGCGTCGCCGGCGAGACAGCCTACGACCTCCAGACCGATCCGGGCGGCAACACGCCGGCGGCGCCGGTCAACCCGTTCGCGCGCACGATCCCGATGGCGTTTCACCAGAACGGACTCCTGACGCGCTACGTCGTCGGAGCTCAGGACGCCGTCCAGATCCGCTGGCAGAACGGCGGCCGGGGGGCCTACTGCACGTTCTGGGCCGAGTGTTACGAGCCGGATTCCCCCTCGGCGTGGTGGGACAAGTTCGTGCGCAAGACCCTCGACCCCATCGTCCCGGATTGGCTCCGGGAGGCGCAGGACGGCTGGCGTAGCCCCGTCGCCGAGCTCCGCCGGCGCTTCACGCGCTCCGACCTCGAGGACCGGTAGGCCGTGGCGTCCTCGAGCCAAGGGCGACTGCTTTGGTACGCGGAGGGCGCCCTCCGCTACCAAAGCACGGCGGACGCGGGGACCGCGTTTCCGCTGTCCGGCCGCAGCCTCGACGTCCCGGCCCTCGGGACGCGGAAGGCGCCGACGGATCTGGTCGTCCCGGAGTTCACGCTCGAGGCGCAACTCGTGCCGCTCCCGCCGCCGGCGCCGCGACCGTCCAACCCGCGGCTTCAAGTCATCGCTGGCTTGGACTTCGACGGAGCCAACTGGGGCGCGACGCCGGCGGACCGGTTCCAACCGCTCTACGCGGAGGAGCTCGCGGGAGTGCTCGTCCGGCGCATCCCCATGCTCGGGATGGGCGCGCTGTCCATCTTCGTCAACCACGACGCCGGCGAGGCGGCGACGTTCGCGGTGTTCTGGCGAGCGTTCGCCCTGGCGTCGCCCGTCTGGACGCCGGCCAGTCAGAGGAGCGTGTCCACGTGAGAGGCGCTGCAATCGCTGTCGGCCTGGCCGTCCTCGGCTGGGCTTTGTCCCGTTCGAGCTCGAGCTCGAGCTCCGTCCCCGACGACGCCGGCGGCGTCCCGGCGCAACCTCACTCGCCGACGACGACGCCGCCGGCGGAGCCGGCTCCGGAACCGCTTCCGCCGGCGACGGTCGCGATCCTCGAGCTCGCCGGCTCGCTCCCTCGCGACCTCAACCGAACCTCGGCCGCGCTCCTCGGCTCCGCCTACCCCGCGGCGGCGGAAGTCGAGGAGCTCTACGCCGGCCACGCGGAGCTCGGCCGAGCCGCGATCGTCGCGCTGTCGAGGACCGCGTCCGTCTACGCGTCCCCCTGGGGCGATGACGATGGCTGGGACCTCGCGGACGTCGCGCCGTGCCTGTGGCTGACGGGATGGACGGGGCCGACGCCGAGCCTGAGCGCTGAGCCGGTCTGGCCGATCGTCGCCGGCGTCGCGTGGTCCAGGTTCGATGCCGTCTCCGACCTCGGGACGCTGACGGTCCGGCGCATGGTCCCGGAGCTCGAGCTCGGTCCCTGGGGTCTCGGACCCCTCGACCTCGAGGCGGCCGCGCGTCTCGTGATCGCGACGTGGCCGGGACCCTCGGCGCAGTGGCCGGCGCCCGGCGCCGAGGGATGGCAGACCGGCGACGGAGCCGTGCTCGGCGCGACCGCTTGGGCTGAGACCCTCGTGTTCGAGTCCTGGCAGACGGCGCGCGAGGCGGGCTTCTTCGGCGACGTCAACCGGCCGTTTCCCAAGGGCACCGGACAGCTTGCCGCCGAGCTTGGCTACGTCGCATCGGACCCGGTCCTCTGCGCCATGCTCGTTACCGCGCTGATCGTCGGCTACGGGCCGGAGGCGGCGCGATCCGTCTGGGGTCTTGACCCCCTGATCTTCGACTGCGGGCCGGGACCATTCCAGGTGCCCGGCGTCGCCTACCAGACCTGAGAGGGACAATGGCCAAGGCCAAGCCGGAGGAGCTCCTCGAGCGCGCCGAGCGCACCGCGCGGCGCGAGCTCGCCGCCACGCTGGGGAAACTACAACGCGCGATCGACAAGGCGGCCGCCAAGGGCGTCACCGGGAGCGGACCCACCGCCCGCGACGTCCTCGGCGTCACGCGGGACGGCTATTACCGCGCGCTCGAGGCGACCCAACGGTAAGAAGAGGACGCCGGCGCCGGAGTTAGGAGCTCCGACGCCGGCTGCGGGCGAGCTCGAGGAGCTCGGCCGCGCGACGCTGCAACCGTCGCGCTGAGACAGGGGTAGCCCCTCGGCGTGACACGTTCAAGGAGTGTGACGCTATGAGTGACAAGACCCCCCCCGCGGCCGCGGCCGCTGACTACCTGGCTCAGAGCTATGCCGATTGGCTCGAGGAGCGGCGCGAGGCGACGCCGATCCGGAAGCATACGCCGGCGACGCTGACGCCCCAGCGGCGCGCCGCCATCGTCAAGTGGGCGGCCGCCGAGCTTCGCGTTGCAGTGACGCAGCATACGGACCCGGTCCCGCAAGCGTGGCGCTCGAAGTGGTGGCGCGACAAGACGAACGCCCGGCGCGAGGCGCTCGCCGCGCTCCTCGACGTCCTCGCCGGCGAGCTCGAGCCGGCGGAGCTCGAGGTAGACGGATGAGCGACTCCCTCCCCCTCCCGTGGTCCACGTTCCGCCGGCGCTCCCTCGAGCTCCTCTCCCGGATGGCCGTCGCCGGCTGGGATCCGCACGCGGCCGGCGAGCTCCCGATGGTGCTCGCTCTGCGCCCCTGGTCCCCCGATGAGCGACTCGCGCCGGTGTTCGCTGGCGACGTCCTCGAGGCGGAGCTCCGGCTCCATCGCCTGACGGGGATCCACGTCACCGCGGCCGCTGTCGTCTTCGTCGCCGGCGAGCGCTGCGACGCGTTGGACGCCACGCCCACGCTCGGTCTCGGCGCGCTCGCTCAGGTTGTGAGCCTCGAGCTCCCGAGCTCGCTGTCCGTAGTCGCCAGCGTGGAGCAAGCGCTCTACGCGCCGACCACGCTGCTATTTGATCCGACGGCGCGCGTCGTCGGCGTCGGCGTCGAGCTCATCGTATGAACCGACGGCTCATGGTCGACGGCATCATCTACCGCGTCTCGTGGCTCCTCTGGGCGTTCGACCGTGGCGCGCTCTGCTCCCGGTGCCATCGGCCGGCGCGCTGGCAGATACTCGAGCTCCGGGAGCCGTACGACGACGGCGACGACCCGGGCGCGACGCATCCCGCGATGCAGCGCGTCACGGTCGGCCATGCGTGCTCATCCGCGTGCGCCGGCGGCGTCGTGCTCGCGCGCTCCGGCTCGCCGCCCGGCGGCCGCGTGATCGTCAGTTCTCGCAAGTCCGGCGGCGTCGTGTCCCTCGACGTCGCCGAGCCCCTGTCCCTCGGCCTGTAGGGGGTCTGTGTGGAATGGCTCTACGCGTGCGATGCACGCGCTCTCCAACGGCTAGCAGCGGAGGCGCCGCACGCGGCCGCCGTCGCGTTGCGTGTGCTCGTCCGCTCCGGCGGACATCCGCACCGGAGCGACGGCGGCGGCGGCGTCGACGTCCGCCGATGGCCGGTCCCCCTCGGCGGCGTCCTCGAGCTCGCTCGAGCGCACGGCGTCCATCCGTCCACGCTCCGCCGGTCCGAGCTCGAGCTCGCCGCGACGCGAGGCGATGACGGACGATGGACGGTCCGCCGCTCGAGCTCCGGCGGCGTCCTCGAGGACGTCGACCCGGACACGCGGCCGCAGTGGGTGCCGTTCCCGGTCCCGCTGGCCGATCGGCTCTGCTCCCTACTGGCGCTCGGCCGTCCCGGTCGCGCCGCGTTCGCTGTCGGTCTGACGATGGCCGTCCGGCTCCGCCTCGCCGCCGGCGCCGGCCGCTCGGCCATCGTCGCCCCGGTCCGTCAGCTCGCCCGATGGCTCCGCCTCGCGCCGGCGACGGTGGTCCGAGCGCTGGCGACGCTCGTCCGCCTTGGGCTGATTTGCCGTCGCCGAGCTCGCCGAGCTCGAGCTCCCTACGTTTACTCGGCGAGCTCGGCCGTCCTCGCGCCGACCGTCGCCAGGCGCTCGAGGCGGAGCTCGAGCTCGAGCTCCGCCTCGAGTGCGCTACTGAAACACGGGGCGTGCGCTACTGAAACACCCCTACGGGGGACTAGGGGATCAGACCTAGGGGCCGCACGCTCAGGCGTGCTGGACGCGCTCCGCGCGTGGGGCGGCGGCGTCCTCGAGGGGATGAAGGCGAAGGGAGCCGCGCTCCTCGCGACCAAGGTCCGGAGCTCGGCCGAGCTCGAGCAGTGGCTCGAGGCGGAAGGGCCGGCGCTCCGGACGGCGCACGATCCGGCCGCGTGGCTTGTGCGCGCCGTCGCCGAGGGATGGACAGCTCCCGGAAAGCGCAGCCTCATCGCCCGGAAGGCGGCCGAGCTCGAGCGCAAGGCGGCCGAGAGGGAAGCGCGCCGAGCTCGGCGCCTCGAGGCGGACCTCGAGGCGGACCTCGAGGGGAACCTCGAGGGGAACCTCGAGGCGGACCTCGAGGCGCACGCTCAAGCCGCATGGAACCGGCGAGCTCGGGAGCTCGAGGGGAACCTCGAGGCGCTCGAGGCGATGGCCGGCGAGCTCGAGGGACGCCGGCGCGATCGGTCGGTCCTCGAGGAGCTCCTCGAGGCGGCGCGCGCTGATCAGCGTCGCGAGCTCGAGCGACGGGAGGCGGAGCTCGAGGAGCGGCGCCGGCGCTCCGACGCCGCCCGCGCTCGAGCGCTCGCCGCGCTCGGCTACGATGCCGACCACCAGCGGTCCCAAAAAAATTTTGCCCAAAATCAGCGGAGCTAGCCGTTGACCCGTGACGAAACCCGAACCGCTGGCGATTGTCCGGATTCTGACGCATCCGTGCCAGAAAGGCAAGCGGAAAAAACACTGAACGGGGGTCCAGTTGCGGCAATTTCGCACTGAACAACGCGCACTGAACGTGCGTTTCACTCCAAACGTCGGACGGAATCCCGTATCGTCACGGTTCCCCGGGGTCCGTTTGCGGGCCCAAGGCGCACGCGCGCGTCACGCGCGCACGCGCGAGCGAGGCGAGCGATGAGCGAGGGCACAAGCGAGGGAGCGGCGCCGATCGCGCGACTGCCGAACGAACGGAAGGACGCCGCGCTCCTCCGCATCGGTCGTGAGCTCGAGGCGGAGCGCGCCGCTCGGGAGGCGGCGGAGCAGTCCGCCGCCGAGCTCCGCGCCGAGCTCGCCGCGCTCCGGGAAGACGTCGCCGCCATCCGCTCGAGCTCCGCCCCCTCCGCTCCGGCCGGGGGGACGGGCGGAGGGATGGCGGAGCGGCTCCTCGAGGCGATGGTCGTCAAGATGTTCGAGCGCAGCACCGACAACTCGGAACTGATCGCCATGTATGAGCTCGGCGCGAAGAGCTCCGGGAGCCAAGTCCTCGCGGAGGCCGTCGGCTCGCTCGGCGTCGCGGTGTCCAAGGCAACGGAGGCGATGATTCTGGGGCGAGCTCAGGAACGCGCCGCACGTATCAAGGCAGGGAAGGACGATGGCTGACGACAAGAAGGGGAAGACGGAAGACAAGGCGGCGCCCAAGGCCAAGAAGCCGGCGCCGGCGCCGCGTCTCGAGCTCCGGGACGGCGTCCCGTGCGTCACGTTCACAGCGGAGGACGGCCAGCGATACGCCGTCCGCCTTCGCGGACGCCGGTTCCCTGTGGGGTGAGCCGCGCTGTCCCGGTCGCGCTCGCCGGCGCTCTGCTCCTCTGGCTGTCGAGGCGCTCCTCGAGCTCGAGCTCCGTCCCGAGCTCGCCGCCGAGCTCGAGCTCCGTCCCGAGCTCGCCGCCGAGCTCGAGCTCCGTCCCGAGCTCGCCGGAGTGCGACTCGGCCTATCCGGCCGTCGGTTGGTACCGGAGCAGCGTCGGTTGGCTCCTCGTGTCCGTATTCGGCGCCGGCGCTGCGAACGCTGGCGACGGGGAGAAGACGGTGGTGTTTCAGGCGACAACCTGGTGCGCCGACGACGGCACCCTCGAGGGGACCGGCGTTTGGGGGGGAACCGCTTTCGGGTACGCGATCAACCCGAGCGGTTCGCTGCTCATCGGCAACCGACTGTGGTGGCCAGACCCGGGGGGTCCGCAGTGAGGGCACGACGACGGAAGGTTGCGACGGTTCACACGCTCGAGGAGCAGGCAGCGGTGTTCGGGCGTTGGGTTCGGGAGCAGTCCTGCGACCCCATGGTCCAGAAGCTCGCGCGCGTCATCGTCTCGGACGTCCCTCGAGGAGCTCCGCCGGAACAGGACGCGCTGGCCGTCGCCGATGCCGTGGCGTCCGCTGTCCGCTACACGACGATTCAAGGCGAAGTCCTCCCGGAGGACGTCGCCGCGCTGATCCGGATGGGGGCCGGCGACTGCGACAATCAAGCCGTCGCCATCGCTGCGCTACTGCTCTCCCTCGCATGGGACGTTTCCCTCGTCTTCGGGCTGGACGAGACGCGGACGCCCATTCATGTCTGGACGCGAGCTCAAGCGCCGGGACGGACGCCGCCGATCGATCTCGACACGACGCCCGGCGTAGGTCTCGGCGCATCGCCGGTCGGTCTTGGCCACGTCGTCGCCGAGCTCGAGTATCCCATCCGCGTCGACCCCAACCAGCCATGCTGCGCGCCGTGCGCCTCGAGGAGCTCCTCGAGCTCGCGCGGAGCTCGAGCTCGAGCTCGAGCCGCTGGCAACTTCCTCGGCGACGCAATCAGCGGCGCCGGAAACGCTCTGAACGCGGCGACCGGACAGAGCACAGCGTGTCCGGACAGCGTGGCGACCGCCTCCCTCGAGAAGCTCCTCGAGTGCGTCGAAGCGGATATGGGAATCAGCCAGGCGAGCCGGGACGCCGCCGTCGAGATCGGCGTTCGATGTGCCAATGACGCAAACGTCTGTCTCGAGCTCGCCGAGCGCGCATCGTGCAAGCTGATCAACGTTCTTCGCGGATGGCCGTTCAACGTAGACGTGCCGCTACCGGAGGATTGCGAACCGGAAGGGATGAGCGCAGAGGAGCTAGCCGCAGCGGCACGCGCGGCCGCTCAGGGTCTCAACATCGCGCTGACGATGGCGTATCACTCCCTCGTGTGGGGCGCGCCGGCGGCCGCGCTTGACTACGTGGACGAGGGTCTACAACTCGCCGATGCTGCGGCAGCGCAATCGATCCTCCCGCTAACGTCGGAGGCGCCGCACACGGACCCCAAGCCGGCCGCGTTTGCTGCGGGGTCCATCCGCCTCGACGTCCCGAACGTGACGGACGAGGACGGCGACGTCGGAGGAGCCTGGGTCGATTGGTACCGGGAGCAGTTCAAGAAGATCCTGGTAGCCGCAACGCACGTCTGCAACGTGACGGAGCTCCAGTCCGTCTGGTACGCGTCCGGCGCCTTCAAGGCGGCCGCGTTCGCCTCTCGTCCCGAGCTCCGTTCGTTCGCGCCTTGGCCGTCGACCTCTGCCATGGTCCAGACGGTCTGGACCCGGCTGCAGGAGGGTTACTACACGACGTCGTGCGCTCCGAACGCCGTCTCGGACTACGACTACGCCAACCCCTACGGCGCGACGCCCGGCGTCTCCGTCGTGAAGCTCAAGCCGCAGATCAAGGTCGTAGCGCTCGACAAGACGGGCGGAGCTCCGGGAGCTCCGTCGCCGAGCTCGAGCTCCGCCTCGAGCTCGAGCTCCGCCGGCGGAGCCGCTCAGACCCTCACACTCGCCGCTGCGCTGATCTTCGCGCTCCGGCTCATCGCGAGGGTCTAGCGTGCCTCTCGACGTCCACGTCCTCGGCCAGATCGCGCCGTTCGACACGCTCGAGGGTCCCCTCGAAGCGGGACGGGCCGAGGAGCAGGCGCGCGAGGACGCCATCGGTCCCGGGGGGGCGTTGCCCCCGAGCTCGCCGGACATGAGCGGCGACGGCGTCGACGTCGCCGCGCCGAGCTCCGGCGCGCCGCTCGCGTCCTACGTCGACTCCCTCGAGGACGTCGTCTCGTTCACTCAGGACACCGTCAAGGCGCTAACGCTGCTGATCGGATGGCTCGAGCTCCCGGTCGCGACTCCCGAATATCAGTTCGCCATGCGCGCGCTCGGACTCCCTCACTACGTCCCCTCGGCGTCCGCGTTCTACGTGACGCTTCCGGCGGACCAGCGAGCGGTGTTCGATGCGTGGACGGAGCTCTACTACCAGCGGCTCCTCGACGGCGCGCGCCGGTGGGCCGGCGACAACCCGGAAGCCTACGCCGAGCTCCAATCGCAAGCCTTGAAGGCGTGCGAGGCGGCGACGGGCGCCAAGTGCTACGCGGACGCCGGCGACTACCTCGCCGAGAATCCGATCCTCCCCGAGCTCGGGGAGCTCAATCCCTTCGGCTCGAGCTCTGCGCCGTGGTGGCGCTGGCCGGCCATCATCCTCGGCGGGGTCCTCGTGTACCGCGCCGCGTTCAAGTAGGAGTTCACGATGAGCATCCGCGCGGCTCGGGAGATCGCCGAGCAGAAGAATCCCAGCAACCGCAAGCTGTCCGAGGCGCTGTCCAACGCGCTCAAGGCGTACGACCGCAAAGCCAAGGCCGGTCCGCGCGCGCCGACCGGCGAGCAGTTCGCACAAGACATCATGGCGGCCGGCGCCGGCGCCGCGTCCGCCTACGTCGCCGAGGGATACGTCCTCGACATGATGGTGCCGCAGGACGGTAGCGCGGCGACGGAGCAGGGTCGGAAGCGGCTCCTCGACGTCGACCGCAACGTCCGTCTCATGCTCGTCGCGCTCGCCGCCGGCGCCGCGTTCGCGGTCCGCAAGTCCAAGTCCCGGGCCCTCCGCGCATACGCGCTCGGCGGCGCCGCCTACGCCGGCGGAAACGCGCTCCTCTTCTTCATGATGGACGAGGACGCCAAGACGGAGCGCGCGACGAAGCTCGCCGCCATCGCCGCCGACAAGAAGGCCAAGGCGAACAGCACGAAGGCGCTTTACCGCGTGGGTCCGCAGCGGGCCCGCCAGACGGGGATGATCGCCGATGTCCGCAGCGGCGGCACCGGCGATCTGCGCGGCGCGCTCGAGCGGCTCGCCGGTAAGGCGGAGCGGGACGTCCGCCGCCGTCGGAGCTCGAGCTCGAGCTCGAGGAGCTCCGGCCGTCGCGTCGCCATCGGGGCGCGCGGCGCCTACGCGCAGAGCGGCTACAAGCGCTGATCCTAACCGGCCGAGCCGGTTCGGCCGCCCCCCTACCCTCGCCGGCGACGCCGGTGTCACAACCCGCGCCGCCCCTGAGCGGCTCATAGGAGCGAGACAGCATGTACGACGTCAGCATCGAAGCGCTCGAGGAGCAGTACCGCGACGCTTTCCCCAACGGCATCGCGTCGATCGACCCCGTGGTCGTCTACTCGTCCATCCCGATCGTCTGCGACGGAACCGGGAACTTCAGCATCCCGCAGCCTCGCCTCTACAGCATCACGCTCGGCGACGACGTGACGCCGGGGTGGGGGTCGACGCAGCTGGTCCACACGAACCTCAACCAGAAGTCCAAGCTCGACAACGAACAAGCCGTGCTGGCGATGGCGCACGGCTACGACCTCTTCCTCTGGGGTCAGCCCCCGGACGGCGCGCCGGCGCCGAACGATGCCTACTCTCAGGCGCAGGTTCGGATGTGGCTGTCGCTCGCCGGCGCGGTGACGGTCGGCCGCCAGAAGCGCTATTACGAGCATCCGATCGCCCAGTTCGCGCTCGGCTCCATCGCGCCGCTCGGCGACATCGACGCCGGCGGCCGCGCCGTCGCGCCGAGCGACCGCGGTCCCCATCACCTCGACGTCCCTCTGCTGCTTTCGAAGGGCGGGGGTTTCAACGTCGAGATCGATG
>Ga0180434_10010165_pt1 | contig 10129 bp, 4 predicted proteins | sample SS_ome_7_FD_132453 | JGI IMG/M metagenome (GOLD analysis project Ga0180434, IMG submission 132453) | Hypersaline lake sediment archaeal communities from the Salton Sea, California, USA - SS_1_D_2 metaG | ecosystem: Environmental > Aquatic > Non-marine Saline and Alkaline > Hypersaline > Sediment... | reverse complement strand
GCATGACGAAGGGCCTCCCCTGCGGACCCGTCGTCCAGCCCGTCCCCGTAGCTGAGGGCGCCGTGCCGCAGGGCCCATCCCGCCAGGTCCTGGTCGGAGACCCCGAAGAAGGGACTCCTGAGCGCAGCAGCCAGGGCTCCCTGGTCGTCCGGGTCGGCCACCGCGCGCAGCACCGAGAGGGTCTGCTGCACCTCCATGCGCGCGAAGAACGCCTTCCCCCCCGAGACGCGGTAGGGGATACCGCACCGCTCCAGCTCCCGCTCGTAGATCGAGATCCCCGTATAGGTACGCACCAGCACGGCGATGTCCCGGTACTGCAGGGGACGCTCCTGGCCCTGGAGGGGATCGGTCACCCGGAGGCTCCCCCGCTGCTGCTGCACCCACCATGCCAGTGCCCGGGCCTCCACCGTCCGCATCCGGTCGGTAGCGACCCCGGCGCCCGGCTCGATCCCCGGCGACTCCTCCAGCAGGGGGTCCACATCCAGCAGCGTGACGGGGGGGCTGCTCTCCGAGGACGCCGGGCGATAGGCGGTCAGCGCGGGGGCGTCCAGCAGGTCCCCGAAGACCCGGTTCGCCGCCTCGACCAGGGCGGGACGGCTCCGGAAGTTCACACCCAGACGCACCTCTTCCCCGCGGGCGAGGACCCGTTCCCGTGCTTCCCGGAACACATCCAGGTCCGCCCGACGGAAGCGGTAGATGCTCTGGTTCTCATCCCCCACCACGAAGAGACGACCCTCATCGGGGACCGCCCGGGCGGGCGAGGATGCTCTCCGTCCCGGCGGCTCGGCCAGCCGCAGCACGATCCGTGCCTGCACGGGGTCGGTGTCCTGGAACTCGTCCACCAGGATCGCGTCGTAGCGGGACTTGATCTGCTCAGCGGTCTGGGGGTCCTCCTCCAGTAGACCCGCCGTGCGCAGCAGCAGGTCGTCGAAGTCGAGTGCTCCCATCTCCCGCTTCCGCTGCTGGAAAGCGGCGGCGATCTCACGGGCCCGCTCGACCATCCACCGCAGCACGCCGTCCTGGAAGCGGTCCATCGCCTGCTCGCGCAGATCGGCCAGCTCCTTCCACTGCTCCTTCAGCTGCCGGAAGGACGCCGAGCCCCGCTCGGAGGCCTCCCACTTCTTCGCGGAGCCGGCGTTGCGATGGATATCCGCGGATCCCAGGAGCGCCGCCAGTTCCGCGTCGTCCTCCCATGGGGGCTCGAAACGCTCGGACCGTCCTGCCACCGCCAGGGCCTGCTGCAGCAGGCGATCATCGCCGGACACCTCTCCCTCACAGGCAGCGATCTCACGGGCGACGGCGAGCAGCCGTCCGGCCACCTCCGGGAGCGTGGGGCCCCCGGCGGCCGGGATCTGTGCCTCCAGGTCCGGATAGCGGCGTATCGCCCGCACCAGTCCCGGCAGCGCGCTTAGCCGCCCCCCGGCCAGCAGGACGGTGGTGAGCGCCGGGTCCTCCCCCTCGCGCAGCCGCTCCACCTGCTCCCGTGCCGCTTCGGCCAGCAGCAGGTCCGACTCCAGGGCATCCAGCACACGGAAGCCCGGGGCCACGCCCGCCTCGAGGGGACGCGATGCCAGCAGGGAACGGCAGTACCCGTGGATGGTCGTCAGCTGGGCCAGGTCCACCTTCGGCAGCGCCTCCGCTCTCCGCTCCGCCCGTTCCCCTCCTCCTCCGGCCCCGCATACCAGGCGGGCACGCACCCGCTCGCGCAGTTCCGAAGCGGCCTTCTCGGTGAAGGTGATGGCCACCACCCGTTCCAGGTCCACGCCTTCCTCCACCAGGGAGATCACCCGCTCCACCAGCACACGCGTCTTCCCCGACCCGGCCCCGGCGCCCACCGCGAAACTGGTGCCCAGCTCTCCAGCCAGCCGGTCCCTCCGGTCCGCGTCGGCAGGCCGCTGTCGCTCCTGCCCGCTCATGTCTCTCCCTCCATCTTCTCCATCCGCCGGGCGGCGTGCAGGGGGATCAGGAGGTCCTCCTCGACATGACGCAAGGCCTCCTCCTCCCGCCATGCCCGGCAGAGGTCCGGTGAGGGACAGCCGCGGCACAGACCGGTGCGGTTGTCCTCTCCCCGGGGGTGGGGATACCGGAAGAAGATGCCTGCCCGCATCGACTCGCACAGGTGTTGCACCAGACGTTCCAGCCGGCCTCGGGCGGACGCGACGCGTTCCCCCTCCCAGGTTCGCAGGTAGGGGTCGCGTCCCGGCCGTGAGGGATCCAGGTGGATGAACACCCCGCCCTCGATCCGCTCCCCGCCTTCCCGCGAGGCGGCCGCCAGCAGGTAGAGGGGCATCTGGAGTCCCAGCCCCCCCTCCACCTCCCCCTCCTTCGGGGGCCGGGCACGTCCCGTCTTGTAGTCCACGATCCGCACACGTCCGCCGGGCCCCCTGTCGACGCGGTCCCAGCGTCCCTTCAGGCGCACCGGCGGGACGGTCCCCAGGAGGGATTCGAAGTCCTCTTCCAGTCCTTCTGCCTCCCATCCCGCCCCGCTCGGCTGGCTCAGCGGTCCCTCTCCCGCATCGGCGCCCGACTCCCACGCGAGCCAGGAGAGCAGTCTCTGGTGGGCCCGCCGGGTATCCACCCGCTGGAGGGCGGCGGCCCGGAGTCCCTTCGCCCGGTAGGCCCGGCCCACCTCCGCACGCACCCGGTCGGCCAGGACCCCGCTGTCCTCCCGCTCCTGCCCCGGGGCGGGAGGCCATCTGCCTGCTTCGGCTGCCTCCGCCACATAGGAACGCATGACCTGGTGCAGCACGCTGCCCATCTCGGCTCCATCCAGCATCCCCTCCCCCTCTTCCTCCTCCGGGTCCAGTCCGAGCACCCGGGCCGCCATCACCTTCCAGGGACAGAGCGCGTAGTCCTGCAGCAGGCTCGCGCTCAGGGATCCCCCTTCGTCCAGACCCAGCCGTGATTCGACCGCCTCGAGCACCGGCCCCTCCTCCAGGAAGCCGGACCAGGGACCGGGTCCGCCGCGCCATCGCTGCTGCTCGGCGTGCCAGCCCCAGCGGAAGGAAGGGGCACACCAGAGCGCGTACAGCCCCGCATCCCCCGGGTCCTTGCCTGTGATGGCGGCACCGGCGGCGGCCATGTCCCGGTCCAGCGCGCCCAGGAGGTGTTCGTGGGGCAGCGGTTCGATCCGACCCAGGGACCGGGTACCTCTCCGTGCCTCCGCGTGGGCTCGGGCGGCATCCCACGGTTCGCCGGTGATCTCCTCCAGGAAGGAGAGGATGTGGGGGCTGGGTCTGCGGGTCGTGCCGTCCTCGTCCAGCCGCGGATAGAGCAGCACCAGGTGCCGCCCGGCGCACGTGGCCAGGCGGAACAGCAGCCGCTGCTCACTGATCCGTCGGGACGCGTCGGAAAGCAACCATGGGCTGCCCCCACGCAGTCCCTGGCGCTCCCGGTCCAGCAGCAGGGGGTCCTGTCCGGGACGGGAGGGCCAACTCCCTTCGGCCAGGCCCATGATGATGTTCAGATGGGGTGAGGTCCCCCGCAGTTCCATCAGATGGCCCGGTGCCGGTCCCCGCTCCTCTTCGAATACCGGCAGCCGTCGGATCACCCAGCGCACCGTCTCGATATCCGGCTGCGCCTGCACGGGCTCCAGTCCCTCGAGTCCGCCCAGGTCGGGCAGGTCCTCCTCCGGCATGCCGAGGCTCAGCAGCGCCTCTTCCAGGCCCTCCCGCCAGACCTCCCACCCACCCCCCCGGGTGGGGAGTCGGGAGAGGATCTCCCCCAGTCCCCGCAGCAGCGTGGCCGCCGCTTCCAGGCGTTCCGCGCTCAGTCCCCGGAAGCGGCGCCGGCTCTCGGCGGCCGCCCGCACCCCTTCGGAAGCCTCCTTGCCGGGCTGGAAGTCGGAGGGCTCACGCAGACGCTGGGCCTCGGACTCCAACGACGCGATCCAGCCTGCCAGGTCCCGTTCCCCCTCCCGGCCCGAGGGGCCGGTCCAGGCAAGCATCTCGTGACCGTCTGCCCGGCCCGAAGCGGCCCGCAGCACGGTGCGTACCGGGACCATGCCCGTGGGACCGGAAGCCAGGTCCAGCATGGCCAGCAGCAGCCCTCGCAGTGCCTTCGGCGACCCGCTGCCCGGTATGCCGGCGGAGCGGGCCTCGTCCTCCATGACCTGTCGGTAGGCATCGGGGATCGGGGTGGTACAGGAGGCCTCGCTGCCCGGCACACCGGCCGTCCATGCCCCGGCCAGCAGGCGCAGGGCCGTGTCCACTTCCCGCCCTCTGCCCGGGGCTGAGATCAGCGTGCAGGTGGGTGCGTCGGTCGCGCCCAGCCGGGAGGTCAGTCCATCGAACCCGAGCAGCGCCCGGGGGGCAGGGCTGCTCTCATGGACCGTGACCTTCTCCGCTGCATCCTCCCAGTGCTTCCGCAGCCCGCCGGCGTATGCCTCCGATTCCGGGTACCAGGGCAGGAAGAGGGCACGCAGCCCCCCGGATATCCAGGCATCCGCCAGCGCCTGCTGTCCGCCCGTGAGGTCGTAGAATCCGTAGACCCGGATCATCTGGGGAAACACCCCGCCCACCTGCTCCGCGGAGGTCCCCGTCCTCTCCGCGGCCGTCCGCAACAGCCCCTCGTCGTCCTGGACACCCCGCTCCCGGAGCGCATCCAGATAACCTTCCAGCAGTTCTCCGACGGCCCGCAGCCTGGCCCCCGAGCGTTCCCCCGATCCCCGGGACATCGCGTAGAGCCTGCCGGGCTCTATCCCCGCTTCGCGCAGGTCGTATACCGACTTGGCGGCCGCCTCCAGCAGGGAGGGTGTGAGCTGCAGCTGCTCTCCCAGCAGCTCTCGCATCCGGCTCATCCGCTCGCTCAGTACCTGGCGGAAGAGCAGGTCGCGCGCCATACGGTCCAGGAGGTGCGGTCCGACGGGCGAGGCGGCCGCCTCCGCCCGCCGTGCCGCCTGTTCCAGGCGGAGGAACCTCAGACCGCAGAGCGCTCCCAGGTGCTCCGCCACACGATGCTGGAGATGCCGTACCAGCCCTGCGTGCGGGACCACCACCCACTGTTCGGTGAAGGGCCTGCTGCCGTTCTCCTCGCCGTAGTACTCCGCCAGGTCGGCGAGCAGCGCCTCCTCGATCGCTTCCCAGGTCCCGATATGCAGATGCTGCAGGCTCACGTCCCCCCCAGGATCACATCGCATGCCCTCTCGGCCGAGGCCTCTGCCTCCTGAAGTACGGGCATACCCTCCCGCTCCATCGCCCGCGACAGGTCACGCTTCAGGTCCAGCTCACCCTGTGGCACGGTATGGATCCATCCGCGGCCGGCGACCCGTCGGGCCAGGTACTCCTGCTCGGTCTGACCAGGCGTGGGGATGAGCAGCGCCTTCCCCCCCACGGCGGCCAGTTCCATGAGTGTGCTGTACCCGGAGCGGCTCACCACCACGCGGGCTCTGCGCATACGGTCGGAGATGCCGGTCCGACCCAGGAACCCGTGCACCTCCAGCTCCTGCTCACGGGATCCCGGGTCCTCCTCCCCCGGCCTGCCCAGTGCCACCTCCCTCTTGCCCCCCACCTCCCGGATCTGCCGCAGAAGGAGGTGTTCGAGTACGGTACGCTGCGGCTCCGGTCCCGAGATGCTCACGAAGAGGTCCAGCCGCTCCTCCTCACTCCCCGGGGAGGTAGGGGTGAGATCCGCCAGGGGTCCGATGCGCACGTACCGATCCCGGTCGCGTGAGGGGAGTCGGGAGAGCCGCCCGGAGAGGAGTCCCTCCCGGCCCTCGGCGACGTCCGGGATGAGCACCTTCTGGAAATGCCTGTGATAGCGCCGGTTGAACAGCACGCCGAGCCCCTCGAGCCACCTCAGCATACCGGGCGCGGCGAAACGCACCTGGTGGGTGAGGAAGAAGCTGGGCAGGTCCGGATGCCAACAACCGTAACGATGGTCGCTCACCACCCGCTCGACCGCATGTTCCTCCGCCAGCCTGAGCAGCGCCTCGTGCTCGGCCCGGACCGTCCGCAGCATCCGGGGGCCCTGACGCAGCATCCCGGGCAGGTCGGCCCCCCTTCGGCCGTACCGGATGGCGTAGGCCGGCAGCTCCGCCACAGCCTGGCCCGGCCGCTCTTCGCTCAGCAGCTCCAGGGCATCGCCCGCGCTCCCCACGACCACTTCGCAGCCGCGCCGCTCGAGGGCACGGATCACCGGGAGGCTCCGGGTCGCGTGTCCCAGGCCCATATCCAGCACGGTATAGAGGATCTTCATGAGTTCATCATGGGATCGGTTCGGACCCTCCGGTGACGAAGTCCACGGCCCTGGCCACCACATCGGGGTCCCGGAGGATCCTCCGGTGCCCAAGCCCCCGGGTCTCCACCAGGTCGCCCCCCTCCCAGGTGTCCACCACCGCCTGTGCGTGTTCCAAGGGTACCACGGAGTCCTCCCGGTCGTGAAACACCAGGAGAGGCGGAGGGTCGTCGGGCGCCATGCGCTCCGGCTTCAGGGCCTCCCAGGGGATCCCGGTGCGCTCCTTGAACATCGCCTCCATCCGCAGTCTCACCTCGTCGGTGAACCCCAGCTGGCGCGTGAAGAAGAGGGCGAAGTAATCCAGGTCGCCGGGCGGGCTCACGAAGACCGCACGCTCGACCTTCAGCCCCCGGCGCATGGCCATGACGGTGGCCCAGCACCCCACGCTGTGGGCAACGACGGCGTGGAAGCCTCCCAGTCTCCGTTCCAGTTCCGCCAGGTGGCGGCCGATGTCCGGAGCGGTGGTGGTCCGTCCCTCCGAGTCCCCGTGGGCGGGGGCGTCGTAGGTCACCGCCTGGAAGCCCCGTGAGATGATGGGTTCGACGAAGGGGGCCAGGCGGCTCCCCCGGCTGCCCCATCCGTGGTGGAGGAAGACGATAGGGCCCTCACCCCACCGCCAGCAGGCCAGCCGCCGACCCTCGACTTCCATCTCGAAGGCCTCGGCCCGGGCCATGGTCTCCTCTTCATCCTGGTGGATGCGCCCCCGCTTCGGGCGGGCGAAGAGGTAGCCGGCGATGCGCACGGCCAGGGACGGGACCAGGCGCGAGAGCCCGTTCAGCACCGCACGAACGGGTACCGGTGCTCGATACAGGTCGGTGTTCGGGCCCCCGTCGAGGGCATCACGGCTTGAAGACACGGTTCGGTCCCTGATAGTGGTTCTCATGGAACGGTGGCTGATCGCAGCCGGTGCGGGCAACGGTCACGCTACTAGATAGCGGGCCCCCCGGACACCTCCAACGCATGGAAGGACCCCGTGCAGACCCTGGACTGGTTCATCATCGCAGCCTACGCGCTGGGCATGATCGGTCTGGGGTGGTACGTGGGGAGGCGTCAGACCAGCGGGGAGGACTACTACCTGGCCGGTCGGAGCCTGGGCTGGTTCCCGGTGGGGGTGTCCACCATGGCCACCCAGCTGGGCGCCATATCGTTCATCTCCGCTCCCGCCTTCGTCGGGCTGCGTCCCGGCGGAGGGCTCATCTGGCTGGGATACGAGCTGGCCGTGCCCGCCGCGGTGATCCTCCTCATGGCCGTGGTGATCCCGGTCTATCACCGCATGCGGGTGACCAGCGTCTACGAGGTGCTGGAGCGTCGGTTCGATGTGCGCGTGCGGGTGACGGTGAGCCTCATCTTCCAGGTCAGCCGGGGGCTGGCCACCGGGGTGACCATCTACGCCGCGGCCATCGTGGTCTCGGTCACCGCGGGGATCCCCCTCTGGCTCACCATCGTCCTCACCGGGGCGGTCGCGCTGGTCTATGAGCTGTTCGGAGGGATCCACGTGGACATCCTCTCCGACACCATCCAGATGATCATCCTGCTGCTGGGCATCCTGGTGGTGGGGGCGGTGGGCTTGAGCGCGGTGGGCGGATGGTCCTCCGTACAGGCCGCGCTGGATCCCTCGCGCTTCCAGGCCGTGGATTTCGCCTCCCATGGGCTGGGCGACGGACGGGACTTCGGCTTCTGGCCGCTCTTCTTCGGCGGACTCTTCCTCTACCTCTCCTACTACGGGAGCGACCAGAGCCAGGTGCAGCGGGAGCTATCCACCCGGAGCCTGGACGCGGCCAAGGGCTCCCTGCTCTTCAACGGCCTTGCCCGTTTCCCTATCGTGCTCGCCTACTGCTCGGTGGGTCTGATCCTGGGGGCATGGACCGCGCACCACCCCTCCTTCCTCGCCTCCCTGCCGGACGGCAACGTGGACTACATGCTCCCGATGTTCATCCGCGAGCAGCTCCCGGTGGGGCTCACCGGATTCATCTTCGTGGCCATCTTCGCCGCGGCCATGTCCAACCTGGATTCGGCCATCAACAGCCTCAGCGCCGCCACCATGGAGGATGTGTACAAGAAGCTGCGCCCCGGTCGGATGACCGAGGCGCGGGAGCTCCTGCTGGGCAAGCTCTTCACCCTGGGATGGGGCGTCTTCTGCGTGGGCTTCGCCTTCTACGCGGGCGACATCTCCCCCACCGTCATCGAGAGCATCAACAAGATTGGTTCCGCCTTCTACGGGCCGGTCTTCGCCGTCTTCCTCACCGGCATCCTGGTCCGCAGGGCCGCCCCCGCCGGGGCGCTGGCCGGCCTGGTCCTGGGTGTGGGGACGAACCTGCTCCTCTGGGTCTTCGCACCAGGGGTCTCCTGGCTGTGGTGGAACCTCTTCGGCTTCGTCCTGGCCGGGGGATGCGTCCTCCTCTGGCCCCGGCTGCGCCACGATGTCCCGGCCGCGGCCGAGGAGGTGCTCTTCCCCATGCCAGGGGAGCGTCCGGTCTGGCGGCGTTCCTACATCCTGCTGGGCGTCTATACGCTTCTACTGATCCTGCTGCTCGTCCTGCTCCCCGGCCTGATGGGCGGTTGAGCACCGACCGCCCGGCACCGGCCCGAGGCAGGACTTGAACCTGTCCCACCCCTGTTGTACATAAGGGATGAGATCGATTCGCGACCGCCCTGCAGCGACGGGGCCGGCGCGGCGGTGCCCCAGGGATCTCGGACGGTCTCGGGGACCGGGCGGGTGTGGGTCCCGCTGATGTGGATACGTCCGGGGAGGAGGTGATCCAGCCAGTGGATGATCAACGGTACGGCTTAGCGGAGGTGGCGACCCCGTAAGGGGGTACCTCCCGAGCGCACGTGGCGCCACTGGAGGGGATCCCCTGGACACGGGGTGACCCACGCCACCGCTGCATAGCTCAAGGGCTCCGGGGCTCCGGCCCCGGGGCCCTTCTTGTTTGTGGCTCTGTCGCGGCCAGCGGCATTGAACGGATCGCCCAGGCAGGGTGTACTGGAAGAGAGCACACCACCCGGGACCAGGAGCCCTTCGATGCGACCGAACCGCACCCTCCCCCTTCTGCTCCTCCTGCCCTTCCTGTTCCTCCAGGGGGCCGCACTCCCCCAGGATCCGGACCGCTACTTCCCCGGCCCCGGTCCCGCCTGGGAACACCGCGAGACGGCTCAGGTCGGCATGGATGCCGACCGGGTCGAGCAGGCTGTGACCTTCGCTCAGCAGATCGAGACCTCCGGGACCGCTGACCTGGAAGCGGCCCATCTCACCGGCTTCGGTCGGGAGCCCCTGGGGGATGCCATCGGTCCCTTCCGGACCCGGGGTCCGGCCAGCGGGCTCATCGTTCGGAAGGGCTACATCGTGGCCGAGTGGGGAGACCCCCATCGGGTGGACATGACCTTCAGCGTGACGAAGAGTTTCCTCTCCTCCACGGTGGGCGCGGCCTTCGACCGGGGCCTGATCCGGAGCGTACAGGACACGGTGGCAGACTACATGGCCCCGATCCATACCCTTGACCCCACCTCGGTGATGGCCCGGGACGAGCGGGGCCGTTTCCCCCGGCGCTCCCAACCCTTCGTCCCCTTCGCCTCCGAACACAACCAAAAGATCACCTGGGAGCACCTGCTCCGGCAGACCAGCGACTGGTCGGGGACCCTGTGGGGGAAGCCGGACTGGGCGGACCGTCCGACCCGGGACCCGGGGGAATGGCTGGACCGGGAGCTGAAGGAACCGGGGACGGCCTACGAGTACAACGACACCCGGGTGAACCTGCTGGCCCTTGCGGTCACGAACGTCTGGCGGCGGCCGCTCCACGGGGTGCTCCGGGAATACGTGATGGACCCCATCGGGGCCTCCCCCACCTGGCGCTGGCACGGCTACGAGAACTCGTGGATCCTCCTGGACGGTCTGCAG
>Ga0180434_10010163_pt1 | contig 10130 bp, 9 predicted proteins | sample SS_ome_7_FD_132453 | JGI IMG/M metagenome (GOLD analysis project Ga0180434, IMG submission 132453) | Hypersaline lake sediment archaeal communities from the Salton Sea, California, USA - SS_1_D_2 metaG | ecosystem: Environmental > Aquatic > Non-marine Saline and Alkaline > Hypersaline > Sediment... | reverse complement strand
TGCTGCCGGCAACATGGCCAACGCCGTTTTGGAGCCGATGCAATGATTCACCTCGGTGACCGGGTCAACGGTCACACCGAATTCACGCTCGAGAAAAGCGGCCGCTGCCTCCTTGTATTCTGCGATACCGTTGTCAGCGTAGCCGCGATTCTCCAAACGATCGATTTCGATTTTCATGGCCGACCGCACAGAACCCGGCGCCATTTCATCATTCTCACCGATCCCGAAGTCCAGTAGAGGCCGATCGGGAGACGCTGCGATTGCGGCCCGTTTGGCGCGTTTAATCTTCTCGAACTTGTAGATGTCCGTTCCTTGGCCGTATTGACTGCCGCCAATCCGATCCGCAAACAACGTTTGAAAATAAGGGTCGCTCATGTCACTACTCGTCTCCAGTACTCATTCCATCTCCCAGGGTTCCCAGGATTGCCCTGCGGTCCAGCCATAGTAACAGATGCCCGACAGCATGCAATGAAACAACCTGTCGCGTACCACCAGCAAAACAGGATAACCTGTCAACCCAGTAGATGCGTATCGACATCGTTTGATCGGAGTGGCCGAAGAGTAAGGCCACACCCTTGCTAATTGAAACAACAATCGGCGCGTGAGACCAATAAGAACGGTAGCATGTTGAGATGCGCAAAACACGTGGGTGCGACTACAAAAAGGCGGCCCACCTCAGATTTTGATGCGACCCATTTTTCGATTCTCGACGGTGATGCAGCCGGTGCCAACATCGAGACGCATCGTTCGCGCGAACGAGCCGCCAACGTGCGAGCCGTCAATCTTCACGTTGTTTCGCCAGAAGATCTTGCGAAGCATGATGTAGTTTCGCTTGCCGATATCCATCGTCTCGTTCGTGTTGAACAACGCAGCCCCGCCCGCGATTTTGACAATCAACCGCTTCTTGACCGCACCGAGTTCGTAGGCCGACCGAAACAGCAAAGGGATACCTTTGTCCGCAAACATGGCCGGATTGCTCCTCGCCTTTGCCGGATCGATACTGGAGTCCGGCAACATGAAGTGGAGTAACCCCCCGACATCGGCCTTGTAGTCCCAGATGGCCACGCCGATGCAGCTACCTAACGAATAGGTAATAAGCTCGGTGTTCGGATCGGCTGAAAGCTTCAGATCAGCGACATCGACAACAAGTTGTGTCCGCACGTGTCCAGGTCCGTAGCAGGCGGGTTTCATGCTGCTCCGGATCAACCCCCCGCCCATCAGTGGTTACAAAAACTCGCGTACGCAGAACCACGACCCCGAATCGCGAGGCATTGAGCCCTATGCTCTATCGGATGAATGACGACCGACCGTACCTTAAAGTACAATGAGAAACTGTTACCGGACCTGTGCCCGTCCGAATTTTGTTAGAAGACCTTTCCCTGAGGCAATAGACGATCAGCCCTCTTCTTGCGTATAAGCGGGTCAATAGTGAGAGCGCAGAAGTGGATCACCGACAAAGGAGGCGACGTCCTGTGAAAAAATCTTCTTGCGAGAACTGTCGGTTCCGGGCCTATGCCGAACGCAAGCCGGAAGCGTGGATCAGTCGGCTTTGGCGATGGCACACGAAATGGTGCCCCGGTTGGAAGGCGTATCAGCGGTCTCTGAAGGATACGGAAAGCCAGTCCTCTTCCCAACCGAACGATACGTAGCGATGGGGGGAATGAGATCCGGGCCAACCCGGCAGTTGAAGTCGTGGCTTAATCGCCCTACACCCATCATACGCAAGGGCCTCGTGGATTTTTCGACGCTCGTTGGGCTTTACTTATTGTCCTTGACCTCATAGAATGAGGCCGGTTGGTTCGTCGAGAGAGTCGGGTGCGCGACGCTTGTCATGGAAGATTACTGTCAAGTCCGGACCGTGTTCTCAATCGCCCTTCCTTCCTTTTGGGTCGAAACGGCGGCCCCTTTCGCAAATGACCCGGAAAGCAAAAAAGCGGGTCGCATCGCCCCCGGACAGGAGATCTAATCGTGGGCAAGAAATTGTATGTTGGGAACCTTCCTTATTCTGTGAGCAGCTCCGACCTGGAAGCAATGTTCACGCCACATGGTACGGTCGAAAGCGCAGAGGTGATCAGTGATCGTATGACCGGCCAGAGCAAGGGTTTTGGATTCGTCGAGATGGCATCCGACGATGAAGCGCAGTCGGCTATCGAAGCGCTCAACGGCCAGGATCAGGGTGGCCGAGCCCTTACCGTCAACGAAGCCAGGCCTCGCGAGAGTCGTGGTGGCAGCGGCGGTGGCGGCGGACGCGGCGGTTACGGCGGCGGCCGTGGCGGCGGACGCGGCGGCTACGGCGGTGGCGGTGGTGGCGGTGGTGGCCGAGGCGGTCGCTACTAAGCCATCGAATCCAACAAAAATCGAGGAGGCCACGGTCACATCAGTGAGCGTGGCCTCCTTTTTAGGTTCTGTTCGTCTTTATGCCTGCGTACCGCTTCCGCACATCGATTCTTCTTGCCGGATGCCATTGTTCTTGCAAATCTAGGGGTATTTCGTCGGCCTTCAAGAGAAACGGCGAGCCGGACAAGGCACGTGCATCCCGCGTTGTCAGGATCGACTCAATAGGGTAGAAAGCTGACCGATGCAGATGAATCGCGTTACACAAGCGAAGGTTGTTGTGCTCACCGCATGCCTGACGATGTTTCTCGCTGTCGCCGGGTGCGACCCACAAACATCAACCGGCAAGGACCCCAGCGCCACACCCAAGCCATCGCACGTATCCACCAGCAGAGGGGCCGACGCGGTCGAGCTGAACCCAAACGATGCCGCGTCAACTCAACCGGTCGTCAGTGTGCCTGAATCGCCCCGCAACATACCGCTAGCGCCATGCACGTGGACAGACTCAAGTAAACTGCCGACACCCCAAGCCATCAGCAAACCAAACAGCACGGTACCCGCTTTTCAGCCCCTTCGCGATGCCGTCGCCGGCGAGTGGGTGACCTATGCGACATTGGATTCCGGCGAACTGCGTTACGCCATCCGCAACGCCAAAGCAGCCATCGTACAAACAGAGATCAACACCAAGAATCAAGGTAAGCCCTTGGGGCAGCCAGTGATACGCGACGATCAACGCGATACCGATCCGCTCACCTTGTGGACCGGCTGCCGCAAAGCCGATCGCAGCATGACGCAAACCACGATCACAGCGGCCGGACGAACTTGGGAGGCGATGCTTTACGAAGATCGCTGGACCGATGAGGACATCGCATATACACGCCGAACCTGGGTCAGCGAGCAAGTTCCCGTATTCGGCATCATCCGCATGGAATTACGTGGCAACACGAGGCTGGAAGCGCGGATCGACCTCACCGCGTTCGGAAAGTAGAGCCGTCGAAGATAACACACAGGGCACCACGCACCGGTAGCCGGCTCGACAAGAAATGTCATCGAACCACTACACAAAAAGCAAAGTTGCCCTACGGTCCTATCGTTTGGGTGCTTTAGCTTTCTTGACTTTCTCTTTTTTCGGTTGGCTTTCTAACTGACGAGTGTCCTGGGCTTCTTTTTCCAATTGCTCCCATTTGCGATGAAGCCAGGATTTCTTTCGCGGAGTCTTGGGCGTGGGCGTGGTTTTGCCGGCCAACTTCGCTTCGGCCGCCTGCTTTTCCTCTTTGGCATCCATTTCCGCAAGATGTTTACGAATGCGATATTGTTCGATAATCCCGAACAGGTTGCTCGCCATGATATACAGATTCAGCCCGCTCGGCGCATTGTAGAGAATCAGAACAAAGAAACCGCTCATAAACATCATCATTTTACGCTGCTGTTCGAGCTGATCGGGATTGCCGCTGGACGATGCCCCAACGTTGCCGCGCGGCATGAACTTCGTTTGCAGCAATTGCGAGATCCCCAGCAACACAGGCAACAGATTGAACGACGTAATCGGCCCACCCATCAAGCCGCTAAGCAACGGGATCTGGATCGATTGACCAAAGGCAATCAGCGCATCCGGCTGCGTCAGGTCCTTGATCCACCAACCGTCGAACGGCGCGTGCCGCATCTCGATCATGGAATTCAGGGCCGCCCACAAGCCCGCCCAGATGGGCACTTGGAGAAACATCGGCAAACAGGTGAAAACGTTGCCTGCCGGATTGACGCCCTCCTCGCGGTAGATCTCCATCGTGGCTTGATTCATCGCAACACGATCGTTCGCATACTTCTCCTTGGCGGCTTGCAGTTTCGGCTGCAGCCGTGACATCTGCTTCTGCATCTTGGTCATGTTGACCTGGCTCTTCTTCGTGATCGGGTGGAGAAGGCCCTTCACGACGAGAACCAGAAAGATAATCGCGATACCGTAATTATGAGGTGGAATCGCCTGGAAAATGCTCAACAGCTTCATCATCACCCCAACGACGGCCGTTGGGGCACAGAAGTAGAAATAATCGCTAATAACCGCGTAGTAGCCCCGATCAGCATACGCTTTCACATGATCGAAAATAGGTTTCGATTTGGGGCCGACATAACATTCGAACGCCACTTCCTGACTTTGGCCGGCGGGGATTTTCAATGGCTTGCTGATATAGCGGAAAGTGAAATCCGGGGCGAAAGCCTCCGCCTCGTTCCCGGTGAGCTGGACCGCGTCCACACGTTCAAACAACGCCGGCGATTGCAGGCCCATTCGGCCCACGGGCGTCATGATGCAGGCAAAATAGTTGTTGGCCTCCGCAACCCAAGCAATTCGTTCGTTTTCCCGGTCGCCGCCAAGATCAAGGTCACGCCCCGTATCCTTCATTAGCTCGGTTCGGAAGTGGCCCTTGATGTGCGGAACAATCTCATCTTGCTCCCAAGTCGCGCAAATGACCCGACGATCCTCACTGCGGGTCGCTTCCTTCCGAAAGCCGATCGGCCCCTGCTGAACGACAATCGCCTCCATCGGTTCGCCACTCAGGTTCTCAATTTTGAGCGCAAGTCCAAGATCGTAGGTCTGAAACTTCCGTTTCTTCGCCACCTGCTCAGGCAAGGTGTAAGATTTGGTGAGCTTGGCCACTAGTTGTTTGTTTTCGCGTGATTTTACCAACGCCGAGAAAACAACCCGTTCCGCGCTGACTTCAGCCTTGTCCCAACTCACCTTGTCCAGGTAGACATCTTCCTTCGAGGTCGGGAAACGAAACTGAATTTTCTGCGTCGCAAACGAATAGGCGAGTCGCGTCTTGTACACACGGATCACATCGCGATCTTCGATCAGCGTATACCACGACCCCTGGTCGCCAATCAGCCACCTTCGACCCAACTTGACGACAAACGAAGAGGTCTCAGGCCCAAGCGGAAGTGCGTGCTCAACAAAAGCCTGCTGCAGCTCCGCCGACAGAATGCCCATATCCAGATCATTCGCGATCTCGAAGCCGGCACCCTTTTGCGGGCCGTCGCCGATCCCAAAAAGAAACTGCGACTCCTCCGGCCGATCAAGCAACGGAACCGGCTCAATCACCGGATAAAGAACCCGCTTCGCCACCGTCTCGTAGTGCCCACGAATGCGAACACGTCGAATAGAGGCTCCACGAGGCATGATTTCAACCGCCATGGGGAAACGACCATCTGCCTGGTCGCTGCCCAAGGTGATCGGTGTTTCGTCGTGGGCGGAGTCCACGATCAATCGCCCCGCAGACGGGGTGCTGGTTGCTTCGGCAGGTCCAGAGCGAGCCGCAGGTCGGCTCACCACCCGGGAAGTACGCTCAGAAACGTCCATCCCAGCCGGTTGGGTCGTGGTATCCCCGGGCATCGTACGCGACGACAACCGCTCCTCGTACCTGCGTTCGTCCTCGACTTGCTCCCCGCTAGGTTGCGTCGTCGGTTGACGGTAGAGCTCCGGCCAAAACTTCGTGGAAACGAAAATCCACACATAGAAGACGGCCATCGAAAGAAGCAAAGCAGTAATAAATCGTTTCGTTTGCATCGGTGAGTCTTTACGAGAAAGCCAAGAGGCTATTTAGCCATTGATCAAAAGTTGCGTTCAGAGTAGGCGATTCCAGGCTGGGCGGGAAAGAACCCGTTACTCCGGCCAACCTCACCACGCGATCCCTGTCGTTTAGCGACCTTCCAACAATCGGTGCCCCAGAAAGTCCTCCAACTCCGACGTGTCGAGGATTTTGCGAACCGTCTTCTCGATGTCATATTCAAGCCGGACAAACTCCACCCGCCCATCATCGACCACACAGTAGGAAGCCCGGGGGTCGCGATCCCGAGGCTGGCCCACGCTGCCGACATTGATAATCACCTTATCATCATCGGCAATTTCGTAGATACCGGGCTCCGCCAGCTCGTCCGGCGACTCAAAATAGGGATCGTCCACGAAAATGCCCGGCACATGCGTGTGCCCCACAAAACAAGCAACGTTCTGCAACCGGTCAAAGTTCGCCATCAGCTTGACCGGGTTGGAATAAACATCGTCGGCAAAGAGGTACTCGTTCATCGGCCGCCTCGGCGATCCGTGTACGAACAGCAGCCCATCGTACTCATACCGCACCGGCAAAGAGCCCAAAAACTCCCACCGACGATCGCGCAACGACTTCTTGGGTTCATTTTCGAGCACTTGCCGAGTCCAGTAGCACGCCCGCTCTGCCCCAAGGTTGAAGTTGAAAGGCTCGTAAAAAACGGCATGATCGTGGTTGCCACACAAGCAAAACTCGCACCGCTCAGCCAAGAGGTCAACGCACTCGCGAGGATCGGGCCCGTACCCGACCACGTCGCCGAGACAAACGATTTTCTCTACCCCGCGAGCTTCGAGATCAGCCATGATGGCCTGAAGCGCTTCGAGGTTGCCATGAACATCACTGAGAACCGCGAACATCAATTCCCTATTCTGCCAGCATTCGGTTAGCCAGCTACCTGACCGTACCCGGCCTAACCCCTACCCATAAGTATCAAAACCACATCCCCGTTCCCCGCTAGGGTCTCTGGCCCGCTACGCCAGGCAAGCGAGGCACAATCACGATATGCTATGATGATAGCGGCTGCTACGCAAATAGACCGCTTTGCCGAGCCTCCAGAGTCGAAAAGGACCGACCCACCCCCAGTATCGGCAACGGTCAACGACCCGCGGGCGATCTTTGCCGACAAGGGTTTTAGTCAAGTAGAGTACTGAAGGAAAGAAGGAACCGGGAGACGTAGATGAAGTTGGGAATCATGTCCGACAGTCACGGCCGAGCCAAGCAGGTCCGACGGGCCCTCGCTGTCCTGGATCAGGCCAGGGCTGAAGCGTTCATCCATTGCGGCGATGTCGGCAGCTTGGAGGTCCTCGAAGAGCTCGCGGGCCGAAAGTGTTGGTTCGTCTGGGGCAACACCGATTACCCACATCCCAACTGGCGAGCCGCCGTCGAGGCCATAGGCCTGACCTGGCCCGAAGGCCGCACTGAATTCGTCTTAGCGGGCAAACGGATCGCCGTTTTCCATGGCCACGAGCGAGTTTTCCACCAAGCCGTAACCTCGGGCCAATATGACTACGTCCTGCACGGCCACTTACACCAATGCAGCGACCTCCGTGCCGGATCCACCCGCGTCATCAACCCCGGTGCCCTCTACCGAGCCGGCCTCCACACCGTCGCTGTACTCGACCTCGAAACCGACCAGCTCGACTTCATCGACATCGATCAACAAACCCAGACATAACTTGCGAACAAAACGGGGACGCACCTAGTTTTTGACAGGTAGGCGGGTTTTGGCGTATACTTTGGGCCATGCCAAGGGTCGCCAGATTTGCACCAGGTGGGTTGGTTTACCACGTGCTGAACCGCGCGGTGGCGCGATTGCCGCTATTTCGCAACGAGGAAGACTACGCAGCGTTCGAACGTGTATTACTGGAAGCCCACGAGCGGCACCCCACGCGGATTCTGGCGTGGTGCATCATGCGGAACCATTGGCACTTCGTCATTTGGCCGCGGCAGGACGGCGAGTTGACGGCATTCATGCGATGGCTGGCCCACACCCACGTCATGCGTTGGCACGTCGCCCACAAGACGGTGGGCTGCGGGCACCTTTACCAGGGCCGATTCAAGAGCTTCCCCGTCGAAACGGACGAACACTTCCTGACGGTGTGTCGCTATGTCGAACGAAACGCCCTGACCGCAAAGGTGGTGCAGCGGGCGGAGGATTGGCGTTGGGGCAGCCTCTGGGTTCGGCGGCACGGGCCAGCGAAACTGAAGGCATTGCTCAGCGATTGGCCGGCGGATCGGCCGCGGCTCTGGGTGCGGGAGGTCAATGAGCCGATGTCGAACAAGGAGATGGAGGCGATGCGAACCAGCATGACGCGAAATCGGCCGTTCGGTAGCGAGGCTTGGCAGCGCCGCGTAGCCAACCGGCTAAACTTGATGCACACGCTTCGCTCCGAAGGTCGGCCTAAAAAGCGGAAGACGACCTCGGAAAAGGTGGGTAAACATAAAAACTAGCCCCGTCCCCGTTTTGTTCCCCCCGTTTTGTTCCCCAACAACATCGCAACGTTCCGCCAACTGTTCAGCCGCCAACTAAGTGAACAGGACATCGCCCGTGTCGCCGCTGAAGAAGCGCAACCCCTCACCGCCCGGCCCGACCCCGACGCAACGACACCGCAACAAGAAACGGAAGAGGGAAAGTAAAAAATGTGATCCCCCTGAGGTCTAGGCCCAATTCGCTGGCGGGTGTTGACAAACCCAATAAGTGGTATTACGATTGTTAATAGGGTAATACTGACCAGGTCGGCACGGGGTCGGTTGGTATTCGCGGATAACCTGAAACAACGAGAGGCAAGGAAAGAAAACATGAAATACGAGCGATACTGTTTCATCGGCTTGGTCTGTATTCTCGGTTACGTCGGCCAAAGTCAAGCAACCGATCCCAATTGGGCCAACATGGACAATACACTGCATTCGCAGTACCAGGCGGTCGACGTAACAGGCATGGGAACATTTTCCGTGAACGATCCCATCAAAATGCAAGGCGTCATCCTCCATTGGGCAGAAAACATGCTGGACCCCACGCCGGGTTCCAACCCGTTTATGGGTGGACAGTGGCAACGATTCGTCCAAGCGGTTGACTTACCCGAAACGACGGAGGACGACAACGACTTTGGCGGAACCGCTTGTTGGATGGGACAAAATATCGGCAAAATCATGGGCACCCATCCCATCGGCAGCTATACCGATGAACAATGGCTGGCGGAGTTGGATCGTCTCACCCACGATCCTGTCACGGAACGTTGGTTTCGGCCCGGCGACCTGGTCGAGATTCGAGCCCGGGCGCCTGGACTCTTCTACGGCGGCAAAACCAACATCAATGAGCAGCACATCGACGACCCGGGATTCGATTTCGATATCGTCTTGCTCCAAGCCGACTACGGCTTGCCAACCCCCACGGTCATTAGCCTTTCGGACATCAAGAATGCGAGTGACTCTTTTATTTTTGACGCAACCCGCGTAACCGGAGCAGAACACTACCAAGGAACGGCGATTCAAATCGACAACATCAGTTTTGTGAGTACCGCCGGCTGGGGCATCAACGGTGACCTCACCATCCAAGATACAACTGGCCGAACGTTGCCGGTCAAACTCGGTCTGGGCAGCGGCTTCCAGCAATTTACTCCTCCGACAGGAACTTTCAGTATCCGGGGGATTTTCGACCAGGAGGACGCCGACGGAAGTAACGGATGGACAAGCGGCTATCGGCTTTGGGCCATGGAATACGACGGCAGCGACTTTCTCTTGGTTCGGTTTGCAGCAGCCGACTTTGATCAGGATGGCGATGTCGATCCGATGGATCTTGCCCATTTCGAAAGCTGTGCCTCAGGGCCAGCGGTCCCACAAACCGATCCGAATTGCTTCGATGCCGACTTGGATCAGGACAGCGATGTAGACGTGTCCGACTTTGGCATCTTTCAACGATGTATCTCCGGCGAAGACAAGCTTGCCAACCCAGCGTGTTCGGGATGATCTTGCGACAGCCAAAAACACATTCATCACGTGATACGATAAGCTTTCCACAGACCCGGTTCGCTCACCTGGCACCCGACAGGTGCGCTGCCGGGTTCTCCCTCGTTGAGCTCCTTGTGGTGATCGCCATCATGGCGATGCTTATCGCGTTACTGATTCCGTCACTGGCAAATGCGAGACGAAAGGCAAAAATCGTCGTGGCACACCACGATCTTCGGCAAATCACCATAGCGCTCG
>Ga0180434_10010162_pt1 | contig 10131 bp, 10 predicted proteins | sample SS_ome_7_FD_132453 | JGI IMG/M metagenome (GOLD analysis project Ga0180434, IMG submission 132453) | Hypersaline lake sediment archaeal communities from the Salton Sea, California, USA - SS_1_D_2 metaG | ecosystem: Environmental > Aquatic > Non-marine Saline and Alkaline > Hypersaline >... | reverse complement strand
GCTTCGCTGCGGAATGATAACGTCGAACTACGCACGCTGATCGGCGAGCTCGCCGAACGCCTCGAACGCTTGGAGCGCGCGCCGCGATCGAACGACCTGGGGCGGCGGTAACCGGTAGGGCTGATGAATCCGGCCCGTAACCCTGGAGAAGGGAGACAATAACCATGCTTACCAAACGCATAACCGGCGCCGTCGGCTTCTTGCTATGTCTGTTCGTCACGCCCGCGGTCTTCGGTCAGTTCGACCTTGCCTGGTACACCATCGATGGCGGCGGCGAGATGCTCATCACCGGCGGCGACTTCGAGCTTAGCGGCGCCATCGGACAACCTGACGCGAACGAATCGGTGCTTACCGGCGGAGACCTCGAACTCGTCGGCGGCTTCTGGGCCGTCACGGCCGAGATTCCCGGTATCGTCGGGGATATCGACGGCGACGGCGACGTGGACCTGTCCGACCTCGCCGCATTATTGGCCGTCTACGGCGCCTGCGTCGGTGATCCCAACTTCAATCCAGACGCCGACCTGGACGACAGCGGTTGCGTCGTCCTCTCCGACCTGGCGGCGTTGCTGGCGAATTACGGCATCGGAACGTAGTGCGATGCAAATAGTGCTTTGTCACAGTTCAACTTTCGGGTGGCACAGGCGTCTCGCCTGTGCTACCCGAACACTCATGCGTGACGGAGCACTAGTAGTATGGTAAATGGCGATACAGGATCCGCTCTGCGGATCATGCTGGACCGGCGCCATGAACGGAGGTTGGCCGCGCGGTCGCCGGCGTTTGTTTATTTCAGGCGGAGCTTTGTAATGACGGGACGGTGGTCGGAGCCTGGGCCGGCGCCCGTGCCGCTTTGCAGGCTTGTCCACTCGTTTGAAATAAATACGTGATCGAGACGCAGGCCGGGCGCCCAACGGTAACGCCGGAAGTTCGGCCAGGTCGAACCGCGCCCGGCGCCGATCAGCAAGTGTGTGTCGATCAGGCCGAGGCGAGCCAGTTCGTTCGCGAAAGGGGCGGCGTTCGTAAAGTTGAAATCACCGGCGATTATAGTCGGGACGGTTTCGGCGCCGGCGCTCTCCAGCAGGTCGGCGAATTCGAGACGTTGCCGCAACGAAGCTGTGACGCCCGCCGGCGGCGCCAGGTGAACGTTATAAACCGCTGCCTCGCGTTCGCCGATTCGAATCTCGAAACGCGTGTACGGCGTTCGAATGCGTTCGGGGAACGCTCCGTCGTCCGCCCGAGGCACGCAAGGACGCCGCGAGTAGACGGCCTGGCCGAAATTGTCGGGTCGAATTACCTGATAATTGTGCGGATAATCACGGGCAAAGCTCGCGCTCTGAAAGGCTTCGTGCCAATGCGGCCGATATTCCTGCAGCAACAGGAGATCCGGATTAACGGCGCGTATCTCCTCAATCATCTCTTGAGTGCGCCGATTCACGCCCAACAGGTTGACCGACATGACGGTGATCGTACGACCATCGGCTACGGATTCGTTTTGCGAAGGGCGAGCGACGGTCGGCGGCCACAGACACACGACCGCGAGCAGACCCGCGGCGGCGAACATCCAGCGGCGACGCAATATGGCGGCCAGGATCGTCGCCGGAATCAGCGTCAACCCAAGATGAAACATGAAAGTGCGAACCAGGATCGCCGCTGTCGCCGCGGCCACGTATAATCTGGATTCGCATCGATAATCCTGCGGGAATGCAAATGCGAACACGACGGCCGCGTAAGCCGAGCCGAGAAAAAACCATGCCGGCGGCGCAAGGAGGCGCGCGCCTCGGCGTCGTGCTTTCGTGGCAGGCGGCTGGTCCATACGAGAAACTATACCGCGCCGGCCGCCACGCGCCGCACGCGACATGCTGACTCTTGGAACGTCGGGCGCGGAGATCCGACGTTACGCGCGTAGCACGGCCGCCCTCGGCTATGCCGCACGTCAACTGAACAGTAACACGGCGCTGGTTGTCAGCGGCGATATGGCTATCCGAGGAGCGGGCACGCCATGGCGGATATGAAGCCAATCATCGGATTGGACATCGGCGGAACGAAAACCGCCGTCGTTTTAGGCGACGCCGGCGGCCGAATCCACGATCGCATTCAGTTCTCGACCAACGTGGATCGCGGTTTCGAGGCTGTGTTCGACGAAATATGCGACGCCGTGCGAACGCTGGTCGATCGAACGGGGACGGTCGCGGCGGTGATTTCGGTTTCCATCGGCGGCCCGCTCGATCTTGCGCGGGGCGTGATTCAATCGCCTCCGAACCTGCCGGGTTGGGACGATATTCCGCTGAAGCAGTTGCTTGAGGAGCGTTTCGGGCTGCTGGTCTATATTGAACACGACGGAAACGCCGGGGCGTTGGCGGAATGGTATTTCGGCGCGGCGCGCGGCTTGCGTAACGTTATTTTTCTCACTATGGGCACAGGTTTCGGCGGGGGGCTGATTATAAATAACCAGCTATATCGCGGCGCGTGCTCGCTGGCCGGGGAGGTCGGTCATATACGATTGAGCCCGAACGGCCCCCTCGCGTTTGGCAAGGCCGGGTCGTGGGAAGGATTATGCGGAGGCGCGGGCGTGGCGCGCCGGGCGGCGTTAAGGCATCCGGAACGTTGGTCAGACGGGGCGATAAGCACGAAAGCGCTTGCTCAACTCGCCTTCGCGGGCGACGCCGACGCGTTGGCGTTGTTCGAGAACGTCGGGCATGATCTCGGACGAGGCTTGGCAATGCTCATCGACATTCTCAATCCCGAGATCATTGTTATCGGATCTTTGGCGGTGCATTTAGGCGAATTGCTGCTGACGCCCGCCAGGGAAATCGTGCGGCGAGAGGCGTTACCGGCGTCGGCGTCAATTTGTCGAATCGTCCCCGCGCAACTCGGAGAGAAGCTGGGCGACGTGGCCGCCTTGTGCGCCGCCGTACGGCAGTGGCGCTGACCTGACGCGCCAGGAGCGCATGAAGGGATCATTTGAGCGAACAGGCGGTTATTTCCGTCTCTCGCAATTCACATCGGCTCTCCGCTGAAACGATAAACACATTGATGTAACGAGTGTTTACGCTGCTGCTTTTGCCGGAAATGTCTGCGTGGTCGAGATCCGACAGCTTGGCGAAGCTGCGCGGCGATATCCGCGACAGGATGACTCGACTCGCTGACACAGATCGAGTTATACGGAAACAATAAATCGCATCACGCATAGGACGCGATCATACTATGGATAATCAACTAACTGACAACGGATCGTCTTTCTCGACGCCGGAGCAAATTGAGGCGCTGGAGATGCTGCGCGAGCAACTTCAAGGAGAAGTGGACGCGAATGACCTGGGGCGCCTGGCACAACTGCACACGGGGTGTCAGACCCTGGCGTCGGGGAACGGTGTCGCGGGAGAACTAGCGGCGGCCGTCGCCAACTTGCTCGAGGGCGTGATTCTTAAAGAGACGCCCGACGCGGATGCCGGTGTCGCCGCGATCTCGGGGGCGCTGCAAGCTCTCTACGCCGGGCGGAACGATCCTGGCGTGGACCTGTCGCAATGGCTCGTCAAGGTGCAAGCGACGTCAAAAGGCGAGCCGGCGCCTGAGCCGGCGGCGGTCGCGGCCCCCGAAACACCGCCGGCGACTGAGCCAGACCCGGCGCCCGAAGCGCCGTCCGCGCAATCCGCACCGGCAAAAATCAAACCGTACGTATCGGAGCCTCTGCGGGTTGATTTGACGGAGAAGGACCACCTGGACGGCTTCATCGAGGAAAGCCAGGAGCACATGGACTCGATCGAGTCGGCTTTGCTCGAGGTTGAACAAGACCCGGCCAACTCTGACAAAATCAACGAACTGTTCCGCCCGTTCCACACGATCAAGGGCATCGCCGGTTTTTTGAACCTGCGCGACATTAACCGTCTTACTCACGAGATGGAAACTATACTCGATCTTGCGCGTCGAGGTGAGCTGCGGATTCTGCCGGAAACCATAGATCTGTTTTTCTCCGGCATCGACGTGTTGAAAGTACAACTCGGCTCGTTGGCTAATTTTCTGGCAGCTCCAACGGACGGTCCCGTGCCGCAGCCGGACATCGTTGAAATTATGGGGCGATTGTGCGCCGCGGCCAACTGCCAGATTCCGCCGCCGAGCGCGGCGGCGCCTTCGACTACATCGGATCCGTCCGCGTCGACTGCGCCGGAAAACCCCGCGGCGACGACCGCGCCCGCAAACGAGAACACAAACAACATCTCGGCCGATAAAGAGAGCGGCGCTCTGAACCAGCTCGCGGACGCTTCCATTCGCGTCGATACCGGCAAGCTCGATTTTCTGGTTGACGCTGTCGGGGAACTTGTCATCGCCCAAACCATGGTGAACCTCAATCCGGTCGTCGGCGGAGATGAAAAACTCGCGCGGAACGTGTCACAGGTCACCAAGATCGTGCGCGACGTGCAGGAAACGGCCATGGCCATGCGAATGGTGCCCATCGGCCACACTTTCCAGAAAATGCGCAGGCTGGTTCGCGACGTATCGCGCAAGGCCGGCAAGCAGGTCGAACTGAGAATCAACGGCGAGGAGACCGAACTGGATAAAAATGTCATCCAGGCTATCTCGGACCCGCTGGTGCACATGGTTCGCAACGCCGTCGATCACGGAATCGAAAATCCGTCGGATCGTCACGCCGCCGGCAAGCCGGTCGCGGGCATCGTGGAATTAAACGCCCATCACTCGGGCGACAGTATCGTGATCGAAATACGCGACGACGGCCGCGGCCTGGACCGGAACAAATTGATCGCCAAAGGCGTAGAACGCGGGCTGGTGTCTCCAGGCGATCAACTAACCGATCAACAAGCATATGGCTTGGTCATTCAACCGGGATTTTCCACGGCCGAGAAAATCACGGACATTTCCGGACGCGGCGTCGGCATGGACGTCGTCAAAAAGAACATCGATACATTGCGCGGCAAGATTGAGATAGAGTCCGAACTAGGCCGGGGAAGCACGTTCACGATTCGCTTGCCGCTGACTTTGGCCATTATCGACGGCATGCTCGTGGGGATCGGAGACGAGCGATTGATCATCCCGACGGTCATGATCGAACAGACCCTGCGCCCCGAGGAAAATCAGATCACGCAAGTGCTGTCTCGGGGGACGATGATCCAAGTGCGCGGCGAGTTGATCCCCGTGATTCAGCTCGGGGCGCTCTTTGGTTATTGCGAACCGCTCGATCCCACGACATCCGCCGTGGTGATCGCTCAAACGGAAACGGACAAGATCGGCATTGTGGTCGAGGAACTGGTCGGACAACAGCAAGTCGTAATCAAAACCCTGGGGGAGCGGTTCAAGCAAGCCCGGGGAATATCCGGGGCCGCCATTCTTGGTGACGGACGCGTCGGTTTGATACTTGAACCGGGCGGATTGTTGGGATTGCATAATTCGTGCGTATCCCCCGCGTATTCGAAAGAAGACGTCAACGTTCCGAGCGAGGAAGAAGAGGTCGAAAACAGCCGAATTACCGAAGCGGTTCTTACATAAAGAGAGGCAGATTGACATGGCGCCAGAAACACAGCTGGAACAGATTAGCATCGAGCAAACAGACACGCGCGGCGGCAAGTTCCTGACGTTCAACCTAGCCCAGGAAGAATACGGGCTTGAGATCATGAAAGTCCGTGAGATTATCGGGATCATGGACATCACGGCCGTGCCGCGGATGCCGCCGCACGTAAAGGGCGTAATCAATCTGCGCGGCAAGGTCATTCCGGTCGTGGATCTCCGCCTGAAATTCCACATGGAGCCCGCCGAGTACACCGAAGCCACCTGCGTTATTGTCGTGGACGTTGGCACGCTGGTCGGCATCATCGTCGATACCGTGCAGGAAGTGCTCGACATTGAAGCCGCACGGATTGATCCGGCCCCGCCGCTGGGCGCCTCCGTCGACACGTCTTTTATAATGGGAATGGGCAAGGTAAAGGACGAGGTCAAGATTTTGCTCGACATCGACAAAGTGCTGAATGACGAGAAGAGGCTCGCCGAGCAAGAGACCTGAATCTGCATGCAACAGGCATCAAGTCGGCGTCGTCGCTACAACCACGCGGCCGGATGAATGATGAACAATATGTGTCGAAGCGAGTACTAATGTGGCTGAAGTAGCGGATATACCTGCCGCCACGCGCACCGATCTGGTCGTGGATATCGCGGATTTCGAGGTATCCAAGGACCCGAGCCGCACGCTGGTCACCTACTCTCTCGGCAGTTGCATCGGCGTGTGCATCTGGGATCCGGTGTCGAAGGTGGCCGGCATGTTGCATTACATGTTGCCCGAGTCGACGATTTCACCGGACAAGGCCAAGGCCAATCCCGCAATGTTCTGCGATACCGGGGTGCCGAAGTTGTTTAAGGCCGCTTACGATCTGGGAGCGGTCAAACAGCGGTTGGTCGTGAAAATCGCCGGCGGCTCTCAACTCCTGGACAGCCAGGGAACGTTTAATATCGGCAAGCGAAATTACCTCGCTATACGCAAAATCTTCTGGAAAAACGGCGTCATGATCAATTCGGAAAACGTCGGCGGTTCTATCAGCCGCACTCTCCGGCTCGACGGCGGTACGGGCAGGGTGACCCTCAAGACGCGTGGACAGGAGACGGAGCTATGATTTCCTTGCCTCTGGAAACGCTGATTCAACGCACCGAATCTCTGCCGGTGCTGCCGGCTACCACCGTGAGACTAATCGGCGTCATCAACGACCCGGCCAGCACGCTCAAACAAATTACAGACGTCATTCAGTTCGACCAAACTATTACCGCGGAACTCTTGAAACTCTGCAACAGCGCGTACTACGGGCTCTACCGGGAAATCACCTCGATCGACGACGCCATTCGTTTCATCGGAACGGGGCAACTGATGCAATTCGTCATGGCCGCGCATACGCAGACGCTGCTGGGACCCGAACAGACCGGGTACGGATTACCCCCTGGAGCGCTTTGGCGCCATTCGGTCGGCGTCGCGATCGCGTGCCAAGTGCTCGCCGAAAAAGCCGGGGTCAAGGAAAAGGGATTGCTGTTCACGGTCGGATTGTTGCACGACATCGGCAAAGTCATCCTGAACGAGAATATCGGCGACGAATATGCCGCGATCGCTCGCGTGGTGAACGACGAACATATACCGTTTCACCAAGCCGAGGAACGCGTGCTCGGAATAACGCACCCGATCGTCGGCGAACTCGTCGCCAAACAGTGGAAATTGCCAGATCCGATTCCCTGTTGCATCAGATATCACCACGATCCGTCGGCCTTGCCCGCGCCTGATCCGGTGCTTGACGTACTGCACCTGGCGGACGCGGCTTGCCTGCTGCTAGGCATCGGAGGCGGAGACGACAATCAACTGTACAGCATCGATCCAGACGCGCTGGAACGGACCGGACTTGCGGCGAACGATATCGAAGAGGTTGGGGCGACAGTCGTGCTCGAACTAAAACGAGTCCAGGAGCTTTTCGGCTTGGAATGAGGTGTGCGAAATGCCTTCTAACGTGCTCATAGTAGACGACTCAAAAATCATGAGGCAGATGATCAAACGCACGCTGTCCATGGCGGGCCTTAACATCGACGAAGTTCACGAAGCCTCCAACGGCATCAAAGCGTTCGCGCAGCTCGCTCAACACGAAATCAGCGTCGTAATCCTGGACATCAACATGCCCGTCATGAACGGCATCCAATTTCTGAACAGAATGCACGACGATCCCAGGCTAAACCACGTCCCCGTCGTGATCGCTTCCACCGAGGGCAGCGAAACGCGGATCGAACAACTTATGAGCAACGGAGCCGCCGGCTATCTACGCAAACCGTTTCATCCCGAACAACTCCGCGACACGCTGGCGCCCATGCTGGGCCTGCGCGAAGTCGACCCCGTCGCCGCCGACAGCGAAGACGACTTGGCGTTCTGAAAACTGCTCGAACAAACGTCCTCGCCCGGCGCCGCTTTTAATTCTTAACTCATAACTCTGTACTCTTTTACTCCCAATCCCCCTCGAAATGCTTTTTGCTTGCCTGTCGAAGCGCGGCGCGATATTCTGGTAGGTAGGATGTCGATGATGCCGGTTAGCAGCCGTGCGGCGTTGACTGGCAAGTCGTTTCCGCGTCGCTCTGGCCGTGGTAAAGGAGTCGCCGCATGTCGCTTTCCGAATACCCAAAGGAAGCCGCGCTCAAGGACGGCCGCGAGATTATTCTTCGCCCGCTGGCCAACGGCGATTTCGACAAGCTGATGGCTTTTTTCACGGCGTTGCCGGCTGAGGATCGGATGTTCCTGCGGCACGACGTCGCCGATCCCGAGGTGGTTGGCCGCTGGATCGAGCAGATGGACTACGACCGTGTAATCCCGTTGGTTTCGCAGGACCGGGATCGAATCGTAGCCAACGGCACGTTGCACATGTCGACGCACGGCTGGGCGGCGCATGTCGGGGCCATTCGGCTCATGATCGCTCGCACTCATCGGCGCGTGGGATTGGGAACACTGCTGCTGCACGAGTTGGTGGGCCTGGCCGAACAACGGGGGCTCGAGAAATTGCAGGCCGCCATCATCGAGGACGACGCGAGTTCCCTGCGTTTGCTCGGGAAGCTGGGTTTTAAGGCGCAAGCCGTTTTGCCGGGTTTAGCCAAGGATCTCAAAGGCGTCGTTCACAATCTCGTAATTTTAATCAGCGAAGTCTCGGACGTAGAGCGGATTTTGGAAGACTGGATTCGCGACGCGACGCAGCCCGCGTTCCGCGTCCCGGACGAAGGGGCGAGCTAGTCCTTCGCCGCTGTTAATTTGACGTGTGGCATAGCCGCCATCGGCTGTGCAATTCTCGGGCGAGACGAACGAGTCGCCCTTATTCGCCGGCGGAATTCGACCGCTGAAATAGGCGGGTTTCGCTGTGCTCGGCCGAAACAGTTCAGGAAGATGCCGATGAAATACTGGCGTAAACCGCTCGATTACGATCAAGTCAAGACGCCGCGCGGCTCGGTCTGTATCATTCGGGACCGGTGCAAGGGCTGCGGGTTTTGCGTGGAATACTGCCCCAACGACGTGCTCGTGATGTCCCAGACGTTCAACCGCAAGGGCTACCATCCCCCCGAGGTCGTTAAGCAGGGGTTATGCGTGAACTGTAATCTCTGCGAAATGATCTGCCCCGATTTCGCAATCTTCAGCGTCGCCGCGGAAGAGGCCGAACCGGCGAGTGAATCCTGAACCAGTGCGCGCCAAAAGAGTCGCGAACGGCCGTCGGATTCGCATCGACGGCGCCAGCATAGGAGACATGTATTGAAAACGGATCCCAAAGGCGTGTTGACCGGCGCACATTATCTCGACGGCGACTTCGCTTGCGGCGAAGGTGCCATGGCCGCCGGCTGTCGGTTCGTGGCGGGTTATCCCATCACCCCTTCCACCGAAGTCGTCGAGCGCATCAGCCGGCGGTTCCCCAAAATGGGCGGCACGTTCATCCAGATGGAAGACGAACTCGCCAGCATGGCCGCCGTCGTCGGCGCCTCATGGACCGGCGCCAAAACCATGACGGTCACCAGCGGGCCCGGATTCAGCCTGATGATGGAGAACATCGGCCTGGCCGCCATGATGGAAACCCCTTGCGTCGTCGTTAACGTACAGCGCGGCGGCCCGTCGACCGGCTTGCCGACAATGACCGGCCAAGCCGACATGATGCAGGCCAGGTGGGGCTCGCACGGCGACTACGAGCTTATCTCCATCTGTCCGCAGTCGCCGCAGGAAGCCTTCGACCTCGTGATCGACGCCTTCAATCTGTCCGAGCAATACCGCGTGCCGGTCATGTTCATGATGGACGAATGCGTCGGCCACATGACCGAGAAGGTCATCATTCCCCCGGCCGAGGAAATCGATGTCGTACCGCGGACTTTGACCAAGCAGCCCCCCGAGTCGTTCGAGCCCTATCGTGTCAACGGCGACTGCGTGCCGGAATTCGCCCGCGCCGGCGACGGCTACCGCTTTCACACGACCGGACTGACGCATGACGAACGCGGCTACCCGGTCATGAGCGCGGAATGCCAGGAAACCTGCGTCCGCCGATTAGTCGACAAGATCCGCTTGAACGCCGACAAGATTTGCCGCTTCGACGAAGAGAACGTCGACGGCGCCGACGTAGTCCTGGTGACCTACGGCATCACGGCGCG
>Ga0180434_10010161_pt1 | contig 10131 bp, 9 predicted proteins | sample SS_ome_7_FD_132453 | JGI IMG/M metagenome (GOLD analysis project Ga0180434, IMG submission 132453) | Hypersaline lake sediment archaeal communities from the Salton Sea, California, USA - SS_1_D_2 metaG | ecosystem: Environmental > Aquatic > Non-marine Saline and Alkaline > Hypersaline > Sediment... | reverse complement strand
TAGCCCGTTTCCATCGACGTACATTTTGTTACTCAAAAGCATTGCATATGGTCTATGCTACTTTAACCGTTTTTTTCACTGCTAATTGGGAAGAATATCTTTAGTTAGCAACGCCAAATTTTTAAATACGATCAGTATAAAATAAAAAAGGCGCTTTTTCAGCGCTTTTCAACTGAATCTAGCCGAGTGCTGCTTTTTCCATTTTTTGCCAGAGATGAGCAACGTACTTGATAGGAGGAGCTACGAGTCGAAAAAAAGCTTGTGCTGTTAAGACGGTCAATTGAAGCGCTTTCACTCTCTTGTTCGCTCTAGGGTCATTAGTAATTTTTGCTGCCCGATAGAACTGCTCCCTTGTAAAACTTTGTTTGATTCCAGCAAAGTACTGAGTGGCTTGATCGATGTAAGTCCGTGCAATGGGTTCAACCAACCAGGTATTATATTTGAGTTCAGTTGTGAACTGACGCCAGCGATCGTAGGCTTTGTCATTGATAATAAAGGTATCATTATGATTGGGGTAGTTTCTAACAACCCAATCATTCAGATCTTTCATCGTTTGGTATGTTCTGTGGGCGTCATAAGTGATGATGCCTGTTGTCAGCATGGAAATTGTTGTGATAGGAGAAAAAATAGATGAGATTGTTGAAAAGTAGGATTGGACATAAAAAATCGTGGAGAGGACAAAGAGAGCTCCAGAAGCTGATTGAACGACTGCCACTGCATCCATCACACTAGTGAAGAGTTCTTGGACTTTTTGTGAATTGGTTTGTGGAATTGGGGCATTTGTTTGAAAATCTCGCCCTATAGCTTGATTTGCATCTTGAATTTTTTGAGGGATGACTGTAACCCCTTTGATAACCGGTCCTAAGGCTTCTGTGATTCTGGCTAGCATTTTTAACTCCAATTTTGATCTTTGGGGAAGTACTGATGCAACTCAAGAGAGTTGCTTTTTTTTTGGATCAGAAATAGGATAATCTTTTCGAGAATTCTTTTGCAGGTTTATCATTAAAAAGAGCGGTCTACCATGTTGAAAAAAAATTTAAAAGAGATTGGCAATTACCTTGGCATTCAGGTAGATGTAGAAAGTGAGTTATCTTCAGTAGCATTTGATAGTCGCAAGGTAGAAAAAGGTGGGTTATTCTTTGCCTTAGAAGGGGAAAAACACGATGGGCATGATTTTTTAAAAGAGGTTGCTACAAAAGGGACCTTAGCGGCTGTTGTGTCAAAAAGTTATGTGGGGCCTAACTATGGTCTCATTTTAATTCCAGTTGAAAATGTGCGCAAAAGTTTACAATCACTTGCTAAGTGGATCCATCAAGAAAGCTCTCCTTATGTGCTTGCAATTACTGGAACAGTTGGGAAGACCACAACGAAAGAATTTATTGCTGATTTACTTTCAGAGCGCTACCGAATTGCAAAAACTGCTGGAAGCGCCAATTCGCAGGTAAGCTTGCCTCTGATGCTACTAAATCAAACAGAAACTGTAGATATGCTCGTTCTTGAAATGGGCATGAGTCTTCCAGGAGAGATCACGAGGTTGGTTGATATTGCTCCTCCGAATTTTGGTGCATTAACCAAAGTCAGCCTAGTTCACTCTGAAAACTTTGGTGATCTCGATGCAATTGCCGAGGCAAAGATGGAGATGTTTCAGAAAACAAAGGCTGGTCTTTTTAACCTGGAGACTATGGATTATCCAAGTGTGCGTGAAGCCTCACTACGTAAGACTTTTTATAGTATAACAGATCCCCATGCTGACTACTTTCTCAAAAAAGATGGAGAGAAGGTTATCATTTTAGAAAAGGGAGCTGAGAGCCCACCAATCACTGTTCCTTTTCAAGCAACTCACTTATTAGAGAACTTTTTATGTGCAGCAGCTATTGCTCGCATGCATGAGCTCACTTGGGACGAGATTCAGCGAGGGGCAGCAAAGATGAAACCCTATTTACACCGGTTTCAAGTTTTTACACGAAATGGGATCCATTATGTGGATGACTCTTACAATGCAAGTGTCGTATCAGTCAAAGCCGCTCTTGATAATTTACCTAAGGGAAAAAAGACCATTGCCCTGTTAGGAGATATGCGAGAACTGGGAAAATTCTCTAAGAGTTGTCATGAAGAAGTCGCTTGTCATGCACTAGAAATTGTTGACCATTTACTGTGTATTGGAGATGAAACTGAGCCAATGGTAAAGATCTTTGAGGAAGCAGGTAAAAGGGTAGAAAAAGTTTCTTCGCGAGAAGAGGCCAAAAAGCGGATTGCAGCTGTTGCTCAAGAAGGTGATGTGGTTCTCATTAAAGGTTCCAACTCTCTTCAATTGTGGAAGACGCTAGACTAGATCCCCAGCTCTTGCTATTATGAAAAGATATGATGCTCATTTTTCTTCAGTTTTTGGTGGCCCAATTTCATATCAAAATCCCCACGGTTTTTTGGTACTCTTCGACACGCATGATTTTGGCAGCAATCACAACTCTGTTACTCACTATTTTCTTAGGTCCTCGCTTCATTCGAAAACTCTATGTGCTTAAAACAGGACAATCTATTCGTGTGGAAGCTTGTCCCCAACTTGCAGAACTGCATCAAAAAAAGAAAGAGACGCCGACGATGGGGGGGATTTTGATTCTTGTCTCTATGGTCATTGCTCTGCTTCTTTGGATGGATCTTCACAGCAGCTTCACGTTTGTTCTTCTCATTGCTACAGTCTGGCTTGGAATTTTAGGAGGCGTTGATGACTACCTCAAAATGAAATTCAAAAATTCAAAAGGGCTACGTGCGCGAAAAAAGTTTGGATTTCAGATCTTGTTTGCAGGATTATTAGGGCTTTATTTAGTTTGGACTCCCATGACAGAAGCCGTTCATCATGGAAGCTGGTTTTCGCCGCCTATTTCAAAAGAACAAGTGATAGATGGACAAGAGACCTTTACGGCTCAAGAAACCTATGGACGCTACTTTCTTCCCTTTAAAAAAGCTCCATTTTTTACGTTAGCAGGAGGAGGGTTGATTCTTGCTTTTTTGATCACACTATTTGTCGTTACAGGAGCATCCAATGCCGTGAATTTAAGTGATGGGTTAGACGGGCTCGCAGCGGGATTGGTCTTACTTGTTGGAGTTGTTTTAGCAATCTTTGCTTTTCTCTCAAACAATATTGAAATGGCGCGGTATCTCAACATTCCTTACCTAGAGGGAAGCGGAGAAGTGGCTGTTTATCTTTGTGGTCTTTGTGGAGCCTGTTTGGGTTTTTTATGGTATAATGGCTATCCTGCCGAGGTCTTTATGGGCGATATTGGGTCGCTTTCTCTCGGAGGGATCTTAGGAACGTCTGCTGTTCTTCTTAGGCGGGAGTTTTTACTCGCGCTAGTAGGAGGCGTTTTTGTGCTTGAAGCCTTGTCGGTGATTTTGCAAGTTCTTAGCTATCGCTACCGCAATAAAAAGCGGATTTTCCGTTGCGCTCCATTGCATCACCATTTTGAATTTAAAGGTTGGCCGGAAGCAAAAGTTGTGGTCCGTTTTTGGATCATTGGACTTATTTTGGCACTCTTTGGCCTCGCATCAATTAAGTTCCAGTAACAGACCATGAAGAAAGCACTTGTTATCGGATATGGAGTGAGTGGGAAGGGAGCAGAAAAGCTCTTAAAGCACCTCAATTATCAAGTTGAAATTGCAGATCAAGTTGTAACAGTTCCCGATCAACATTTCGATTTAGGGGTTCTATCCCCAGGAATTCCTGGGAGTCATCCTGTGCCGATGGAGCTCAGAAAAAGAGGTGTTCCCGTCATTGGAGAAGCAGAACTGGCTTTGCGTCATTTAAGTGGGACTTGTATTGGAGTAACAGGAACAAATGGGAAAACGACGCTAACCCAGTTCCTTGCTCATGTTTTGAAAGGAAAGGCTTTAGGAAATGTAGGGGAAAGTCTGGCTGCCTATGCGGTGAATCCAGTGCAGAATGAGATTTTGGTGGTTGAACTCAGCTCCTATCAATTGGAAACACTTGAAAGGCGTGCACTTGATTTTGCCATTATTACAAACATCACTCCTGATCATATGGACCGTTATGCCTCGTTTGAAGCTTATGCAAAAACGAAGTGGCATATTGTGGATTGCCTAAAAGAAGGTGGTATTTGTTTTGTGCCAAAAGAGCTGGAAGGCGTAAGAAAGAATCAAATTTTGAAACATGATCGGTATCAAATGATCGAAAAGGATTCTTATTTACAACTAACGTCGAAGGAGGGATACTGGACCAAGCTAGACCAAGTCACTTTGTCGCTTGCTTTTGCAGTTTGTCAAAGGTTAGGAGTTTCTGAAAAAACTTTTTTAGATGCTCTAGCAACTTTTGAGAAACCCCCACATCGCTTAGAGTATGTTTGTGAACTTGACGGGGTAACATTTATCAATGACAGCAAAGGAACAACTCCTGAAGCAACGCTTTATGCTCTCAAGAGTATTCCAAAGTCGGTACTATTGATAGCTGGAGGAGATAGTAAGGGGCTAACTTTCGAAATTTGGAAAGAAGGGCTTGGAAAAAAAGTAAAAGCCGTTTTTGTCATTGGAGAGGCTGGGACAAAGTTGAAAGAGATGCTAACTCCCTTTTATGAAGTGCATCAAATAGCAACTCTGGAAGAAGCCACCGTTCAAGCTTACCAAGTGGCAAAATCTGGCGTTACGATTTTGCTTTCACCGGGATGCGCAAGCTTTGATCAGTTTAAAAATTACGCGCACCGGGGAGAAGTGTTTAAGAATTCGATTCAGCAGTTGAGGAGAGGCAGATGAACAGAAGAGATATGATTATTGTAGCAGCACTGATTAATGCTGGGCTGCTTGTTGTGCTTTTTGTCAGTGCGGTTAAACCAGGAAATAGCGAAGAAAAAAGCTCTCTCGCTTCGCTCAATCAGCCTGCAGAGAAGATAGAGACAGCCGTGACAAAACCTGCCAGTTCTCCAAAGGGAGATCAAATTGACCAGGTGATTAATGAATATAGTGCAAAGGTCGCTCAAAAAGAGCAAAAAGAAACAACTTCACTTCCTCTTCCTGTTTTAACTCCTGAGCCAAAAATTGCATCAGCAGAACCTGCTCCTAAAGCGCCTCTGAAGCCTTCATCAGGCGAATTTCGTACTGTAACAGTTGAGAAAGGAGATGTTCTCGAGAGAATTGCCCGTCACAATGGAGTGACGGTTGAAGAGCTCATGAAGCTCAATGATCTTTCAAATTCACGTCTTCAAATCGGACAGGTTTTAAAGCTTCCTGCAAAATCTTCCACAAAGGTTGTAAAGAAGAAAACTTCTATGCCAGCAGAAGGTAAATACTATACTGTTAAAGGAGGCGATAACCCTTGGACAATTGCGCAGAAAAATGGAATGCAAGTAGATGAGCTTCTTGAACTCAATAATATGGATGAAGAAAAAGCAAAACGACTTAGACCTGGCGACAAGCTAAAAATCAAGTGAACAAAAGTAGCTTTTTTCTCTTAGGGTGTATCACCCTCCTTTTTTCCATCGGTCTTCTGATGGTTTTCGACACCACCTCTGCAGAGGTGCTAGACCGTAATCTCCAGATTAATACTCATCATGCTCCTATGAAACAAGTAATCTATGCTTGCTTTAGTATTGCTCTTGCCATTGTCGTCTGGTTTTTTGGCTATCGAAAGGTTTTAAAGACAATTCCTATCGTGTTTTATATTTTATTAGCTTGTTTAATTGCCGTATTTATTCCAGGAATTGGTCAACAAATCAATGGGGCCTATCGGTGGATTGCCGTAGGCCCTTTTTCTTTTCAGCCCTCAGAGTTTATGAAACTCGTGATGCCTCTTATGTTTATTCATCTCTATTTCAAAAATGATCAGAAAATGACATGGAAGTATTTTTACAAAATCATTGCCCTTTTTTGTTTGCCACTTTTCCTCATTTTAATCGAACCCGATAATGGGACAGTTGCTATTTTGCTTCTAACGATGATGTCTCTTTTTTTTCTGTGCCGCATCCGTTGGGTGTACTGGTTATTGCCCGTCATGGTTTTAGGATCAGTTGGTATTTTTTGCGCTCTTCAAATGTCTCATGTGCAACATCGGATCCGTGTTTACATGAACCCAGAACTTGATTTACTTGGAAAGGGGCATCAGCCCTATCAAGCAAAGATTGCGGCCGGCTCTGGTGGAGTACTTGGAAAAGGTGTGGGAGAGAGTGTGCAAAAACTCAATTATCTTCCAACAGCTCGCAGTGATTACATCGCGGCCATTTATGCGGAAGAGTTTGGGTTTCTTGGAATTTTATTTTTAGTGTTACTTTATATGGTCATTGCCTATAGTGGTTTCCGCAATGCCTCTCTTGCAGGAGAAAAGCAAGGCTACATTATTGCAGCGGTCATGACTTTTTTGGTCTCACTTCAAGCCTTTTTAAATTTAGGGGTTGTTTCAGGGCTTCTCCCGAGCAAAGGAACAAATTTACCATTTTTTAGCCAAGGAGGATCTTCTCTAATTGCGAATACTTTAGCTTTGACCCTCATTGTCAATGTTGCGAGAAAAACCAAGAGAGAGAAGGAGAAACTGTCATCATGCAAAAAGGTCGCTCACGTTTAAAGATTGTCATCGCAGCGGGTGGAACAGGCGGGCATCTCTTTCCTGCTCAAGCCTTGGCCCTTGATCTGATCCAAAGTAAACCAGAGCTTGAAGTCGTTTTCATGAGTCCTGGTCTGGCTAAGAATCCCTATTTTCAAAAAGATCACTTTCCGTATCGAGAAATAGCAAGTGCAACGCCCTATAAGAAACATCCACTTCAGCTTTTGAAAGCTTTTTTTCAACTCATGAAAGGAACCCTTCAAAGCCTTCACCATTTAGGGAGGATCAGGCCTAAAGTCGTGATTGGGTTTGGTAGCTTTCATTCATTTCCCATTTTACTTGCTGCCAAATTGCATCGCATTCCAATTGTGCTTTTTGAATCTAATGCCGTTCCTGGAAAAGTGAATCGTTTCTGTTCGCGCTGGTCAAAATTCACGGCCATTCACTTCATGCGTGCTGCTAAGTATCTCAAAGGAAAAACAGTTTGTGTCCGGATGCCCCTTTTAAAGAAAGATTCTGGGATTAGCCAGCAAAAAGCTCGAGAGTATTTTGAGCTCGACCAGGAAAAACTTACCTTCTTGATCTTCGGGGGGTCCCAAGGAGCTCAAGCAATCAACCGTTTCTTTTGCGCATCGCTTGAAAAGCTTCTTTCGAAAGATTTTCACTTTCAGGTTGTTCATATTGTAGGAAATCCCGAGCGAGCTGAAAAACTTCGTGAAGTCTATTCAAAATATAACATTCCAGCTTCTGTAAAACCTTTTGAAGAAAAAATGGACTTTGCGTGGTCTGCTGCCGATCTGAGCATCTCCCGTGCAGGTGCAGCAACGCTTGCTGAACAAATCGAATTTAGTATTCCTGGAATACTGATTCCCTACCCTTACGCTACCGAAAACCACCAAGGGAAGAATGCTTCTTTTGTTGCAGAAGAAATCAAAGGTGGGGTCAAACTTCCTGAAAAAGATTTAAATTCAGATAAACTGGTTTCCATTATCGAAGAACTCTTGCAAAGCCAAGAGCGGAAACTCAAGGATATGAAAAAATCGCTGCAAGATTTTAAAGAAGCTGAAGATAAAGAAGACTTTTGTTCTGTCATCTTTAATTTTTTAGATACAAGAACTCCATCCGTAAAGTCAAAGAGGGTGCCACTTTAGACACCCCTCGAAATCTTCGAAATAACCTCTTATTGAGGTGAGTGATTGTGAGCTTCGTCAATTTTTGTTTTAAGCACTTCAAATTCCTCTAAGTCTAGCTCCACTTTCATTGCTCTTTCAGGTCCTGGTGTGTTAGCATCATTGACCATTTTTTGATAAGCGGCATCAAGTTGTGATTTCTCTGTGGGAGTTAACGAATAAATAGAAGAAAGAGTATCTTTTTCAATAAGAGTATTATCGACAGTTAGGGCAACCTCACGGTCATCAGGATTCGAAATGTGGCTATCTTTTACCAATTTTGCAAAGTCTGATTCAAGTTGATTCACTTCTGCTTGTGTTAAACTTGGATGAGTGATCAGAGTTGTATCTAAATTTAACCGAGCTTGGGCAACAATCATTTCTGATTGTCGTTCTTGTTGGTTTGGATTTTCACTAGCGGCCTCTAGCTGAGCTAAATCTTCTTTTAATGACTCCACTTGAGTTGGCGTTAAATGACCCGTAAAAGTCAACAGATCAACACCGAACCTTGCTTGGTCAACTTGTATCTTTGCTAGTAATTCTTGCGGATTTGAGATTTGAAAATCTTTCACCGTTTGTTCATAGTCGGATTGCAGTGTTGCAATTTGATCCTTAGATAAAGGCGGTGATGCGGTAAAGATGGCATAATCCATCTGATACTTTTGCTCAGTAGCTGCAAGTGCTGCGTCTTGTTTTATTGGATCACCTGCATATTTAGCGTATGCTTCATTAATAGCTGCGAGATCTTCTTCAAGTTGTTTTTCTTGCTCAGGAGTTAGACCTAAAGTTAATAGTGCATCAGAAGAAGACTGATTTGAACTTACCCCATTAGTTTCAAACATTTGATTTCCTCATTTTGGTTATTTCTGCATGACTTATCCATATGGAAAAATAAACTCCATTGAACGATAGAAAAATCTAATGGTGTTAAGCCTCTGCAGATATCTTAAATAAAAAAAGAGGGATCTCAAAGCCCCTCTTATTACTTATTTTATCAGATATAAACAATATTTAAATTTTTTTTAAAAACCATAAATATTTATTTTTAAGCAGTTTATATTTTATGTAGAAAATCAAGTATCATAGCTGCAACGAGATGCGGTTTTTCTAAAAGTGAATAGTGCCCACAATCTGGGATCAAACCAAAGGAGGCGCGAGTAAGGCTCTCTTTCAAATCTAGCCCCCCCTTGTAGAGGAGCCGTATCTCGATCCCCTAGGAGAATTAAGCAGGGGCATACGATCTTTTCATAAAAAAGAGAGGAGCGTTTAGTGCCATAGTCCTGAGCTACAGACTTGAGAGCTAAGGCAAAAGCTGCAGGCTCACAACTTTTGATTGAGTCCTCCACCCGCTTTTTGATACGTGCATCAGAGAAGGGAGGGATCATGATCTGTGCGGCTTCCATTCCTTTGCTAGCAATCCGATCTGCAAGCCTCACTAACTTATCTTTAGCAGGCAGATTGGCTCCCCAAACAGTGATATTTAATGCAATCAACCCTAAGGTTTTTTCGGGGAAAAGAGCAGCAAACTCAGTGGCAACACGTGCTCCCATTGAATGACCCATCACAACGGCTTTCTCGATTTGCAGTGAGCCCAAGAGTTGCTTTAAATCTGTTGCCCAAAGCTTGGTATCATAAAGGGGGGATAAAGGCTTATCAGATGCTCCAAATCCTCGAAGGTCTACCCTGAGAATCTGATAATTTTCTTTCAAGTGATCAATTAAAAAATCAAAATCTTTTAAGGATCCTCCTAACCCGTGTAGACAAATCAAATAAAGTGGACCTTCCCCTTTAAGTTGGTAGTTTAAATCCATGCGTTAACGTTTTTAATTCTTCTCGAACTTTTAACAAATCACATCAACCTTTTAATACTGAATAGGTTCATTTAAGAGGAATAATTTTTTGCAGTAACTTCTTTCTTAAATTTTGAAACACAGTCGGTATAAAACAATGCGATCATCTTGATGATGATCGCATATCAATGAATTGAATTGATTGACCAACTATGCATTTGTCCAATGACTGGGGGTGAAAAGCTAACCTTCGTACCTTCCAATAACAATCCCGTTATAGAGGACTGTCCTATCCCTGCTATCATGGCAAAAAGTTGGAATGTCATTGTGCATGGCATCTTTTTTTAACTGTTCTTTTATCTGTCCAACAGAAGATTCATCGAACTCATACCCATCAAAGTCGTCAAAAGTTCGGCGCATTAGTTGAACTGCCTCATCTATTTTTACTTCATTTGTAGGATCGAGACCTCTCATTTCATCTTTCATGCTCTTTGTATCAATAAAAACAAAGGCATTGCTAATCAAAAATATTTTCAGTAAAATTTCTTCTTTAAAACTGCAAAAAGGAGAAAAGATATGCATTGCCCAAAATGTCACTGTAAAGAGAATACTAAAAGTGGTTTTACAAGAG
>Ga0180434_10010156_pt1 | contig 10133 bp, 8 predicted proteins | sample SS_ome_7_FD_132453 | JGI IMG/M metagenome (GOLD analysis project Ga0180434, IMG submission 132453) | Hypersaline lake sediment archaeal communities from the Salton Sea, California, USA - SS_1_D_2 metaG | ecosystem: Environmental > Aquatic > Non-marine Saline and Alkaline > Hypersaline > Sediment... | reverse complement strand
TCCCGCGCCCGATCGCCTGGGTCGGCACCGTCAATGAGGACGGCGGCTTCAACCTGGCGCCGTTCAGCTACTTCAACGGGCTGTCCAGCACCCCGCCGATCATCGGGATCGGTTTCGGCCCGCACGATGAGAAGGGCCGCAAGGACAGCCTGCGCAACATCGAGCGCACGGGCGAGCTGACCGTCAGCGTGCCCTCGCTGGACCAGGTCGCACAGGTGGACGCCTGCGGCCAGGACCTGCCCTACGGCCAGAGCGAGTTCGAGGCGGCGGGACTCACGCCGCTGCCCGGAGAGACGGTCAGCGCGCCGCGGATCGCCGAGGCGAAGGTGTGCATGGAGTGCACGACGCACCAGCTGATATCACTCGGCGAGCAGGGCTCCACGCTGCTGCTGGCCGAGATCAGGCTGTTTCACATCCAGGACACGCTGCTGGACGACCACGGCTGCGTCGACCCGCATCGCTTCCGGGCCCTGGCGCGCATGGGCGGCGGACGCTACGCTCCGGTGGGCGACGTGTTCAAGGTGGAGGAATGACAGCGGCTTCTCGCCGTTGAGACCCGTCTCGCACGCATGGCCGCCGGTATAATCCGGTGGGATGAGTGCGATTTCACGTCACCTGCTCGGCATCGGCGGCAGCTGGGCTCAAGCGTGGCTCTCCATCCGCCACAACCCGCTGGCCGCGTACTGGATTCGCGCCGAACGGCACCGGCTGAGCACGGTGGCCTGGTGGAAGCGCAACCTGGGCCTGCTGATCCTGCTGGCCCTGATCTCGCTCGGCCTGACCATCCGGTTGGTTCTGTTCACGCTTGAGGTGCTGGCGCCGGAGAACGGCCCGGGCTATGCCCACATGGCGGTCCGGACGGGCACTGGGCTGCTGGTGGTCGGCGCGACCATCTTCGCCGGGGCCTGGCTGCTGGGTCGCTTCTACACCATCGCGCAGCTGGCGCTGGGTTTTCTGGAGAAGCAGCCGCGCCAGCAGCTCAGACAGACGCTCGACGACATGCTGGCGGTCTCGGCGCTCAGCGAGCAGGAGACGCTGGTCGGGCTCGGCCTGCACAGCCTGCGACTGGCACTGCCGCCACTGCTGCTGCTCAGCGTGCTGCGCGTCAGTGCAAATGTGCTGCGCACCGGACTGCCAGCATCGCTGGGCGGCGCGCTGGACACGCTCGGCTCCGCACTGCTGGTGCTGGCCTACGTGGTGCTGGGCGGGGCGCTGGCGGTGCTGGCCCTGACCTATCTGATGGTGAGCGTGGGGCTGGTGCCGCGGGCCGGCATGATGCCCAGCGTCGGGGCGGCGCTGCAGCTGCTGATGCAGCTGGCGCTGCTGGGCGGCGTGTTCTACGCCGTATTCGCCTCCCGCGGCATGCAGGGCGAGGAGTTCGACGCGATGGCCGCCGTCATGTACGGCACGCTGACGGTGCTGACCGTCGGGCTGCTGCTCTATCTGGCGCGGCGGCTGGACTGGATGCGCGCAGCCCTGGCCTGGGCGTTCCCGCTGGTGCTGGCCGCCATCGCCATGCTGGTCTTCGGAGCCTTCGCGCTCGGTGATGACCTGCTGTTCTGGATGGAGCCGATCACCGTAGGTTTTGCCTGGGTGCTGCAGTGCCTTGCTGTCATCGCGCCGATGCCCGCGGAGGCAACCTCGCTGGCGTCCTTCAGCCACCATGCCGATCCCGAAATCACAGGCAGCTGGTGGCAGATGGGCATCCTGCTGGCAATGCAGCTGATCCTGCTCTGGGGCTGCGCCGAGTTCGCCCGCGACGCCATCCGCCGCCGCAAGTGGGGGCTGAAGGGGGAGTAGTGGCGGACACTCAGCACAGCAGCCGGGAGCGGGATAGCGGCAGCCCCGACGCCCATGCAGCTGCAAGGCAGCCCTGGCTGGCGGAGGGGCGCGGCGTCTGGTTGGCGCTGATCGTGGCGCCCGTCCTCGCCTGGTGCGCGCTGCTGGTGACGGTCTATACGGCTGTTCCGCCGAGCGCCTCCACCGGCGATCCTTTGCTGGACAGGCTCCTTGGCACGATCGCCGCCAGCAAGAGTGATCCAGCGCTGTCCCCGTGGGGCATGCCCACGGATGCCCGAGGTATCTGTGAGGGCGTGCTCGCCGAATGGGAGGTGGAATTCGGGGACGATCCACGCTACTGGATGCTCTGCTACCACTTCGCGAGGTGCTCGACGGAAGGCTATTCCAGCGAGTGGGCGGAAGTCGATCTCGATCCACGTGCCCGCTACCTGGAAGAGGCGCGGCGCCGCGGCGCGGTCGACGGTGCAGTGCTGCTGCGACTGCTGCGCGCCTGCGACCGGGCCTGGCGAGAGGCGACGAATCAGTATGTGGCGGTCACTCCACCGCAACATCGCGACGAGACCAAGGCACCGTACCTGCAGGCGCGCCGAGCGGCAGTGGACCAGTACCGCGGCACCGAGTACAAGCTGCTGCTCTCCGAGCTGTTCGCCGCTGCGCCGGACGAAGCACTGCCTTACTACTACGCAGCGATGTATGAGACCGAGCGCGGTAACTACGATGCCGCCGTGGACAAGCTTCGTCAGGGCAATGCAGCGCCTCGCAACACGTCCTTGACCGGATTCCCCTTCGACGAACTATGGGGCGGCATGCGCGCCGGCCGGCCACTGAACGACAAGCTCGTCAGCGGCAGATTGTGCGAGCATTCCCTCATGCTGGCGCTCCCCGACTTCATCATGGTCAAGGACACAGCCAAGCTGCTGATCGCCGAGGCGATTGAACGCCAGGACCTGGCCGCTCTGGACGAACTCCACACGTTTGGATGCCGTTTTGGCAGCGCAGAAGGAACCACCCTGATCCAGGCCCTGCTCGGCTGCGTGCTGATCGTCCTGCCACTTCAGGCTGTCAAAGATCAGTGGCCCGAGCCTCTCAGCGTGGAGGCGCGCAAGGCGTTGGACGAGTTGGAGGCAAAGAAGGACCGGCTGCGAGCCAAGCTCAGAGCTATCGGCAGCCCGTCCACGCTGTATCTGGCGGGCCAGCTGCCCCCCCGCCAGTACTGGCCACTGTACGCGGAGAGTCTGCTGACCGGCAGCGGCAGCTTCTCACTGATCTACCTCGAGAAGCTGCATGATGACACCCTGCTCGAGCAGCAGGCGTTTGGCGGCAGGATCCAGCAGCTGGTCGACGAGATCGAGACCTTCGACTACACCACGCTGAGCTGGGAGCAGTAGCAGTGGCGCGGCGGCTCCTGAGATGGGGGTACAATCCCAACTGTGCGACGGCGGGCTGACAGCGGGCTTGCGCCACTGCGGCGCCAGCTGGCGGCCAGGCAGCACGACTGGTGGCGGCGCTACCGCTGGCCGGCGCTGCTGCTGATCGCCGCGGTCTGGCTGCCGGTGCTGCTGCTGGCCGTCGCCACCGGCTGGAACGTGCTCAGCGCCTTCGGCATCGGCTGCCCCGGCGGGGGTTGAGGCGGGCCACCCCGGCCGTGGTACGGCTCGCCCGGAGGCTTCCTCGAGCCCGCGCTCATCTCGCAGCCGTTCAGCGCCCTGCTGGCGGTCTTTGGCGCCGCCGCCGCCGCGATCCACCATTCGCTGCACCTGACGGTGCCACCTGAGTTGCTCGTCGCCTACCCGCCCTCAGCCATCTATGCCGCCGTACGCTCGAACGTCATCCGGCAGTCCCTGGGCTGGACGCTGGGGCTGCTGATCCTCCCGCTCGCGGCCTTTGAGGTGCTGAACCTCGTTCCGCACCTGCTGCCGGGGACCTACTTCCTGATCAGCCGCAACTGGACGTACTACGGACCCGTCCTGGGCTCCTGGCTGGCACTGGCAGTGCTGCTGGCGATGCTCGTCCAGTGGCTGGTGCTGCTGCGCCGCAAAGAGGGCTTCATGTGGCACATGGGCACCTGCACCATGTACGTCGTGTGCATCTTCCTGCTCTGGTTCGTCGCCAACACCGCTCCGGAGAAACCCGATGCCTACCGCGTCGTGGTGATCGTGCTGATGGCGGCAGCCGGCGCAGTGCTGTGGCACGCCGGCAGGCGACCGCCGGCGGAGTTTGGCGAGGCCGTTGCAGACAAGCCCGGACATGCCCCGCAGGCGCTACAATAGCCCGCCATGGACAAGGACGCCAAGCAGTTCCTGCTCGACCTGATCGAGCGCCCCGCGCCGACCGGCTTTGAGGGCCCGGCGGTCAAGGCCTGGTGCGACTACCTGAAGCCATATGCCGACGAGGTTTTCACCGACAGCTACGGCAACGGCTTCGCCGTACTCAACCCGGACGGCGATCCCACGGCTCTGCTGACCGGCCACGCCGACGAGATCGGATTGATGGTGACCTACATCGACGACGAGGGCTTCCTGTGGGTCGCCAGCCTGGGTGGCTACGACGCCAAGATCCTGCCCAGCATGCGTGTCAAGATCTTCACCAAGGACGGGCCGCTTGCGGGCGTGATCGGCGCGCAGCCCCCGCACCTGCAGCATCCGGCGACGGGCGGCACCGAGATCGCGCGCTATAAGTTCGGCGAGCACATCTATGTTGATATCGGCGCCAGGAACAAGAAGGAAGCCGAGCAGCACGTGCGCGTCGGCGATCCGATGATCCTCGACTACGGACCGCTGGAGTTGCAGAACGAGCTGCTGGCCAGCCGCGGCCTGGACAACAAGATCGGCATCTGGGCCGCCGCCGAGGGTCTGCGCCGCTGCGCGGCCAAACGCGACAAGCTCAAGGCCAAGGTGGTGGCGCTGGCCACCGTCCAGGAGGAGATCGGCGGCCACGGAGCCCGCATGGGCTCCTTCCGCATCGATCCGCACGTGGCGCTGGCCGTCGACGTTACCCAGAGCGTGGACCATCCCCACAGCGACAAGAAGAAGTGGGGCGAGCACAAGATCGGCCAGGGCCCGGTGCTGGCCCACGGCAGCGCCTGCCACCCGGTGGTGGTCGAGCGCCTGACCAGGCTGGCGCGGCGCCTCAGGATCAATCTGCAGCACGAGGCCGCGCCCGGCTGGACGGGCACCGACGGCGACAGCATCTTCCGCACGCGCGCCGGCATCCCCACGGCGGTGGTCAGCCTGGCCCAGCGCTATATGCACAGCCCGGTCGAGACCGTCGATCTCAAGGATCTTGAGAAGATCGCGCGGCTGCTGAGCGCATTTTGCCTCGACCTGCGCAAGGGCGAACGCTTCACGGTTCACGTGTGAGAAAGCGGATCGGCAGATCGTGAAAACCCGCTGCCGGCGACACTACTGCGGCAGGCGGGCGATGTCCATGTCCCGGAAGTTGAGGCGCTGCTGGCCACCCGGTCCGTCGCTGAGGTAGGTGACGAACTTCAGACTGGTCCAGTTCTCACCTGAGCCGAGCCTGATGACCCGAAGATCATGTATCCCGGGGGCATCGTCCACCAGCGCCGGATTGTCGAAACTGGCGAAGGAGGCGTACTCCGTGTAGCGCACGTAGAGCTCGCCGTCCAGCACGTAGGCCAGGTAGTTCTGCCAGGACACTTCATCGCTGGTCAGCAATGCGAACTCGCTGATCGTCGACTCCCCCTTGGCGATCACCAGGTCCACGATCTCGAAGGTCAGCCAGTCTCCGGTGTTGTTCTGACGCAGCATCTTGATCCGCTTGCCGTCCGGCGTCAGGTAGATGATGGCGTAGCCGGGCAGACCGAAGCCGTTGATAACGACCCGGCTGGTCGGACCCGGTCCGCAGACGATGCCCGGGGAGATGTCCTTCCACGTTCCTTCACGTTCGTAGCAGACAATCTCACCGGTGTCGCGCTCGCGATAGGTGATCCGCTCGCCACCACCGAAGTAGCGCAGATCCAGATTGCCATCCGGGACCCGTTCACCCACCACGTGCCAGGCGATGCCGTCGGGATCGAACGGATACCAGTCGCGCCCCATCATGTCGATGCTGTCGACCAGTTCGATGCGGCCGAGAGTCTGATTCCAGGTGACGGCACCGATCCGGCGCGGCATGCGGATGACGCCCAGCAGGTGCGGGCCGGCCTCACGGACGGTGACCGGTGTCTCCCAGGCCGCTTCGCCCTCGGGCGTGATCGTCGCCACATGGCTGAACAGACCCGCGCTGTTGCTGTACAGCATGCACAGAGTCTGGTTGTCGAGATCCTCTTCCTGGTAGAGCGTGAACGGGCTGCCGAACTGCTCGAGCGAACCCAGTTCGATACCGCCAAAGCCCTCGGTCGCCTCGCTGTAGGCGATCCACCCGTCGCCCGGCGGATAGCTGGTGGTCTGCTGCGCGCTGATCGTCTGCGGCGCAGCGGTGGGCGTCTGGAAGAAAGCCAGGTACTTGTACATGTTTGCCGGCCAGTAGGCCGTGAGATCGACGTTCAGATGAGACAGGTGGCGCTTGCCGATCGTCGTTGTCCCCTCGCTCCAGAACCAGCGCGGCAGGCCCTGCACCAGTCGCCAGAAACCGACCGAAAGCCGGTACTCGTACTCGAGCCCCCCCAGGGCGGTGGTGTCCAGGTACTCCTCGGCGAACCCACTGATCGGATCATCGGTCACCTGCTCCCAGGCATCATCCGGAATGATCGTCGGGCGCCGGTACAGGTGGTAGCCGTCGGCGTTGTCGTCGCCTTCCCAGGTCAGATGAACACCGTCCCAGCGGTCCGTGCTGGCCGTCAGGTCCTGGACCTCGGTGGCTGTGGTGACTTCGACGAAGTGAATCCTGAGGGGAACGTTCTCATCCAGCAGCACCACCGCCAGGGCGACCCGGCCCTCGGGCGATACAAACCGCTCGGCGCCGCCAGGCAAATCCTCGATCCCCGTCAGCACGGAGCCGTAATGATAGCCATCTGAGAAGTTCCACGTCCGGCCCTGCCAGTCCGCGAAGCCCAGCCAGTACACAGCCTCGTTGTCGTAACCAACCTTGACTTCCAGGGTCAGCGGCTGTTCGGCGGCGCCGTCGATTGCGTAGACCGCATAAGCCAGGTGCGTCTCCGGCCCCGGTCCGGTCGGGCCCCCACCGACCAGTTCGGGCGGCACGTAGGTCAGGACCAGGTCGGTGTTCTCCACCTGGCCCCCGTGCTGGCGGACGTAGTCCTCACCGCTGACGTGCATCAGCCCCGAAGTGCCGCGCGTAAGCTCATCAACACTGGGAAGAGCGTCACCAAGGCCATCGGCAGCGAGGTCGACGTGCCCCCCGCCACCACCGCAGCCAGCAGCCAGCAGCGCCGTCACCAACAGCCATGCACTGATTAGCCTCGCTGCCACTGCCACCTCGCTAAGGTTCGGGGCCACCGGTGTAATATTATCCTCCAGCATACCGATGTGCAACCTGAAACCACCCACCAGTGAGATAGACACTCAATGGCTCGGTCTTGATCCCGGCATTGTGCGTTGCGGACTGGCCGTCGCCGATACCAGCGCCACGCTGGCCCTGCCTTTATCTGTACTACCCACCGAACCGCGTCACACACTTGCCACCCGCCTCCGGGCAGCGCTGGGCCAGCGCCAGCTGGCCGGCCTGGTGGTCGGCCTGCCACTGGACCAGCACGGCGGCGAAGGCGAGGCCGCCGTCCGCGCCCGCGAGCTGGGCACCACGCTCGCCGCTGAACTCGGCTGCGAACTGCATTTCGTCGATGAACGCTTCACGACAGCCGAGGCGCTGGCCCGGGACCGCGAAGCCCACAGGGGCGGCAAACGCCCGCGGGCAGCCGTGGACGCTCAGGCCGCCGCCGCCATCCTGCAGACCTTCCTCGACAGCCGTCGGCAAACGCCTTAGCGTGTCCTCGCCAGCGGCGACAAAGCCTGCCCAGCGCGGATCGCATTCGGATATGCACATACCTTGAACGGCGGCGCGGGTGGTGGTATTCTACTGGCGCCGGTTCCCGTCTCAGCTGATCAGTCCCTGCGGTGCGCGCTGCCGGTGCGCTGAGACAACATGAGGCGCATGGAACTGGACCGAGCAGCCATGAGCAGACGGAATCCGGATGACCAGGCGCCAGACGGCGCGGGCGCCGAGCGTGCCCAGTCCTCCTGCGAGGGACGCGTTGTGGCAGTTCGGGAATCGGTGGTGGTGGTCGAGGTCGCCACTCCGACCGCCTGTGACGCCTGTCAGACACGGCAGTCCTGCCACGTAGCGGAACTCGGTGGCCGGCAGCTGGAAGTGCAAGCGAGCGGGTTCAGCGTCGGGGACCGGGTACGGATCACCACCTTCGCGGCGGCGGTGGTAAGAGCGTCATTTGTGCTCTACCTGATCCCGGCGCTCCTGGTGCTGGTGGGTTCGTTCGCCGGCTTCGCGGTGGCCGAGGCCTTTCTGGGCATCGACGGCAACATCGGCAGCCTGATCGGCGTCGCGGCGGGGATCGGAATCAGCCTGGCGTTCGTGCACCTGTACAAGGTGGCATCCAGGGACGGTGGACTCGAGATACATCTGGACAAGATCGAGTGAGCTTATGATCGAAGTATTGATACCGGCGGGCGTGATGGGCGGCCTGGGGCTGCTCCTTTCTCTGGCACTGCTCCTGGCGGCCAAGAAGTTCTACGTCTACGAGGACCCGCGCATCGGTCAGGTCGAGGAGCTATTGCCCGGCGCCAACTGCGGTGGCTGTGGCAAGGCGGGCTGCAAGGCCTTCGCCGAGGCCCTGGTAGCCGGCGAGGACGGCACCTGTCCGGTCTGCAGCCAGGACGCGATGGCCGAGATCGCGCGGCTGCTGGGAAAGCAGCTGGCGGATGCGGAACCGGTTGTCGCGCACGTGATGTGCGAGGGCCTGCAGAGCAGCGCCAGCTTCAACGGCCTGTATCAAGGCATCAACGACTGCCGGGCCGCCCATCTGGTGGGCCAGGTCGACCGCGTCTGCTCCTACGGCTGCATCGGGATGGGAACCTGTGTCGAAGCCTGCGCGTTCGACGCGATCGAGATCTACAACCACGTCGCGCGGATCATCCCCGAGAACTGCGTGGCCTGCGGCAAGTGCGTGGAGGCCTGCCCGCGCGAGCTGATCGTGATGATCCCCAAGGGGCGGCAGGTGTTCATCCCCTGCAAGAGCCTGGACAGCGGCAAGGTGGTCAGCAAGGTCTGCGAGATCGGCTGCATCGGCTGCCAGAAATGCGTCAAGGTCTGCCCCAGCGACGCGATCTGGTTCAATGACAACCTGGCGGAAATCAACTACGAGAAGTGCACGCAGTGCTACGAGTGCGTGGTGGCCTGCCCGCGCCACCTCATCAAGGTCCGTGATCTGGCGGAGTTCATGGTCACCGAGGAGGACCTGAAGCAGGGCTTCGACACCATCGCCGAGGCGCTGTGGACGGAGCGCGCCCGCGAGAAGGCCGAGGCCGAGAAGCAGCGGCAGGCGGAGTTGGCGGCCGGCGGTGAAGACCCCGAGACCGCCGCCAAGCGCGCCAAGTTCCAGCAGGGACTGGACGACGCCCGCGCCAAGGCGGCCGCCGATCCCGAGTACGCCAAGAAACTACCCAAGATCGAAGCGGGCTTCCTTAAGAAACTGGAGGAGCTTGGTCCGCCGCCGGGCGCGGCACCGGCGGTCGATCCGGAGCTGGAGGCCAAGCGGCAGAAGATCCAGCAGGCATTGGACGATGCCCGGGCCAAGGCCGAGAATGATCCGGAATACGCCAAGCGGCTGCCCAAGATCGAGGCGGGATTCAAGGCCAAACTGGCCGCGCTCGACCCGGCGTCAAAGGCGGCCGAACACGATCCGGCGGAGATCGCCGGTAGCCAGACCGGTGAGGAGGCGCAGTGATGAGTGGCAGGGGAGCGACCTTCAGACGCGGCGGCACGCATCCGCCGGAGCACAAGGAGCTGTGTGATCCCAGTACCTACAGCGTCCTGCCCAATCCCGAGCAGCTGGTGATCGCACTGAGTCAGCACCTCGGCGCCCCGGCCAAGGCGGTGGTCAAGAACCGCGATGAGGTGAAGGCCGGCCAGCTGATCGCCGAGGCCGGCGGGTTCGTCTCCGCCAACATCCATACGCCCCTCAAGGGCGTGGTGCGCTCGCAGGACAAGGTCCACATCGGACCGGTCAACAGCCCGTCGGTGGTGATCAAGCCCGCCGACGACGCCGAGCCGGTGGTCGGCTATGAGCACAACCCGCCGCCGCTCGATCTGGCTGGCCTTGAGGCCAAACAGATCATCGACAAGATCAAGGATTCGTTCCCCGAGGTGCTGCTCGTGGCATTCAGGGCCCAGCACGACCT
>Ga0180434_10010155_pt1 | contig 10135 bp, 4 predicted proteins | sample SS_ome_7_FD_132453 | JGI IMG/M metagenome (GOLD analysis project Ga0180434, IMG submission 132453) | Hypersaline lake sediment archaeal communities from the Salton Sea, California, USA - SS_1_D_2 metaG | ecosystem: Environmental > Aquatic > Non-marine Saline and Alkaline > Hypersaline > Sediment... | reverse complement strand
GCCTTCACCTCGTAGCTGCCGATGCCGGCGAGGCCGTCGATGACGAACGCACCGTCCGGTCCGGACGTCGCTGAGCCGAAGTGACCCTGACCGTTGTCGGCCGTGACCGAGGCGCCCACGAGCGGCGAAGCGTCGCCGCCGTCGAGGACGAACCCCGAGATGACGCCTGCGCACTCGGCCAGCGTGAAGTCTACGTCCGTTTCGCCCGGCGTCACGGCCTCGACCGGGTTGGGCGAGGCCGACGAGAACCCGGCGCGCGACACGTGAACGTCGTGGGCCACCGCGGGGTCGAGCGCCGTCAGCACGTACCTGCCGTTCGCACCCGTCACGGCGGCGGATACGATCTCTTCGCCGATTCGCGCTCTCACGGATGCTCCGGAGATGGGTTCCCCGTTGTCGTTCCTGCTGACGCGCCCCGCGATGGAGCCGGTGTGCCTTACCATGGAGATGTCGTTCACTCGCGACTCAAGCGCCGCGAGCGTCGTGTAGTCCGTGTGGGGTTCGTAACCTGGTCTGGTTGCCAGGAGGTCGACGTGACCCGGCACTATGCCGGTGAGCTCGTACGAGCCGTCGATCCCTGATACGTCTGAAGCTCCGCCGCCCCAGGCGGCCGTGACGAGCGCTCCTACGACCGGGTCGCCGGACGACGTCTCGGTGACGAAGCCGCCCATCGACGCGAGTTCGCTGACCAGCGTCGGATCGAGCTGCGTTGTTCCTCCACCGGTCGCGACCACGTCCTCGATGTCGAGCGTGGCGTACCCCGGGTGCGTGACGGTCACATCGTGCAGTCCGGCGTCGACGCGCAGCAAGTAGTCGCCGTGCGCGTTGGTCTCGGTCCTGCTGCCGGCGCCCGTCTCGACGACCGCGCCAGGCACGCCCGAACCGCCGCAGGTCACCGTGCCTTCGATCGTCGCGTCCCTATACGGCAACGACGCGTTGAGAACGCGCTCCTCGGCGGTGTCGAGCGGCGTCACGGAGTGCTCGACGGCGCCGTGTTCAGGTCCGTCCACCGTCGCCGTGTAGGCGAGACCCGGCGCCACTCGCAGCGCATACCGTCCGTCCGTGTCAGACGACGTTCGACAGACCTCTTCGGGCTCGCCCGCGTGCCTCAGGGACACCGAGGCCCCCCGCACCAGCGCTCGCGAGTCGGTGACTTCTCCGACGATCGTGCCGCTCACATCGACCAGCTCAGGGTCCACGTTGTGAGCAGATTGCCCCTCGGCGACAACGACGACCTCGTACGAGGCGGGCGCGAGCCCGCTCTTCGCGGCGGAGACTGTCCATTCCCCGGACTCGACGAAGAGTATGTACCCGCCGGACTCGTCTGACTCGGTCGACACGATGGAGGCGCCGGACGTTCCGGTCACGACCGCCCCCGCTACCGGCGCGCCGGCGCACACGGCCGTCCCGAGGATCGAGGACGCTCCGGGAGCGAGCTCGAACTCGAGGCCCGCGACGGAGCCGCCGGGCGCCAGGCCAACGAGCAGAGGCTCGCCGGGGAGGTGACCGTCCGCCGCGGCCTCTATCTTGTGGAGTCCGGCGGCGACGTTGAGCGTGAACTCGCCGCCCGACCCGGTCGATACGGCGGCATCGCCGTTCGTCACGACCGCGCCGACGACGGGGTCCTCACCGTCCGTCACGGTGCCCGAGATCGCGCAGTCCGCCTGCACAACGACGAGTTCGATGCCCAGGTACGACGCGCCGGACGTCACGGTCACCTGATGCGGCCGCGAGGTCGCGTAGCCGTCGTAGCGTGCGAGCAGTTCGTAGGTGCCGGGCGGGAGCGAAAGGACGAATTCGCCGAAGGTGTTCGACTCGACCTCGTGCACGGCGCCGGAGGGCGGTACCGCCTCGACGCGTGCCCCGGCGAAGTTGACCCTGCCGTCGGTCACTCTGCCCATGACCGCGGACCCCGCGGTCTCAAGCACTATCGGAGGGTCGACGGGCGTGCTCTCGCCGGGTTCAACCGTGACGACGCGCCCGTCGCTCTCGACGAAGCCGCTCTTCTCGGCTGAGACGCTCCATTCACCCGGAGCGAGTTCGACCGTGAACTGGCCGCTCGCGTTGGTGAAGGCCTGTGTTGTGCCGAACGAACTCACCGCCTCGACCGTCGCTCCGACGATCGGGCTACCGATAGTGTTGACGACGTTGCCCGTCGCCGAACCCGGTGTGCCGGTGAGCGTCAGGGGAGACTCGAGCTCGGCGTAGTCGTCTGTGTGCAGCACGATCTCGACCGGCTCAGACGGCGCGTAGCCGGGCTTCTCGGCGTGGACCTGCCAGGTGCCGGTGCTCGCCTGGATGACGAAGTTGCCCGCCGGATCGCTGCGGGTCTCTAGCACGTTGCCGCCCGATACCGCTGCGATGTCGGCGCCGAAGACCGGCTCTCCGCCCTCGTCCTGGACCACCCCGCGCATGCGCGCCTCAGCTCGTCTCATATAGATGAGCACGTGGTCCGAGGAACCGGCCTCGACCACGGCCGTGGCCGTCGTGTCGACGTAGTCGGCCTTGGAAGCGTGGAACGCGTACTCGCCGGGTATCAGATCGACGTTGCTGTGGCCGTTCGACGCCGTGATCGTCGGCAGAACACTTACACCGCCGGCGAGGAAATCGATCTCGACGTAGACGTTGCCTAGTTCCGAACCGTCCATCTTCCTGGTTCGCAGCTTCGCGGTGCCCGTCTCCGTCGAGTACTCGAATCGGCGCGTTTCGGACGCGATGCCTCTGCCCGAGCTGTCGAGCGCGAGCACGCGCCAGCTGTAGCTTCCAGGTGTGAGGAAGCTGCCGAGGTGCACCTGGACCGAAGGAGTGGGCGAGGAGCCGTCCCACACGGGGAAACTGGCCTCCGCCTGGTTCCAGTCCCGTGTTTCGTAGATGTAGACGTGGTACCCGGAGGCGCCGGTGACGGCCGACCAGCTGAAGTCGACGTACTCGTCGGTGATCATCAGCGAGTCCGCCGGCGCGGCGAGCGTCGGGGCGCCCATCGACACGGGTACCTCCGCCTCGAACGACGAGAGCCCGACCCGCGCCGTAGAGGTCAGGACGGGGTTGTTCCCGAAGTTGTTGAAGACGAGCCAGTGGTAGCTGAAGCCGCTCATCAGCGGCGGGCTCGTGCCGTTCGAGGCAACGAAGTAACCGGAGGGATCCGGCGAGCCGTACTGGATCGACCTGCCGCTCGTGATCGCCTGCCAGACGATGTTGGCGCCGGTGACAACGATCTCGCCGTCCTCTTCGCTGACGTCGATCTCATGGTCGGACACGAGGACGTGGTAGTAGGACACGCCATCGACCGGGTCCCACTGAAGCTCGGTCGTCGTCTCGTAGACCGTCGAGCCGTTCAACGGTGCCGTCGGGGAGGGGGAGATGGGCGCGTCGACAATCAGGACGAACTCGTCCGAGGTCTCGGACCCGTCGATCTCACTGACGATGCAGTAGTAGATGCCGTGGGTCATCCCCTCGTTCTCGGGTGTGAACACGAGCGAGTCCCAGCCCCAGGTTGCGGTCTCGTCGGTGTACGCGCCGGGAACCCGCCCGTAGTTCACGTTGCACCTGATCGTCTCCGCCCACGACACCGTCGTGAACTCCCCCATCTGCACCAGGTCGTCGGGCGTAGACGTCAGTGTGATGTCGGCAGCCGCAGGAACGACGAGCGCCAGCGCCGCGGCGATGCCCGCCGCAGCAACAAGCGCCCCCCTGCCCCGCGGGAACACTTCAGTCGTTCGCGATCGCTCGCTGTACCGCATTTCTGTGCCCTTTCGGTGTGCGCTCTCGGACGCCCTCGAGGAGCTTCCGGCACGCAGTGTTCCGATCCGCTAGAACTCGTATCCGAGTGAGAGGCGGAAGACCTGAAGCGGCACGGCGAGGACCATCGTGTCGAGCCGCATGTTCTGACCGATGTCTATGCCCATGCCGAGATTGGCCATGGGGATCACGATGCTGTCGCCCTCTTCGCCCGCCTCGATCGCTTCGCCCATCAGTGTTGCCCGAAGCAGTCCGCCGCCCACGCGAACGCCGTTGAAGTCCAGCTCCGCGCCGAAGCCGTCGGACACCTCGATGCCCTCGGCGGTGTCCTGGTACTCGAAGCCGAAGGACCCCGAGTAGCGACGGTACTCGACGGTCGCAAGCACGAAGGAAGCGTCGAACGAGACTGCGAGGCCGGCGTGCGACGGAAGGTGCAGGACCAGCGGGTCGTCCTCGGTGGTCTCCTCACGCTCCGTCAGGGTCGGCTGCGAATCGAGAATGGAGTCAAGTTCGAGCTCTCCGTCTGTGACGCCTGGCAACGCGTGCGACACGGTCGTGAGTGAGCCTTCGAGAGTCAGAGGGGGCATGCTGGAGTAGGACGCGTCGACCGTCATGAAGCCCGTAGGCCGCCACGAGGCGCCGAGGCTCCAGCCGAAGCCGCCGCCGTCGTAGGCTCCGCTTGCGGTCATGCCGAGTTCGTTGTCCCACGGGTCGCTCGGGTCGTTGAACGCGTACTCCTGACCGCCGTAGCTGACGATGCCGTCTCCCCGGACGTTCCCCGAGAGCTCGGCACGAGCGCTGTAGCGGCTCAACGAGAGTCCGACCGCGACGCCGGGGGTTACGTCCGAAGCCGCGGCGACGGTAGTTCTGCTGATGTCGAACGCGAAGTCCACGGCGGCGTCGGCCATGCATCGCACCTGGATGTCGATGAGGTCGTCTCCCTCGTCCTTGGTCGTGTGGCCGTAGGCCTCGATGCCCGTGTCGACCAGCTCGAGAGCGACCGACACCGGCTCCTCGACGGCAGCGCCCCACACGACGGGACCCGTTCGGAAGCCGACGGCGCCGGAGATAACACCGCCGGGCTGTCCCACCTCGGCTGCGAGGGCAGGGTAGCCCGGTTCGAAGCCGGGCGCCGCGAAGTCCTCGACCGCTTCGTCGAGAGCATCGCCGGCGATCCGGTCGAGGTCGACGAAGTCGCTCGCCATGGCTCCGAAGGGGGGAAGCACGTCCAGGACGACCGCGTCTGACGCGATGTACGCGAGTCCGGCCGGATTACCGCTGATCGAAGCGACGCCGCCCCGAACCGTGCTGACCGGGGCGCCCAGACCATCTGGCCTGCTTCCGGCCCCGTAGAGGAAGCCCAGGGACATCCTGAACCCGGAGGTCATGCTGCCGCCCTCGAGGACCTCGATGGTCCCGTCGCCGTCGGCGCTGGCGACTGCACACAGGGCGAAGAGGATTGCACCAGCAAGCCAGGTGGCTCTCATGCTCGGCCTCATCGGTATGGTTCCTTCCGGCTAAATCTATGTGTCACATCGGGTTATGCTGACAGAACGGCCGGGTACACGGACAAAATGCGCAGCCGCATGAGTTTGGCTTGCATGACTTGTGCCACACACTGGGCAAAACGGCAGCCAAGCGGCAACGGGCAGATGGGCTGCCTGAGGGGGGTCAGGAGGCCGAAGCCAGGGCGCCGGATGGGCGTCTGTAAGGCGGAGCCGGCCGACAGGCCGGGGGCGCGGAGCCGCGTTGACACGCTTCTCGGCGACCTGCTAGCCTCGCTCGGCCCGACCGAGGGGCGAACGCCGGGTGTGTGCCGGTGACCCGTACGCGGGAGGACGTGTGGCGAACGACGACAGGTCGGCGAGGGGCGACAGGAGCGTGGTCAGGGGATTCGCGAGCATCGGTGTCGGAACGCTGGTCTCGCGCCTCTCCGGGTTCGCGCGGGAGGTCGTGACGGCTGCCGTGTTCGGCGCCGGGACCTCCATGGACATCTTCGTCGCCGCCTTCACGATACCGAACCTGCTCTGCCGGGTTCTTGGGGAAACGACGGTCGAGTCGGCGTTCATGCCGCTGTTCAAGGGGCTCCACTCGAAGGGCGAGACCGGACGAGCGTGGCGGCTGGCGTCTGGCACGCTTCTCTATCTGACACTCGCTCTTCTGGTGATCGTCGTCGTCGGCATCGCGGCCGCGCCTGTTCTTGTACGGGTCGTCGCCCACGGCTTCGAGGGCGAGACGGCGGACGCGGCCGTCCGGATGACCAGGCTGATGTTTCCCTTCGGTCTCTTCATAGGGCTGGCCGCGCTGATGGGCGCCATACTCCTGAGCTTCCGACGCTTCCGCGTCTACAGCCTGGCGCCGGTGCTTCTCAACTTCGGTATCATCCGTTCCGTGCTCGCTCTCTCAGGGCGCATCTCGTACGTCAGTCTGGGAGTCGGCGTCCTCGTCGGCGGGGCGCTTCAGTTCCTCGTTCAGCTCCCGTTCGCATCGCGTCTGGCGCGCTCAGACGGGGAGCGTCTGCTCGCCAGGGGAGCGGACCTGCGCGAAGCCGACATGCGGCGCGTTGCTTCCCTGACCGGTCCCGTCCTCGTCGCCGCCGCCGTCCAGCGTGTGGGCGTCGTGGTCGACCGGACCATCGCCTCGTTCCTGGTCCCGGGCAGCATCTCGTCTCTGTACTACTCCTTCCGACTGGTTCACCTCCCGTACGCCATCCTCGCGCTCGCCGCCGGAAGGGCCGTGGCGCCGGAGCTGGCCGAACAGCACGCGCTCGGACGGCACGATGAGTTCCGCGACACGCTGCTGTCCGGCTTGAGGATGAACGTGGCCTTCCTGACCCCGGTCGTACTGCTGGTCGTCTGGTTCTCGCGTCCCATCGTGGGCCTCGTATACCAGCGCGGAGCGTTCGACGGAACCGACCTTGCGATGACGTCAACGGCTCTCGCGATGTACTCGGTGGGCCTCGTCGGCATGGGCGCCGTCTTCCTCCTGGTGCGCGCGTTCGCGGCCCGTCTGGACACGAGGACGCCCGTGAAGGTCTCGGTGATGGCCTTCTTCCTCAACGTGGCGCTCAACCTTCTGCTGGTGCGGACGCCGCTCGAGCACGCCGGACTCGCGCTGGCGAGTTCGATATCGTTCACCGTCCACGCGACCGTCCTCTACTCGATCCTCAACCGTAGGGCGCGGGAGGACGCGGCCGCCATCCCGCCGCTGGACCTCGCCCGTCCCACGCTGAAGGTGGCGGCGGCCGGCGCCGTCCTACTTCTCGTCGTCTGGGCCGTCGACGCGGGGACCTCCAGGTGGTTTGGAACGCGGTTTGCTGAAGAACTCACCCTCAGGAGGCTCTTGAGGCTCGGCATCGGTGGCTTGGCCGGGCTAGCCGCGTACGTCTTCGCGGCGTCGGCGCTCGGCGTCGACGAGGTGCGGCGCCTGGTCGGACGTCTGACTCGCTAGAGGTCGCTTCGACCGGCCCGAGGGCGCCGGCGCGGCGCTGGGCTTCTGGAACTGCTCCGAAAGGAAACGCATGGGCTCGACGATCCTCATCACAGGCGGAGCGGGGTACATAGGCAGCGTGACCGTCGAACGGCTGCTCGAGGCGGGCAGGCGAGTGGTCGTGCTAGACGACCTCAGCAAGGGACACCGCTCGGCCGTGCACCCGGACGCCGTCTTCCAGGAGGGCGACATCGGAGACGTCGATCTTGTGGGACGGCTGATCGAGGAGCACGGCGTCGGTTCCGTCGTTCACTTCGCCGCCATGAGTCTTGTGGGCGAGTCGATGACGCGACCGGCGCAGTACTACGACAACAACGTCGTCAAGGGGAGCAGGTTGCTCGAGACCATGCTCGAGCACGACGTCAGGAAGATCGTCTTCTCGTCATCGGCGGGAGTCTACGGGGAGCCCGAGGCCGTTCCCATTCCGGAGGACGCTCCGACCGAACCGGTGAACGTGTACGGCGACACGAAGCGCGCGTTCGAGCGCGTGCTCGAGTGGAGGTCCGAGCACTCGGGACTCGGCTACATATCGCTGAGGTACTTCAACGCGGCGGGGGCGTCGACGGATCGAGGCGAGGACCACGACCCGGAGACGCACCTCATCCCGCTGGCGCTTCAGGCGGTCGCCGGCAGGAGGCCCGGACTGACCGTGTTTGGCAACGACTACGACACCCCGGACGGGACCTGCGTCAGGGACTACATAGACATCCGCGACCTCTCGGACGCGCACATTGCCGCGCTCGACGCGCTCGACAAGGGAAGGAAGGGCGTCTACAACCTCGGGAACGGAGAGGGATACAGCGTCCTCGAGGTCATCGAGACCGTCGAGTCGGTCGCCGGGGAGAAGGTCCCGTGGAGCTACGGGGCGCGCCGAGAGGGAGACCCCGCGAGGCTCGTGGCGAGCGCGTCGCTGGCCAGGGAGGAACTCGAGTGGCGACCCTCGCACCCGGAGCTGGCGGACATGGTCGGCGCCGCCTGGGATTGGATGAAGAGGTTCCCGGAGGGCTATCGCGACTAGGCAGCGGTCGTAACGGCTTGACACGGCGGGTGACCGCTGCTAGTATGCTGTTTCTGGACATGTGCCGCCCTAGCTCAGGTGGTAGAGCAACGGACTGAAAATCCGTGTGTCCGCAGTTCGACTCTGCGGGGCGGCACCACAGAACGAGACGACGACAAGAGCTGGTGTAGCTCAGCTGGTAGAGCAACGCATTCGTAATGCGTAGGTCAGCGGTTCGAGCCCGCTCACCAGCTCCAGAACCTCGTCGGAAGGAACGCGGCCGGTCGCCTGGCCGCGTCTCCGCGTACTACCTCGGGCGACTGCAGGGCGGGCTCAGGACGGAAACCCGCGCAGGGGCACAGCATCACAACACGCGACGAGGGCGATCCGGCAGACGCTTCTGCGGGCCCGCGAGTCCCCCTCACGGGCCCGCCACTGAAGAGCTGACCCTCGAAGAGGACCTCATATTGACACCTGCGGCATTCTGTGCTATATTGACGCGTGGCTCATGTAGTTCACCGCGGACCGGCGGCGGCTAGGAGTGCCGTCGCGAGTCCGCGAGGTACCGTACGGGCGCCGTGTAGGCGTTCAGGAAAGGGAGGCAGCATGAAGAGGTATGCGAGCATCATCGCGGCCGTGGTCCTGGTCGCACTCGCGTCGACGGCGATGGGGGCGATCGGATGGGCGGGCAACATCTACCCGAACAACGGGACGTCCTACACGACCGCCGACAACATCGACGTCTACGTCCAGGTCTGGAAGGACGGCTGCACGAATGCTGACCCGGCCGCCGCTTGTGCCGACATAGACGCGCGCCTCTACTGGCGCTGCACCGGCGACCCCAGCTTCAACTTCATCCAGATGGTCTACAACGTTGACGTGGGCAACAACGACGAGTTCACGGCTCAGATACCGGCCGGCCACGGTTGCGCCGAGGTCGAGTTCTATGTTGAGGTCGAGGACGTCACCGACAACGACGTTTGGTATCCGCAGGATCAGAACTTCAACGACCCGAACTTCTTCCTGCCGATTACCGCGGTGACGGCGCAGGACGTTACCGTTACCTTCCAGCTCTGCATTCCGGAGGGCTCGACGGGTGGCGTGTGCGTCACCGGCAGCGATCCCGCGCTTACGAACTGGAGCCAGCCGGGCGTCGCCATGGCTCAGCCCTGCCCGGGTGTGAGCCCCAACCTCTACATGGTCAACGTGACCTTCCTGGCCGGCACCAACCCCTACGTCGAGTACAAGTACCAGAAGGACGACTGCTCGGCGTGGGACTGTGACCCGAACCACAGCTTCACGATCGACGACACGGGCGCCACGCAGACGCTCCCGATCGACGTGTGGTGCTGGGGAGTCAATGACTGCCCCGAGTGCGGCTCGCCGGTCGAGAACTCCAGCTGGGGCACCGTGAAGGCGCTCTACAGGTAGCACAGCCTTGCCGACCCGTCGTCGCTCGCGGCGGCAGGTCGTTCGACAGGGAAGACGCGGTCCTCACGGGGCCGCGTCTTCTTCTGTACCAGGTCGGCCTCATCGATCCTTCGAACGGCGCCACCGCTTCCCGTGTCCGCTGCGCCTTGCTGTCAACCGTGGCCCGACGGGACCGCTCCGCGCAGGAGTGCTTGTGCAGCACAGGCGACCGCCACGCCATGTCCGCATCGAAAAGCGTGCTCCGGAAGCAGTGCGGGTGCGGCACTTGACCCGCGCCGCACGGACACAGCATTGACATCCGCACTGAATTGTGCTATAGTAGTCGATGGCGGAGCACATCCGGCGCCGCTGGTTATCTGTACACGCGGACGGTCCGGGCGTTCATTGACACTGTTCATGAGAGTGTTCGTTGACAGCGGCCGCCCTCAGGCGGTCAGGGTCTCACACCAGTTCCCGCGGACAACCCCTGCGGGGCGGGAG
>Ga0180434_10010154_pt1 | contig 10135 bp, 8 predicted proteins | sample SS_ome_7_FD_132453 | JGI IMG/M metagenome (GOLD analysis project Ga0180434, IMG submission 132453) | Hypersaline lake sediment archaeal communities from the Salton Sea, California, USA - SS_1_D_2 metaG | ecosystem: Environmental > Aquatic > Non-marine Saline and Alkaline > Hypersaline > Sediment... | reverse complement strand
GCCGAACGACGTCGTCTACGTCCCGAAGTCGGCCATCGGGAAGGTCGGCGAGTTCGTCGACCTCTTCATTGAGAACATCGCGCCGGCGCAGAGCTTCTTCCTGCGCGGGTGGACGATCGCGCACATCGAGGAGCAGGGCGTCAGCTACTACTAGTAGACGGCAGGCGCGCGCCTGGCCGGCGTGGGAGTGCCGTGATGCTGGAAGAGGGACCGGATTGAACACCACGAAGACCAACAGTGTAGCGAAGGCGACGACGGAGGATGCGTCCTTCCTCCGTGACGTCGTGTACGTCGTCTTCAAGCGGAAGCTGGTCCTCATCGTATTCACGATCGTGGGCATCGCAGTGATGGCGTACGGCTTCGCGACGGCCGTCCCGAGCTACGAGGCGGTCGCCCGCGTGTACATCAAGCGTCTTCAGTCGAGCTACATGATGCCTGCCGAGCCGCGCGGCGTTCTCAAGCGGGGTGAGGTGGTCAACTCGGAGATCAACATCATCCAGAGCTCAGCGGTGGCGGCCGCCGTCGTGGATCGTCTGGGTCTGGCCGAGGACGAGAGCGACCGCGGCATGGCGATCTACAACCTGGAGCACGCCATACGGGCGCAGGACATGCCCGAAGCCGACATCATCGACATCTCCTACCGTGACAACGATGCGGAGCACGCTGCCGCCGTTGTCAACGCCGCCCTGGACGCGTATCTCGAGATCCGAAAGGGCGTCTCGCTCAACTACGACGCCGTGAGATACCTGGACGAGCAGGCCAGCCGCCTGAAGGCGGAGAGGGACTCGGTCGCGATGGCGATCGCGGAGTTCGGAGGCGGGAGCGGGAACCTGGCGCAGGGGCGACGGGGTGAGCAGCAGATGGGTCTGCAGGACCGCTTCATGAACGAGCTGGCCACGCTCAACTCGACCATCGCCTCTCGCGAGGAGCAGCTCGCGATGGTCCAGGAATGGCTTGATTCGGGTGCTGACCCCGCGCACGTTCCGAGCGGGGAGATCTACGAGATGTCGACGGTGCTGCGCGCCAAGACGAAGCTCCTCGAGTACAACCTCGAGCTGGCAGACGCGATGTCGCGGTACACGCCTGACCATCCCGAGGTACAGAAGCTCAAGCGTCAGATCGAGTCGACCGGCGGTATTCTCCGCGCCGAGGTGGAGCAGGCCCTGGCTCGCCAGCAGATGCGTCTCGATGAGTGGAAGGCGGAGCAGCGCGCCATTGAGTCCATGCTCGAGGACCTCCACGCAGACGACGAGGACATCATGGAGGAGGCGCTGACGATGCGCCTTCTCGAACACGATCTCTCCATCCGATCCGACCTCTACGCGATCATCATGGACCGTCGCGAGCAGTTTCGCATCACCGCGGCGACCGACCCGAACCTCCTCAACGTGGGGATCGTATCCAGGGCGGCCGTGCCGGCTCGACCAACGCCGCAGCCGGTCAACATGCGGGTCGTCGTGGGGTTGTTTACCGTGGTATTCGGCGTGCTCCTCGTCTTCATGCTGGAGCGTATGGACAACTCGCTCGAGCGGCGCGAGGACGTCCAGCAGACACTGGGACTCAAGGTACTCGCGACGATACCGGAGCGTCGCTAGCGGGCAGGGCCACGCGGCAGGTGGTGAGGTCTCTGAGTATGAGAGCCGTCCGGGAGCGGGCGGAGAAGGGGCAGGGCACACGTGTACACCCGGTTCTACAAGCTGGCCGAGCGACCGTTCGAGCTCTCACCGGACCTCAGGTATCTGTACCTGAGCGAGAAGCACCGGGAGGCGCTCGTCCATCTGACATACGGTGTGCGTGAACGACGCGTGTTCGTCCAGCTCACCGGCGAGGTCGGGACGGGGAAGACCACGATGCTCGATGCGCTCGTCTCGAGGCTCGACGCGTCCACGAAGGTCGCGTGGCTGTCGAACACCACCATCGGGAAGACCGATCTCCTCCGCGTTCTCGCGTGGGAGCTCGGGGTGGAGTTCAAGGGCACGACGAAGATGGAGATCATGCGTGAGATCGCGGCGTTTCTCGGTCAGGCGACGGCCGCGGGGAAGAACGCTGTCTTCATCATCGATGAGGCGCAGAACCTCAATCTCCCGCTTCTCGAGGAGATCCGACTGCTCTCGAACCTTCGTTCGATGGGGAGATGCAGTCTCCAGATCGTGCTCGCCGGCCAGCCGGAGCTCCGTCGGAAGCTCGAGCTGCAACAGCTCAGACAGCTCAGGCAGCGGATCAGCGTGCGGTTCGACCTGAAGCCCCTGTCCAGGCAGGAGACCGGAGAGTACATCCGACACCGCCTGACCGTCGCGGGAGCGACGGACCTGGAGATCTTCGATCGGAGCGCGATCGACGTCGTCTACGAGTATTCGAACGGCGTGCCGCGCGCGATCAACACGATCTGTGACAACGCCCTTCTGGCCGGCTACGCGGACAACAGGCCGTGGATAGGCCGGAGAACGGTCGAGGAGACCATTGACGCCGTGGAGTGTCGAAGCGCCGACGACATCGCCTCGGACGATCCCGGGCGACAGCAGGTTCAGCCGGGCTCAGCCTGACGGCGGAAGCGGGAAGGACCGAGATGAGCAAGATCTCGAAAGCGATGGAGAAGGCTGACCGCGAGCGCGGACGCGGCGAGTGCCCGGCTCCGGCCGAGCGAGGTGCCGATCCCGGGCGAGACGGTCGTCCCGTCGAACCGCGTGCCGACGAGGCTGTGACGGCCCGCAGGGTGCCCGCGGCGCCGCTTGAGCCGCTCGAGAGCGTCGATGAGTATCATGCGCTTGCGTCGGAGATCTACCTCGCGCTCCCGGATGTCCGCTCACGGATCGTCATGGTGACGAGCGCGGCCGACGGAGAGGGTACGAGCACGGTGGCTCGCGAGTTCGCGAGGACCATCGCATCGACCACCGAGGTCGACACGCTGCTGGTGGACGCGAACCTCCGGCACCCCAGCCATCATAAGGCTTTCCGGGCTCTTCAGGACCCGGGCCTCACGGACGCGGTGCTCGGAGGCGTGAGTGTCGACCAGTGCATTCAGCGCACGCAGGTTCCACATCTTTCACTGATGGCGGCCGGGCGCCGTGTGGTCGCACCGCCACGCGTCTTCACGGATCCCTCGCTTGACGACGTGCTTGGTTCCATCCGACGGAGCTACCCGCTCGCGATTCTTGACATGCCGCCGCTTCTCTCGTTCCCCGGGGGTCTTCAGCTCTCGCGGCGTGTTGACGGAGTCGTGCTCGTCATTCGCGCCGGACACACGAAGCGCCAGCTCATCGAGCTGACGGTCGAGCAGCTGCGCGACGCCGAGGCCAACGTGCTCGGGACGGTTCTGAACAGGCGGAGGTTCTACATTCCCCGCATGATCTACGAGCGGCTGTAGCAGCGGCCGAGGTCCGATGGACCGCGCGGCCCGCGTCGTGGTGACAGCAGTGCTGCTCTCCCGGACCGGGCGAGTCGAAGCGACGCCTGAGTCGCGCGCTTCCCACTGAGGGTGCCGGGTTCTGGAGGCGGCGATGCTGAGTCGGTTGAGCCGGTGGTTGGAGCACGCATACGAGCGCAGCGAGGATGTCCTCGGGCGTTCGTGGCCGGTGTGGGCGGCGGCGATCCTCTTCTACGCGGCTTTCTCCTGGGTTCTTCTCACCAAGGTTCAGTTTCCTGAACCGATGTACCTCATCGTCTTCGTCATGGCCGCAGTCATCGGACTCATCACGGTCGTCCGGATCGAGTGGGCCGTGCTGGGGCTGTGCGCCATGATCGCGTTCACGCGTCCCGGCTTCAGTTTCGGTCCGGGCAACGTCTTCCACGTCAGCGGCTTCAACCTCGCGCTCGTCGGCGTGTGGTTCGTCTACCTGGTCAGATACTCCGCGGACACGGCGTTCGCAGCCAAGGGGCCGCTCGTACGACGCACGCCGCTCGATGCGCTCATCGGAACATATCTGCTGTTCGTGACGCTCGCGATGCTCGTGGGTCTCAACAAGAATCCCGATGCATACGCGCGTGCGCGCGTGATGCTCTACTGGAAGGAACAGATCCTCTACTTCGCGTGGTTCTATCTGGTGGTGACGTTTATTCGAAGGCCACGCGATCTTCGGAACTTCGCGCTGGTCTTCGCGACCGCGGGTCTCTTCGTAGCCGGTGTGGGGCTGTACGGCCGCTTCGGTGGTGCCGTTGAGGCCGTGCACGCGACCGAGGATCAGATCGAGGAGGGTGTGATCGGCGGGCGAACGCAGGGTGCAGGCACGGAGTTCCTCGGGCTGGGGCATCCGAACTTCCTCGGCGGATTCCTGATCATGTCGATGCCCATCTGGTTCTTCGCCGTCGACCACCTGAAGCGTTGGTATCACAAGCTGCTGGCCGATGGTGCCATCCTGATCGGCTTCCTTGGGCTTCTCTTCACGTACTCGCGGAGCGCCTGGTTCGGGGTCATGGCCGGGATCGGACTCCTGGGTATCAGCGATCACCGTGCTCTCCGTCGGATCATCCTGTTCATCGTGATCTTCGCGATCGTCGCGCAGGGGATGTCTCTCATCTACACGGAGAGGGGAGTTGTGGAGCTCATCCAGCTGAGATTCGAGCAGCTGAACCGAAGCGACTACTCCGCGAGACCGCAGATCTTCCAGGCGGCCCTCGACATCATCTCCGCCAATCCGTTCACCGGCGTCGGTCCGGGGGCCTTTCCCTGGCACGCGCCCCGAGGGATTCTCGGCGTGCCGCTTCTCCAGGCCCACAATCTCCTGCTGACGATCGCGGCAGAGAACGGTCTGCCCGCGGCGCTCGTCTACATCTGTTTCCTTGCGGCGCTGTTCCGTCTGGCCCTCCGCAACCTGCGCGCGCTCGCACGCTACCCGGGCTACGGGTTCATTGCTCAGGGTGCGTATGCGGGCTTCTTCGCGATCGTGATGCAGACCCTCTTCGTGCACCTCTTCCACCACCGGAATGTGGGGTACGCTCTCTATGCGCTCTTCGCGATCATCGTTGCGCTCGACCGCATGATCCGTGAAGGAGCGCTTCCGATACCGGCTGAGGAGGCTGCGGAAGAGGCGGAGTCGGCATGGACCAGCGCGTAGCGGAGAAGAAGCGGGGTTCGGTGCCCCGCCGCATTGCGATCTACACCGACGCGATGGCGTGGGGTGGAGCCGAGGTCTACATGACCGAACTCGCCGAGGGGCTCAAGAGCGCGGGATACGAGACGCCGCTCTTCGTGGCCGACAGGCCCGCCGTGGATGCGTGGGTCGCCGACCTCGAGGAGCGCGGCTTCGCCGTCACGCGGTTCAGGCACGGCAAGGAGTTCGATCCCCGGGTGTTCGCTGAGGCGGGACGCTTTCTGGCGGGATTCGAGCTGGTGCACTTCAACAAGACGCACCCGAGAAACTGCCTGCCGGGCATCGCTGCGGCTCGCGCGGCCGGGGCGCGCTCGATCGTGGCCACCGAGCACCTGGCGGAGGCGCCGGTCTCGCGCTACCCGTTCGGACGGCAGATCGTCACGGCCTACGTGCGTCGCTCGAACCGCCAGGTCGATCGAACCATCGCGGTCAGCGAGCTCAGTCGGAGGATGCTCATCGAGAACTACAGCCTTCCCGCCGACCGAGTGGTCGCGATCCCGAACGGCATCGACGCCACCGAGTTCGACCGGGAGCTCGACACTGCCTCGGTGCGCGCCGGGTTGGGGCTGCGAGAGAGCGACCTGACGGCGGTGCTGGTCGGCGCGCTCATCGAGCGGAAGGGTCAGCGGGTGGCGCTGGAGGCGCTCGCGATGCTCAGCGAGCGACTCCCGAACCTGAGGATGGTCTTCGTCGGGGATGGTGAGAAGGCGGAGGATTACCGCCGGGTCGCGAATGAGCTGGGCGTGGCTGACCGGGTCGTCTGGGCCGGGTTCCGTCGCGACGTACCCGCTGTGCTGCAGGCGGCCGACATGTTGATCCTGCCGTCGGACATCGAGTGTCTCCCGTTCGTCATCCTCGAGGCGATGGGCGCAAGACTCCCCGTCGTGGCGAGCGACGTTGGCGGCGTGAGCGAAGAGGTCGAGGACGGCGTGACCGGGCGGCTCGTGCCGCCGAGGAACGCACGGGCGTTGGCCGACGCGATGGCGGATGTCCTCGGGCGCACGGACCGCGGCGCGGCGATGGGTGAAGCCGGGCGGCGGAAGCTGGAGCGGGACTTCTCGATCGAGGCGTGCGTCGGCGCAGTGCTCGATCTCTACGACGAGGTGTGTTCGGCGTCTGAGAGGAGCGGCCGATGAGCCGACGGCTCGACATCCTCTGTGTGAACCAGTTCTTCTTCCCGGACAGTCTCGGGGGTGTGGAACGCGTCGCGCATGAAACCATGACGCGACTCGCCGGGCGCGGCCACCGTGTCGAACTCGTCGGACAGCGGATGCGCTCCGGCACGCCCGACACGGAGCTCATTGACGGTGTGACCGTTCATCGGTACGGCCGAGCGGAGAGCGTCCGACGCCCCGGCGGCCGAACGAGGGATGCCCTGCGTTCCTCGAGACCGTTGCTCGCCAGGCTGGCGTCGGAGAAGCACTACGACGTCGTGTTGCCGCACCACTACTTCCCCTACTATGCGTACCTCAAAGCGGTCGACGTGTCGCGGACGGCGGAGATCCTGACCTTCCATGCCTCATACTGGCAGGAGCTCAGACTCGAGGGGGCGGAGCGGAGGATCGCCAAGCCGCTCGAGTCGCTTCTCTTCGGGGGAATGGCGAGACGGACGGAGGTGGCCTGTCTGACGCGAGCCGACCGCATCATCGTGCTCTCCGATTTCTCGGCGGAGCAGGTCGACAGCTACTACGGGTTCGCGCGGTCGAAGATCGAGAAGATCCCGGGCGGTGTGGACCTCGAGAGGTTCCGTCCTGCTCCTGACCGGACCGCCGTGCGGTCGAAGCTTGGACTTCCGACTGAGGCGGCGATCCTGTTCACGGCCCGTCGACTCGTGCCGAGGATGGGACTCACGAACCTGATCACCGCATTCGCGGAGGTTCATCGCTCGCGTCCGGACGCGCTGCTGGTCATCGGCGGCCGCGGCAGGATGGAACAGGAACTTCGGGCCCAGGCAGGTGCACTCGGGCTCGCGGATGCCGTGCGCTTCGCCGGGTTCGTTCCCGAGGAGCAGCTTCCCGAGTACTACCAGGCGGCGGATCTCTTCGTTCTGCCGTCGGTGGCGTTCGAAGGATTCGGGATGGTGACGCTGGAGGCGCTTGCGAGCGGGACACCTGCTCTGGGAACTCCTGTCGGGGCCACGCCCGAGCTTCTCAGGCCGCTCGCGCCTCAGCTCGTCTTCTCCGGCGCAGACCCCGCGGCGCTGCGCCGCGGCATGCAGTCGGTGCTCGAGTGGCTCTCGAACGAACGGGCGGCCGATGAGCTGCGGCGCAGGTGTCGGGACTACGTCGAGGAACGCTACGGTTGGGACCGGGCCATCGACTCGCTGGAGGATCTGATCGATCGGGTGATCGCCGAGAAGGACGGGTCCCGTGGCTGACACGTCGAAGCTCCGATGGCGGTGCCGGAGGCTGATGGCCATGAACGCCGCCGAGATCGCCGTTCGGTGCACGCGGGCCGTTCGCAACCGTTCACGACGGCCGGCGCGTGCGCTTGGTACGCTCGAGGTCGCGCGGTTCGAACGGATCCTCGATCCGAGGGAGCTGCCGGGCCACGACCGGAGCGTCGCGGCGGTACGGGCGGTCATCGATGAGGGTCGTGGAATGCTGCTTCCGGGAGCGCGCGAGAGCGCGGCCGTGGCGCGCGAGCTTTGCGCCATGGGCGGTTCCTCCGCCCTGGTCGTCGAGGCCGCGGACGCGGTGCTCGCGGGACGGATCCCTGCGTTCGGCTGGACGACGTTCGAGAACGAGTATCCGCCGGACTGGCACGCGGATCCGCTCTCCGGGAAGCGGTGGCCGGTCGACTACTGGGCCGATCTCGACTTCCGTTTCGAACCGGGACTTGAGGAGCCGAGGTACGTCTGGGAGGTCAACCGACAGCACGAACTGGTGACGCTCGGTCGCGCCTGGGCGCTGACCGGGGACGAGCGCTACGCGCGTGCGGTCTGGGCATCGATGCGCTCGTGGGCCGACCGGAATCCGCCGTTCTTCGGCATAAACTGGACGAGCGCGCTGGAAGTCTCCATACGTCTTGTGTCGTGGTCGCTTGCGCTCGACCTGGTGGGCACGATTGGTGCAACAGATGATGACGTCCGTACGGTGGTCACCAGCGGCCGATTGCAGGCCGCGCATCTGTCTGATAATCTATCAGTTTACGCCTCTTCGCGGAACAACCACCTCATCGGCGAAGCGGCGGGGCTGGTGGTAGTCGGCGCGAAGCTCCCGTTCCTCAAGGGCGCGGGGGCGTGGCTCGCGTCGGGTCTCGGCCACGTCGAGCGCGAGGTCGTCCGGCAGACCACGTCGGACGGCGTGCCGCGTGAGCAGGCGCTCCACTACGCCGCGTTCGTCATCGAGTTCGCACTCGTGACCGCGGCGGCGCTGAGGACTCGGGGTTCCGATCTGCCGGTTCCCGTCCGGGAGCGCGTGTCCCGGATGTCGAGGTTCCTCGCGGCCGTGTCATCGGACGGTGGTGCGGTTCCCGAGATTGGTGACGCCGACGGAGGCCGGGTCTACGAGCTGGCCGACCGTCCGGGGCGTCAGGGGATCCGGGCCGCGGCGTGCGCCGCGCTCGAGACGGGCGGATGGATCCCGGTTGAGGCGGAGGACGCCGATCTGGAGCCGGCGCTCTGGCTCAGAGGACCGGGGGTGGTACGACACGCGCTCGAGTCGAAGCGCGACCGTCGCGTCCGGGAGGGCGCGGGGTTCCCCGAGGGCGGCTACTTCGCCCTGGCTCACGGCGACGGTCACGCCGTCGTGGACTGCGGCGAACTCGGATACCTGTCGATCGCCGCGCACGGGCACGCCGACTGCCTCTCGTTGCTCTACGGAGTCAACGGCCGGTGGATGGCGGTCGATCCGGGGACATACTGCTACCACGGGTCGCGCGACTGGCGGGACCACTTCCGTTCGACGATGGCGCACAACACCGTCGCCGTCGACGGACGGAACCAGTCGGAGATCCTGGGTCCCTTCCTGTGGGGTGCCAGGGCGCGAGCGAGGCAGCGGGCGTGGTGCCGGACGCTGATGGGTGACGTCTTCGAGGGGAGCCACGACGGGTACCGCTCGGCGGGCGTGATCCACAGACGGACGGTCGCGCTCATACCCGGCGGAGTCTGCATCGTGGTCGACCGGCTTGACGGCCGTGGCATCCACGCGGTGTCGGCCGGGTACCAGCTGGCCGACGGCGTGGAGGTGTCGGAGACCGCCGCGACGATGCGACGGTTGAGGGCATTCGAGGTCGACGATGCGAAGGGCGGTCGGATGACGCTCCACGCGAGCGTCCCGGAGGGCTGCGAGTGCGACGTCGTGGCCGGTCTCGAGGACCCGAAGGCGGGCTGGATCTCGCTGGGGTTCGGCGACCGGACCGTCGCTCCGAGGTTGCGGGTCGCGGGTGAGCTCGAGCTTCCGGCGATGCTCGTGGCGGTGTTCGTCCCGAGCGGCTCGGTCGACGGGTCGTCGGTCCGGGTCGAAGGCGACGGCCGAGGCGGCGTCTCGGTCTCGATCGGCTCGGGTGACCGGAGACAGCGCTTCCTCGTCGGCCGCGTGGATCAGGGAAATCTCCGGTTCGACGGAGCGTTCGGTATCTCGTTCGAGGGCGCGTCGAAGCCGGGCATGGCGGCGAGCCCGTTCGGGGCCGTCGCGCTCAACGTGAATGAATGGACGGTCGACGGTCTGCCCGTCGACTTCGAGCAGGCCGTGAACCGGCTGTAGCGGGAACGATGGAGAGGAGCGGATCTTCCACCATGAGAATCAGCGTACTGGGTCTTGGATACGTCGGCTGCGTCTCGGCAGCATGCTTCAGTGACCTTGGACATACGATCATCGGTCTCGATGTCGATCCGCGGAAGCTCGAGCCGCTCCGCAACGGGACCAGCCCGATCGTCGAACCGGGTCTGGCGGACCTCATTGCCAGGGGTGTGGGCGAGGGGCGGTTGACGGTGACGGAGGACTACGAGCACGCCATCATGAACACGGACGTGTCGCTCTCCATCGAGGGCGTGCCCACGCAGGTGAGCGGCACGCCGGTTTTCATGTTGGCGTGCTGGTAGTGCG